>Ga0209457_1000248_pt1 | contig 11781 bp, 7 predicted proteins | sample WorMetHEROISLAND_5_FD_187410 | JGI IMG/M metagenome (GOLD analysis project Ga0209457, IMG submission 187410) | Marine gutless worms symbiont microbial communities from Max Planck institute for Marine Microbiology, Germany - Olavius sp. 5 HERON... ... | reverse complement strand
GCGGCGGGCTTCCCAGCGACCTGACCGTCGCCGGGCTCACCGTTGAGGAGGCCGGGAGGCGCATGGGCGAGAGCCTGGAGGCGATGCTCCGACTCCTCGACGGCGAGGCGCCGGTGTCGATGAGGACCGACTGGTTCGAGATCAGCGAGGCCGTCCTGCAGCTCCGGCCCTACAGCGACCCCCACATGCCTTTCGCCGCGGCCTCGACGCATCCGAGCAACGTCGAGTTGATGGGCAAGGTCGGCGGCGCCGTACTCCTGGGACCCGTCCCCGAGCGGGTGGGCGAGGTCTTCCAGAGCCTCAAGAGAGGCGCCGAGACGGCGGGCGTCGAAGCGGGGCGGGGCCAGATCGCCCTCTCCTACAAGATGCACATCGACGAGGACCGCGACAGGGCGATCGCCGACTACAAGGACGGGTCGATCACCGAGGAGCTCGACTTCAACGTCGACGTGTTGGGCAGGCCCCGGCCCGCGGCCTCCCCCGACGAGTGGTACCGGGGGCTGGTCGACAAGATGATCATCGGCGACCCCGACGACGCCGTCGAGAAGGTCGAGCGGATACAGGAGGTGTCCGGGGGAGTGGGCGCCATCATCTTCCAGCCCCGCGATTGGGCCGGGGCGGAGGCGCAAAGGAGATCCTTCGAGCTGTTCGCCTCCGAGGTGGCGCCCCGGTTCAGGTGAGCCCGGCTCGGACGGCCCGCGGCGGCGGATGAGGCTCGGCCCTACACTCGGCGGCCGTGTCTGCGGTGGTTGATCGACGGGGCGCGGCCGCACCTTCGCGCGCCGGGGCCGACCCCGTGACGAGATGGTTGCTGATGGTCGCCGGGCTGATCGTCCTCATGGTGATCGTCGGGGGTTATGTGCGCCTGTCCCGGGCGGGGTTGTCGATAGTGGAGTGGGACGTGCTCGGCGGGGTCCTTCCTCCGATCGGCGAGGAGGCGTGGGACGAGGCGTTCGCCCTCTATCAACAGACCCCGGAGTACTTGAAGGTCAACAAGGGGATGAGCCTCCCCGAGTATCAGGCCATCTTCTACATCGAGTGGGGCCACCGGCTGATCGCCCGCCTGGCGGGCCTGGCGGCGGCGGCGCCGCTGGTGTGGTTCATGTGGAGGAGGTTGGTGGGCTTCAGGGAGTCGTTGCGCTATTGGGCGATCGTGGCCCTGTTCGGAGTGCAGGGGTTGATCGGTTGGCTGATGGTGTCGAGCGGGCTGGTCGACCGCCCGGCGGTGAGCCAGTATCGGCTGACGATCCACCTGCTCGCCGCTCTCCTGCTATTGGCTGTCGTGCTCTGGACGGCGTTGGGTCGGATGGGCTTCGGCCGCGGGGGAGAGGCGGATGAGGCCGCAGCGGGGAGGGCGGCGCCTTGGGCCTTCCTCTGCTCGGTCGTCCTCCAGATCGCCTACGGGGGCCTGGTGGCCGGGTTGAGGGCGGGACATGTCTCCGACACATGGCCGCTCATGTTCGGCCGCCTCGTCCCCGAAGGGCTTCTCAGCTCGGCTGGGTCATGGTGGGCGAGCCTGGTCGGGCCCCTGACGTCTCATTGGACGCACCGTTGGCTCGCCTTCGTCGTGGCGGCGCTGGCGCTGTGGGTCTACTCGGTTGTGCGCCGCACCCGGCCCCACGACCGACCGCTCCGGGCGATCGCGGCATGGGCAGTGGCCGCTGTCGGGGCGCAGATCGCCTTGGGGATCTCCGTCGTCCTCCTCGGCGTGCCCAAGTGGTTCGCCCTCGCTCACCAGGGGTTGGGGGTGGCCGTCTTCACCTTTTCCCTGATCGCGGCCCACAGGGTGTCGTCGAGTCGCAGGACCACATAGTCCCGCTGTCCTCATCCTTCAACTTGACATAACGCTGATTATGGGCGCACGCGTCGGCGACGAGGCCGCGCCTAGCCCGGTCGGCGGTAGATCGACATGTGATTGGTCGACCGCTCCGTGAACGGCCTGAGGTCGTACCAGCCGAAACGGTCCTCGAGCTCAAGGCCGGCGAGTTGCGCCATGAGGTCCAGCTCCGACGGCCATGCGTACCTCATCTCCACGGGAAGGATGACGGTCTCTGTGCCTTCGGCCCGCCTCACGATGTGGGTGTCGACATGCTGACGCACCGGGTCGTGGATAGTCATCTCCACCCAATGCTCATCGACGCTCGTGATGGCTGAGATCGCCGTCCGCGTGTTGAGGCGGTCGAAGCGGCTCAGGTTGGGCACGAAGCAGTCGATGATGAATCGACCCCCCGGCTCGAGGCGACGGGCGACGTTCCTGAAGCACTCGACCTGCCTCGCCTGGCTGAGCAGGGCGAACAGGGAGTTGAACGCGAGGTATATGAGAGGGAACTCGCCGACGCCCCCCACCTCGGCGAAGTCTTCAATCAACACCGGTATCGCCTCTCCCCCGTCCTTCGCCCGCAGCAGGAAGACCATCTCCTCTGAGGCGTCGATACCGGAGACCTCGACGCCGGCGGCGGCGAGCGGAAGGGCGATGCGGCCCGACCCGATCGCCAACTCGAGAGCGCGCGGGGGGTCGCCCGCGTGCCTGGCCAGAAGGTCGACGATCACGTCGTCGGCCTCATAGACCTCGTCGTAGAACGGCGACCAGCGGCGCCCGTAGGTCGTCTCGTCGTAGCCTTCCACGACACCGAGTCTCCCAGGTGGCGCCGCTCGGCGCCGGCCGGAACCCGGCCTATGCTGGGTGCGATGGCAGCCGACCCCCTCGTGCTCTCCGACTTGCGAGCCAAGGGAATCGACTACGAGGAGATGGCGTGCGACCCCGACCTCGCCGACACGGCGCAGTTCTGCGAAGCCTACGGCGTCCCTCCCGAGAAGTCGGCCAACGCCATCCTCGTCGCCTCCCGAAAGCCTGAGGGCCGCCACGCGATGTGTCTCGTCCTGGCTCACACACGCCTCGACGTCAACGGAGTCGTCCGGCGGCGACTGGGCGCCCGGAAGGTCAGCTTCGCTTCCGCCGACCTCACCAGGGAGCTGACGGGACAGGAGATCGGCGGGGTCACCGTGTTCGGGCTCGGGGCCGACCTTCCCGTTTGGGTCGACTCGGCGGTTCTCGACAACGACTGGGTGGTCGTCGGCGCCGGGTCCCGGTCGGCCAAGATCAAGTTTGACCCGTCTCAGCTCGTCGGGCTCGACGGCTTCGAGCTCGTCGATGCCCTGGCCCGGGCCCCCGAGACGGGTTGACCGCTCGGCCCGACCGCAGAGTCATCTCGCCGTCATGTCGGCGACTCCGGGTCGGCGCCCGCCGGGAACACGACCTTGTCGGCCGCCACCTCGACCCTGATCTCCCCCGCGTCCCCGGTCTCCCAGAATCGCCGCCGCACCGACCCGCAGACCGAGATCGGCCTGCCCATCTCACCGGGGTCGTCGGCCAACTCGTCGGACGGGTCCCAGAGAGTCACGGGCACGATGTCGACTCGGCGGACCGGGTAGTCGACTTGCGCCACCACCAGGAACTTGATCAACCGCCTCCCCGACTCGAAGACCCTCAACTCGGCGTCGGCGGCCAGCCTGCCGCGCAGGGCCACTGCGTTGTTGTCCATCTCGCTTCTCCTTCGATTGTCGGAGAAGTGCGGACGGTGACAGTGTGATGGCGCCTTGGGACAGATTCTCAGGAGAGCGACGAGCGCAGCTCGTCGACGCCCTCGAAGTCGACGTCGTGGGCGTCAAGGGCCGCGACGATCCTGGCGGCCGCGTCCGGGTCGCCCGCCTCCAGGGCCGCACGGGCCGCCACATACCAACGTCGAAGCTCGCCAGGGCCCGGCGAGGCCACGAGCCGCCCCGGCTTGGTCACCGACCACGCGTCGCGAGGCCGGCCCTCGTCAAGTAGAAACGACGCATAGACGACCCTCGCCTCGTTGCCGACGGCGGCCGGCACGTCGTGCCCCTTCATCCGCTGCCACGTCTTGGCGACGTCTTCGGAGCGGCCCAGCGCGCGCAGGCAGTCCATCTCGACGGGCATGTGGGTCAGGTCGCCTGCGATCCGCCGGAAGGCGCGCACCTCGCGCAGCGCTTCCTCCCACCGACCCGACCTGTAGGCGGAGAGCCCGAGCAGCTCGCGAACCGCGGACGATCGCGGCGCCAGCTTCTTTGCCTTCCGCAGGTCGGAGAGCGCCGCCTCGTACCGCTCGTCGGCGAACTTCGCCATCGCCTTCGACAGATGCCTCAAGGCGGGCTCGCGACGGTCTCCGGGGGTGGATCGGACGATCTCCTCCCTGACCCATTTGGGAACTCCGGTCGCCCCGGCGACAGAGCGCCCTGCCGACCCCGGCCGCCCTCGGTGACGCGGCTTCGACTGGTCTTTGTCCTCCCGCGCCAAGTGCGCCTCCCGCTTCTCCGGCCGCCGCCCGTCTCGGCCCCCTGTCAACATCTGGGCCCGGCGGTGACCTACTCTCCCGGGGGATCGCTCCCCAAGTACCATCGGCGCTGGCGGGTTTCACTTCCGTGTTCGGAATGGGAACGGGTGGTGCCCCGCCGCTCTTGCCACCGGGCAAATCTCTGAGCCCCGGCTACCCGAGGACTCCATAGCGAGCACAACAACTGCTTGGGTTCATTATCCAAGCCCTCGGCCTATTAGTACCGGTCCGCTGAACACATTGCTGTGCTTACACGTCCGGCCTATCAACCTGGTCGTCTACCAGGGGCCTTAACCCTTACGGGTGGGAAATCTCATCTCTGGGTGGGCTTCGCACTTAGATGCCTTCAGCGCTTATCCCGTCCGAACTTAGCTAACGAGCCGTGCCCTTGGCAGGACAACTCGCACACCAGCGGTTCGTCCACCCCGGTCCTCTCGTACTAGGGGCAGCTCCCATCAAATTTCCTGCGCCTGCGGCGGATAGCGACCGAACTGTCTCACGACGTTCTGAACCCAGCTCGCGTGCCGCTTTAACGGGCGAACAGCCCGACCCTTGGGACCTGCTCCAGCCCCAGGATGCGACGAGCCGACATCGAGGTGCCAAACACCCCCGTCGATATGGACTCTTGGGAGGTATTAGCCTGTTATCCCCGGAGTACCTTTTAGCCGTTGAGCCATGGCGCACCCACATGCCACCATGGGATCACTAATCCCGACTTTCGTCCCTGCTCGACTTGTTGGTCTCGCAGTCAAGCCCCCTTGTGCATTTACACTCACCGTCTGATTGCCGTCCAGACTGAGGGGACCTTTGGGCGCCTCCGTTACTCTTTGGGAGGCCACCGCCCCAGTGAAACTGCCCACCAGACACTGTCCCTGATCCAGATAATGGACCGAAGTTAGATGGCCGTCAGATGAGGGGTGGTATTTCAAGGTTGGCTCCACGAAAGCTGGCGCCTCCGCTTCAGAGCCTCCCACCTATCCTACACATCACATGCCAGACACCAATGTCAAGCTGCAGTAAAGGTTCCGGGGTCTTTCCGTCCTGCCGCAGGTAGTGAGCATCTTTACTCACACTGCAATTTCGCCGAGTCTCTGGTTGAGACAGTACCCGAGTCGTTGCGCCATTCGTGCAGGTCGGAACTTACCCGACAAGGAATTTCGCTACCTTAGGACCGTTATAGTTACGGCCGCCGTTTACTGGGGCTTTGTTTCAAAGCTTCGCTAAAGCTAACTCATCCACTTAACCTTCCAGCACCGGGCAGGCGTCACAGGGTATACATTGTCTTGCGACTTGGCACCCTGCTGTGTTTTTGGTAAACAGTCGCTTGGGTCTGGTTTCTGAGGCCCCCTCAAGCTGAAGACGCGGAGTCTCTCACTTTACCGGGGCGTTCCTTCTCCCGAAGTTACGGAACGATTTTGCCTAATTCCTTAACCAGAGTTATCTCGCTCGCCTTGGTATTCTCTACCTGTCCACCTGTGTCGGTTTGGGGTACGGGCACTCTGTGCGCTCGCTAGAAGGTTTTCTCGGAGGTATGGCTTCAACGGCTTCGCCTGAAGCGGCTCGGCATCACGCCTCAGCTCTGGCGAGGTCCGGGTTTACCTGGACCTCAGCTTACACGCTTGCCCCGGGGACTACCATCGCCCGGGTCCGTTTAGCCTTCCCCGTCGCTCCATCGCTGGCCTAATACTGACTGGGTCGGTAGGCCCCGAAGGGCTTTCCTTAGCAAGTCAGCCTCGGCCGGGGCGCTCACAGAATGGTACCGGAATATGAACCGGTTGTCCATCGACTACGCCTCTCGGCCTCGCCTTAGGTCCCGACTAACCCTGGGCGGACGAACCTTCCCCAGGAACCCTTGGACATTCGGCGGAAGAGATTCTCGCTCTCCATTCGCTACTCATGCCGGCATTCGCACTCGCGAAGCCTCCACGGTTGGCTCTCGCCACCGCTTCGACGGCGACACGACGCTCCCCTACCAATTCAGCTTGAAGCTGAATCCCGCAGCTTCGGCGGTGTGCTTGAGCCCCGATACATCTTCCGCGCGGAATCACTCGACCAGTGAGCTGTTACGCACTCTTTAAATGAATGGCTGCTTCTAAGCCAACATCCTGGCTGTTTGAGCAACTCCACATCGTTTCCCACTTAGCACACACTTAGGGGCCTTAGCTGGCGATCTGGGCTGTTGCCCTCGCGACCACGAAGCTCATCCCACATGGTCTGACTGCCGCAATTGGCGCATTGAGATTCGGAGTTTGACTGGAGTCGGTAAGCTTGTAGGCCCCCTAGTCCAATCAGTGCTCTACCCCCAATGCGGAACATACAACGCTAGCCCTAAAGCTATTTCGGGGAGAACCAGCTATCGCCGAGTTTGATTGGCCTTTCACCCCTATCCACAGGTCATCCCCCAAGTTTTCAACCTTGGTGGGTTCGGGCCTCCACGAGGTCTTACCCTCGCTTCACCCTGCCCATGGATAGCTCACTCGGCTTCGGGTCTACGGCATGCGACTAAACGCCCTGTTCAGACTCGCTTTCGCTTCGGCTACAGCTAACGCCTTAACCTTGCCACACACCGGTAACTCGCCGGCTCATTCTTCAAAAGGCAGGCGGTCAGGCATCAGAGATGCCCTCCCACTGCTTGTAAGCCAACGGTTTCAGGTACTCTTTCACTCCCCTCGCCGGGGTTCTTTTCACCTTTCCCTCACGGTACTTGTTCGCTATCGGTCACTAGGTAGTGTTTAGCCTTACGAGGTGGTCCTCGCAGATTCACACGGAATATCCTCCGTGATACTTGGGAGGCCGCTCTGGAGTCCGATCGGCTTTCGCCTACGGGGCTGTTACCCGCTGCGGCCCAGCTTTCCAGCTGTGTTCGGCTAACCGTCGGCTTTGTAACTCCAGCTCTGCGCCGGTGCGCAAGAGACACGACTCCCGCAACCCCTATACAGCAACGCCACCGGGCTGTCACACTGCATGGGTTTGGGCTGTTCCCCTTTCGCTCGCCACTACTCGGGGAATCGCTGTTGCTTTTCTTTCCTCTGGGTACTGAGATGTTTCAATTCCCCAGGTTGCCTCAACCGGCCCTATACATTCAGACCGGAGTGACCGGGCTTGACCCCGGCCGGGTTTCCCCATTGGGACACCCCCGGATCGGCGCTTGCTTGGCAGCTCCCCGGGGCTTATCGTAGCCTGCAACGTCCTTCATCGGCTCCTAGTGCCAAGGCATCCGCCGTTGGCCCTTAGTAGCTTGGATAGATAATTGAATCCAAGACAATTATATGTGCTCGCTATGCAGTTCTCAAGGTGCCTTCCTCGACCGATGTCGAGGGCCCGGGACTCGCAGGGCGAACCCCGTCAAGGTTGCGCTCTCCGCTGACGCGGCGTTAGCGCTCCCTCACAACTGAACAACGCGCCTGATCCTCTCCGGTCCTCGGCCGACCGCTCATCCGAGCCTAGCTCGTTCCACGATCGATCCGACTCGCGGGTCGGCCAAATAGCCAGTCGATCAGATGAGAGCTTGAGTCCGGGACTCAACCCGGTCTCGTCTCTGCTCCTTAGAAAGGAGGTGATCCAGCCGCACGTTCCCGTACGGCTACCTTGTTACGACTTAGTCCCAGTTGCCGACCCCACCTTAGGCAGCTCCCTCCCGCAAGGGTTAGGCCACTGACTTTGGGTGTTGCCGACTTCCGTGACTTGACGGGCGGTGTGTACAATCCCCGAGAACGTATTCACCGCGGCTTTGCTGATCCGCGATTACTAGCGACTCCGGCTTCATGAAGTCGAGTTGCAGACTTCAATCCGAACTGGGGCCAGCTTTGAGGGATTCGCTCACTCTCACGAGGTCGCTGCCCGTTGTACTGGCCATTGTAGCATGCGTGCAGCCCTGGATATAGGGGGCATGATGACTTGACATCGTCCCCACCTTCCTCCGAGTTATCCCCGGCAGTCTCCTACGAGTCCCCGGCCGAACCGCTGGCAACATAGGATGAGGGTTGCGCTCGTTGCGGGACTTAACCCAACATCTCACGACACGAGCTGACGACAGCCATGCACCACCTGTCACGGACCCTAACGGACACTGTGTTTCCACAGCTTTTCCCGTGATGTCAAACCCAGGTAAGGTTCTTCGGGTTGCATCGAATTAAGCCGCATGCTCCGCCGCTTGTGCGGGGACCCGTCAATTCCTTTGAGTTTTAGCCTTGCGGCCGTACTCCCCAGGCGGGATACTTAATGCGTTAGCTTCGGTACAGCAACCACTGATCGCGGTCGCCACACCTAGTATCCAACGTTTACAGCGTGGACTACCAGGGTATCTAATCCTGTTTGCTCCCCACGCTTTCGCTCCTTAGCGTCAGTGCCGGGCCAGAGAACCGCCTTCGCTACTGGTGTTCCTCCCGATATCTGCGCATTTCACCGCTACACCGGGAATTCCATTCTCCTCTACCGGACTCGAGTCACAGCAGTATCGACCGCACTTCCGAGGTTGAGCCTCGAACTTTCACGGCCGACTTGCTGAACCGCCTACGAGCTCTTTACGCCCAATGATTCCGGATAACGCTCGCACCCTACGTATTACCGCGGCTGCTGGCACGTAGTTGGCCGGTGCTTCTTGTGGAGGTACCGTCAATTTCTTCCCTCCTGAAAGGGGTTTACAACCCGAAGGCCTTCATCCCCCACGCGGTGTCGCTGCGTCAGGCTTTCGCCCATTGCGCAAGATTCCCTGCTGCTGCCTCCCGTAGGAGTCTGGACCGTGTCTCAGTTCCAGTGTGACTGATCGTCCTCTCAGACCAGCTACTCGTCATCGTCTTGGTAGGCCGTTACCCCACCAACTAACTGATAAGCCGCGAACCCATCCCACAGCACAAAGGCCTTTCCTCAAAGGACCATGCGGTCCTGAGAGTGTATTCGGTATTAATCCAAGTTTCCCTGGGCTGTCCCGATCTGCGGGGTAGGTTGCTCACGTGTTACTCACCCGTTCGCCGCTCCGTCATACCGGTGGGTTACCCCTCCAGTGTGCGTCGCTCGACTTGCATGCATTAGGCGCACCGCCAGCGTTCATCCTGAGCCAGGATCAAACTCTCCAACGTACAACTCATGCGGTCGGCCCGAAGGCGTGGCCGCAATCGTGTCAATGAAGGGTTCGTGTTTTAGGTCCAGGGCCCGTGAGGGGCCCTAGCACTTGATTGCTCACACGGGCACCGTCGGAGCAAGCTCCGCCGGCGCCGCGCACATTCGTCATGACACCGACCCCCACCCTACGGGGAGGACGGGCATCACTGGCTTTTGGCGCATTGTTCAGTTGTCAAGGAGCGCGACTCGAGCTTCGCTCGACTCGTCGGCGGCCTCGTCGCCGAGACCGGCCGCGACCTCGTCGAACTGACCGGGTCGCCGCCTCCCCGCCGGGGAGGCGCTCCGCGGGGGTCGGCGAGGCCGGCCCGCCGCGGGCGACGCCGCCCGAAGCCTGCGGGGCCCGGGGCGAACGGCGAGGTCGCGGCGCGCGCCGCGACCCACCGATCATGTTACACGGTCGGCGACCGAATACAAGTCAATCGACGAGGCGGGCGAAGCGCCGCTTGCCGACCCTCATCACCCTGCCCACCAAGGCGGCCCTCGGTGCCTCCTGGTCGCTCAGGGGCTCGCCGTCGATCTTGACGGCGCCTTGCGCCAGCATCCGGCGAGCGTCGGCCCCGGACATGGCGAACGCCTCCCTGATGAGCGCCGGCACGTTCACCGTGTCGCCCGGAGGCACGGCGACCTCGTCGATGTCCTCGGGTGTGCCGCCGCGCCGGAAGACCCGGTCGAAGCCCGCTTCCGCCCGCGCCGCCTCCCGCTCCCCCCAGTAAAGGGCGACAACCCGACGGGCCAACCTGCGCTTGGCCGCGTTCGGGTGCAGAGCGCCGGAGGCCAGCTCCGCATCGATCGACGCCGCCTCGTCCTCGTCGAGGTCGGCGGCGAGCCTGAACCACTGAGCCATCGCGTCGTCGGGGATGCTCATCGTCTTCCCGAACATCTCCGCCGGCTCGTCGTCGACGCCGATGTAGTTGCCGACCGACTGGGACATCTTCCGCCCCCCATCGGTGCCCGTCAGCAAGGGCATCGTGAGAGCGACCTGCGCCTCCTGGCCGTACCTCTCCTGGACGACCCGGCCCATCATCAGGTTCCAGAGCTGGTCCGACCCGCCCAGCTCGACGTCGGCCTCGACGGCGACCGAGTCGTAGCCCTGGAGAAGCGGGTACAGGAACTCCAGGACCGAGATGGGGGCGCCCGACTCGTATCGCTTGGCGAAGTCGGAGCGCTCCAGCATCTGAGCCACGGTCGCCGCGCTCGCCAGCTCAGCGATCGCGGCCATGTCGAGAGCGGCCAGCCACTCCGAGTTTCGCCTGATCTCCAGGTTGTGTTCGGACAGGACCTTGCCGAACTGGCCGAGGACGCTGTCGGCGTGGGCGCTCACCTCCTCGGCGGTCAGCCGCGCCCTCTGGGCCCCGCGCGCCGACGGGTCGCCGACCTGAGCGGTGAAGTCGCCCACGATGAGCACAGCCGTGTGACCGAGATCCTGGAATCTGCGGAGCTTGCGGAGCACAACCGACCAACCCAACGTGACCGCGGGAGCCGTCGGGTCGAGGCCCAGCTTGACCCGCAGAGGCCGACCCGACTCGAGCTTCTCCTCCAAGCCCCGCTCGGGGGCCACGGTGTCGCAGTGCCTCAGCAGAGATCGCAGGTCGTCGGGGGTTGTCATGGGCCGGCCACGATAGGGGCGGCCGAGGGCGCCGACACGAACCGCCACGGCAGATCCTTGGCCTTGGAGACGCCGACCCGGGTCGTCGACACCGCCGCCTCCGGGGCCGGCCCCGGCTCAAGGCGAATCGGCGAGCCCGGGTCGAGGAGGTCGGCGCCGTCGTGGCTCAGACTGATCCCCAACGCCTGCGCCAGCTTGCCCGGCCCGGCTATCGCTTCCTCCGCCCTCCCCCGCCGCCGCCTCACGGCGCCTGCGCCTTCTACGACCTCGCCGCCGCGGATCAGGATCCCCCAACCGACGCCGTCGGGGCCCGCAGCGGTGTTGGCGCAGTTGTGGATCCCGTATGACCGGTACACATAGAGAGTCCCCGGCGGCCCGAACATCGACTTGTTCCGCTCCGTGCGACCCCTGAAGGCGTGTGAGGCCGGGTCCTCCGACCCTTTGTAGGCCTCGACCTCGGAGATCCTGACCCGAACCCCACGGCCGCCGATGTCGGACGCCAAGAAACAGCCGAGCAGCCGGGGCGCGGCCGCCTCGGGGGCTTCGCTCAACAACACCCTCAGGCCTTCGGTCATCCCGCCCCGCGCAACCCCGCCCCGAGCTCGGCCGCGGCCGCGATCATCGCCCCGCGGACCGACCCGATCTCGTCGGCTGCCAACGTCCGGTCTCCGGCCCTGAGCCGATAGCGGACCGCCACCG
>Ga0209457_1000247_pt1 | contig 12216 bp, 8 predicted proteins | sample WorMetHEROISLAND_5_FD_187410 | JGI IMG/M metagenome (GOLD analysis project Ga0209457, IMG submission 187410) | Marine gutless worms symbiont microbial communities from Max Planck institute for Marine Microbiology, Germany - Olavius sp. 5 HERON... ... | reverse complement strand
GCCCACACGCTCAGACAACGTCTTCGTGATCGCAGCAGTCAACGTCGTCTTCCCATGATCAATATGACCCATCGTCCCCACATTCACATGCGGCTTCGTCCGCTCGAACTTCTCCTTAGCCATCAGACTCGATCCTCCTTGCTCACTCAGGCCTCGCCGCGACGGTACGCCACAACTCCTTCGGCGATCGACGCAGGCACTTCCTGATACGAATTGAATTGCATTGAGTAGTTGGCGCGCCCCTGCGTCTTGGACCGCAGGTCGGTGGCGTAGCCGAACATCTCAGACATGGGCGCCTGGGCCTTGATGACCTGGCCGGCGCCGCGCTGGGTCATCCCCTCAACCCTACCCCGCCGGCCGTTGAGGTCGCCAATCACATCGCCGGTGTACTCGTCGGGTGTGATCACCTCCACGTCCATGACCGGCTCGAGCAGCTTGACCCCCGCCCGGCGAGCCGCCTCCTGGAGCGCCATCGACCCGGCGATCCTGAAGGCCATCTCGGACGAGTCGACGTCGTGGGATGAGCCGTCGACGAGCACGGCGCGCACGTCGACCAGGGGGTACCCGGCCAGTATGCCTTGGTCGAGGGCGTCCTCGATGCCGGCGTCGACCGACGGGACGAACTCGCGGGGGACCGACCCGCCCTTGATCTGATCGATGAACTCGTACCCGCCGCCGGGGCCGGTGGGCTCGAGGTGGATCACCACGTCGGCGTACTGGCCCCTGCCGCCCGACTGCTTGACATGTTTGTACTGGACCTTCTCGACCCCCTTGCGGATGGTCTCCCGGTAGGCCACCTGAGGCTTGCCCACCGAGGCGCCCACCTTGAACTCGCGCAGGAGGCGGTCGACGAGGATCTCCAGGTGCAGCTCGCCCATCCCGGAGATGATCGTCTGACCCGTCTCCTCGTCGGTGCGCACCAGGAAGGTGGGATCCTCCTCGGAGAGCTTGTGCAACGACGCCGAGAGCTTCTCCTCGTCCGACTTCGTTCTCGGCTCGATGGCGACGGAGATCACCGGGGCCGGGAACTCCATCGACTCAAGCTGCACCGGCGAGCCCACGGCCGACAGGGTGTCGCCGGTCGTTGTGTTCTTGAAGCCGATGCCGGCCACGATGTCGCCGGCGAAGATGTCGTCGACATCCTCCCGGGAGTTGGCGTGCATCTTGAGGAGGCGGCCGATGCGCTCCTTCTTGCCGGTGACCGTGTTGAGCACCGTGTCGCCCTTGGAGATGTGGCCGGAGTAGACGCGGAAGTAGGTGAGCTTGCCGACGTGCGGGTCGCTCATGATCTTGAAGGCGAGCGCCGCGAACGGGTCGTCGTCGCTTTGCCGCCTCTCGATGACCGTCTCCTCGTCGCCGGGTTTGAACCCCGCGACGGGGGGAAGATCCCCCGGGCTGGGGAGATAGGCGACGATGGCGTCGAGGAGGAGCTGGACGCCCTTGTTCTTGAAGGCGGCGCCGGCGAAGACGGGGGTGAGCTCGCCGGACAGAGTCCCCGCCCGGACGCCTTGCTGGATCTCCTTGGAGGTCAGGTCGCCGTTCTCCAGGTAGGACTCCAAGAGGTCCTCCGACATCTCGGCGACCGACTCGAGGAGCCGCTCCCGGTACTCGGCGGCCTTCTCCGCCAGGTCGGCGGGGACCTCGGTGGTGTCCCAGTGCTTCCCGTCGTCGCCCTGCCAGATGTGCGCCCGCATCTCGACGAGGTCGACGATGCCCTTGAAGTCGGCCTCGGCGCCGATCGGGAGTTGCATGACGAGAGGCCTGGCCCCGAGCCGCTCGACGATGGAGTCGACGTCGAAGTAGAAGTCGGCGCCTGTCCGGTCGAGCTTGTTGATGAAGCAGATCCGGGGGACCCCGTAGCGGTCGGCTTGGCGCCAGACGGTCTCCGACTGCGGCTCGACGCCGGCGACGCCGTCGAACACCGCCACCGCGCCGTCGAGGACCCGGAGGGCGCGTTCGACCTCGACCGTGAAGTCGACGTGGCCGGGGGTGTCGATGATGTTGATCCAGTGGTCGTGCCAGACGCAGGTGGTGGCGGCGGAGGTGATGGTGATGCCGCGCTCCTGCTCCTGCTCCATCCAGTCCATCGTGGCAGCGCCCTCGTGGACCTCGCCGATCTTGTAGTTGCGGCCGGTGTAATAGAGGATGCGCTCGGTCAGGGTCGTCTTGCCCGCGTCGATGTGAGCCATGATCCCGATGTTCCGGGTCCGGCTCAAGGGCGCCTGACGCAGGTGAAGTGGGTTGTCCTTGCTCATTTTCCTCTGATCGCTCCGGCTCGTTATGCGGTTGTGAAGGCGGCGGCCCCAACGGCGCCGTCGCCGTCGCCCCGACGGTTCGGGCCCGGAGCCATTTGGGGCCCGCCTGACGGGGCGCCCTGCTCACTTCCGTGGGCGGGTCGTTTCTTGGTTGTGGGTCGGCGCGTCTCGGGCGCGGCCGGACTTACCAACGGTAATGGGCGAAGGCCTTGTTGGACTCCGCCATCTTGTGGACGTCTTCTTTGCGTTTCACCGCCGACCCGGCGTTGCCCGCGGCGTCGAGGATCTCGTTGGCGAGACGCGACGACATGGTCGGCTCGCGGCGGCGGCGGGCGGACTCGACGAGCCACCGGATCGCCAGGCTCCCCTGGCGCCGGGGGGAGACCTCGACGGGGACCTGATAGGAGCTGCCCCCGACGCGGCGGCTGCGGACCTCCACGGCCGGGCGGACGTTGTCGACTGCGCGCTTGAGGACCACGGTGGGGTCCTGGCTGGTTCGCTGCTCGACGGTCTCCAGCGCGTCGTAGACGATGGTCCGGGCCAGGTCCTTCTTTCCCTTCAGCAGGACCTTGTTGATGACCTGGCTGACGAGGACGCTCCGGAACACCGGGTCGGGGGCGACGTCGCGCTTCTGCGCGGGCGCTCTTCGCATCAGGTCTCCTTCTTGGCCCCATAACGGCTGCGGGCCTTCTTGCGCTCTCCGACCCCGGCGGCGTCCAGCGCGCCGCGGATCACCTTGTAGCGGACACCGGGCAGGTCGCGAACGCGGCCGCCGCGGACCAACACGATGCTGTGCTCCTGGAGGTTGTGACCCTCCCCTGGGATGTAGGCGGTGACCTCGGCGCCGGAGGAGAGACGCACGCGGCACACCTTGCGGAGCGCCGAGTTCGGCTTCTTGGGGGTCACGGTGTAGACGCGGGTGCACACCCCGCGACGCTGCGGGGCGCCGGCGAGGCCGGCGGTCTTCACCTTCTTCTTCTTCGGCTTCCTGCCCTCGCGGACAAGCTGCTCGATGGTCGGCATGGCTCTCCTGACGCGAGGAAGCGACGCGGGGCGACCCGAACGCCGTTCCTACACTGAAGCTATACGCGCTCGACGCTCGCCGGGCGCGCACCTCCTGTGGCCGCTCGCCTGAGAGGCCACAGGACGCGACGCAATACTACGCCCTCAGCTCGCCCCACGCCAAGTCCCCCCCGGGCGGGACCGCCCCATTTGGTTTCCTAATGCTCTGGATTCGGTATACCGTAGTTTGTGCATTGAGAATGGCGCCCGTCGAGTTGGCCCCTCCGGGCCGCGGCGGCGAGCGGCGCTCCGGGGTCCTGCTGCACATCACATCCCTCCCGTCCAAGCACGGCGTCGGCGACTTGGGGCCGGAGGCGCACCTCTTCATCTCGGACCTCGCGGCGGCCGATCAGGCCTACTGGCAGATGCTCCCCGTCGGGCCGACCGGCTACGGCGACTCCCCGTATCAGTCGTGGTCGTCGTTCGCCGCCAACCCGATGCTGATCAGCCTCGACCGGCTGGTCGAGCTGGGCCTGCTCGCCCCGACGGAGATCGAGCCCCTTGAGTCGGCGCCCGCCGGCGCCGTCGACTACGCGGCCGTGATCGGCGCCAAGACCGAAGCCCTGGAGCGGGCCGCCCTGGCGTTCCGCGACCAGGCGGCGCCGGGCCTCGTCGAGGCCTACTCCGAATTCAGAGACCGTCACGGCCCACAGTGGCTGGACGACGCCGCGGTGTTCGCCGCCGTCAAAGCCGCCTCGGGCGGCGCCGCCTTCACCGAGTGGCCGGCGGGCCTGGCCCGACGCGACGAGGACGAGCTGGGCCCGGCCGCAGAGAGCCTCAAAGGCGAGATCGAGGCCTTCAAGATCCTCCAGTTCCTGTTCTTCGAGCAGTGGCGGGCGTTGCGGCGAGCCGCCGACGCGGTGAGGGTGAGGCTCGTGGGCGACCTTCCCCTCTACGTCGCCCACGACTCGGCCGACGTCTGGGCGCGGCCGGAGGAGTTCCTGCTCGACGCGGCGAGGCGCCCGACGGTGGTGGCGGGAGTCCCGCCCGACTACTTCTCGCCGACCGGGCAACGGTGGGGCGCCCCCATCTACGACTGGGACCGCATGCAAGAGAACGGGTTCTCGTGGTGGCGGGGCCGGACGGCTCACATCTTGTCCATGTTCGACGTGGTCCGCATCGACCACTTCCGGGGCATCGCCGGGTATTGGGCGATCCCGGCCGAGGAGGAGACCGCAGTCAAGGGCGAGTGGCTGGAAGGGCCGGGGTCCGCCCTGCTGGACGCGATCGGGGTCGAGGACGGCGACAAGCGGATCATCGCCGAGGACCTCGGGGTGGTCACCGAAGACGTCGAGGCGCTGCGGGACGGCTACGGCCTGCCCGGCATGCGGGTGGCCCAGTTCGGCTTCGACGGCGCGCCCGACACGTCGCTTCATCATCCCCGCGCCTTCACACCCCGGGTGTGGGCCTACACCGGGACTCACGACAACAACACGACCGAGGGCTGGTTCTGGGCCCCCAGCCCGCGCCGTGTCGCCTCGAAGCTGGGCGCCGGCCGCAGGAAGCTGCTCGCCGCCGTCGGCGAGCCCGTCTCCTGGGGCCTGGTCGAGATGGTGGCGGCGTCGGCGGCGACGACGACGGTCTTCCCGGCCCAGGATCTGCTCGGGCTGGGCGCCGAGGCGAGAATGAACACCCCAGGGACCGCCGAAGGCGCGTGGCGGTGGCGACTGCGGCCGGGCGAGCTCGACGATGAGACGCTGGAGCGACTCGCTCTGACCACCCGCCGGACCGGCAGGAGCCGAGAGGAGCGACGATGAGCGTGAGGCCCGAAGGCCGGATGTCGGAAGACGACTTGTTCCTCTGGAACGAGGGAACCCACTACAGGCTGTATGAGAAGCTGGGCGCTCACGTCGGCGAGTCGGGGACCCAGTTCGCCGTCTGGGCGCCCAACGCGGATCGGGTCTCGGTCGTGGGCGACTGGAACGGTTGGGACCCTGCCGCCGACCCGCTGGCGCCGCGCGGCGTGTCGGGAATATGGGAGGGTTTCGCCCCCGACGCCCGGCGCGGCCACGGGTACAAGTACCGGATCGGCGCCGGGTCCTACGACGTGGCCAAAGCCGACCCGGTCGGGTTCCACCACGAGACGCCGCCGCGCACCGCGTCGAAGATCTGGGACCTCGACTACGAGTGGGGCGACTCCGGTTGGATGGCGTCGAGGGGGTCGGCCGGCGCCCTGGGCTCGCCGATGAGCGTCTACGAGATCCACCTCGGCTCCTGGCGCCGGGGGGACGGGGGCCGTCACCTGACCTACGAGGAGCTGGCCGGCCGGCTCCCCGAGTATCTGGTCGGGCTCGGCTTCACCCATGTCGAGATCCTCCCCGTCATGGAACACCCCTTCTACGGGTCGTGGGGGTATCAGACCACCGGCTACTTCGCCCCGACGAGCCGGTTCGGGACGCCGCAGGGTTTCATGTCCCTGGTCGACGCCCTCCATCAGGCCGGGATCGGCGTGATCCTCGACTGGGTGCCGTCCCACTTCCCCAACGACGAGCACAGCCTCGCCTTCTTCGACGGGACCCACCTGTTCGAGCACGCCGACCCCCGCCTCGGCTTCCATCCCGACTGGGAGTCGCTGATCTTCAACTACGGGCGGACCGAGGTGCCTGCGTTCCTGATCAGCTCCGCCCTCTACTGGCTCGACAAGTACCACGTCGACGGCCTGCGGGTCGACGCGGTGGCTTCCATGCTCTACCTGGACTACTCGCGGCAGGACGACGAGTGGCTGCCGAACATCCACGGAGGGAACGAGAACCTGGAGGCGATCGCTTTCCTGCGTCGGATGAACGAGGTCATCTACCTCAACTACCCGGACGTGCAGACGTTCGCCGAGGAGTCGACGGCGTGGCCGATGGTCTCCAGGCCCACTGAAGTCGGCGGGCTCGGGTTTGGGCTGAAGTGGGACATGGGGTGGATGCACGACACCCTCAAGTTCATGTCAAGGGAGCCGGTGCATCGCTCCTACCACTACGGCGAGCTCACCTTCCGGGGGGTGTACGCGTTCACCGAGAACTTCATCCTCCCGTTGTCCCACGACGAGGTGGTCCACGGGAAGGGGTCGTTGCTCACCAAGATGCCCGGCGACGACTGGCGGCAGTTCGCCAACTTGAGGCTCCTGCTCGCCTACATGTACACCCTGCCGGGCAAGAAGCTCCTCTTCATGGGGGCCGAGTTGGCGCAGAGGCACGAGTGGGACCACGAGGCGCAGCTCGACTGGGGGGTCCTCCACAACGACTCGCACCGAGGCGCGGCGCGGCTGGTCGCCGACCTCAACACCCTGCTGACGACACAACCGGCGTTGCACGAGCTTGACGCCGACCCGGCCGGGTTCAGGTGGCTGATCGCCGACGACGCCTCCAACGGCGTGCTCGCCTACCTCCGCCTGGCGGGCGACGGCGAGCCGCTGCTCGTCGTCGCCAACTTCACCCCCGTGCCCCGACTCGGCTATCGGGTGGGAGCGCCGGAGGCCGAGGCCTGGGACGTGCTGCTCAACACCGACGGCTCCGAGTACTGGGGGTCGGGCGCGGGGGCGACGGGGCAGGTCGGCGCAAACGAGGAGAGCGAGCACGGCCAACCCCGCTCGTTGACGTTGGACCTGCCGGGGCTGGCGGCGCTGATCCTCCGCCCCCGCTCCGCGGCCTGACTCCTTCGACCGCCTCTTACTGCTTCAGGTTGGCAGCTTCTGGTGCGAATCTCACCGAGGGTGACCGCACCGTTCTTATGGAGAGAATGCTCGCAAGAAACGGGGACAATTCGCGAGAAGCGGAAGACGCCTCCAAAGACGGCCCCCTCCTCTTCGTCACAATGAGGATCCCCAAGGCGACGAAGGGCGAGCTGGGTCGCCTCAAGCCGAAGAATCATCGTGCTCGGCGGGACCGCCGTCGTGCCCAAGACGATCCAAGACGCCCTCGGCGCCTACCTACCCAAGACCCCCTAAGACCAGCGTCCGGGAGGTGTTGGACCTTGTGACGATACCTGTCTGAGCGTCGGTGGCCGTAGCCGCGTCGCTTCATGACTCCGATCTTGTTGGTGATGCCCTCCGCGAAGGCGTTGGTCTGGCGGTCGTCGAAGTAGTTGAGGATCTGCTCCCGAGTCGACGACGCGGGCTGTGGCCGCGAGCTCGGAGAGCCCGGACCCTTCCACGCGGCGCATCCAGTCGTCGAACCGGCGCTCGGCTTCGGCCCGGTCGGCCGATTCGTATATGTCGGCGAAGGCCTCCTTGAGCCGCCAGGCCGCACCCACTTCGCAGTTGACGGGCCAGGAGCTTGTCGAGGCTGGCCCGTTGGGACGGAGAGAGGCTGTGCCGTCCCCGCATGAACAGCCAGCGGGCCCGCCACAACCCGGGGGTTGTGTTGACGGGCGAGGCCCCCGTCCCGGCCCACGACCGTGACTTTGCGGCCTGCCCTGATCTTGACTCTCTGAGCGGCGGCGTTGACGGATGCGATGACGAGGGGGCTTGTCGGCCACGACCCGTGCGTGGGGCAGGAAAAGCGGCCACGGCCTTGCGGAACGGCCAGAACATGTCGCGACCACAGTCTCGATTTCCTCCCGCCAGGGCCTACGGAATCAGGCCCAGGACCCGTTGAGCCGAGTCCCGGCCGCACCCTCCGGCCGGCTCCAAGACCCGACGCTGCCCGGGAGCGGACAAGACGGTGTGACATGCGGCTCCGCGACCGGAAAGGGCGACTCGTCGATCGACAACACCCGAGGCGGATCCCCTGTGAACGGGTCGTGACGAGTGGCGGCGGCCTCACAAGCCTCCGGCCGCCCGCTGCCAGGACACCCTCTCCTCCGCCGCCACATCAGAGAAAGACCGGTTGCAGGCATCCTCGGCGAGCCGGTCGCGGAACCGGGCCGTCACCCGTTTCCGGCCCAAGATCTCGGGGTGCCGCTCCCGGCTGGCCCGACCCCAGGTCCCGGGCACTTGTGACGATCGTGATCGGAGACCAGAACCACCGGATACCCGAACCGTAGGCGCCGGAGCCGGCGCCGGCACCGGCCGTGGCCGATCACGTCGACCGACCCGCAGTGGACACACGCCCGAGGGAGCGTGGAGACGACCTCCGCCTCCAACACCGGGTTCACCAGAGACGACGACACCACGTCGAGGGCCGGTCAAGGCACGCGATGTAATCGCTCATCTGAGCTCTCCTTTGTCGTAGATGGTTCACACAACCAGCCTCAGGGGAGCTCAGCCACCTCGCCCGCCGTCTTCCGCGAAGACCCCGAATCTGTCACTGCTCCTGGATACGTTGGGGGCCATGTTCGATTCACAGTCACATGCGTCGCCGGAGCTGTCGGCCGACGACGTGGCAGGCGATGAGACGGGTGCCCGCGCGAATCTGTCAGAGGGTCCCGATACGTTGGCGGATATGGCGAATTCACAGTCGCATGCGTCGGGTGAGGCGCCCCTGGGCGACCTCACGGGGATTCTTTCGGGAATCTTCGGAGCGGGGGACCCGGCGGGCCCGAATCTGTCACTGCCCCCATATAGGTTGAGGATCATGTTCGATTCGAAGCTGTTCCCGTGGAGCGACGAGCGCTCGTACGAGGCCGAAGCCCGCCGAGAGGCGGCGGTCGCCGTCCCGGCCGAGCCAGGCCCGGGTCCAGAGCATGTCCTCCCGGTCAGCGGTGGGCTGCCCGACTCGCCGAGGCCTGCGACCGCCGAACAAGGCCGCCGTCAGATCCTCCCTGACGGCTTGGACGAGATGGCCCCCGGCCCGGCCCTGGCCGCGTCTTTGGCCGATATCGACTTGAGCAGGTTGACCGGCGAAGACGTGATCACGGTCCTCTGCGCCGAGCAACGCCAAACCTCCCACCAGCAAGCCAGGATGTACGCGGCGATGGCCGAAGCCGCCCACGCCTCCTCCCCCACCACAACCGAGCGCAGCTCTCGCCCCACCGGCTACGGGATCGACGAGATCGCCGCCGCTGTCGGCTACAACAGGCGGCAAGCCGACAGGGAGCTGAGCACCGCCCTCAGGCTGAGGGACGTCCTCCCCGAAGTCCGAGCCGCCCTGGAGTCAGGCGACATCGACGGCCGCAAAGCCTCAGCCATCTCCGACGCCACGTTCACCCTGAAAGACGACGTCGCCCGAGGAGCCGCCGCCAAGGTCCTACCCGCCGCGGCCCGCGTCACCGTCGGCGCGGTGCAAGCCCGGCTGCGTCGCCTCTGCATCCAAGAAGACCCCGGCTACGCCCGATCCCAATACGAGGAGCACCTGGCCCGTCGCGGCGTCTTCGTCGGCCCCACATCGGAAGGCACCGCGGACCTAACCATCTACGACTGCGCCCCCCACCTGGCCCAAGCCGCCACAGACCGGGTCAACAGGATCGCCCGCAGCCTCAAGACCTGTGACGAGACCCGGACCATCGACCAGCTCCGCGCCGACGTCGCCATCGACCTGCTCATAGGCCGCTTCAACCCCGACACAGGCGGCAGAGGCTCCGTCAACGTCCACGTCGACCTCTCCACCCTGGCCCGCCTCGACGACAACCCAGCAGACCTCGCAGGCTACGGGCCCGTCGTCTCCGACATCGCCCGCCAAGTCGCCGAAGAACAACAGCAGAAGAGCCGATGGGACGCCGTCGTCACGGACCCCGAGACCGGCGAGCCTCTCCACGTCGTCTCCATCAAGAGAAGACCCACCACCAGACAGAAGAACATGATCCGCGCCCTCCACCCCGTCTGTGTCTTCCCGGGATGTCGCATGCCCGCATTCAACTGCGACCTCGACCACCGCATCGACCACGCCCAAGGCGGGCCCACCACCGTCGACAACCACGCCCCCCTCTGCCGACATCACCACATCGCCAAACACGAACACGGATGGTCCTACGTCAAGACCGGCAGAACCACCATCGAATGGACCAGCCCCCTCGGCCGCCGCCACCAGACCGGAGGAAACCACGACGGCGGGAGATCCCCGCCCTGAACTGGGCCGCCCTTCCCCGCCCGCCCTTCACACACAACCCGAACCCGAACCTTGATGAACGCCGCCCATACCGCCTGCCGCGGCGACGCGCTCAGAGTCGAAGGCGGCGGTGGCGCCGCACGTTGACCTCGTGACCCGCCGCCGCGAGCACGGCCACGGCGGCCAGGCCGGCGGGCGCCCCGCCGGGCAGCTTCGTCAACAGGAAGAACACAGCCACTCCCAGGACCAGCGCGACCGCCCCTGGGAAGAGGGCCGAGAGAGGGACCTGCCGGTCGTAGGGGACAAGCACACCCGCGACTCGCATCGTCACAAGCGTCGACAGCCCTCGCGCCGTCGCGGCCAAGACCTCCCGGCCCGTCACCTGTTGGGCCGCTACCGACGCCGGCGCCATCAACGCGGCGCCCGCAACGACGCACACCGTCCCCACCGTGAGATCGCCGCTCAACATGACAGCCCGATCGGAGATGGGGTTCACATCGGTCACCCAGCGGCTCCGAGCGACGAACCCGTACGACAGGAGCGCCAACCCGGGAGCGAGAAGCCAGGCGACGCTCATGGCCATCGAGCCGGCCGGCCCCAACGGCTGGAACAAGCCAGCCGCGGCGAGCGACGCGAAGCCCGCGAAGTAGAGGGCGAGATGAGCCATGACCTCCGGCTCCCTCACGAACCGCATCGCATCCGACCAGGCGAGCGTGCTAGTGACCGCCGGATGACGGGCCGCGAAGCGGCGGAGCGGGCCGCGCGCTGAGACCTCCCCGCTGACCGGACCCCGAGAGGAGACGGCTAATCCCAAGAGCCCGACGAGGGCGACGACCGAGACGACCAAGGCGAGCCACCCGACGCGGCTCGCCGCCCCCGCCAAGTCGGCGCCGGCAAGAGGCCAGTTGAAAGGCGAGACGACCGGGCCGAGGGGAGATCGCCCAACGTCAACCGGCGAAGCTGGGCCAAGCCGGACGCGAGAGCCGCCGCCATCACGAGCATCGACCCGAGAGCCTTGCCAGCCTCACAGGCACAGCGAACACTGCCCCGACCAGCCTCTCCGCCGCGAGCATGGCGACGGCCGCCACGACCAACAGGTACAGAAGAGAAGCCAACACCACGACCGAGACCCAGACGCGGTCCCCCACCCCCCGCCACCCGGCGGAGACGACCACGAAGACAGGCCCGCCGAAGAGGCCCGCCGCCATCACAAGCGTCGCAGCTCCCCCCGGTAGCAGCAGGCCCACGAAAGCGTCTCGGGCGGTGATCGGGGACATCGCCATCAACCGGCTCAGGCTCTCCGAGCTCGGGGACAAGACCAGCAAAACGGCCATGAGAAGCGTCAAGACGAGCGCCGCGTTGTCGGCGAGGCCCCCGAGAAGGAGGAGCGCCGGCTCCCGCCGAACCGCCAGCACCACGCCGACCGAATCGGACAACAGAGCCGCCGAGCTCACCCACAAGACGACGAACGCTGAGGCGACGAGCAACCCGGCGACGACCAGAGGCCAGACGCGCCCACCAGTCAGCCTCATCACGCCGTGCCTCCAAGAGCGGAGCACCAAGGCCGAAACCGCCAGAGGCGGCCTCATCGTCTTGGTCGTCGAGCCGTCGCGACCCCGGCCAACGCCAAGACGACGGCCAGAGCGGCGATCGGGACGACAATCCGCCCGTCAACCGCCAAGCCGAACGCACCCCCACCCTCAAGGGCCACACCCGCCCAACCGAGCTCGACGGAAACCTCGAAGCAGCCGCGAGGAACAGCCCGAGCGCAAGCACGACGAGCACAAGCACAAGCGCGCCCACCACGGACCCGAAGAGGATGCGCACAAGACGACCGGCAGTCAGCCGTCGATCATCGGGCCCCGAGCCCACAGGCCGGCCTCCCGACGACGCCATCACATCGCCCCCAAGATCTCATCAGCCCGGTCGAGGTCGTCTCCTATCCCGGAGACCCCGATGAAGAACCGCTCCAGATCCGCCTCCCCCGA
>Ga0209457_1000246_pt1 | contig 12269 bp, 15 predicted proteins | sample WorMetHEROISLAND_5_FD_187410 | JGI IMG/M metagenome (GOLD analysis project Ga0209457, IMG submission 187410) | Marine gutless worms symbiont microbial communities from Max Planck institute for Marine Microbiology, Germany - Olavius sp. 5 HERON... ... | reverse complement strand
GCAGGAAGCCTTTACCTGGGTCAACACCATGCTCGGTAACGTTAAGAACGCGATTCAGGGGACATACCATGGCATCAGTGACCAGCACGCGCCGCGCTATCTCGTCGAGTTCGGCTCTCGATTCAACTGTCGCTTTGATTTGCCGGTGATGATTCCGCGCCTCGGATACATCGCAACTCGTACCCCTCCGATGTCCGAGCAGCTCCTTAGATTGGCTGAACCTTCGGGGTAATCAGGTAAAATTTAGTAAATCTCTATATGTAGATTTTTTTCACCGCAGAACACTTTTCCTTTTCAAGTGGTGGCTTTACAAAGACCATTGTACCCTTGAGGCAGAAAATAGAGAACTGTTCCTGCTTGAATTCCAACCATTACCACTTGATGTCGGTACCCACTGGCAACCGATTAGGAAAATCACATGCCGGAAAATATCGACTATGACTTTATAAGTAATTTACAAGGAGGATGCAAAACAACCAGTTATGTTCTAGTATCTAAGAAGAGTAGAAAGCGGTGTTACAATTGCCACTGGTTTCGATTCGGGTCAACGCAATGAAAACGACCTGAAACTACTTAAACTTGATGCCACACTTATAACTAAATTCGAGCCTTATTTAGGAGTAAAAGACCAAGATGCCGAGGATTTACTAAAAAAATCGCCACTGACCATTTCGATAGCATAAGCATAGTCAAAAAATCCACTCATATAACGCAGTTGAAAATCAAATATAATTCCAGATTCGGAGGAAAGAGGTTTATCGATTTGCCTCCGCAAGCTCAAACGGTTATTACGTCGGTCTCGTTTCAATATGGGGTCGGTTTAAAGTCTAGAACGCCTAAATTCCGGAAAACCGTTACGGCTCAGGATTGGAAGGAAGTGATAAAAATACTCAGATCCTTCGGAGATATCTATCCGACCACACAGTACAGGACATAAATTTCCCATTAAAATTAGATGGCTAGGTTGATCTTCGTGGTTCTTCGAATAAAACGACGGTTTGGTAAAACGCCTCAAGCTTTTCCGTCATATTGAATAAAATCTCTCTCAGCCAGTCCAAACCATACCTGAAAATACTGGTGGCCGGACGGTAATGACTCTTGATTGGGATCGGTTTTTGCTCGTGTAACCATTCTCCGAGGAGATGTGCCCAGCAGAAGGCGATCGCTAACAAGGCCAGAAGCTTCTCAATACGATCTAACTCAATCAGGTGGGTTGCGTCAAAATCGAATCCTTGGCTCTTCAAGGCTTTGAGTAAGGTTTCGATTTTCCAACGCCGTTTACAATCGCTCAAGATGGATGAGGTATTCACCACTCATCAAGCGTGTTTCCGTGACCGAGAGCTTCTGACCCCAAACAACCCGTTGTCCCCTCAGCTGAATGACTTCGCCGCGTGGCAAGTTACGAAAGAAATTGCGGGCCGGTACCGTACCATTCCGGCGCCGAACAACGCGTGTATTGTGCTTAATGCAAATCCCGAATTTTATTTTATTTTTAATGAGATAGCGAACAAATTCCGTATCGATGAATTCTCTATCGGCGAGGTAGCCATCAATTTTTCCACCCCGAATTGCTCAATAAACCTGTGGATGAGTGGAATGCGTTCGTCCGTATTGGAATTGCCTTTTTTATCTCATAGGATCGATAACACGGGGATCGCCACACCTTGATGGACGATCGCCAGGCACAGAATATTGATATTGGCTTGACCGAATTTCCAGTTGGTCCGATCCAGGGTCAGTAGATACTGAACCATCGGGCAACTAACGGACAATAAACCGAGTCACGGTGGAGAAGTCGAGAGGATAAGGTTCTGAACAGGCGTTGAATACGTTTATACTTCGAGTCTTTCAAGGCGCTACCGGGAAGAGCGGTGGCTAATTGCATGAAATTGAAGGTCCTGACCTTGATCAAAACGATAGTCAGACGGGCCAGGCATTTGGTTCTGGCCAACCAACCATAATAGCCAGGTAACAGAGATACAAGAGCGGCGACATTCTGGTCCATCGTTGGAGCCCTCCGAAAAAATTTGTCTACTATATAAAGGATTATGCCAAGATTTGACAAGGGCGGCTTGAACGCCTAGCTCAACTGTAACAAAAATATTTAGTTCTAAATCAATATATTGCAGTTTTTGTCCTGAACTATGATCCGACTAGAAGAAAAAAAGAGGCTTCATTACTGGAGAAAGTCAAATGAGAACTGCCTCGATTTTTCTGTTCTCCTGCATGTTTTTATTGTTGGTCGCTAGTAAAAACTATGGACTTTCAGTCCAAGGGCTTTAGTATTTTGGTTATGAGACCTAAAGAAGCCTGCACCCCATGCCGTTTACGATCTGAAGGTTTATCTGGTATGGATCACGAAATATCGCGATAAGGTACTCACCAAGGATGTAGGGAAAAGATTACGGATGTTGGTTCGACAGATCTGTGCGGCCAACGATATAGAAATCATCCAGGGAGTAGTAAGCAAGGACCCTGTGCATCTCTATCTCTTATCCGCCCCGGTTATCGGTGAGTGAACTCATGAAGTGACTGAAAGGGAGGACATCTCGTACACTCCAACAAGAATTCCCGCATTTGAGGAAACGGTATTGGGGCCGTCATTTTTGGGCTAGATAGGGTGCTTGCAGCTCAGGATAGATTACAGACGATATGATTAGGGAGTATATAAAGAGGCATCGAGAACATTCGGGTCATAATGATGATGATTTTCCAATCGAGTGCGCCTGACTTTCAATCATTCCGAGCTAACTTCAGTCTGAGGCTTTCAGTCGGCTTTAGCCGAAACAGCAACTTTTAGTCGCACTCCAGACTATGGACTTTTCATGCACCGTCACAAAATCACGAAACAACGCCCATATTTTGAATCAAGAGTTGCTCGAAGCCTATCGTAACTTCGATGATGCTTATGGGAAGAGAAGGCGCAGCCCCATTTTATTCGAAGAAGGTCATCCGGAGCGTCGCCATTTTTTGCGAAACCCGAAATGGGGTCCGTCCGATTTCGGGCACAAAAAATTAGGCGACGGCCATGGCCTTCGGCGACCCACGTTCGTCCTGCGTCTGTCCCGGCACGCACTACGCACAGCGCCAGGACTCCCGCAATGATTTGGCGCCGTGTCGCATGGCCTTGCCTTTCGTCTCCGCCGGCGCTCACGCGCCGCACTCCGACAGAACGCCCGGCCCTACGGCTACGCGGGGGACGTCACACTCCGCTCGTCGCTTACGCTCCCTCGCTTTCCTGTGCTCCTCCCTAGCCGATAACTGCAAAACTTACTTCGAGCTGACTTCCGAATATGATATCGACGAGGAAATACACAACCAAATGTGTAAAAAGCGAGTATTTGATTTGCGATGCCATAAAGATACTCTCAGGATCCTCGGGCGTTGCCGAGAATGAGGTGGACACTTTCGGTTTGGGTACCAAACTAGCGGAAAAGCTCGATCTTCGCACACTCGCTTCTTCTCTATTTAGGTCGAGTGATGAAGAGTCCTAATACCATCGAGCGATTGTATCCGGAATATATCTCTCCTCGAGCGACCAGCGTTACACTGGAAACAGAGGATTGGACCTTTACATTGAAAGTTGTCGCGATTGCGCGAATCAATAACAACGCCACTCCCGACTGGATCCTATGGGTTTTAGACGAGTCCAAGTCGGCGAATTACCGGGGCTTCTCGATACTGATTCTATATGATCCGGGTGGACAGGAATTTTACAGAGCCACCACCTATCCATGAGGCGCGCCGGAAAAGCCCCGAGGATAGGGTTTCTCCAGCCTTCAACAAAGCATCCGTAAGGCGATTGCCGGAAAATGATGTACCGGATTGGTCCGAATTTTGGTTCGTATTCAAGGCGCAGCAACCGGTGCCTAGTGGACTCTGTAACGGTTGCTGCAACACGGAAAACGGACGAAAAGACCAGCAAGATGGTATTTCATTGGACAGAAACCGCCTTAGCTTGAATATCAACGCGACCTAAGTCAACCGAGGGAGATCCATGTTTTTTTCATTTCTTTCATTTTTTTCATCAGGTCCCCTGATCCGATTCATCACCCTCCTGACCGCATTCACCATGGGCTCCGTTCAGGCCGATGATGGGTCGTCGATCCATCATCTCGGCCCCGAGGCTTGTCAAGAATGCCACGAGGAGATATATATTCAATGGAAGAGCTCCATGCACGCCAACAGCTCGGCGCTGAAGGACCCGATTCACGGTGCCTTTTACCGAAATGTGGTCGGTGACCCCACCCGGGAGGGGGTCGAGCTGCAGGGTAAGTTCCCGGTCTGTCTCAAGTGCCACGTCCCGGTGGCCGCCATCGATAAGCGGACCAAGCTCGATGCTGCTCCGGCCTATGCCAACGGCGTTTCCTGTGTGACTTGCCACTCGTTCACGGCCTTCAAGGGTACCAATTCCGCTGCTGGCAAGCCGCTCTATGGTATCGATGCCTACCGAATCGATACCCAGGGTATCTATGGTCCCAACGGCCGAACCTATACCATGGATGAAACACCGGAGGGTGCCGCTTGGCCTACCCCGATCCATCATCCCATACCTATGACCGGCAATCGGGCGGCCCTGTTCAAGAGTAACCAAGTCTGCATGGGATGCCATGAGAAGCGCAGCAATGCCCACGGAACGCCACTGTGCCGCACCGGCGAGGAGTATCATTCTGCGGAGAATTTCAGCACTTGCCAAGCCTGTCACATGGCCGTGGTGACTGTACCCAAGCTCGATCGGGGCCGAGTGGTTCCCGGCGAGTTCGTTTCTATCGCCGATCACAGCATGGCCGGCGGTCATGACGATAAGATGGTTACTCGCGGTTTGGTCATGGAGATGACCACGGGGCAGGTGGGCGATGTGCTGAAGGCCACTATCACCGTGCGCAATCGCCTTCCCCATGCCTATCCTACCGGTGCCCCCTTCCGCAACTTTTTCATCGAGTTGGCCGCCTACGATCGGGAAGGCACGGAGCTGTGGAAAAACTACCGGGTCCACCCGATCGAGGATGATCCCAAGGCCGCCTTTTGGTATACCTTGGGCGATGAGACCGGCAAGCCCACATTGCCTCCCAAGGCGACCCGCGTCCTGGCCGATTCCCGTCTGGCCCCCGGCGAGCTGCGAACCCTGGAGTACGAGATCCCGTTCTCTGCAGATATCGCCATCGTCCGCGCCGAGGCCCGCTACGACCTGCTGCTGCCGACGATCAAGGCGAAAATGAAGGGTAAGCTGCCGCCGGAGCTCTTGGTACCCAAGTTGGCGGCCTCGGTCGAGATTCGGCTGTAGAGCACCTCGATGGGTCCTTGAAGAATTCCAGCTATGGAATTTTCCAAGCCGCAAAGCGAGGACGCGATTTTCGCTTTGCTCTCATTGTTCAAACACATAAGTGCTTGAAAGCCAGCGGGGCGTCCCTGCCCCACACGGGTACCTCGAACTGTTTCTCAAGGTATCCTCCAGGTACCATGCGGGCATAGGGTGATACCGAGAGCCCGGAGCGGGAGTCGATGCGGATGTTCGGGTTCGGCACGAAAAAGCGAGAGCAGACTTCTCAAGCCGGTGAGGTAGCACGGAAAGAGCATCGGCAGCGTCTGTTATCGCGGCTGAAGAATGGTCTGGCAACAACGCGCGTGGTGCTCAACACCAAGGTCGGTGATCTGATCCGCGGACGTAAGCGCATCGACGAGGACCTGCTCGATAAATTGGAGACTCAGCTCCTGACCGCGGATGTCGGGGTGGATACGACCAACCGTGTCATGGGTCACATCGCAGAGCGGGTGAAACGACGCGAGCTGGCGGACCCGGAGGTGCTGATCGGTGTCTTGCGGAGTGAGCTTGAGGTCATCCTGCGCCGCTGTGAGGCCCCGGTGCACCAACCTTCCGCCGGCCGGCCTCAAGTCATACTCATGGTGGGGGTGAATGGGACGGGTAAGACCACCACGATCGGCAAACTGACCAAACGGCTCCAAGAGGAAGGCAACAGTGTCATGCTGGCGGCCGGTGATACCTTCCGCGCCGCCGCCGTGGAGCAGCTCCGGGCTTGGGGGGAGCGCAATGGGGTGCCGGTCATTGCGCAGCATCAAGGAGCGGACTCGGCGTCGGTGATCTATGATGCCCTGCAAGCGGCCAGCGCCCGCCGGATGGATGTGTTGATTGCCGATACGGCGGGCAGGTTGCATACCAAGGATAACCTCATGGACGAGCTGGTGAAGATTACCCGAGTAATCCGGAAGATCGATCCGGGGGCCCCGCACGAGACGATGCTGGTGGTGGATGCCACTACCGGCCAGAACGCCCTCGGCCAAGCGGTTCGATTCGATCAGGCCGTAGGGTTGACGGGTATTACGCTGACCAAGCTCGATGGCACCGCCAAGGGTGGTATCCTGTTCGCCATCGCTGATCGGCTACAGGTGCCTATTCGGTTCATAGGGGTCGGTGAGCGGATCGAGGATCTGCGCTACTTCGACGTCGAGGAGTTTCTCGACGCCCTGTTTGCCCGTTAGCCCGCGTTCCTGCCACCACCTTCGTAATCAATCCGGTGATCCGCTTCGAGCATGTTACAAAACGCTACCCGCAGAGTGGGAATGCTTTGCATGATCTAAGCTTCGAGCTCACAGCCGGCGAGATGGTGTTTCTCACCGGCCATTCGGGGGCGGGTAAGAGTACCCTGTTGCGACTGATCAGCTTGATAGAACGCCCGACCCGAGGCCAAGTCCTGGTGCATGGGCGCCACCTAGGGCATCTACCCGTACGCAAGATTCCCTTCCATCGCCGCGAGGTCGGGATGATTTTTCAAGATCATCGCCTGCTTGTGAGTCGTACTGTGTTCGATAATGTCGCCCTGCCTCTGATCGCGGCCGGGTACGGACATAGGGAGATTCGCCGTCGGGTGCGCGCCGCTCTCGATCAAGTGGGCCTGCTGGGCAAGGAGCGAACCCTTCCGATCACACTGGCCGGCGGTGAGCAACAACGTGTCGGCATCGCCCGGGCGATCGTAGCGCGTCCCCCTGTGATATTGGCCGACGAGCCGACGGGGAATCTGGACCCGGAACTCTCGCGTGAAATCATGGGATTGTTCGAACGCTTGCACCAAGTCGGTGTCACCCTGCTCATCGCGAGTCACGACCTAGCATTGATCACGAGCCTACCCTACCGAACATTGACCTTGACCGCGGGCTCATTGACGGGGGACACGGATACCCGGCAATCTCATGCGCACACACCGCCACTTTGTCGGTAGACGCATGCGCACCTCTCCGTCTCGTCTCCCGACCACTTGGCTGAGCCACCACCTCCAGGTGGCATTGGGCAGCCTTGGGCACCTGCTACGCAACCCGTTGGCCACGGGTATGACGGTTGCCGTGATCGCTATCGCCCTAGCATTGCCCGCAGGCTTATATGTGTTCACCCGGAATCTGAACCTGTTGAGCGAGTCTTGGGAGCAAACCGCCGCGATCTCCCTGTTCCTGACACCGGAGACGGATACCGAGCAGGCACTGGCACTGGCGATAGAACTCGAGGCACACCCCGACCTGGACCGGGTTAGCCTCGTCAGTCCGGACCAGGCTCTGTCGGAGCTGGGTAGCTACCGCGGCTTCCGAGAGGCGATTGCCCTGCTCGAAGACAACCCGCTGCCGGTAGTCTTGACGCTGCAACCGACATCGGATGTCGGGACGCCCGCGGCGCTGGAGCATCTGGTCGCAGAGATCGAAGCGCTACCCCAAGCTGATTTTGCGCGTTCGGATACCCAGTGGGTGCGCCGTTTTCAGGCCATCCTCGGCTTGATGCAGCGCGGGGGAATACTGTTCGCTGGCGTTTTCGTGCTCGCCGTCTTGCTGGTGGTCGGTAATACGGTCCGCTTGGAGGTCGAGAACCGCCGCAGCGAGATAGAAATCATGGAGCTGATAGGGGCCACGCCGGCCTTCATTCGGCGCCCCTTCCTTTACACCGGCAGCTGGTACGGATTATTCGGTGGGGTCGGCGCTTGGCTGCTGGTCGCTGCCGTGCTGATCCTGGTCCGGGAGCCGGTCTCCCATCTCGCCACGCTCTACCATACCCGATTTTCTCTGGTTGGTTTGGAGCCGGCCACAGTGCTGGCGATCCTCGGCGGCAGTCTGGGCCTGGGGTTACTCGGGAGCCGGATTTGCGTCGGGCGTCATCTCAGCGCAACGCGACCGCGTTGAGGGTGCTTGAAAAATCCAAGGCGCCCGTGCGGGGCAAGAATGCCCCACCGGTTTTCATGCACGCGAGGAGCTGAAAACCGGGAGTGGAGCGAAATGCCTTCGCATCAAGACCTGAAAAACTCCCGGAACGGTTTTTTTCAAGGTCCTATCGAGCTCGTATTCGACCCGGATTCGGACACCAAATCGATATTGCTTGCGCCACTTGTCCAATGCTAGGATATTCCCTATTTAAATACTCGGATTTAGTCACATGAGCAAAGATATCGCGATATTGCCCATAGGCAACATCGATGCCTATATCAGTGGTGCTTATCAGATACCTGTCCTTACGGCAAATGAGGAGCGTCGGCTTGCCGAGCAACTGCGCGACCATGGTGATAGGGAGGCAGCACGGCGGTTGGTCTTGTCCCATCTGCGCTTCGTGATTCGAATCGCCCGTGGTTACCTCGGCTACGGTTTGCCGTTGCCGGACCTCATTCAAGAGGGCTCGATAGGTCTTATGAAAGCGGTGAGGCGCTTCGAGCCGGATATGGGCGTGCGCCTAGTCTCCTTTGCCGTGCACTGGATCCGCGCCGAGATCCATGAGTACATCCTGCGCAACTGGCGTATTGTCAAAATAGCGACTACCAAGGCTCAACGTAAGTTGTTCTTCAACCTACGCAGTGCCAAAAAGCGCTTGGGATGGTTCTCGCGGGAGGAAGTTGAGGGCGTTGCCAAGGAATTGGGGGTCAAACCGGAGACGGTATTGGAAATGGAGCTGCGACTAGCTAACCAGGACCTCGCCTTCGACAGCGATGACGGCGATAATGATGAAGGTCCGTCGGCACCGATAACCTACCTACCGGATATGCGGATGGAGCCGGCTAGCCTAATCGAGCGCGAGGACACGGCTAGGGACCGTCGCCGCCGTCTCTTGAGCGCGCTCGACGACCTGGACGACCGGAGCAAAACGATTCTGGAGGCACGTTGGTTGACCGAGAAAAGGCAAACCCTGCACGAGCTTGCACAGCAGTACGGTGTTTCCGCCGAGCGTATCCGGCAAATCGAGAAGACTGCGATGAAGAAGATACGGAAGCAGCTCGAGGCTTGAGGACACCTTGAAGAATTCGAGGTGACTAGCTGAGCAGAGATGCTCCGCCAACTTTCAAGTGCGTAAGTGCTTGGAATTTGCTTCGCGACTTGGGAGAATTCCAGAGGTGGAATTTTTCAAGTCCTTTTTGATATTCTGTCTTGTGACCCGGGTACGTGACGTACGCCGACCCCTCTCTCCTCCCGTAATAAATCCGCCAGAGCGTCAGCTATTTCTCGCGAAACCCGAAATGGGGTCCATTCGATTTCGGGTGCAAAAAATCAGGCGATGGCCATGGCCTTCGGCGGTCTGCGTCCGTCCCGGCGCGCACTCCGCGCTGCGCCAGGATTCCCGCAATGGCTTGATGCCGTGTCGCATGGCCTTGCATTTCGTCTCCGCCGGCGCTCACGCGCCGCACTCCGGCGAGAAACGCTCGGCCCTACGGCTACGCGGGGGTCGTCGCACTCCACTCGTCGCTTACGCTCCCTCGCTTTCCTGTACTCCTCCATTGCGAGAAGCGCAATGGGACCGATCGAATCGACACTTGGTTGGTATCTGTCGCTCCGTTCGACAATGTCCGCGCTCCTAGCAGCATCTTCCTTGTCTCTGCTGCCATCCTGTACCACACCATCTTAGCTGCCTCGAACTTCGAAGGCTATCATCGCAGCAGCCTATGCGCCGACCAGCCCCCTAGCTTCCGGACCAAAGAAGGCTATCTCCGTAGCCCCTAAGCCGAAGGCGGCGACGTTCTATCAGTGGCGGGGGGATGGACATCTCATTTCCCGCATCGAGGTCGATATCGATAAACAGAAGGTCTTTTTCTACGACGGGTCCGACAAGATCGGTTGGACGAGGGTATCTGCCGGCGTGCGCTCGACCCCGACGTCGGTGGGGGAATTTTCAAGGTTATCGAAAAAGTCGCAAACAAGCGCTCGAATCGCTACGGAAAGATCTATGACGGCAGGGGTAAATTAGTCGCAAGGAACGCCGCAACCTTGGTCGACAGTTCCGTAAAGGGGGCGTTTCAAAGGACGGTGGTGTCGGTTTCCATGGGGGGCCGATCCCTAGGCTAGGCCGACCGGCCTCTCATGGTTGCATACGTCTACCCAAAGAGTTCGCTCCCATCCTATAGACACACGACTATAGGAACCCCCGTGCGTATCTTCGGTGGGCCTTCGGATAAAAAGTATTCGTCTACTTGGCGGCGGAAAAGCTGACAAGACAAATTGCAGATACTGCAAGGAAAAGAGCATGTCATTGACTGATAGGTGACACCCCGGTGGTTTCCATCAGTGAGGGCAGGTATAGGCCCAAGGGTAGCAGGGGCACCGGTGTTAGTGGCAGGGCCGCCAGAGGCGCGGCTACTACACAGCAGTCTTCGGGGTCGACGATGTAAAATTCGTCATTCTCTACAACGTGATCGCAGCCAAAATAATATGGGTGCGCTCTAGTGTCCCGTTTGGTTATCGTGGTCGCGCTCGTCGGGAGCGTATGCCGCGTCGTTTTGATAATGGCCACGAGCCCATAGACGGAAATGGCGAGCTCGAGAAGACGAATAGACCTATGGACATGCGGCATTGTTCTCAGCCCGCAATTTCGCGGGAGAGGCTGTCACCTTAGCGTACCGCAGCTCAAGTCGGTAACCGGCATAATTCCAAATATTTCTTTTTTAATGTATGGGTTATCCTGAATTGTCGGCCATAATGTTGGGACACTAGTGATGGATGCGGCTCTTTATGAAACGACGCCAGGCGTCCAACAATCCGAGAGTTCAGATCGGTTTTTCGGTCCCGTTGTGGAGCTGGCATACCGTCCATTTCAAGCCGCCTCGCGCTCGGCCAGAGGGATCGGCGGTCCGGGGTAATGGCGTTTATGCGCCTGTTCGAAATGAAACGCCAGGTAGGCGGCCAAATCGCCACTGACCTTCAGCGAGCGTAGTTTGAGGATAGCCTCAGCCCGCTCCAGACCCTAACACCACCGGTAATATCCATCCGATCCTTGACCAGGTAACGGCAGGCGCCTTCGATAACCCCGGTCGCGATCGGCACAGCCCATATGCCAGTGCCAGGGCTTGATCGTATTGGAGTCGTTTCTGGTTGTTGTCGATGTAGTCGGCGGCTTTGTCTACCAGTTTGCGTTCGCTTTGGCCAAGCTGTTTACGAGTAGCGGCGCGGTGCAAGCCCACCGCCACGTCTTGGGCTTAGCCTTCGAGTACGGCTGTGGTCCGGTCCATCACCCAGCTTTCGCGTTCTTCGGCGACCTCGGGGTGTAGCACATAGGCGGCCTTCCAGAGGTATTCGAGGACATAGACAAAATCCTGGGCCACCACGGGATCGACCGGATAGCGCTTGGCGACGGCCGAGACTTGCGCAGCAGGTCTGGCTGGCCATCGGTCAATACCACCCAGCGCATCTGCTGGTCAGGATCACGGCGCGCGGCTCCGGCACAGGCCTGCTCAATCACCGTCCCTTGATCGGCCTCCACCCGGGCCCAGGTGCGTTTGTTCTCTGGTCGCGGCCGTTTCCGCTCGGGCGGTTGTTCAAGACCCAGGATCGACTTGGCGGTGCGCGGATAAGGATCGACCTCGTAGACCGAGACCACCGTGGCCATCCGCTTGCGGTCCTTCTTCTCCCCGGAACGGAGCCGTATGTGTTGTTTGTGCTTCTCTCGCTCCATGGCCCTACGAGTGGCTTCGCGCAGACCCTTGGGATGCATCACGATACCCTTAACCATCGGCGCTGATCACAGAAGCGTGCCCTCATCCTGAGCCATTTGGGGCCATGCTCGCGCCTGATCATAAAAGGTGCGAAGTCCTGGCTCAGGTGCACGGCCACCTCCTCGGCCTGCCGCTTTGCCATCTGCCCACCACCCGAACCTTCCAACTGCCCCACCGCTTCATCGAATGATCCGCGAATAACCTGTTCCACAAGGACTTCTCGCCGTCTATGCGAGTACTGGTCTGGCGGTAGGTTCAGCTCCGCATCCAGGGGAAAGGCACTCTTCACACCCCGCCTCCCATAGC
>Ga0209457_1000244_pt1 | contig 12369 bp, 10 predicted proteins | sample WorMetHEROISLAND_5_FD_187410 | JGI IMG/M metagenome (GOLD analysis project Ga0209457, IMG submission 187410) | Marine gutless worms symbiont microbial communities from Max Planck institute for Marine Microbiology, Germany - Olavius sp. 5 HERON... ... | reverse complement strand
CTCTCACCGTCCAAGCGCCCGGCGGCACATAGAAGCGGTATGCGCCGTTCTCGTTGGTCGTGTCGGTCCGCACGACGTCGTCGTCGCCGTCGACCAGCTCAACGACAACCCCCGCGATCGGATCCTCATCCGGGTCTTTCACCCCGTCGCCGTCGGCGTCCTCCCACACCAGATCCCGACCTGGATTGAGCCTCGGTACCCGAAGTCGACGTTGGACACGGTCGCCCGGCCTGCGGTCGCGTTGACCGCGAACGACGTCGCCGTGGTGGGGCGGTGACCCGCCAAGGCGCTGTTGGCGGCCCGGACTCGCACTTTCCAGGCGCCCGGCGTCACATAGAAACGATAAGCGCCCCTGGCGTTGGTCGTGTCGGTCCGCACGACGTCGTCGCCGTCGACCAGCTCAACGACAACCCCCGCGATCGGATCCTCATCCGCATCCCGCCGCCGGTCGCCGTCGGCGTCCTCCCACACCAAGTCCCCGACCTCGACCGAGCCCCGGTACCCGAAATCGTAGCCGAAGACCATCGACCCAGCTGTCGGCGCCGTTCTCCTCAACGACGTCGACCACAGGGCGCGATAACCCGACAAGACGCCCGCCGTGTCGGTCACCCGCACCGTCCAATCGCCCGGCGTCATCTCAACACGGTAGGCGCCGCGGGCATCTGTCGTATCGCCGAGCGCGACATGACCTTCGTTGTTGACAAGACTCACAGTGACGCCAGCGAACGGTCTCTCATTCGAATCTCGCCGCCCGTCGCCGTCAGCGTCCTCCCACACATAGCCGCTACCCCGGCCCCTCACTCTAGCCTCGTATGCGCCGATGTCGCATCGAGAGCCGCTCGGGCGCAACTCGCCGCGCGCATCCCTGTTGAGGCATCCTCTCGCAGGGCCAGCGTTGAACAGCGGGCTGGTAGCGTCGATCGCCATCGTCAGCACATTGCCCCTGCTGCCGTTAGTTCCAATCCGCCCCGAACCGCCGTTGTTACGTAACGGCCCAAGCCTTGGATTGATGTTGCTATAGGTGAAACGACAAGATGAGTCAGAAGAGGCGTTATGGGTGTTTTTGATCAACAATGATGACCCATCGAAGAAGCATTGCCTGCCCCCATTGTTCGCCACAACGGAGTTGCTTATCGATATCGCAGCGGAATACGCGTACAAACCCGAGGTATACGCGTACAAACCCGAGTTGGCTCGCGCTTGGCGCCTGTTGTCGGCGATTGTGCTGTTCTCGATGCGCGCAGTGGTCGACACGGCCTCCAGTCCTCTGGTGAAGATCGGCGTGGAGCCATTCTCCGCTATTGTCGAGTTGACGATCTCGACCGACACTGTCGCCCCTATGACACCTCCCGAGGCACGGACGCCTCCTCCTCTGTTGTGCGCCACCGTGCTATCCACAAGTCTAAGGGGTGCCAAAGATACCCAAATCCCCAGACCCTTGCTATGGGCGATAAGCGAGTTCCTAACCGTGACTCTGGGACGAGCATGCGCTACATTGCTGCTGCCCCACAACATCACTCCGACCTCAGTTCTCTCAACAACGGAATCCTGGAGAAGGACGCTTCCCCTGCCGCGCGAATAGACTGTGATGCCGAGAAGACTGTCGCTGACGCTGAGGTTCGCCAAAGTGATGGAGTACCCGACGAGTGACGGAGACCCCGCATCCGACACGGCGATCGCTTGCGATGTGTTGGTCACCTTCATATGTGCCAGCGTTACCATCGTGGCATTGCCTGCCTCGATACTAGATCCCCTATGATTTTGGCGCGGGGCGCGGATTGCTGTCCCTGCCCCGCGAATGGTCATACTCGAGGTGATCCTGAAACCACGGCGCGGTGGAGTTATGGTGCCCGATACCGCGATATTGATGGTGTCGGTGCCGGACCCAGCCCGGCAGGCGTCAACCCGCCTGTCGGTGTTGGCCGCTTCGATTGCCTCCGCCAGCGAGCACTTCCGGTCGACCGCCTCGCCGGCTGTGGTGTTGACGGTGATTGTGGCGGCGGCCTGGGCCGGGCGTGCGCCTACGGCGAGCAGCAGCGCAGCGGCCAGGGCCGCCACGGCGGCCAGCAACAGCAGCGGGCGACGGACGGGTGCGCAACGGGCGGGCATGACATTCCTCCTATCCGGGGTCAACAGCGCTCTCGGGGTGGGAACGTAGCGGCGGCCTCGAAGGGCCATCAACTCGGTACGCGCTTCGCTGTGGACGAACGCAGGCTGAGACAGTGCCTGGGCGGCCGAGTGGCACAGGCTCTGAGACGCTGACGGTAGCAGGCGCCTGCCGTGATCCTGCGCGCTGGCGTGGCGGAACCCCCCTCAGAGCCGCGGCCCGGCTGGAGCGAGTCGGCTAGCTCGTCCTGGGTCGCCCGCCGTCCCGAAGCCACGTCGACGAGCTTTCCTTGGTTGCGGGTTGACGCGCTTCGGTCATACACATGCTGCGACGGCTCGGCTTTCGAGTGCCGGTCGATCGCAGGAGTCGCGAGACCTCAAGCCCTCATCAAGGACTCGAGAACGCGCCGCCCCCGATCAGCCTCCCCCACGCCTCATCGAGAAGACCCGGCTATGATCCTCGACGGTGATGAACGTGGGCGGCCGCAGTTGAAGCTGGAGTTGGCGGGCGTCACCAAGAGGTTCCCCGGCGTTCTCGCCAACGACTCCGTCAACCTCACCGTCGAGTCGGGCGAGGTCCTCGGCCTCCTGGGGGAGAACGGCGCCGGCAAGACCACCCTGATGAACATCCTCTACGGCCTCTACTCCGCCGACGAGGGCGAGGTCCTCATCGACGGCGCCACCGTCGAGTTCGACGGGCCCGGCGACGCCATCGCCGCAGGCGTCGGCATGGTCCATCAACACTTCATGCTCGTCCCGGTCTTCGACGTGACCGAGAACGTCGTGCTCGGCGTCGAGCCGACCAAAGGCCCGCTCGGGGCCATCGACATGGCCGAGGCCCGCCGCGCCGTCGAGGAGATCTCGGCGAGATACGGGTTGGAGATCGACCCGAAGGCCGTCGTCGAAGACCTTCCGGTCGGCGTCCAGCAACGCATCGAGATCATCAAGGTCCTCTTCCGCGACGCCAAGATCATCGTCTTCGACGAGCCCACCGCCGTGCTCACACCGCAGGAGGTCGACGACTTCTTCAAGATCGTCAACAGCCTCAAGGAGGCGGGAAAGGGCATCATCTTCATCACCCACAAGCTGGGCGAGGTCCTCGAGGTCGCCGACCGCATCTCCGTGTTGCGCGGCGGCGCCGTCGTCGGCGAGGCGCACGCCGACCGGATCTCCAAGGAGGAGCTGGCCGAGATGATGGTGGGCCGCCCCGTCGACCTGGTCGTCGAGAAGGAGAAGGCGCAACCGGGCGAGCCGGTCCTGACGGTGCGAGACCTGGTCGTGGTCGACGAGCGGGGGCACACCGCGGTCGATCGGGTGAGCTTCGAGGTCCGGGCAGGCGAGATCGTCGGCGTCGCCGGCGTGCAAGGCAACGGCCAGACCGAGCTGGTGGGGGCCTTGACCGGCCTCATCGACCCGGTGGGAGGCGAGGTCCTCCTCGGCGACGAGGACGTGACCGGGGCCTCGCCCCGGGTCATGCACAGCGGCGGCGTCGCCCACGTCCCCGAAGACCGGCAACGCTCCGGCCTCGTGCTCGACTTCGACCTGGCCGAGAACCTGGTCCTCGACAGCTACTACGCCGCCCCCTACAGCACGGGGATCAGGATGGACTGGGACCACGCCCATGAGCGGGCCGAGGAGCTGATCGAGCAGTACGACATCCGCACCCCGTCCTCGACGATCAGCGCAGGCAGCCTCTCGGGCGGCAACCAGCAGAAGCTGATCGTCGCCCGCGAGTTCTCGCGGGACACCAAGCTCATCATCGCCTCGCAACCGACGCGGGGCATCGACATCGGCTCCATCGAGTACATCCACCGTCGCATGATCGAGGAGCGGGACTCCGGCTCGGCGGTGTTGATCGTCTCCAGCGAGCTTGAGGAGATCATGGCCCTCTCCGACCGCATCCTGGTGATGTACCGGGGGAAGATCGCGGCCGAGGCGGCGGGCGGCGAGGCCACGGCCGCGCAGCTCGGCCTATACATGGCGGGGCAGACGGCGTGAGCGACGAGGCGAAGATGGAGCGGGAGGGCCCGCCGGCCGAGGGCGAGGGCCCGCCGGCCGAGCCGGCCCGCTGGGTGCGCAGAGTCGCCCCCGCCGATGTCGATTGGGGCGCCCTCGTCGCCGTCCCGCTCCTGGCTGTCCTGTCGGCTCTGATCGTCGGCGCAGTGCTCATCGTGATCTCCGAGGGGCCCGGCGCCGTCCTCCCCGCCTACAAGGCGCTGTTCCAGGGCGCCTTCGTCGGTTGGGGATCGGTCTCGGAGACCCTTCTCGCCTCAACCCCGCTGATGCTCGCCGGCCTGTCGGTCGCGCTCGGGTTCCGGGCCGGCTTGTTCAACATCGGCGCCGAGGGCCAGATGACCGTCGGCGGCCTCACCGCGGTCATCGTCGGCGTGTCCTTCGAGGGGCTTCCCGCCGTCGTCCACCTCCCCCTGGCGTTGATCGCGGGGGTCGTCGGCGGCGCCGTCTGGGGCCTCATCCCCGGCGCCCTGCGCGCCAAGACCGGCGCCCATGAGGTGATCACGACGATCATGCTCAACTTCATCGCCTTCCGGTCTCTCGACTACGCCCTGAAGCAGCCGTTGGTCCAGGCGGAAGGCAGGTTCGACCCCATCTCTGAGGTGGTCCCGCCTTCGGCCAGCCTGCCCAAGATCCTCACATGGCTCCCGGTCGAGGGCGCCGAGCGGCTCCGCTTGAACCTCGGCTTCCTCATCGCCCTGGCCGTCGCCTGGTTGGTCTACTGGCTGCTCTTCAAGTCGACTGTCGGGTTCGAGCTGCGCGCCGTCGGGGCCAACCCGTCGGCGGCCAAGTACGGGGGGATGGGGGTCGTCGGTGCGATTGTCCTGGTCATGGCCATCGCCGGCGGGCTCGGCGGGGCCGCAGGCGCCAACGAGACTCTCGGCGTCTTGGGGAAGGCGTTCCCCGGCTTCACCGCCATGATCGGCTTCGACGCGATAGCCCTGGCCCTGCTGGGCCGGTCGCATCCCGGCGGCGTCGTGGCGGCTTCACTCCTGTTCGGCGCGCTGCGGGTGGGCGGTCGCACGATGAACACACAGACCGAGGTCGGCATCGACCTCATCGTCGTCATCCAGGCGTTGATAATCGTGTTCATCGCGGCGCCGGAGCTGGTTCGCGCCATCTACAGGGTGAAGGGCGGCAAGGCCGCGGAGCGGCTGACGAGAGGGTGGTCGACGTGACCGCGGTCGCCGAGCCCCTGGCGGTTGCGCGGCGCCCCGCGGAGGTTCGCAGGGCCCGGATACTGGGCGCCGTCTACCTGCTCCTCGCCGCCCTGGTCTACTTCGCCTTCATCTCAGGCGTCTCAGGAGACGTCACTTTCCGGTTCGGCGAGAGCCCCGGCGAGCTGGACTGGACGGTCCCGGCGGCCGGCCTCGCCGCCTTCACCGCCGTAGTCTTCGTATTGTTGGGGTGCGCCCAGCTCGTGAGGGGGCTGGGGAGGTGGACCAACGCGGCGCTCGGCCTGGCGATGGGTCTGCTAGCGATCTCCTTCCTGGGATGGGCGGCGGCGGGCTCCTCCTTCTCCATGACCGGGATCTTGGTGACGACGGTGGCGCTGGCGGCGCCCATCGCCTTCGGCGCCTTGTCAGGCGTCATGTGCGAGCGGGTCGCGGTCATCAACATCGGGATCGAGGGCATGTTGCTCAGTGGGGCGTTCACCGCCGCTGTTGTCGGCTCGCTGGTCGGCTCGTGGGTGGGCCTCGTCGGCGCCGCGTTGACGGGCGGGGCGCTCGCCCTCGGGTTGGCCGTGTTGGCCATCAAGTACCGGGTGGACCAAATCATCGCCGGGGTCGTCATCAACATCTTCGCCGTCGGCATCACGTCGTTCTTGAGCGCCCAGTTCCTCGTCGAGAGCCCGGCCAGGCTCAACAACCCGGCGGTCATCGGCCCGACCAGGATCCCGCTTCTCGCCGACATCCCTGTCGTCGGAAGGGTGTTCTTCAACCAGAGCATCTTCATCTACGCCATGTATCTGCTGGTGGCCGGTCTCACCTACGGCTTGTTCAGGACCCGGTGGGGCCTTCGGTCCCGAGCCGTCGGCGAGCACCCCAAGGCGGCGGACACGCTCGGCGTCGACGTCATCGCCAAGCGGTACGTCAACGTCGTCCTCGGCGGCCTGATCGCCGGCTTCGGCGGCGCCTTCTTCACGGTCGGGTCGGTCGGCGCGTTCAACGAGAACATGACGGCCGGCAGCGGGTTCATCGGCCTTGCGGCGATGATCTTCGGCCGTTGGCGCCCGGTCGGGGCCCTGGCGGCGGCGCTTGTCTTCGGGTTCGCCAACTCGCTTCAGGTGAAGCTGGCGATCTTGGACACCGGCATCCCGTCGGAGTTCCTGCTCATGGCGCCGTACCTGGTGACGATCGTCGTGGTGGCGGGCGTTGTCGGGCAGGCGAGGCCGCCCGCGGCGGACGGTCAGCCCTACATCAAGGAGTAGCGGCCCCTCCCGTCTTGAGCGTGTGCAGTAGTACCGACGAGAGCCGCGATTCTGCACACGCACGGCTCAGCGTGTGCAGTAGCACCGACGAGAGCCGCGATACTGCACACGCATCCGGCAGCCGACGGGCTACCCGGCGCTGGCGGGCGCCTCGTAACCCCAGACCTCGATCTCGTTGATCGCCAGGTCCTGGTAGATGTTGTCCTCTTGTATCTCGGCCATGTAGGCGCTGTTGACCGTGATCTCGATCCAGTTGGTCTTGATTGCGGCGAAACGCACGTCCTGGATGCCGGGGGTGTCGTCAAGCTCTTCGCTGTACTCCTGGATCGAGTCGCCCGCCGTCATGGTGATGCCCCGCGCCCGGTAGTTCTGCTTGAACCGGATGGGGTCTTCGATGCCCTTCCAGATGATGTTGTTCACGGTCGTCGGGCTTCTGAACGTCAGCTTGATGGTGATGGGATTCTCGGCGTCGGTGGCTTCGTCCCAGTTGATCTGGTACTCGTCGTCGGTCCCCGACGTGAGGTTGTCGCAGGCGAACGACCCGATCCCCTCGTGGGAGCACACGACGCCGATCACCTCGATCTGCACCACCTCTTGGACGGTCTGCTTGGTGGTCGATGTCGCCGCCGTGGTTGTGCTGGTCGTGCCTCCCCCCCCGATGGCTCTGACCACCAACGCGGAGACCACCACAACAAGCAACAAGCCGCTGATCGCCAGGGCCGCCCTGACCCCGGCGGTGGTCTGGACGGCGGGTCGCGGCGCGGTGGGCAGAGGCGCCTTGCTGAGCCGCGCCCCGCACTCCTGGCAATGACGGTTGCTCGGCGGGTTGGCGGCGCCGCAGGAAGGGCAGCCGTCGGAGGCGCTCACCGTGGGAGGCGCCTCGACCTCGGCGCCGTCGTCGTTCGGCGGCTCATCGCCCAGCGAGAACTCCTCATAGGTCCCGTCGGAGCTGACGCTGATCACGTCCCCTTGGGCGCGCGACGACGGCGGGCCCATCGGGTCGAAGTACGACCCGCACTCAGGGCAGAACTGCTCGTCGGCGGCGACGCTTGCGCCGCACTGATCACATGTTTGGGGGACCACGACCCTCCTTCGAGCGCCTATTGTGCCACGGCATGACTGTGCTGGCCGTCAGAGCCTACGAGCCGTGGACGGCCCTCTCCCTGTCGGCGGGCCTTCTCCTGGCGGCTCTGCTCGCGGCGGCGTTGATTCTCGCGTTGACGCGACGTGATCGCTAACCAATCGGCGGCGAGGGCTTGGGCGCCGTACCCCGCCTTGATAGCCTGCCCTCCGTGGGCGATCCGCCGATGATAGAGATACTTGAGCGACTGGCGTCGGGCACTCCGATGCGTCGCGCCCTCGAGCGCATAATCCAGCAGGGAAAGGGCGGGTTGGTGGTGCTCGGCATGAACCCGGCCGTGGCGGCCGTCAGCTCGGGCGGGTTCAAGCTCGTGAACGCCGCTTTCTCCCCCGCCCGGCTGGCCGAGCTCTCCAAGATGGACGGCGGGGTGATCCTCGACGACAACTGGGGGACCATCCTCGAGGCAAACGCGCACTTCGTCCCCGACGTGTCCATCCCGACCGAGGAGACCGGCGCCCGGCACCGCACTGCCGAGAGGCTCGCCGTCGCCACCGGGAAGCCGGTCGTGGCGATCAGCGAGGGTCGGAAGGTGGCCACCCTCTTCTACGGGGACAGCAGAGCCGAGCTGGCCCAGCCGACCGAGGTGGCGGCCCATGTCAACCAGGAGCTGCACAGCCTCGACCGTCTCCGCGGGCGCCTCGACGAGGCAGAGACCAAGCTGACGCGGCTTGAGGTCACAGGGTTGGCGACGTACAGGTCGGCGGTGACGGTGGTGCAGCGGGCCGCGCTCGTCGAGCGTCTCGGCCGTCTCGTGACCGCCCGGGCGTTGACTCTCGGGGACGAGGACCGGATAGTCACCCTGCAGCTCAGCGACCTCCTCTCAGGCGTCGACTTCACCATGCGGCTCGTTCTCCTCGACTACATGAGGCCCCTGTGGAAGAACTCGGTTCAGCGCGGGGTCGAGGCCGTGGACGCCCTCACCGGGACCGAGTTGGAGAGCCAGTCCCAGGTGGGCAAGGCCCTTGGGTTCGCCGACCTTGACGACTTGATCGAGGCGAGAGGCCACAGGATCCTCTCCCGCGTGAGCCGGTTGCCCGACGGCGTCCGCGAGGAGATCGTACGCTACTTCGGCTCGGTCTCGAAGATGCTCGGCGCCACGGAGGCCAAGCTCACCACCGTCGAAGGCGTCGGCGAGACGCGCGCTCAGCTCCTCCGATCATCGTTCGACCGGCTCCTGACCCAGGCGCAATACTGGGAGACCGTGCTTGATTGACGCCCCCGCCCCGGCCGCGCCGGTTTCCGGTAGGCCGCCGATTCGGGTAAACTGCGCCACCGCAAATGGCAAAGGCAGCGTCGAAATACTCCGTGGGTGACAAGGTCGTGCACCCCCAGCACGGGGCCGCGACCATCAAGAGGAGAGTCAAGAGGGTTTTCGAAGGAAGGAACCGGGACTACTTCATCCTTGAGGTCGCCACCGAGCAGCTCACGGTGATGGTCCCCCTGGAGAGCGTCGAGGACCTGATCCGCCCCGTGATCTCCAAGACGAAGTCCCGCCAGGTGCTCCGGTCGCTGAAAGGGGCGCCGGAGGAGGCGGGCTCGAACTGGAGCCGTTGGTACAAGGTGCTCAACGAGAAGATGGTGTCCGGCGACATCTTCCAGGTCGCCGAGGTGGTGAGGGACCTCTCCTACGCCCAGCAGGCGAAGGGCATCAGCCCCGCCCTGAAGCGCATGCTGTCGAAGGCTCGCCTCACTCTCAGCTCGGAGCTGGCTTTCAGTCTCGAGATCGACGACGACGAGGCGATCAAGAGGCTCGACCGGTACATCCCCGAGATCGACCCGACTGCGGTATGAGCGAGGAGAGCGCCGCGGCCGACGGGATGGTCGGATGGGGCTTCGACGCCCACGCCCTCAACGATCAGCCTCCTCTTGTGCTCGGCGGCGTCGAGGTGTCCGATGAGGTCGGCGTCGACGCCACATCCGACGGGGACGTCCTCGCCCACGCCATCACCGACGCCATCCTCGGCGCCTGCGTCCTCGGCGACATGGGGGAGCACTTCCCCCCCCACGACCCGATGTTCGAGGGGGTCGAGTCGATGTTCTTCGTCAGGCAGGCGGCGACGATGGCGATGGCGGCCGACCGGCGCCTGGTCCATGTCGACGCCACGGTGATCGCCCAGTCGGTGAGGATCGCCCCCCACAGGGAGCGGATCCGCGAGACGCTGGCGGAGGGCCTCGGGGTCGGCGCGGAGTCAGTGTCGGTCAAGGCCACCACCACCGACGGGCTGGGGCTCGTCGGGCGAGGCGAAGGCATCGCCGCGGTGGCCGTGGTCTCCGTCGCGCCCCTGTCGTAGCGTTCATGCTCCAGGTCTACGACACGCTGCGGCGCGCCCAGGCCCCGTTGCAGACCCGAGACGAGGGCCGGGTGTCGATGTATGTATGCGGCCCGACGGTCCAGTCGCCGCCTCACGTCGGTCACGGGCGCTCGGCCGTGGCCTTCGACGTCATCCGCCGTTACCTGGCCTGGCGCGGGTACGAGGTGACGTTCGTCCGCAACGTCACCGACATCGAGGACAAGATCATCGCCGCCGCGGAGGAGTCCGGGAGGGAGGTCGAGGACCTGGCCGGGGAGATGGAGCGGCGGTTCGCCTGGGCCTTTGACGGCCTGGGGGTCTTGGCGCCCGACATCGAGCCGAAGGCGACGGAGCACATCGAGGAGATCATCTCTCTGATCGGGACTCTCGTCGAACGCGGCCTGGCCTATGCCCGCGGCGGCGACGTCTACTTCTCCGTGAGGGCGCTTGAGGGCTACGGCAAGCTCTCCGGGCGCGACCTCGACGAGCTGCGCTCCGGGGTCCGCATCGAGCCGGCGGAGTCGAAGGAGGACCCGCTCGACTTCGCCCTGTGGAAGGGCCGGAAGCCCGGCGAGCCCTGGTGGGAGTCGCCGTGGGGGCCGGGCCGGCCGGGATGGCACATCGAGTGCTCGGCTATGGCTACCAAGTACTTGGGCGACCGGTTCGACATCCACGGCGGCGGCGCCGACTTGATCTTCCCCCATCATGAGAACGAGATAGCCCAGAGCGAGGGGGCCGGCGGCGAGGGATTCGCCAGGTACTGGCTGCACAACGGGATGGTCAACCTGGGCGGCGAGAAGATGGCCAAGTCGACCGGCCATGTGATCGACCTGGCCGAGATCATCAGGCGAGCGGGGGGCCGGACGTTGCGGATGCTCTATGTGCGCGCCCACTACCGGTCGCCGATCGAGTTCTCCGACGAGTTGCTGAGCGACGCCGCCGAGGCCCTGGACCGTCTCGACCGGTTTCGTCGGAGGGCTGTCGCCGGGCCGCCCGACGAGGCGGCCTTGGGTCGTTTCCGCGAGGCGATGGACGACGACTTCGGGACGCCCCGGGCCATGTCGGTGCTCTTCGACTTGGTGCGGGAGGGGAATCGCCTGCTTGACGAGGGCGCCTCCGCCGGGTCCCTGGCGGGCGCGGTCGAGGAGATCGTCGGGGTCCTCGGCCTCGACGACGCGTCCGACCGGGAGGCGCCGCCGCCCGCCCTGTCGGACGATGAGGTCCGCCGCCTTGTCGAGGAGCGCGATCGGGCGCGGGCCGAGAGGCGATTCGACGACGCCGACGCGATCCGCGATCGGCTCGGCGCCGTCGGCGTTGGTCTGGAAGACGGGCCGGATGGCGCCCGCTGGCTTCGGAGATAGGGTCGAAGGCGCCCACGCCGTGACGGCGGCCGCGGCCGCCGGCCGCGTGCTGCGTCTGTTCGTGGAGCGGGGCCGGGAGAGCAGGCCCGCGGTGCGGGCTCTGATCGCGGAGGTGGGGGAGGGTTCGGTGGTTTTCGTCGACGACGTCCGGGAGATGGCCCACACCGACGCCCCGCAGGGGGTGGCGGCCGACTGCAGGCCGATCCCCCCGGTCGCGCTGGAGTCGCTCGCCGGTGAGGGCGCGGCGGTCCTCGTCCTCGACCATGTCGAAGATCCCCGCAACGTCGGGGCGGTGGCCCGCAGCGCCGCCGCCGCAGGCGCCACCGGGCTGGTTGTCTCGTCGCGACGGGCGGCGCCGTTGTCCGCCGTGGCCTTCAAGGCCGCCGCCGGGGCCTTGGAGACCCTGCCGGTGGCGGTGACAGGGTCGATCCCCGAGGCTCTGAGCAGGCTGAAAGGGCTGGGGGTCTGGGCCGTGGGGCTCGACGCCGCCGCAGATCAGGAGCTGTTCGGGCTCTCGCTGCTCGCCGAGCCCGTCGCCGTCGTGATCGGCGCCGAGGGAGCGGGGCTCTCCCGGCTTGCGGCGAAACGGTGCGACCTGATCGTCTCGATCCCGATGGCGGAAGGCGGCGAGAGCCTGAATGCGTCGGTTTCGGCGGCGCTGGCGTCGTTTGAGATAATGAGAGCCCGCAGGCCGGGTTAGCTCAGTTGGCAGAGCGGCTGATTTGTAATCAGCAGGTCATCGGTTCGACTCCGGTACCCGGCTCCGGTTTTCTGATGCTCTGGATTCGCCCATACCGTAGTTTGTGCATTGAGAATGGCCCCGGCGGGGTGGAGGACCGCTGCCAGTGGTAGAGGACCGCTGCCAGCAGAGCTGACAAGCCGCCGCGGTCCTGTTCGCCAAATCAGCGACACGCCTGGGCCGGCACTTTGTCGAAGACCACCGGGGCCGCGCGGCGGCTTGTCAGCTCTGCTGGCAGCGGTCCTCTACCACTGGCAGCGGTCCTCCACCCCGCCGGGGCCATTCTC
>Ga0209457_1000241_pt1 | contig 12724 bp, 14 predicted proteins | sample WorMetHEROISLAND_5_FD_187410 | JGI IMG/M metagenome (GOLD analysis project Ga0209457, IMG submission 187410) | Marine gutless worms symbiont microbial communities from Max Planck institute for Marine Microbiology, Germany - Olavius sp. 5 HERON... ... | reverse complement strand
CCCGTGGGCCTGCTCTATCATAACCCGGATGCCCCCTGCTACGAGGACCTCTCCAGCCAGGGCACCGAGATGCCCCCCCAGGAACGGCTGGAGCGCTTCGGCCAGGTCCTGGACCGGCTTACGATTTAGGGCGGTTCGAATCAAATCTCGACGCCCCTCTCTCATCAAGGGGACTTAGGCAGAGGGCGAACAAAAACAGCAATCGATCACAAGAAGTACCGGTGGCACCTGGAATCTGTCCGGTCAACGGATAGCAACACAGAGAGGGACCGAACGGTTACAACAGAGAGAACCCATGTTCAAAGTGGATTTAGTGTCTATCGACTATGGTGGAACGAGCATCGGAAATGATCTCGTTTTCGAATCCACCATCGATCGCCATACGAAAACCTTTCGAGCGGACTTGCGGCCGGGCCATACTTTCAGCCCTCCCGCGGGCATTGGTGAGCTTTACCCATCATCGGCTATTCCCGCGCGGGTCGGCACAACGGTCGACCTTTCGTTCCGAGTTACGGAAAAGGATGCTTTTCGGGATGACAAAGGTAGCGCGACCTGTACCTTCACCATTCCTCAAGTACAGCGTAAAGGACCGGACCGGCAGCTGCACGGTTTCCGTGAGAGAATCTTCGAATACGGCGAATTACAGGTTCACGTACAAAGTGACATGCATTCGTCCACTATTATGGCGGAAGGCATGTACTCAGGGCCCAAGAATTGGCCACTGGGCTAGCCCGCCAACGCAGTTTATTCGGTCCTAAATTGAATATACGAAGCGTTAACTAGGCTAAAGGGAAAATAGGGACCGTGTTTTTCAAGGGTTTCTGGGGGCGAGGCAACTAAGGCGATCATATCGATACCTGGAATGGAAAAAAGTGCCCGAAGGTTCAGGAGATAACAGCTATTTTTCCCGTGCAAAGGAGGTATAGTTTTGGCGACTTTAATCCGTGCTCTAGTGATCGGCTTGGCAGCTCTCGCCATAACGAGCTGTCATGGCGAAGACGAGAACGAGGAATCACTGTCGGAATTGAACGAGAACCCACCGCCACAGCCGAATGAACAGGCATCGGTGGACGGGTCTGGCACTGATCCTGGATGCCACCGACAACCATTGTCGGTTGGTCTATGATGATGCCGGCACGGTTCGCCATGTGTCGTTGGATTTACCCCCTCCCTGCCGATTCGTACGTAACGGCGGTACTGAAGTCCGGACCGAGAAATATGCCTCTGACGGTCATGTCGTTACCGTCCTCATCGTGACCGGGGGTGTCGCGGAACCGGACTTTCTGATTCCAATCCACACGGACCAACTGTGGCAACCGTTGGCAAGGGGTACTGATCAGCAACGGGAAAGTAGCTCCCACATCGAGAGTCGGCATGGGCGTAGTGTGTGCAGATATTGGATTGGATCAAAAAGAATATCGAATATTCTATAGACTTCAGATGAGTAGGTTCGATTGCCGTAGAGCTCCTGGGTCATAAAAAACATCGCAACCCCCTGTATTCTTTAGTTGACTCCCAATCGGATTCGACGAACTGAAACAAGGGTTCAGATTCTAACTATAATTCTCGTAATATACTTAAGGGTACTTTAGGATAAATATGATTTTTGTCACCGGCACGTTTGAGTAATCAATGGCTTAGGATCTCTTGATTGATGAAAACACCTATTTCTCAAAGTACCCTTAAGTTTTAAAGCATTTTAGAAGGGTTTAGCTCTAATGGCCATTCACTACATCCTAATTGGGGGCGTCGGGGGGCTACCGCAACGATTGTCTATTATAATAAATACAAACCCCTGACAGACACCGGACGGGACTTCGTAAAATCACACCCTTATGCGGCGTGGGCCTTCGGGGAAACGGCGAAAAAGGCTTCCATAAGAAGCGCAACGTCGGTTTCCTGGACTTGGCCTCTACAATGGATGTAGTGATGCGTCTCGCCACTGCTACTGGAATACGTTGATGGTGAAAGCGGTGGATGCCAAGCTTACGAAGGAGTTTGCCGATGCACATGAGGAACGTCCTGGACAGCCGGCACGCGAGAAGAAAATGGATCTGCATAATAATGCGGTAGGCCGTAAAATCGGAAAGATCCACCGGCATAGCAGCGACGAGCAGATTGCCAAAGCGTGTATCGCTGCTCTGAATGTCGGTCGCCGGGAAATCTTGTGATGTTGATCGCCTTATCGAGTAACCTTACGCGGCTGGGTAACAGATGCGCGTACTGGCTTTTTATCTTGTTGCTGGGTGGCAGTCTGAGCGCTGGCTGCAGTGACACCAACACCGACCTGTGGCAACAGATCGGGGCGTCGGTGCAGGCACGTCTCGCCGACGCAAGGCTGCTACGCTTAACCGATGTAACCCCGTTTACGTGGGATCGCGTCGCCGTTTTTCCGCCCTACACGCCGCGCGCTCTAGTGGAGCAAACCCTCCGTCCCTTCCGGGACGGTTGCGATGGAGTGGCGTGACGATGTTTGCCTCCTGGTGTTTCTGCGCGCCGGGAAGGTACGGGAAGGTAACGGAATCGACCCTCCTGCATCGCAATCTCGGAGATCTGAGTGAGAGTGGCATATTGGCGTCGCTCACTCCCCGGACCACACTGTTTCGCGTGACTGAGGTGGACCGCGGGGAACCCTGGATATTGCTGATCCCAGCCGCCCCGCCATAAAGTCGTGACACCAATACCAACCTGTGGCAACAGATCGGGACAGAGGTGCAGGTGCATCTCGCTGACGCAAGACCGTTGCGCTTGGCCGATTAACCCCGTTTGCAACGATTAATACGCTGCAACCACTTGAAATTTTGCCCCCACCAATCCGCCGCTTGCTAACCGATATGACCACCAACCCAGCAGCAAAGGGACAACGCACCCAGATCCCCGGCCCGCAACCGGAGAACATCCCGACCCTGCCAACGGCGGTGAAAGACGCCAAGGCCACCCGGGAACTCATGTTCACCCTGCGCCACTTCCACCTCGGCGAGCCCAAGGCGAAGGACCAGCTCGAAGCAGCGCCCGACAACATCCTGCCGGCTCTGCTCGACCTCTTCCGCGACACCGCTAAGCTGCGCTACGACTATCCTCTGTTCCTATTCCCACCCAGCGACGGCGACGGACATCAGGACGCGGACGACCTGGAGCAGCCCCTGGCGGAATGGTTCACCCAAAGGGTGCGGGAATTCGCGCCCGGCGACCACGAGGCGCGCATCCTCAAAGACCACCTGCACTGGCTCGAACACCACCTGCGCCAAACCCTGCGCGAGCGCGAGGGGCCCGCGCCAGCGACCCTCGTCCTGCGCGGGGCGGGGCTCGACCTGCAACGCCATCTGGACCTGGACCAAGCAGACCGCGAGCGCCTGCAACAAGACCTGGACCGACTGCAAGCCGCAGCCGGCGATGGCCAAATCATGGGCTATGGCCGTTATCCGGCTCTCCACCTGCTGATCCACGCCGTGCGTAGTCGGGTCGTTCCGCGCCTAGCCCAATTCCGGACCCAGGTCGACCAATCGATCCAGGGCCTGCATGCCCTGTTTGACGTGGAATGGGGCAAATCCGACGAGGCCATCGAGCCACGCCAAGCCCGCGACAGCGTGGGACCCGAAGGCGAGCGCTTCGACCCCGCTGCCCTCTCGGCCGTCATGGACCACTCCAAAGGCACCCAGGCCATGCCACCGGAACGACGCGGGCGCATCGAGCGCGTCCTCGAAACCCTGGAGGCCTGGAGCCCGGACCCGATCCGAATCCGTTTTGTCCACCTAGGCAAAGTCACCGGACACTGGCTGTCCGAAACTAACGACACCAAAGACCTTACCGACCCGGACCCTTGCGCCAAGGCCACGGAGCTCTTCGACCGAGAAGCCGCCCAGCTCGCCGACGTCTTCGCCGCCGTGCGCATCGCCCAGCTCGAAATCAAAGGTATCTACGACCCGACCATCCACGACCCCTGGTTCGATAACTTCCACTGGGAGGCCTTCTCCCAAGAAGAGCTGCTACTCGTGCCCAGCATCATCGCCCTGGACGACGCGGATCGAGTAGCCGGCAGCGAACTCCAATCCTTCTCGCGCCTGCTGAGCTCCGGACGCCCGGTGCAGATCATGATCCGCATCCTGGCCCACAACAACCCGGGGGCACAACCGGACGAAAACCCCTTCCAGGCCTATCGCACCGAGCTCGGATACCTGGGGATCAGCCACCGCCAGGCCGTCGTCACCCAATCCTCCGCGGCTCGTCACCGCCACCTGATGCGTTGCTTCCTCGACGCCCTGGATGCCACACACACCAGCCTCAACCTCATCACCACCGGCCTCCGGCCCCCGGGCCCCCTAGTACAACTCAACGCTTGGCTGGTAGCCGGCGCCGGCATCGAAGGGCGGGCTCACCCCTTCTTCCGCATCAACCCGGCGGCCGGGGACTTCGCCGCCGCCCGTATGGACTTCAGCGAAAACCCCGAAGAGCCCCGAGACTGGCCGGTACATCCATTCCGCTACCGGGACGAGAACGGCAACAGCATCGAGACCCGACTGGCCTTCACCTTCGCCGACTATGCCCTCCTCATCCACCGCCTGCACGACCACTTCCGGATCGTCCCACCGGGCTGCGAAGCCGCCGCGCTGGTCCCGGTAGCCGACTACTTGGCCCGTCCCCCGGAAGAGGCCGACCGGCTCCTCCCCTTCATCTGGGCCGTGGACGGCAACAACCTGCTACACCGGCTGCTCATCTCCCGAGAGCTCATCCTCGCCTGCCGGGATCGGCTCAACTTCTGGCACACCCTGCAAGAGCTGGCCGGCGTGCGTAACCCCTACGTCGAACAGGCTATCGAACGCACCCAGGCCAAAGAACGACAACAGGCCGCAGAGGAACGCGAACGCCTCCAAGCTGAACATGCCGTCGAGCTGGAGCGGGTCCGCGAGGCCGCTGCCGGCGAGGCCATGCAACGACTCACCGACATGTTGCTGGGAATGGACCTGAGCGGTAACGTCCCCGGCCTCCCCATCCCGATGGCACCGGCAAACACAAGCCCCGCACCCGCAGAGCAACCAGCGGTCCTGCCTGCGGAAGAAGATGACAGTACAGAGGAAGCCACAGATTCCGACGAGCCCGAAAAACCCGAGCCGTTATCTGGCTTCGACGAGCCCTGGATCGATACCCCCCTGTGCACCAGCTGCAACGACTGCATCAACCTCAATCCCCTGCTCTTCCTCTACAACGAGGACAAGCAGGCCACACTCGGAGACCTCGACGCCGGCACCTATGCCCAGCTAGTCGAGACCGCCGAGCTCTGCCCCGCCGCCTGCATCCACCCGGGTAAACCCTGGAACCCGGACGAGCCGGGACTCGACGAGCTGATTGAACGGGCGGTGCCTTATAATCAGTAGTCGGAGAAAAGAATGGCCTTAGAATCAATAGCTCGGTTTGCGCAAAGGATGATATCCAATCATCCTATGGTTTGGCTCATCGGTTTTGTGATCACAATCGCCAAAATTACTTGGACGATTGCTGAAAAAACCAGAATCGAAGGCTTACGAGATGAGGTAGACCGCTTAGAACGGGCTTTATATCGAGAAAGGGAGGCTCCGAAAAAAATATGATCCAAAGGGGGGCGATGACTTTGTAAAGTCCATCGTTAAACATTTAGTAGCTAACTCAACGAGACTAATTCGATCAACATACGAATAAGAGCGCGCGTAGCCGAAGACTCTGAATACATCCTAACGACTTTTTCGCCAGAGCTATCTGGTCCTATAGATCAGACGATACTGGTATTATCTCTCGATATAAAGGAGAATTCGGCACCATCATCAAAGAGGCCATCATAAACCAAGAGCAAACCTCTGTTATTTTGTATCCTATTCCTTCAGCACTTTTGATGCCTTTCTCTCGATTTTGAAAGACACTGGCGTTCCTGTAAGCGAAATTATAACGCAATTAATTGGCTCTCTTGCGTTTGGTGTGGGTAGCGCCATTTTTCCCACCGCGTAGAGTAGTCCGCTCCAAGCCTACTCTGTGCCTTGCTTTTCGCCTGTAGGCTCGGACCCGTCGCCAGGCCAAACGTCGGAGGGTTTCATCATGGACCCGTTGTCGTTGTTTACCGTTGCGCTCGGCCTTCCGGCTCCTTGGGAGGTCGTTGACGTGGCCTGCGATCCCAACTCAGGCCGGATCGATTTCCACCGCGCCTTCGCCCCGGGGACACGATTCTCTTGTCCGTATTGTGGGGCGGAACACCAGCCGGTCCACGACACGCTTAAGCGCGACTGGCGTCACCCGAGCCTCTTTCAATTCCAAGCCTACATCCACACCAAGGTGCCCCGTGTGCGCTGCGGGACCTGCGCCAAGACTACCCCCAGGTCGTGGCGCCGCCCTGGGCGTGCCCCAACAGCGGCTTCAGCCTACGGATGGAGGCCTTACTGGTCACCCTCTGTCAGGCGATGGCGGTCTCTCAGATCGCTCAATTGCCTGGCGTCAGCGATGGGCGCGTCTGGCGCACCCTCGATCATTACGTCGATCCGGCGCACGCTCAAAGAGGACTTCTCGACCATCACCTCGGTTGGTCTCGACGAGACCGCCTCGCGGCGTGGACACAATTACATGAGCTTGTTTCACGATCTCGATGCCCCGCATGTGCTCTATGCCTGCGAAGGGCGAAAAGCCCAGGTCGTGGCCCAATTTGCCGATGCGCTCGAGGCTCATGGCGCCTGTGTCGAGAACATCGGCGCGGTCTGTATGGATATGTCGGCAAGCTACCAGGCTGGCGTATGTGAGCATCGGCCCTGGGCGGCGATCACCTTCGATGAGTTTCACGCCATTCAGCTCGTCAACAAGGCGGTTGACGAAGTACGTCGCCAAGAAGTCAAAAGGGCCCCGGAGCTGCGGCGTACACGCTACATCTGGCTCAAGCACAAGCACGCTTGGAGTAACCGCCAGAAAGCCCCATTTGCGGAACTCAAGCGCCGAAACCTCAAGACACACCGTGGCTTCCGGATCCAGGAGACGTCACGCGAGATCTTCCACAGTGCTCAGAGCGCGGCGCAAGCTGGGCCGCTCCTCGACAGATGGTACAGCTGGGCGCGTCGTTGCCGCCTGGAGCCGATCAAAGCGGTGGCCAAGACGCTTAGAAGTACTGGCCAAGCCTCCTCAATGCGTTCGATTCCAGGCGGCTCACCAACGACCGTGTCGAGGTGGTCAATTCGCTCATCCAGGTCGCCAAAGCCAGGGCCCGCGGCTACGGGACCACCAGGCACCTGATTCCCATCGTCTATCTATGTGGCAGGTAAGTTGACCCAGCTGCCGACTTCTCCGTCTACCCACACCAAACGCAAGAGAGCCAAAATGTCCCCTTTGAGCACAAGGATTACCGCTGTAAAGCCCGATCGCCGTAACCGAACCGCGCCAGCGCCCGCGGAGGATAACGCATGATACAGTTCCTCAGCCTGTCCCGCGCCGCACGCCTAGCCGGCGTAACCCGCTCCGAGCTGCAAAAGCACATCCGGCGCGGCAAGCTCACCACGTTCGAGGGTGAAATTGCCGCCGGCGACCTACTGCAGGTCTACCCGAAGGTGGACCTGGAGCACAGCGGTGATCTGGAACGAGTGGAACGTATCAAGGCCAATGCCCTGCCCAAGAGCCATCAGGGCGAAGGCACCCTACCCGCCGCCCAGGTCCTGGTCGCGCGGATCAAGTCCTTGAGCAAGGTCCTGGTGGAGAAAGCCACGGCCTTGGAGACCATGGAAGCCCTGCTGGAAAAGCTCGAGACGCGGCTCACGACCATAGAGATGACCGTCGATCCGGACACGGCCGCCCGCATCCGGGAGATTCAGGCTTGGCTTGTCGACGAGCACGAGCGGCTTTTCCGACAACCCGATGCGGACCACCAAGCCCGACTACTCGCCAAGGACACTTTTCTCCGCATCATGGCCGCCAACGTCAAACTTATCCCCAGTGGCCATGACTTCTTCGTCGAAGGTACCGAATCCATCCTCGACGCCTCCGTGCGGTCTGGCGTGAAGCTGGCTTACGGCTGCTCCAGCGGTAACTGCGGCACCTGCAAGGCGCGGGTCGTTAGCGGCGAGGTCCACAAGATCCGCCCCCATGACTATGTGCTGAGCGATCACGAAAGACACCTGGGCTACGTCCTCACCTGTGCCAACACGGCGGTCACCGACCTAGTGCTGGAAGCGGCGGAGGCCGTGTCGCCGGACGATCTACCGCAACAGGAGATCCAGGCCGGTGTACGCAAGCTCGAACGGCTCGGCGAAGATATGATCCAGCTCCAGCTCCAAACTCCTCGGACCCAGACCCTGCGCTTCATGGCCGGCCAGCGGGCACATCTGTCTTTGGCGGACGGTGCCACCACGGAGATCCCGATCGCCAGCTGCCCTTGTAACGGACGTAATCTCCATTTTTTGGTACGCCAGCGGCCCGACGACCTATTCTCCGAAGCCGTTGTCCGCCATTTGCGTCCGGGACAAAAGGTCACTGTCACCGGGCCCCACGGTGATTTCGTGCTCGAAGAAGAGGCCTCGGAGCCTGCTGTCTTCATTGCCTGCGGCGATGGCATCGCCCCGATCAAGAGCCTGCTCGAACATGCGGTTTCCATCGACGTCATCGAGGCCTTCCATCTCTACTGGGTCGTCTCCGAGCCGGAGAGCCGTTATCAGGCCCACTGGTGCCGGGCCATGCGCGAGTCTCTGGACAACTTCGCCTACACGCCCCTGGTGGATGCCGGCACCGCGGATCTGCTTGCCGCCGTGGCGGCGGACCGGCCCGAGCAGGATGTGTCGCGCTATTATGTCGCCGGTCCCGCGGCCCAAGCCCGGCCTATTGCCGAGGGCCTGACCGCACTCGGGGTCCCGCCGGATCATTTGCGGGTTGAGGCCCTGGATTGAGGGCACCTCGAAAAACTCGAGGTGCCCTTCTTAATGACACGACCCGGAGGCCCATGGCCTTGGACCCACTCAACGAGCTGCTCGCGACGACGAAATTCGCTTGGCGTCGGGAACCGGCATCTCCCGTTCCGCTCACCGATATCCAGTGGCGCGCCGATGCCTGCGGACCGGGCTCGATCCTGTTTTTCCAGCGTCACGAGGATGGCCACAGCGATGCCGAGCTCTATCATCGCTACTTGGCCGCCAGTGCCTTCTCCGTATTGGTCACCAACCGCCGACTCGACGGCTTCCCAACCCTAACCGACAAAGGGATCTATGTAACCCGTCCCGGGGACTGGCTGCGGGTCATCGGGCATTTTTGCGATCTCCTTTACCCCTTGGCGAGCACGGTTGGCGGCTTCATCGGCGTCACCGGGACCGATGGCAAGACCACCACCGTCAAATACCTGGAAGCCATGCTCCGGGCCCATGGTCGGCAGGTCCTCACGGTGGGCACACTGGGAGTCTCCCTGAACGACGTACCTGTAACCCGGCCCGGCGGCTTCACCTCGCTACCCCAGATCGAGCTACGCCGCCTGTTGCACGCCCATCGGGGTCGCTATGACTTGGTTGCACTGGAGGTCAGCAGCCACGGCCTCGACCAGGGGCGGGTGCATGGAATTCCGCTGCGTAACGCAGGTTGGACCAGCTTCTCCCAAGACCATCTGGATTATCACCGGACCGAGGCCGCCTACTTCGCTGCCAAGGCCCGCATCCTGGAGCTGATCGAGGATGGTGGACAGCTCTTCTGCACCAGCCCGGAGGTGGTTGCCCGCCTGGAACGCATGGGACCGCTACCGGTCCCGATCCGGTATTTGGATACGGTATCCCTGGAGCCGGAGGCCATCGCCGCCAAGCCTTTTCTGGCCATGGCCTATAACCGGGAGAATTACACCCTGGCGGCGGCCCTGGCCACGACTCTGCTAGGCCCGAAGGAGCGCCCATCCTGGCGGCACTTGGCGGCAGTGGAGGGGCGCTTCGCCTGCCGGACTATCGGCAAGCGCACCCTGATCATCGATTTCGCCCATACCCCCTTGGCTCTAGAGACTATTCTGAGCAATATCCAGGACGCCTTTCCAGACGCCCGCATCCTGACTCTGTTCGGCTGCGGCGGCGACCGCGACTATGAGAAACGTCCGTTCATGGGCGCCGCAGCGGCACGCTATTCCGATCGGGTGATTGTGACCTCGGACAACCCCCGCAGCGAGGATCCGGAGCGGATCACCGAGGACATTCTCGTCGGCATACCCGACGGTGTGGCACGGGAGGTGATCATCGAGCGTCCGCAGGCGGTCGCCCGCCTGTTCGACCGGCTGGCCGAGTGCCCTCCCGATGAGTCATGGGTGGCACTGATCGCCGGCAAGGGCCACGAACGCTTTATTGAGCGCAACGGCCGCAAGACCCACTACAGCGATCAGGAGGAAATGGAGCGTAACCTGGATCGCCTCGGCTGGAGCTGACGACTTAGCGACCGGGGATCAGGGCTTGCGTCGGGTCAGAAACATGGCGTCGCCGTAGCTGAAAAAACGGTAACCCTGTCGGACCGCATGGCGGTAGGCGGCCATTACCGGATTGAAGCCGCCGAAAGCGGATACCAGCATCAACAGGGTCGATTCCGGGAGGTGAAAGTTGGTCAGCAAGGCATCAACCACGCGGAATCGATACCCTGGACGGATGAACAGCCGGGTATCGCCTTGATAGGGCCTAAGGGTTCCGGTCCGGGCGGCGCTCTCCAAGCTCCGCACGCTGGTAGTGCCGACGGCGACGACACGTCCACCGACCTCCCGCGTAGCCGCCACGGCATCACAAACCGCTTGCTCCACCTCTAGCCACTCGCGGTGCATGAGGTGTTCTTCCAGCCGCTCCACCCGTACTGGCTGGAAGGTCCCGGCCCCCACATGCAGCGTGACATAGGCACTCCTCGTCCCCTGCTCCGCCAAGCAGGCCAGCATGGGCGCATCGAAATGCAACCCAGCGGTAGGCGCAGCGACCGCCCCAGCGCGGCGGCCATAGATGGTCTGGTAACGCTCCAAGTCCGATGCCTCGTCGGGACGTCGGATGTAGGGCGGCAGAGGTACATGGCCATGACGCGCCATCAGGGCCTCGAATCCGGCGTCCGGAGCGCTCAAAAGGAACAGATCCTCCTCATCCCGCTCCACCACATCCAACCGCTCGCCGTCGGCAAGTAGGACCCGGGACCCGAGCTTGGGAGCCTTGCTCGCCCGCAACTGGGCCAGAGCCCGGTGGGTATCCAGCAAGCGCTCGATCAGAATCTCGACCCGTCCCCCGGAATCTTTGCGACCGAACAGCCGGGCCGGTATCACGCGGGTATCATTGAATACCAGCAAATCCTTCGGGGTTACCAAGCGCGGCAGATCGGCGAAGGCCAAGTCCCGCACCGTCCCGAGCGGATCGTCCAGGTACAGCAACCGGCTCGCGCCCCGATCCGGCAGGGGCCGTTGGGCAATCAATGTCGCGGGGAGGTTGAAATGGAAGTCGGAACGGTGCATGGCCGGATAGGATATCCCCCGTCTCTTGAGACGAAATGCCCGGCTCTACGGCTACGTGAGGTCGTCGCACTCCGTTCGTCTCTGATACTCCCTCGCTTCCTTTGCTCCTCCCTCGTTTTTCCTCGAGCTAGAGGCCCTGAACCTTAGCTTAGGCGATTTCTGTCAAATGAAATACCATCTTGGTTCACTAGTGCCCCAACATTTAGTTGAATAAATTCAGTTGATTATCGTGGTACGCTCGTCTGATGTTTCGTAGTTAATTATTTAATTTTTTAACTTTATTCGAAGATTATGAGTCTCAGAATCTGTAGAATTGTGTAGAAACTGACATCGATTTTCATCCGCTTCTTGATAATATAGCCATGAGCACATATATACCTATGGACATACATCGTTGTTCTCAGCCCGCCATTTCGCGGGAGAGGCTGTTACCTTAGCGTACCGCAGCTCAAGTTGGTAACCGGTATAATTCCAAATATTTCTTTTTTAATGTATGGGTTATCCTGAGTTGTCGGTCATAACGCTGGGATACTAGTGACCTTGGTGGTCTTTTCGTCTATCTTCCGTGTTGCGCCAACCGTTACAGAGTCCACTGGGCGCCGGTTGCCGCGCCTTGAATACAAACCAAAATCCGGCCCAAGCTGGTACATCATTTTCGTAACTATTCAGCTACTCCAATTGGGGCATTGGGGGTTGTCCTTGGAACGTCAGGACGAGCGAGTTGAAAATATTGTCGAACTGTTTGCGGCGGGTCGATGGCAAAGGCATCTCCGCCGGTTTCGGAGTGGAAACAACCGGAGACTTTCTGCTTGAGTTTGGGCCTTCGCAGGTCGCGTTCGGCCTGGTTGTTGTCGAAGGGAACGCGCCGGTCGGTGAGGAAGCGCAGGACCTCGTTGTGGTGCTCGCGCAGCCGCCGAATGAGGTTGCAGGCTGGGGATTGTTTGATCCGCCCGCGGGTGCCAGGACGGCGGGGACAGGGAGGATTGCCGGCTTCGGTGAGGATGGTGTCCGTAGCGGGTCCGCAAGCGCCCGACGTCGCTGGTGGGCAACACCTTGAGGTCCTGGGCCTCGCTGACCAGGGCATTGGCTTGGCATAACAGCACGATCATATCGATTGCCCACGGCTGGCTTAGGGCCCTCTCAGCGATCGCGGTTAGCTCACGTATGAGGATGGGCATTGCAGAAGGCATGCCAACATGAGTAGCGCTGGCAGGCTGACCAGTGATCATGCACGAGTACACCAGCGAACGGCGTCAACGAGCCGAACGCATCCAGGGCCTCGGCACTACGTTTGGG
>Ga0209457_1000240_pt1 | contig 12773 bp, 14 predicted proteins | sample WorMetHEROISLAND_5_FD_187410 | JGI IMG/M metagenome (GOLD analysis project Ga0209457, IMG submission 187410) | Marine gutless worms symbiont microbial communities from Max Planck institute for Marine Microbiology, Germany - Olavius sp. 5 HERON... ... | reverse complement strand
TGAAAAGGCGATGGATGGTGTGCTACATTTTGTCATGGCAAAACCTCTTTGTGAATTTATTTTAACCAACTGATTTATATCACATTATAAGGGGTTTTGCCTCTTTTTTTATGAAATATCCGGGCTAGTAGGGCGGCAATCCTTTGCCGCCAAACAAAACTAGTAGGGCGGCAATCCTTTGCCGCCAAACAAGGCGTCAGCGCTTGCAGGTTGCAAACCCCCGCCTGTCGGCATGGGGATGCCGACCTACGAAAGATTGGTAATTGGTCCAGTGCAAATACTGTTTGCGAATTGAGAATTAACGATTTGCCGTTGTGATTTTTCATCAAGGTTGTAAGAAGCAGGTGGTTCAGGTCGGAGACCTGAACCAACGGTAAGATCATTTTCCGGCATGTCAAAAGAGAAATGCGCATCCACCGGACGTGAAGTGATTTGAAGAGCCGCAATGTGGCTTCAATATGGAGACCATAAACATGTAGGCGGTGGATTTGGGTTTGGCTGTCGGTGGAAAAACCATGCGGTCTGATTCGAATCAATGGAGTCCGTGCCGGTTTTATCCGCCGGGGGAACATGTTGCTCGGGCGACCTTACAAACCAAAAGGTGCGGCGCCTGGTTTTGGAATAATATACCAAAGGCCATCGTTGCAAATGACTGTACCCAAGTTTATAGAATGTATGCAAAAGATGGGAAGCCATGGTTGAGATGGGACAGAGTGTGCCCGGGAGATTGTGTGGGTTCATCTTCGCTGGAAACAGAGAATGCCGATACAATGGAAGAGATTGCCGTCGAGGGTATTTTGGTAGACAAACCCGATATTGAATATTCATTTGAAGAATAAGCGCTGTTTAAGATTCCACACAGTGAGACCTTTGCAGGACATCTATAACAGGCTGAAAATTATTTCAGGCGGATGGTTTCGTTGTTCCTGGTGATCCTATCGGTTTGGTTTCCGTTACGATTCTGAAATCGACCCCTATACATGAAAAAAATTGGTGTTCCCTGTCATGGCTCTACGCCGGTTGTTTTTATCAAAACCGGCATTGTGTGATTGTGTATGATTTCCTGGTGCCAATTCCCTCATATCGCTTTGGTCGATTATTACCGCCTTGCGCATTCATATTTGCGACGTTGATATCTTTCTCAGTTATCATCCGGAACCATGAAAGCGAAAAACCTTCGGCGCGAAGCGCCGATTAAAAGCGATTATTATTTCCATTTTTGTCGTATCATTATTGTATGAGCAACAGGGAGGGATCATTCAACGAGTGGAACGAGTTGCCACCCGACAAAAATAGAGGGTGCACTTATACATTACCAGATTTTCCTATACCGATTAAACCATACCGATTAAACCATACTTGATTAAATTGGAATAATCAGATAGAGTATTTTGCGATTACCTATTTTGGAGGAGTTCATTATGAAGCTATCTACCCGCAGCCGTTTTGGCGCCCGCATTCTGCTTGAATTGGTCGGCTCTTCTCCCCAAAATCCCGTTCCCGTAAGTCATATCTCAAAGGAACAGGAGATTTCGGTAAAATATGTGGAACAGCTCATGCGCCCGTTAAAGGCAAAAAATCTGGTCAAAAGCGTCCGGGGGCCAAAAGGGGGTCATTGGCTGTCGAGAGACCCGCGGGAAATCAGCCTGGGGGATGTGGTGCGTATTTTTGAAAAAAACAGTGAGATCATCAACTGCATCGCTGATCCGGTCTCTTGCCATCGTTCCGGCTTTTGTAAACTTCGTGAGGCGTGGGCCGCCGGTGCGAAGGCTTTTTTTAATGAATTGGACCAAATTTTCATTGCCGATCTGGCCGGTAAATAATAGCGCCATATTTTTGTAACATCAACAGACAAGAGGTTTTGCAAAGCAAAAGCGGAATATCAAAACATTAGGATGTCGATGATGTTGCCGTCAGGCTGTGGGTTCATTGGGAGTGCCGGCGGCCGTTTTAAAAACAGGATGCAAACACAAGAAGGAGCATATTCAATGGAGGTTAAAGGCAAGGTAGGTGTGATTACCGGCGGCGGCGACGGGCTTGGGGAAGCGATTTCTAAAAATTTGGCTGCCGCGGGTGTCCGGATCGTTGTCGGCGATGTGGTTGAAGAGCAAATCAACCGTGTGGTGGACGAAATTAAAGCCGCCGGCGGTGAAGCGGTGGGAAAAGTGGCCAATGTCACCCGGGAAGCCGACATGGCGGCATTGATGGATCTGGCTGTCGATACATTCGGCGGGTTGAATATCGTGGTGGCCAACGCCGGGATTATCCGCGACGGTCTTATGATCAACACCGACCGGGAAACGGGTAAAGTCAAACGGGTCATGTCCACCGAAGACTTTAAGTTGGTGATTGATGTCAACCTGACCGGCGCCTTTTTAACGCTCCGCGAAGCGGCCTGCCGTATGGTGGACAACAATTATCCGGGTGTTTTAATCACCATATCATCGGTGAATAAAACCGGTCAGGTGGGCCAACTCAACTACTCCACCACCAAGGCCGCCATGGCGTTGTGGCCTAAGATTTTAGCCGGTGAATTTCACATGCGCCGGATTAATAATATCCGTGTGGCCTCGGTATCACCCGGCTATGCCGCCACAGCGATTTTGCAAAACATGAACCAGAAAGCACTTGAAAGCATTTTAAAAGACGTCCATCTGGGGCGTTTGGTGGAACCGGATGAGATTGCCGCCGCCATCAAATTTATCGTTGAAAATGACGCCGTTGACGGCGCCGATATCGAAGTGACGGGCGGATTGACCTATGCCCGTTCACGGGCCAAATAGTTGTTAATACAATATATTTAAACTGACAGTCTGTTATTGGACAGCGGTTTTCAGGAGGGACGATGAGTAAGGTCAGCATTGTTGGCGCCTACAATACGAAGTTCGGCGCTTTTGTGGAAAAAGATCGTCAGACGGGCGCCGTCACCGATACCAGGTCATTTTATGAGCTGCTGACGGAGGCGGGTCAAGGGGCGTTGAAAGATGCCGGGTTGAGCGCTAAAGAGGTTGACGGCATCTGGGTTGGCTCATGCTCACCGTCGATGTTTGTCAACCAGGAGCATGTGGGCCCGCTGGGTTTGGAAGTGGCGCCGGATGAGCTGCGGTTTGTCCCCACTACCCGCACTGAAGGAGCCTGCGCCTCATCATCGGTGGCGCTTTACAACGCTGTTTACGGCATCGAATCGGGGCGCTTCAAACGGGTGCTCGTGATCGGGGTGGAAAAGATGAATCTTCTCTCCACCCGCGAAATGACCCATGTGCTGGCCTGCTGTTCACATTGGCCCACCGAAGGGGCCAATGGAATGACCTTCCCGGGTCTGTTTGCCGAATACGCCAAAGGCTATCAGGCGCACTACCAATTCTCCGATAAAAAACTGCGCAAAATGCTGGCCGCCGTTTCGGCCCTGAACTACAAAAACGGCCTCCAAAACCCGCTGGCTCATTTCGGCAAGGGCAGCCCGCCGGACCGTATGGGTCTGACCACCGCCGAGGCGCTTTTAAATCTACCGGACAGTGGTAAAGGCGGCAATCCGATGATCGCGCCGCCCTTACGGCTGCACGACTGTTCTTTGGTGACCGATGGCGCCGCAGCACTGGTGTTGGCGCCCACCAAAGATGCCAAATCCATGCATAGCCGGGTGGTGGAAATAGCGGGAATCGGCAACACCACTGAGCGGTTGCAGGAAAATGTGCGTCCCAACATGCACGAGCTCATTGCCGGTAAATTGGCCGTGGGGAAATCTTTCGGGGAGGCGGGCATCACCATTGCTGATGTCGATTTTGCCGAAGTCCACGATTGCTTTACCATCAATCAGATTTTGAGTGTTGAGGCGTTGGGGCTTTCCGCCGACGGCCGGGGCGGACTGGATTTTGCGGCCGGAAAATATACACCGGAAGATAAGTGCCCCATCAACCTTTCCGGCGGGCTGAAAGCCAAGGGTCATCCCGTGGGCGCCACGGGCGCCTCCATGCATGCGTTGGCTTACAAGCAGCTGGTGGGCGAACCTATCGGCGCGACACCGGCAAAAGGACAGCCCGAGATCGGGGTGGTCTTTAATGTGGGCGGTTCGGCCGTCACCAACTGTGTGACCACGCTAAAACGGTATTAATGTTTTCAGGGCGCTTCTGACCGCATCTTTTTCTATTTTAACATGCACGGCCGCAGGATGTCATGCGGCCTTCTTTTATGGGTTCAAATTTGACAGGATCATCAAAATTGCTTAGGTTTTAAGGCTTGGATGAAACGGCTCTCCGTGGCGCCTTGACCTATTGGAACGCTTTTTATCGACAACCAATACAGACAGAGAGGATCGGCCCATTTTATGCGCCGCGAAACAAAAATAACAGGAATTGGTTCCGCCTTTCCCGAGCACATTGTCACCAATGATGCCCTTGTTTTGAAACTGGCCCAAAGGGGGCTTGAAACCAGTAGTCAGTGGATCATTGAACGCACAGGTATGTTGGAACGTCGTGAGTCCGACCCGGATAATCCCAATGAGTACAATTCCGCCCTCGGTACCCGGGCCGCGATTTTAGCATTGGAAATGGCTCAAAAGCAGCCCAAAGACATTGACCTGATTTTATACGCCACCTGTTCTCCGGATACCCCCCTCCCATCATCGGCCTGCTGGCTCCAAAGCCATATCGGCGCCACCAATGCGTGGGGCATGGACATCAATGCGGCCTGTTCGGGGTTTGTCTACGGTTTGGCCACTGCGGATCAGTTTATTAAAAGCGGCGGCGCCGAGACCATCCTGGTGGTGGGCGCCGAAGTGCTCTCATCCATAATCAACTGGGACGATCGCAGCTCCTGTATTCTTTTCGGCGATGGTGCCGGCGCAGTTTTGGTGGAGCCCGCCACTGATGAGGATACAAGCCAAATTTTCTCATTTAAAATGCAGTCCGACGGAAACCTATGGGATCTACTGCACATTCCCGGCGGCGGCAGCCGCATGGAGCTGACCCCGGAACGTTATGAGCAAAAACTGCACAAATTGCGGATGCACGGCCGGGACGTTTTTAAAAATGCCGTGCGCAAGCTGGTTCAGTTTGCCGAGGATCAGCTGCAAATAAATGGCATGACCGTGGATGATCTGGATTGGCTGGTGCCCCATCAGGCCAATCAACGTATTATTGATGCCGTGGCTGAACGGCTGGGGTTTCCGGAAGAGAAAGTGCTGATCAATGTTGACCGCTACGGGAACACATCTTCGGCCACCGTTCCGACAGTACTGGATGAGGCGGTGCGCGAAGGCAAAATCAAGCGTGGCGACACGCTGCTGATGGATGTTTTTGGTTCAGGGTTGACTTATGGCGCAATACTGTTGCGCTGGTGAGGCAAAAGGCTCCTTTTGCTTTTTTATTAAAGGATTTAGGGGCAAACACTCAATCCTTTCAACTATGATAGTATTCTATGATCAGCGTTGACAACCTTACCAAAAGCTACGGCGCCCGAACCCTTTTCGAAGAGATCAGCTTTAAAGTGAACGCACGGGAACGGGTGGGGCTGGTGGCGAGAAACGGTCACGGCAAAACCACCTTGTTTCAGATGATCCTCGGCCGGGTCGCTGCTGACAGTGGCCGGATCAATATCCCCAAAAACTACCGTATCGGCCATGTGGCCCAAAAGCCGGCCTTTTCCGAAAAGGACATTTTGGCTGAAGCGATGCGGGCGCTTCCGCCCAATGAGGCGGATCATCACTGGAAAGCGGAACGTATCCTGGCCGGTCTCGGTTTTTCCCAAGAAGAGCTCTCCCGGCCGCCGGCCCATTTTTCCGGCGGATTTCAGGTGCGGCTAAATCTCGCCAAAGCACTTATTGCCGATCCGGACCTACTACTTTTGGACGAGCCGACCAACTACCTGGATATCGAAGCCATCCGCTGGATCGAGCGCTTTTTGCTAAACTGGCCCCATGAGTTGATGGTGATCACCCACGACCGCAGCTTTATGGATCGCTTGGCCACCCATATTTTGGGAATCCACCGCGGCAAGGTCAAAAAGATCGCAGGGAGCACGGAGCGCTACTATACCCGGATTGCCCAGGAAGAGGAGATTTACGAAAAGACCCGCCGCAACACGGAAAAGCGCCAAAAGGAGATCAAGCTCTTTATCAGCCGCTTCCGGGCCAAGGCCCGCCTGGCCAATCTGGTGCAGTCGCGCATCAAGACCCTGGCTAAAATGGAACGGAAAGAGAAACTGCAAAAGATTACATCTTTGGCGTTTTTCATCCCCAGCTTGCCCCACCGGGGCCGTCATATCTGTACGGCTGAAGGACTCACTTTTGGTTATGGGACCACGCAGCCGCTTTTTGAGGATCTCTCTTTTACCCTCAATGCCGGCGAACGTATCTGTATCTGCGGCCCTAACGGCAAAGGAAAATCGACTCTGTTGAAATTGATGGCCGGGGGGGTGATGCCTCAAAAAGGCGCTTTGCGTTATAATCCCAATATCGCAACCGGCTACTTCGAACAGACCCACATCAGCTCGCTCAACGAGTCGCGGACCATTGAAGATGAAATCCTCATGGCGCATCCCGATATGGATCGCGGCCGTGCACGCAGCATCTGCGGGATGATGCTTTTTTCCGGTGACCTGGCGCTAAAAAAAATCGCGGTCCTTTCCGGCGGCGAAAAAAGCCGGGTAATGTTGGGTAAAATTTTGGCCACACCGGTCAATCTGTTACTGTTGGACGAACCTACCAACCACCTCGACATGGATGCGTGTGACGCACTGTTGGCCGCGTTGGACAATTTTGACGGGACCATCGTGATGGCGACCCACAATGAATTTTTCCTTCATGCATTGGCCCAGCGTTTGATTGTCTTTCAAAACAAAGGGGTTGCCATGTTTGAAGGGGGCTATGCCGATTTTTTGGAGCGGGTGGGCTGGGGCGATGAAGCACCGGGAAAAAGATCCCCCGGCCACGCCGCCGCACCAGGGGGGCTCTCTAAAAAGGAGTTGCGCAAAAAACGATCGGCCATTATCAGTGCGCGGGCCCGAACGGTAAAACCTCTGGAACGGCAAATGGGGCGGCTGGAAGCAGTCATTGCCGACGATGAAAAGAAGCTGGCGGCTCATCAAAAAGCCATGGTGGAGGCGGCCGGCAAGAGTGACAGCGAACGGATGGCAACCCTGGCCAAGGCCATTAACGCATTGGAAGATCGCATTGAAACCACCTTTGATCAACTGGTGGGTGTCACTACCGAGCATGATCTAAGTAAAGCGCCCTTTGACGAACAACTGGCTGCCCTTGAAGGAGAGGCCTGATGAAAAAACAGCGCATTTGGGTGTTTCAGCAAAACGGTTCGGCCGAGGCCAAAATCAAGGCGATTCGAGATGAGGCCGGCGATCGCATTGAGCTAAACATCTTTAGTATTGATGATACACTGCCGCCTGTTGTTGATGATACGGATAGCTTTTTACCCAAAACCATTGATGCCGACATGGTGCTTATTTTTTTTACCCACCCCGATTTAGCCTATGATCTGGCCCGGTTATGTCAAAAACGAAATGTCCCCGGTGTGGCTTCGGGTAAGCAGTTCCGCTTAGATGGCGTCGCCTCACCACCCACCTGATGCGGGCTTTCCCGCCAGGTTGGGTTGGGAACCTATGGAGCCCTTTTTGGGGCGCCGGAGTTTAAAGTAACCCTTGACGGCAAAGTGATTGCCGCCATTGAAGTGATCCGGGGCGCACCGTGTGGAGCCACCAAGGAGGCCGCGCGTCAGATGATCGGTCTTTTTGCCGACGAGGCGGCAATGCGGATCGGCCTGGAAACCCAGTTTTTTTGCGTGGCCGATCCCTCCGATTGGGACCCCATTCACGGTAAAAGCCCTGTCCATTATGCCGGGCGACGACACGCCAATGCCCTCAGGCAGGCTATTTCCAATGCCCGAAAAGCCTAATACCCCTCTGCTTCAGGCGGTGGTCGCCAACGAAGCGGGCGAAATCTTTGAGTTGGACGGCTATGCCGCCGCGGGTCGTTGCGGAGAGCGGTTTTCCCTGTTAACCGTTGATGAGACCTCTCGACTGCCCCACGGGTCGGAATTGATGCGTCTACCCGGCCGTCATCCGGTGGTTCATAGCCTGGAAACCAATGAGCTGACCGTTCTCACCGAAAATCCTTTTGAACCGCGAGGCCCCATTCATCCTGTGGCGGCATTTACCCCGCCCGGCCACGTCGTCACTCAGGTAAGCGCATTTGTTGAAAATACCGATCAGGCTGAGATCTTACCCCTTTTCTCTTATGGCGCCGTGGGATGGCATCAAGGCCGATTTCAAAGCGCCGCGCTTTTGGTGGATGCCGAGCCGCGCCAGGATTTACGGCAAATGCCCCCGGCCAAAGTAGAGGCCGGCGTAAGGGCAATGACGGCCCGAATGCCCAAAAACCGCCTGCTTGCCCATCTGACCCGTTGCGCCTTGACCTATGGCTGTCCGGCGGCCAAAAATTTCTTTTTGGGCCGTTTTGAAGCGCCGTTGCCCACGGCCGTCACCTGTAACGCCCGCTGTTTGGGCTGTCTTTCCGAGCAAGAAACCCAAAGTAAAATTCCTGTTTCCCAAGACCGTATTTCGTTCACCCCGTCACCTGAAGAGATTGCCCGGATTGCCCTGACTCACATTCAACACGTCCCCAAAGCAGTGGTCAGCTTCGGGCAGGGATGTGAAGGGGATCCGTTGCTAAGCGCCGAGGCCATCGAAAAAGCGATCCGGCTGATCCGCCACAAAACACCCCGCGGCACCATCCATATGAACACCAACGCCAGCCGGCCCGATTTATTGGAAGCGCTGCTTGATGCAGGGCTGGATTCGATGCGCGTAAGTCTCAACAGCGTCCGTAAAGAGTATTACCAGGCCTATTTCCGGCCAAGGGGGTATACGTGGGAGATGGTTTGTGAGAGTATCGCCTTGGCCGTCAAAAAAGGGCGCTTTGTCTCTATCAACTATCTCAACAGCCCCGGTTTTACCGATTCGGTCAAAGAGGCCCAGGCGCTTTTAAACTTTATCACATCCTCCAAAATCAATATGATCCAGTGGCGCAACCTCAATTTTGATCCGCTTCGTTACTGGGCGGCCATGACAGAGGTGGGAGATTCCGGCCCACCCATGGGGATGATGCGGCTCATCAAAACGGTGCAGCAGCAATTTCCCCAATTATTCAACGGATATTTTAATCCGTCAAAAACAGATTTCCCGCGTTCCGGGACCTTGCAAGGAACCCCTCATGGCTGATCCTCAAAAAAAGATGCGCCCCATCTGGATAGATGAAGCGACCGGCCGGGTGCAGGTGATTGATCAACGGCAACTGCCACATCGGTTAGAGGTGTTGACGCTTCATAGAGTAGCCGATGTGATTACGGCTATCCGGGAGATGGTGGTGCGCGGGGCGCCGCTCATCGGTGTTACAGCGGCCTGGGGAATCTATGTTGCCTTGACGGAAGCTGCTGCAAAGCCCATGGATGACGATGCCTTTTCAGCCGCCTGCCGAGCCATCCGCCAGGCACGTCCCACGGCGGTCAATTTGATGTGGGCGGTGGATCGCATGCAGGCCGTAGTGCTATCCGCCCAAGGAAACGATGAACGTATTGCTGCTGCACGCGATGAAGCCGCCGGGATTACCGAAGAAGAGGCGACGAGTTGCCGTCATATCGGCAGCCATGGTGCGAACCTGATCCAAAAAATCAGCACCCGGAAAAAAGGCGCCCCGGTGAACATTCTCACCCATTGCAACGCCGGATGGCTGGCCTGTGTGGAGTATGGCACTGCCACGGCGCCCATCTACACGGCGTTTGATCAGGGGCTTGATCTGCATGTCTGGGTGGATGAAACCCGCCCGCTGAACCAGGGCGCCCGCCTTACCGCATGGGAATTGGGCCGGCACGGCGTTCCCCATACCGTCATCACCGACAACGCCGGTGGCCATCTGATGCAGCACGGTGAGGTGGACCTGGTGATTGTCGGTACCGACCGCACCACACACACAGGTGATGTGGCCAACAAAATCGGCACCTATTTAAAAGCGCTGGCAGCTTTTGATAACCAAGTGCCCTTTTATGTGGCTCTCCCTTCCAGCACTTTTGATTGGGAGCTGACCGATGGGATCAAGCAGATCCCCATCGAAACCCGCGATCCCGATGAGGTCCGCTATATTGGCGGACTATACGAAGATAGATCTGTTAATGTATTGATCCCGCCGGCGAGCAGCCCGGCGGATAATTATGCTTTTGATGTCACCCCGGCCCGCCTGGTAACCGGCTTTATTACCGAAAGGGGTCTGTGCGCGGCCAATAAAAAGGCGATTTTGGATCTCTTTCCGGAAAAACGGGATCGTTCCAACGCTTAACTTTCGCACTGCTAAGGACTTTACTATAAGGATGCTCAGCCTTGTTGAAAAAAAGGTGATCGCCTCTATCCAGGCGGATTTGCCCCTGGTCGAACGCCCCTATCATCACTTGGCCCAAAAAATCGGGATTTCCGAAGCCGAGTTTCTCAACATCATGGCACGTTTGTGTACAAATGGGATTATCCGCCGTTTTGGCGCCACCTTGCGCCACCAGCAGTCCGGCTTTAATGCCAACGCCATGGCGGCCTGGCAGGTTCCGGAAGAAAAAATTCAAGCTGTCGGTCGGCAAATGGCCGAGAGCCCGGCCATTTCCCACTGTTACCGCAGGGACCCCAAACCCACCTGGCCCTACAATCTCTATACGATGATCCACGCCGCCAGCGAAAAAATATGCCGTGAAACCGCCCGGGCGCTGTCGGAAAAAACCGGTGTTAACACCTATCAGCTCCTTTTTAGCCGCCGGGAGCTGAAAAAAACCTCCATGGTCTATTTTCCCGATCTACCTTGACCTGATGGCATCGCAAAAAATCCCATCTACGGCGTTGTTGTGGTTTATCGGACCTTCAGCGTATTATATATCGTTTCGGTCCTGGAAAACCATACCGCTTTGTATAGAGCCTGTCCGACAACCCACCCTACAGTTCAGTATTTGACGTTTAGAGGTTAATTTTATCCCGAATTATACCGTATTTTCTGTAAAAAACAGCTTGAAATATCCATAACTATTAGATATATAATATTATACGAGATACATTGGAGGTTCCAGCCGTGCTTGAAAACGGTGAAGCAAAAATAGGCGTGGTTCGGCCTGATTTTAGCAAGTCCATATTCATGATGGCGCCGGCGCCAAAATTACATCCGATGACCCTCATGAAAAATATCGCTATCACCATCATCGCGCTCTTATTGACAGGGTGCGCCTCTGTATCGGGCAAACCGGCCAAAGTTGAACTTGTGTTCCCATCACAGGTTGACCTCAGAGACACAGCGGTTGTCATCCGTCGTCTAAATGATCAATATCGCGAGTGGAAATCCGTGAAATACAGACTCGGCGGTCTTACCAGGAAGGGCGTCGATTGCTCGGGTTTCGTATACCTTACCTATCTTTCAAAGTTCGGTATCAAAGTACCGAAAACAACTGAATTGCAATTGAAAGCGGGAAATCAGATCTCTCAAAAGCGTTTGAGCGCCGGGGATCTGGTGTTCTTCAGAACCGGGTATTCAACCCGACACGTGGGGATCTATTTGGAAAATCGTAGATTCGTACATGTGTCGGAGAAAAAAGGCGTCATGATATCCAGCCTGGATGATGCCTATTGGTCGAAAAAATACTGGAAGTCTATTCGAATCGGAACATGAGATTCATCAAAGACTACATGGTAAGAATCGTGTTTGCGATCGGCATCCTGATCGGCGTCCAGTTGCCGAATTTCATCGACCAGTACAGCCAGCGCCTGAACGCGCATTACCTGGAAGCCGTTGAAAATCTCTCCGGATATCAAAAGATTGCCGAAATGTACCACGGCGACCGGATTGAAAACCTGATCAAAAAACATGAAAGCAGCGAGGATCCGACCTTTAAAATGGAGGCTGAACCCATCAAAGAAATGTTCAGCAGGGTAAATAGGTTTGACACGGAGATTGGATCCCTGGATACAAACCTGTTCTCCCAAACAGTGTATCTACTGTTCAAGGGGGACAGAGAATTGATGAAGGAAACCTATGCCGGGTACTCGGCGACCATCCCGTTAAGCAAGAACGCGATAATTAGCGGTGTTGTGACCGGCATCTGCGCATCCGCCTTCCTGGATGCACTGCTTTTTCTTGTCGCCCTCGTGTTCCGGACCCGTCCGATTGTCGGCACTCGGGCTTTATAAAATCGTCTAACCTTCATCTTTCAAATCAGAGACAAGCATGTGGCCGGGTGAGTGGGTGATCACCAGCGGTAGCGGGGTTGAAGTCGCCGCCAGTCGGGATATGACGCCACAGGCCCGGAATATCGGTATTGGTAAAAGTCAAATACCTGCCGGACAGATCACCCTCTCGGGAGAGTGCTGGTCAGGCCGCCTGTTTTTCCAACTCCCGGCGGCGGACTTTACCCGGTTCAAACGTCTCCATGGGTCGGCGGCCCTGATGCCGATATCCCCGATGGGGCCGCTCATGGTTGTAATGGTGGAGCCGTTTTAGACGGCCGACGTAGAACACTTTTATCAAAACCGGGAACCCTCTTTTTTGCAATAGAATTGTCAGATCTGACCTGAACTATCTCAAATAAATAAATCTTTATATGCTTATTTCATCTTAGATTCTAAAGTTTCGCAGAAGCTATACGCGTCTGTTTAATTATTGCATTTTCAATAATATCAATAAAGTGAAACAAAGTGTCAGGCTCAATTTTGTAACAAAGTACATCACTTGACCTGATAATCAGCTC
>Ga0209457_1000239_pt1 | contig 12833 bp, 11 predicted proteins | sample WorMetHEROISLAND_5_FD_187410 | JGI IMG/M metagenome (GOLD analysis project Ga0209457, IMG submission 187410) | Marine gutless worms symbiont microbial communities from Max Planck institute for Marine Microbiology, Germany - Olavius sp. 5 HERON... ... | reverse complement strand
TAAACCGAGCCACGGTGGAGAAGTCGAGAGGAAAGGTTCTGAACAGACGTTGAATACGTTTATACTTCGAATCTTTCAAGACGCCACCGGGAAGAGCGGTGGCTAATTGCGCGAAATTGACGGTTCTAACCTGGATCAAAACGATAAATCAGACTGGCCAGACATTTGGTTCTGGCCAAATTCCACCGGAGCGTCGCCGTTTTTCGCGAAACCCGAAATGGGGTCCGTCCGATTTCGGGTGCAAAAAATCAGGCGACGGCCATGGCCTTCGGCGGCCCACGTTCGTCCTGCGTCCGTCCCGGCGCGCACTCCGCGCGGCGCCAGGACTCCCGCAAGGACTTGACGCCGTGTCGCATAGCCTTGCATTTCGTCTCCGCCGGCGCTCACGCGCCGCACTCCGACGAAACGCTCGACCCTACGGCTACACGGGGGTCGTCGCACTCCGCTCGTCGCTTACGCTCCTTCGTTTTCCTGTGCTCCTCCACCGAAATAGCCAAGCAACAGAGGCACAAGAGCGGCGACATTCTGATCCATCGCTGGGAGCTCTCCGAAAAAATCTATCTATTGATTAAAGGGTTACATTAAAATTCGACAGGGATAGCTTGAACGTCCAGCTTAACTTTATAACAAAAATACTCATTCTAAAATCAATATATTGCAGTTTTACGGTTTTTTGTCCTACTACATATGATGTTTGTTATGCTATATTTATCCTCGGTTAGCAAGATGAGGGAATAACCATGGTCATCGAGCCGAAGTCAATCCAGCCCACCGAAGCAAAAACCAAGCTGACCAGTCGGTTTTTTTAAAGTATTTATATGCCAATAAGGGATTTCTTGCGTTCCTAAAGAATTTGCGGATCTCGCCCGTATCCATCCCGAGGATTTCACCCGTCAAGGTGCGCTTCCGTGACCTCGGCTGGTAGTTTTGCTATTGAAACTGCGTAAGGAAAGTATCGGTGACAAGCTCGATTGCTTCTTTGAGGTACTCCACGGCCAACCACTGGCCGACAGCATGTCCCCTTCGACCGTCTACCAAGCCCGTATGAAGCTTAATCCGCGCGCTGATGGCACTCGGCCGACGATTGCCGGAAGGCTACGATCGTTGCTTCTCCCCGCGTCTGTGGCTTGGCTGCCGCTGGTTTGTCTTCGGGGCACCGAGCCAACTGCTTACATCGTTGTTTATCCTGGCTATGGTTGCATGCATCGAGGCAGTGCAACCGGACCGTTCCTTCCCACGCATAAATCAAGCCGGCCCAGCTCCGGGGCTTCTATCCCGACTACAAGCGGTGCCGATAGCCCTTAACTTGAAGGTGATTTCTGTCCAAATTTCTGTCCAATGGGATACCGACTTGCTGCACTAGTGTCCCGATCAGGATAACCCATACATTAAAAAAGAAATATTTGGAATTATGCCGGTTACCGGCTTGAGCTGCGGTACGCTAAGGTGACACCCTCTCCCGCGAAATTGCGGGCTGAGAACAACGACTTCTGCACAATTCGTAACTATATCAAAACCTATTGCCAAGCAGTAGGCTAAGCGTGTATCCTGGAACCATGATTGAACAGAACGCCTTAACCCATTATTCAGAAAGCCCTGACGACGAGCTGAAGCGGCTGCGTGAACAGGTTGCGGAGCAGACTGCGATCATTGAGGGGCAAACTGCGACCATTGAGCAGATGCATGAGCGCATTCAGGAACTCGAAGCACGTCTGGCTAAGGATAGCCACAACTCCAGCCGGCCACCATCCTCAGACTCTCCGTTCAAGAAGCCACCACTACGTTCGCGGTACCAATCCAGCGGGCGCAAGCCCAGTGGACAACCGGGTCGGTGCGGCGTCACCCGCTCCCTGGTCGATGACCCAGGTCAATGCGTGATCATCCCGCTGCCGGGGATCTGTGCGAGCGGGCGCGGGGCGGCACCGAGATCGCCAACTACGGGGCTCGCAGAGCGACGCCAGGTGGGTCGAGGTGGTGATCCAACGTGAGGTCGGCTGCTGCCCTACCAGCGCACCGCCGGGGTGCTCCATGAGCTGGCCGGCTTGGCGATCTCACCGGATACGCTCCAGCGCACCGTACGGGTGGCCGCCGCCCGTCTGGAGGCGCCAGTCACCGTGATTCACGACGCACTCGTCGCGGCCGCCAGTGGCCCCAAGCTAATGGGGCCAGCCGGTGCGTGAACGGCACTCTGCACGGGCTGCCTGTGCTCAGCACCAATCCGGCTTACGGCTTACTTCCCTCATCATTCGTAGGCGCACTGGTGCATGACCACGGGTCAGCCTACGAGCGTTGCCAATGTCTGCATGCCTTCTACAATACCCATCATCTGCGCGAGCTGATCGCCATCACTGAGAGGTCCCCGAGCCAACCGTGGACAACCGATATGATCACGCTGTTATGCCAAGCTAATGCCGTGGTCGGCGAGGCCCAGGCCCTTGAGACGCTGCCCGCCAGCAACGTCAACGTCGAGCACTTGTGGACCCGCTACGACACCATCCTCAGCAAAGCTGAAGCCGGCAATCCTCCCCGTCCCCGCCGTCCCCGAACCCGCGGGCGGGCCAAACAATCCCCGGCCTACAACCTCATTCGGCGGCTACGCGAGCGCCGCAACGAGGTCCTGCGCTTCCTCACCGACCTGTGCGTTCGCTTCGACAACAACCAGGCCGAACGCGACCTTACGCATGCCCAAGCTCAAGCAGAAAGTCTCTGGCTGCTCCCACTCCGATACTAGCGCCGGGGACTTTGCCATCATCCGCTCCTACCTCCCAACTCTCCACAAACAATCCGACGATCTTTTCAACTCGCTCGTCCTGACCTTCCAGGGCCGCCCCCCAATGCCCCAACTGGAGTAGCTGAATAGTTACCACAACTCTACAGATTCTGAGCCTCATCGTCTTTGAATAAATTCAACTAAACCAACTGATTAACGATTCAGCATACAATCCCGACGAGAGCGACCAAGGTAACCAACTGAATTTATTTAACTAAATTTTAGGACACTAGTGGTCTTTCTGGTCTTTATCGTCCGTCTTCCGTGTTGCGTCAACCGCTATAATGGCACTGCGGGTGAATCGAGGAATGAGTAATGAGTACGACTTTTGACGTAGGTACCGAAGGTGCCGGCATCATCACCGCCTCCGACTTGGAGCAGGAACGCACGTTCAGGGATACGGTCGGCGACTATACTGTCAAGAATGCCCGTATGGAGTGCCGGAACATTGATGTTTATTATGGTGAAAAGCGCGCCATCAGGAATGTGAGCCTGGACATCGGAAAGCGCGAGGTCGTGTCCATGATCGGCCCTTCCGGATGCGGTAAGTCCACCTTCCTGCGCTGCCTCAACCGGATGAATGATGAGATTCCCGGCTGCCGCGTCACTGGTACCATCAAGCTGGATGGCGTCGAGATCTACGATGAGGAGTTGGACGGGGTATCCTTGCGGGCGCAGGTCGGCATGGTGTTTCAGAAGCCCAACCCCTTCCCCAAATCGATCTACGAGAACGTGGCCTACGGACCGCGCATCCACGGCATCACTAACAACCAGGCGGAGCTGGACGGGCTCGTGGAGGCGAGTCTGCGCAAGGCGGGGCTCTGGAATGAGGTCAAGGACCGGCTGAACCACCCCGGAATCGGGCTTTCCGGAGGCCAACAGCAGCGTTTGTGCATCGCCCGTACCATCGCCGTCTCCCCCGAGGTGATCCTGATGGACGAGCCCTGTTCGGCCCTGGATCCCATCGCCACCGCCAAGATCGAAGAGCTGATCGACGAGCTACGGGAAAACTTCAGCATCGCCATCGTGACCCACTCCATGCAGCAGGCGGCCCGGGTATCCCAGCGCACCGCTTACTTCCATCTCGGCAATCTGGTGGAGGTCGGCGAGACCGACCGGATTTTCAAAAACCCCAGCCATGCACTCACCGAAGACTACATCACCGGCCGGTTCGGGTAAGCTCGGTATATACCACTCTTATTTCATGTTTTCGTTGAAGATTCTCGTGTAACAGATTATAAATTAGTGTAACCTTGGTCACATGCTTGACTACTCCTTACCCGACAAAGAGCTTGCAGAGCTGCGTGCGACGCATTGGAGCACGCGTGACAAGCGCGAGGCCGACCGTATCAAAGCGGTCATGCTGCTCGCCACCGGTTGGACCGCCGAGGCGGTGGTTGTGAAGTCTTACAGGTCGATGCCAATAATACGTTTATACTTCGAGTCTTTCAAGGCGCTACCGGGAAGAATGGTGGCTAATTACACAAAATTGACGGTTCTGAGCTTGATCAAAGCGATAATCAGACCGGCTAGGCATTTGGTTCTGGCTAAGTTCCAACCGAAATAGCTAGACAATAGAGGCACAAGAGCGGCGACATGCTGAGCCATCGCTGGGAGCCTCCGAAAGAATTTATCTATTATTAAAGGGTTATGTAAAAATTCGGCAAGGGTAGCTTGAATGCCCGGCTCACCTGTAACAAAAATACTTATTCTAAAATTAATAAATTGCGGTTTTTTTGTCCTGTACTATGTCCTCGGTTAATGAAAAACCGAAATACAGCATGATCAATGTCACTAAGGGCCATACGGTTCGCAAATACGATACGGAGCTCGACAATGTCCGCGGGAGAACGCTGGCAATGGGCGGACAGGTGCGGATGCAAGTGCTCAAGGCTATTACGGCCCTGGAAGAAGGAAATATCGACTTGGCCCGCGAGGTAGTCGATCGTGAGCATAAGATCGACCATTGCGAGCTCGATATCGACGAGGCCATCTTCAACCTCATCGCCAAACGTCAACCTGTCGGCCGTGATCTGCGTTTTATCCTCGCCCTATCCAAGGTCGCCGGCGATCTGGAGCGGGCAGGGGATAGGGCCGCGTGCATCGCTTGGTGCGTCATCCGCCTCATGGAACAGGCCGTCCAACCGCTTTCACCGAAAATATCCCCCCACATCCGTAAGCTCGACCGGGTTGTCCGTGGTTTGCTGGAACGCAGTCTCAATGCCCTCACCAGGACCGACGTGGATGTGGCTTTCGATGTGTTGCAAGCGGGCTTGCAATTGGATAGCGGGTTCGAAGCAGCAATAAACCGTGTCATGAGCTGCGTGTCCGAAGACGTTCGACGGCTCGATCAGGTTCCGAATCTGGTCTTCATACTGCGAGCGCTGGCAAGTATCGGGGACCTAGCCAGCAACATCGCCGAGCAGGTGATCTTCGTGATCGAGGGAAGGGACGTGCGCTATCAGAATAAAGCATCCCTTATTGATGCCCTGCGCAAGCGCGAAGACCATTAGTCGACAGCTTCACTGAAGCTCCAGGGCATCTTGAAGAATTCAAGGTACCCTGCGAAGCTAAGGATGTCCCGCCGGCTCTCGAGCACCTATAAGCCTGAAAACCGGAAGCAACGCGAAACAGCTTGGGGGATGGTTCTTTGCAAAACGACGCGGAGAAACCTGGAGACAAAGGCATTAGAATCTATCTAAAAACTAACTAACCTGTAGGAGGAGCTGTGCCCACCAAATACTACGCCTGACCGGTGGGCACAGCCCATCCCATGGGCTGTTTTTTTCTTTGAAAATAAATAGGTTAATTAGGAAGCCTCTTATCCGACTATAGGGCTTACTCGATATTTCCTTTTTTGCCGCAAATGAACGCGAATGGACGCAAATGAGCTGAAAAGGTCGGTTCATCTTCCGGAGCGTCGCCATTTTTTGCGAAACCCGAAATGGGGCCCGTCCGATTTCGGGTGCAGAAAATTAGGCGACGGCCATGGTCTTCGGTGGCCCACGTTCGTCCTGCGTCCGTCCCGGCACGCACTCCGCGAGTGCGCTTACGCGACTTCGCTTTCCTGTGCTCCTCCATCAACTTTATCTTGAATACATTTGCGTTCATTGGCGTTTATTTGCGGCTGAATTTTCTCCTCGCAGCGCTTGCTCGATTTTTTCCGATGGGACAGCTCAGTCGTTCCAGAAGAGCCGCACCCAATGGCTTTGCGACTTGAGGGAACCTTGAAAAATTCTATTCCTGGAATTTTCCAAGCCGCAAGCCGCAAAGCGAAAATGCGGTTTTCGCTTTGCTCTCAGTTTTCAAACACATAGGTGTTTGAAAACTGGCGGAGCATCCCTGCCCCGCACGGACACCTTAAATTTTTCAAGGTGCCCTTAGAACAATCACAGGAATGCAATTTCTCGAGGTCTCCGACGATCGATCCCTTGCCGATCACTGGCAAGCATCCGAAAATCGGCACCGGACAAGCCGAAACATAGCTCGAGCTACCGTGAATACCGACACCCGTCTGCCCCGACTCCCGGAGCTAATCTGCGACCTCTTACGAAGATTCGCAGGGCTTTTTGGACCGCACCGATGACGCCTAGCTGGTATAACTCGGGGCTACGCCAACGGCGTTATCCAGGCCCTCCACAGCCTGGGATACGCACGCTATGTCGCAAGTTAACTCTATGTTTTTAAAGGTGTTAGCCAGATAGAGACTGTCTAAAAAGGCAGTCTCTTGCCGTCACGGCTGGGAGATGGGACATAGAGGAGCTTTAGGAAGTTATGGAGACGAGTTGAATCCGTGAAGATCGTAACCTTCAATATCAATGGCATTCGTGCCCACCCCCATCAGTTGAAAGCGCTGACGGCCCACCACGACCCGGACATCGTCGGCCTCCAGGAAAGCAAGGTGGCCGATGAGGACTTTCCCTGCGAATCGGTGGAGACTCTGGGCTATATCCCCCACTACTTCGGCCAGAAATCCCATTACGGCGTCGCCTTGATGAGCCGGCAGAAACCGCTGGAGATCGGTAAGGGCTTTCCCGGGGAAGGCGAGGAGGTACAGCGCCGGCTCATCATGGCCCGTTATGCGCTACCGGATGGCCAGGAGCTTACTCTGATCAATGGCTACTTCCCCCAAGGCGAGAGCCGCGAGCACCCGGTCAAGTTTCCCGCCAAACGCAAATTTTATGCTGACCTGACCGCCTTGGTACGCAGGAATTTCACCCCGGATCAAAATCTGGTGATCCTCGGTGATATGAATGTGGCCCCTCTGAACCCCGATATCGGTATCGGTCCCGACAACGCCAAGCGTTGGCTACGCACAGGTAAATGCAGCTTTCTACCGGAAGAACAGGAGTGGCTCGCAACCCTTACCGACTGGGGACTATACGATGCCTTCCGCGTCATTCACCCCCAGGCTAACGACCGATTCAGCTGGTTCGACTATCGCAGCCGGGGGTTCGAGCGCAAGCCCAAACGCGGTCTACGCATCGACCTGATACTGATCACGCCCCCCCTGCGCGCGCGCCTAGCGGATGCCGGTATCGACTATGAGATCCGCGGCATGCCGAAGCCCTCCGACCATTGCCCGGTGTGGGCCAGTTTCGATCTTTGACCGCGTCACGGTGGTGTTCCAGCCTTGCTGTTTCCGACACAAAGGGAATCTCGAAAAACCGCCTTCCTGGTTTTTTTTCACGGTACCTGCTACATCGGACACAATAAAATTAAAACATCACCCGATTTTTCAAGGCATCCTTATGTGACTAGGTGTAACGAATGAAGGCCAGACAAAGACGCTTGCTCTTCGTCGCTATTGCCATTCTTGGTGTGGGCATCGCCGCGACCTTGGCTGTCGATGCCCTGCGGAGCAATCTTACCTACTTCTTCAGCCCCTCCCAGGTAGCTGCCGAGGCCCCGGCGAAGACTCGATTCCGGCTCGGTGGCCTAGTGGTACCGGGTAGCCTAGTCCGCCAAGCCGACGGGTTGACCCTGGTGTTCGCGGTCACCGACAACGCCGCGACGCGGCAGGTGAGCTATACGGGGATCCTGCCAGACCTGTTCGGGGAAGGCCAAGGCGTGGTGGCCAAGGGCCGTCTGGGTACGGACGGGGTCTTTTACGCCGATGAGGTGCTGGCCAAGCACGACGAGTCCTACCTACCGCCGGAGGTGGCCGACAGCCTGCGACCGGTCCCGACCACGAGCGACATCAAACAGGCCAGAGACCCATGATCCCGGAGCTCGGCCACTTCGCCCTAATTCTGGCCCTGGTGCTGGCCGGGGTTCAGGCCGGCTTTCCCCTCGCCGGCTCTTTCACTCACCGCCGGACCTGGATGGCCATGGCACGCCCCCTGGCCTGGGGTCAGCTCGGCTTCCTAGCGATCGCCTTCGCCTGCCTGCTACAAGCCTTTCTGACCGACGATTTTTCGGTCCTCTATGTGGCCCGCAACTCCAACAGTCTGATGCCCACCCTCTATAAGGTCTCGGCAGTATGGGGTGCCCACGAGGGCTCGCTCCTGCTCTGGGCTCTGCTGCTCGGCGCGTGGGGGGCAGCGGTGGCGGCCTTCAGCCGTCACTTACCCCGCCCGGTAGTAGCGCGGGTACTGGCTGTGTTGGGCCTGATCAGTGTCGGCTTTATGCTCTTTATGCTGTTGACATCCAATCCCTTCGCGCGCCTCTTGCCGATGCCACTGGAGGGACGGGACTTGAATCCCCTGCTCCAGGACCCGGGGCTGGCCATCCACCCGCCCATGCTCTATATGGGCTATGTGGGCTTCTCGGTGGCCTTCGCCTTCGCCATTGCTGCATTGCTCGGCGGTAAGTTGGATGCGGCCTGGGCCCGCTGGTCCCGGCCCTGGACCACGGTGGCCTGGGCATTCCTGACGATCGGCATCGCCCTGGGCAGCTGGTGGGCCTACTATGAGCTGGGCTGGGGCGGCTGGTGGTTCTGGGACCCGGTGGAGAATGCCTCGCTCATGCCCTGGCTGGTGGGCACGGCCCTGATCCATTCCCTGGCGGTCACCGAGAAGCGGGCGGCCTTCAAGAGCTGGACCCTGCTGCTGGCCCTCTTCACCTTTTCCCTGAGCCTGCTCGGTACCTTTCTCGTGCGCTCCGGCGTGCTGACCTCGGTGCATGCCTTCGCCACGGACCCAAGCCGCGGGGCTTTTATTCTGGTGTTTCTGTGTCTGGTCGTCGGCGGCTCGCTAGCCCTTTACGCCCGGCGCGCGCCGGGGGTCTCCGGCGGCGGACGTTTCGATCCGCTGTCCCGAGAAAGCTTTCTGTTGGCCAATAATCTATTGCTGACGGTCTTCGCCATCCTGGTCCTGTTCGGCACCTTGGCACCCCTGATCTACGAAGCCATGGACTGGGGTAAGATTTCCGTGGGTTTTCCCTGGTTCAATAAGATGTTCGTGGCCCTGCTACCCTTCCTGGCCCTGTTCCTGGGCATCGGCCACCTGACCCACTGGAAACGGGATGAGCCCAACCGCTTGGTCGAGAGGCTTTGGCTCCCCGGTCTACTCGCGGTCGCCATCGCCGTGGCGGCCGTAGCCCTTTCACCCCCGACCACCGGCCACCCCCTATTGGTCGCCTTGGGACTGGGGCTGGCGACCTGGATAGTGCTCGCTCACCTAGTAGGGCTGTGGGAACGCTTACGCCGGCGGCGGGCTATGCGGGCCCTAACCGCGGACTTAGTCGGCGGTAGACGCAGCTACTACGGTATGCTCCTGGCCCACCTGGGTACGGCCCTGTTCATCGGCGGGGTTACCATGGTGACTAATTTCGGCAGTGAACAGGACATCCGCATGACTCCCGGCGATGTCCACGAGACCGCCGGCTACCGCTTCCGGTTCGAGGGCATGGAGACCATCCCCGGCCCCAACTATCAGGCCACCCGAGGTCGCTTTTCGGTCTTCGAGGGGGAGCACCGGATCGCGGTGCTGGAGCCCGAGAAACGCACCTACTTCGCCAACAAAAGGCCCATGACCGAGGCGGCGATCGATTGGGGATTTACCCGCGATCTCTATGTCTCCCTCGGCGAGCCGGTGGGCGGAGGCGATTGGGCCTTGCGCATTTACTACAAACCCTATGTGCGCTGGATCTGGCTCGGCGGCCTAAGCATGGCCCTGGGCGGCCTGCTGGCGATCACGGACCGGCGCTACCGGATCGGCCGCCGCCAAGCCGAAGCGCCGGGCGCGGCAACCGCGAGGGCCTGAGCCATGGGCAAAACCATCGCCGCGCTGCTGCCTTTGGGGCTGTTCGCCGCCCTGGTCGCATTGCTGTTCAACGGGCTGCTGCGCGACCCCAGCGCCATCCCCTCCACCATGATCGACAAACCGACCCCGGAGTTTTCCCGCCCGGACCTCCTGGACCCCACCCGGCTGGTCACCCAGAAATCCCTACAGGATGGTATCACCTTGGTCAATGTCTGGGGGACTTGGTGCGTGAGCTGCCGCCAAGAGCACCCGGAGCTAATGCGGCTGGCCAGGGACGAAGGCATCGAGATCGTCGGCTTCAACTGGCGGGATGACCGGGAGCGGGCTATCGCTTACCTGCGCACCTATGGTAATCCGTACAGGGTCAACGCCATGGTAGGAGACAGAGACCCACTGATCGTTGATTGGGGTGTGGTGGGTGCCCCCGAGACCTTCTTCATCGACCGCGTGGGGATGATCCGCTACAAGCACACAGGCCCCATCACCCGGCGCGTTTGGGATGAGCAACTGCGCGCCGTTCACACCACCCTGAAGTCCGAGAATCAAACATGAGCCGCTCCCCTGTTCTGCTTGCCCTGTTAGGGGTTCTGGTACCCTCTATCGCGAGTGGTTACACCCTCGAGCAGTTCGCATTCGACACCCCGCAGGAGGCCGCGGCCTTCCGCGAGTTACTCGGCGAGCTGCGGTGTGTGGTGTGCCAGAACGAGACCCTCGCAGGCTCCCAGGCGGACGTCGCCCAGATCATGCGCGAAGAGGTATACCGGCTGGCTCGGGAAGGTAAGAATGAGGCCCGGATCAAGGGCTATTTGGTAGACCGCTATACGGACCATGTGCTCTACGACCCGCCTCTGAAGCCGACGACTTACCTGCTATGGTTCGGCCCCTTCCTACTGGTAGCCGTAGGTGCCGGGTTCTTGGTGTTTATCCTGCTACGCAAGCGGCAAGACCCGGATCAGGTACTTTCCGAGCCGGAACAGCAACGGCTACGGCAGCTGCTCGCCTCCGCGGCCTCGGACCAGTATAGCTCCCAATGATTCTCTTTTGGAGCTTGGCTACCGGACTCGTCGCCCTGGCACTCCTATTCGTGCTACCCTCCCTGCTCTCGCGAGGCGGTGGCCATGAGAAAGACCGAGAACAGGATCGACTCGCCCTGACCCTCTTCCAACAACAGGTTCGGGAATTGGATGCGGATCTGGCCGCCGGTACCCTGGCCCCCCCCCAATACCAAGCCGCCTGCCGAGATCTGGAGCGGGAGCTGCTCCAAGACGTCGCGGATACCAAGACCGAACCTCCACGCCCTACCGGCAGCGGGCGCTGGGCCGCCGGGCTGCTCGCGGCCCTCCTGCCCACGACCGCGTTCTCCCTGTATCTCTATCTGGGGAATAGCACCCTCATCCCGCACTTGGCAACCGCCGCAGCTACCCAAACCCCGGGGACCCATCCGGGACCGAGCGGTGAGCTACCGCCCCTGGAGGTCATGGTCCAACGCCTAGTGGACAAGCTGAAACAACACCCGGACAACCCGGACGGCTGGATGATGCTGGGACGCACCTACTTTGTCATCGACCAGCCCGGAAAGGCTCGCGAGGCCCTGGAGCAGGCTTACGGCCTAGCCCCGGACAACCCGGATATCCTGGTGGCCTACGCCGAGGCGATTGCCGCAACCAATCACAGCAAGCTGGTGGGCCATCCGGCTGAGCTGATTCGAGCCGCCCTCAAGATCGACCCGGAGCACACCAGTGCCCGCTGGCTCGCGGGCCTGGTGTCCTTCCAGGCGGCCCGTTACGGCCAAGCCGTCGAACAATGGGAAGCACTGGTAGCGACCTTCGGCCTCGATAGCAAAGAAGCGGCGGAGCTTTCGCATTACATCGCAGAGGCACGCAGCCGTACGGGGCCGGGTCACCCTGATAGGGATGAACAATCGCCGGTACCGGCATCGGAAGGGATATCCTCCGATAGGGGCGAACAATCACCGGATGAAACCGGGACCGCGACCAGCGGCGGGGCAATCCGGGTAGAGGTCACCCTGGCCGAGCACCTGTGGCCCCAGGCAAATGTAAACGACCCGGTCTTCATCTACGCCAAGGCAGTTGCGGGTCCGCCCATGCCACTCGCGGCCCGACGTGCCCAGGTCGCCAACCTACCCGCAACCCTGACCCTGGACGACAGCCTAGCCATAAACCCAGCCATGAAGCTGTCCGGATTCCCGCAGGTCACCATCATCGCCCGTATTTCCAAGAGCGGCCAAGCCACTCCCCAAAGCGGCGATCTGGAAGGTATGGCGGACTCGGTCACACCGGGCCGAGCCGGTACGGTACCGATCCTTATCGATCGGATCAGGCCATAGCCTACCGGCTACCAGCCAATAAGAGCCGCAAAGGCGCAGGGAAAGGACGCAAGGGCACCTTAGAAAAGCTCAAGGTACACTTGCCCGGAGCACCGCTATTCTTGGCAAACCCTGAAATGGGGTCCATCCGATTTCGGGAGCGCAAAATCGGGCGACGGCCTTTGCCTTCGACGGCCCACATTCGTCCTGAGTCCGTCTCGGCGCGCACTGTGTGCTGCGCCAGAGCTTCCACAATGACTCGGTGCCGTATCGCATGGCTTTAGCATTTGGGTGCGACTCTCATCAAATATATCGTAACATTCTATTTTAAAGTTGGATTTGTTCACCCGCGTCAAGTGGCCTCACGGACTGTAAGGCCGAGATACTTAGTCTTACGCTGGATGGAGCGCAGTAGCCGATCCCGGCGGCGAGCCTCGAATTCCTCCAAGCCTCGTTCAACATATTTTTGGCCCTGTGTCAGCTTGGCGTAGATGAGGCGTGCTAGCTGGTGAGCGGCGGCTTTGACCGCCTT
>Ga0209457_1000238_pt1 | contig 12920 bp, 12 predicted proteins | sample WorMetHEROISLAND_5_FD_187410 | JGI IMG/M metagenome (GOLD analysis project Ga0209457, IMG submission 187410) | Marine gutless worms symbiont microbial communities from Max Planck institute for Marine Microbiology, Germany - Olavius sp. 5 HERON... ... | reverse complement strand
CGATCCGCCCCTGCATTACCGGCCCCGGCATTTCACCGTCAATATACAATACCCCAACAGGGGAAGGTGCCTGCCAGCCCAGGAAGGAACCTCCGGACGCCACCGCATAGGCCACTTCCAGGGCAAAGAAGGTTTTACCTACGCCCCTTGCCGCATAAACCATCACAAGGCCCTGTGATGGAAGCCAGGGGGATAAAAGGGTTCGGCGAGGCGGGAATTTGTGCGCCAAGAAGCCGTTAATATCAACCGCTTCTACCCGGTGTCTATTACCATAGGAATCAGTCAGGCCCCTCAGTTGGCCTTTTCCCTCAGCTTTTAATAGCTCTTCACCGAGGTCGAACTTCCGGCCGGGATCACCCATAAAAACCCCCGTCCCGAAAGAGGCTGAAAAGGGCTTCATCGTCTGCGTCGCACAACCAACTGTGGTGATACTCCGCCACGGCCAGACGGTGATAAAACATCCCGTAGGTATCCATATCTTCCGGGTCCTTGATTTTTTTAACATGCCGGTTACAAGTATGGATCACAAAGCAGGCCATATCGATTTGACGACCTACCCATTCCTTGAAAGATGAGACCAAGTCCGCACCGCGCCGGTTGCGCCTGATGGTTTCGGCCACCCCTGGGGTCACCCTATCCGGGCTGATCTCCAAGAAAGCCAGCGCGGAATTGAAGTCCAGCGAGTAGGCTTTCTTCACAAAGTCAACGGCATCGCCACTGGCTCCGCATCCCCAACATCGGAAACGCCGCTTCGGGCCATGCCAGCACACAGAAAATGAAGGGGTCTCGTCATCGTGGAAAGGGCAATTTCCCCAATAGCGGGCGCCCTTTTTGGAAAGAGTAACGCCGGCGGCCTCAACAACGGCAGGAAGGTCAACCATAGCGATTTTACCGGCCAGGTCAGAATTATTAAGCATCTTGGGCCTCTGCCTTTATCCTGTGAGCCTCTTTGACTTGCTGTTCTCTTGCCGCCTCTGCCATCCTCTGCCATTCTTTTAGATCGAAAAACAGCCGACTTCCCACCTTCAGCAGCAGGGCGGGATGTTTTTTAAGGCTGTGCCACTTATAGCAGGTATTTTTGGTGGGAAGACCCGCTGGTTCTGAAGGCGGGAAGTCCTTAACCGGTATCAGGTTCATAATTCGCCCTCCTATAAATACGGTTAAAATTTGACGATACTATATGGTTCTGTAAATATTGAGTCAAGCGAATATTCGATATTTTTCGGTTAGTTATTGGTGTTCGGTAGGTAGCGAACCATCATAATAAAGCGAAGCTGATACTGTGAGGGGAAGTAAGTTGTGGATTGACTTTATTTGCGCTGTGAAGCCGTCCTGCAAATATCCGAGCAATATTTCTTTCGCCCTTTTCGCTTAACGGCAGTGAATCGGTCACAGTTTTCACAGTAAATATAATAATTTTGACCGCCCAGTGATAAAAAATCAAAGAAAATATTAGAAATGGCCGCCGCACAATAAAAATCATCATGTCGCAATGAATGCGACTGCAAAGATTCGGGGGCATGATTGTAAAATGTTCGAGTCTTTATAAGCCGGCCATCCTTAAGGACATAGCGGTCTGTCAAGCTGCCGTATGCCTGAATAAATTCTCTAATAGTCACGGAAACTTCTGCTTCTGTCTTTTCCCACCACTCTTTATCTCTCTTTTTAGCTGAAGCGCTAAGGATATCGATATCCTGATCAATTCGCTTCATAATATTCTCAATCAAAATTTCCCATGGCGCCCCTGATCTCTTTATCTCTCGTAGAAATAAATCTGCCCATCTGCGGCTATGCATCATGCGAAGAGCTTCCCCCTCGAAAGGATGAGTACGAGCCAAGCCATCCAAAAAACCGGCCTTCTCTATCCGACGCAAACCCTCTATGGACATTGTTTGCTCCATATCTTTCAACCAGGTGCCTGAGAGGCTATTTGGAGCCTTTATGCCTAAAATCAGGAGCGCCTCTTCGAATAATCTTTTAAAATCCCAAATCCCAATACCAGGGAACAGGAACTCCTCCAGCCACTCTCCCAGCCGAATCATTTGTTCGAAGTCTCTACTTGGCATTTTGCACCAACCTTAAGGTTTTTGGGCCAGTTATTTTAGTTGGCCCCAAAAGGGTATCAGACAGGTTTACCGCATCTCTTAGGGCCTTATCGGAAAGGTGGGCATAGCGTTGGGTCATCGACGAATCTTTGTGGCATAAAAGCTTTTGGACTGTGTAAAGGTCAACCCCGGCGCTTACAAGGGAAGATGCAAAGTGGTGTCGTAAGCCATGCAACCGGAAACCATCGGGAAGCCCGGCCGCTTTCTTTATTTTTAGCCACGGCCCTTTAAAGTCAGTTCTTTTTCCGCCACCTTTTCCGTAAAACACCCAGGGCGTATCAAATTCTCTTGGAAGGGTTTTTAATACTTCAATGGCCTTGCCAGACAGTGGTAACGTCTGATCTATCTTCCCTTTCGGGCTTCTAAGGGTCACGGTGCACTGATTAAAGCTAATGTCCCCCCAGGTAAGCCTGAATAACTCACCACGCCTTAACCCGGTGTGAAGGCAAAAAAGGACGAATCCCGCCGACATTCGGTTGGGCCAGTTCCTTAAAGCATCAAGAAGCCGACCAAGCTCATCATCGTTTAGAAATTCCGTTACCTGATTGTTGAGCCTTGGTTTTTTAACCTTCCTGCAGGGGTTATCGCCACTGTAAATTCCCCATTTTTCAGCTACAGAGTAAAGCCTTGTAAGCAGAACCAACTGGTGCTTTATAGTTGCAAGAGCGTATGGGGTACCGCGCCTGCTTTCCCCTTTTTTCATCTTAACGATGAAGCTTTCAATTAAAAACGGGGATATGGCATCGAGCCGCCGGGGGCCAAATGCTGGTCTTAAATGCCTGTTGAAATTGTATTCGTCATCACGCCATGTCTTCTTGTTGGCCTTTATCCACGGCAGGTACTTGGCCCATAGTTCGTCTATCGTCACCGCCTTGGCCTTTTTGATCCTTAACTCCCCCCTGGCTATATCCGTTTTAAACCTTGCCTCAACATCTTTTGCCAATTCAAGATTATCGACAGACCGGGTGACCCTTATCCCATTCACACGGACAATGACCCTGTATTTTTTATTCCTGGAAACAATCGCCCCGCACTTTGGGCATTTTTTAGTTCCCGTCTTCAGGTCTGATTTACAATCCTGGCACCTTATGTTGATTGCCATAACCGCCCATCCGTTTTATTTTGGTGTGACAATAGGGTGACACTCTGCACATCAAAAGGCCCATATTCGGTAAACCCTATACATAAAGAATAGTCGGTATATTCAATGATGTCAATAGTTATACAAAAAAATAACAGTGGGTAAATGTTGGTTGGCGGGGACTTCGAATCCGTAGGCCGGGGGTTCGAATCCCTCCGGGCGCGCCACCCTCTTTTTGACCGTACGCGTCTGTTAAGGCGCATCCGCAGCCCTCCTGATGGTAATCGTTTATCCCGAATTTTGCATGAAATTTTACCAGAAAATTATTTATATTTGATATTTCAGCTTGCTATCAATATGTTTGCTGTTATTTCTTAGACACCGTTTGGGTGTTTTGACATTGACAACAGTTGGTAAAATTTCATGCAAAATCCGGGTTTATGCTTTTGGTAACCCAAACCAGCCGGATTGAAGACTGCTTTTTCAACATGTGGCGAAAAATATGATACGCTATCCGGGTGTCTCAATGAACCCCGGAACCCAGCGATCTGTCTTGTCAGAAAGCTGCGGCGCGATACGTTGGGTCAAATTGCCCGGGCGTCTGAGATCTCCACAGGCAGCACGGTCAGCAGCAGTTGCGCGGATGAAGAAAAGGCTTGTGAACGAACCGGAACTGTGTAAGGGGTTATTGAAGATGGAAATGGCCATAGAGAAGAGTCAAGAGCAGACCCCTATTCTATTCATCAATGGGCCGGGCCGGAAAACCGTTGATGGCGCGCTGGAGCAGAAAGTGGCTGCGAAAAACGTTGTTACGGGCCGTGGTCTCGTTAAACCGGGCGGTGGAGAGGTTCAAAATGGCGTCCAGCATGTTGGTGGCCGTTTCCACCCCGGCATTAAAGGCCTCTTCGGTAATACGCACATTTTCCTCGGCTTCGGAGATGGCCGATTGCGCAACGGTCAAATTTTCATGGGCCACGTTTAAATCGAGCAGGCGGTTTTGAAGGTCGGTGGTCAGTCGGTTTTCAAGTTCCGCTAAATCAAGCCTTGCCTGCTCAACATCCAGCTTGGCCTGTTTGATGCGTTCGTACTTTTGAAAGCCGTCAAACAGATTCATGTTCAAATTGAGCTGAATGCGGGTTTCATCTTCATATTCGTCATCTTTTTCCAGGAAAAAGTCGTCGCCAAAACGATTGTACCCTGCGGAGATATCCGCCGTGGGCCACAGGGTATAGCGCTCGCTTCGGGCCGTTTCTTCCAGGAGCGCGACTCGCTTTTTCCGGGTGTTGATTTCACTGCGCCGGTCCAGCATGGTCTTTTTCAGGGCCTCCAGGGATTCCTTTTGGGGCAGTACGCCAAACTCGGTAAAGGTCAACCGGGCCGGGTCTATGGCCGTACCCGTGGTGAAGGCCAGTTGGTTGGCGCTCTTTTCCACATCGGCCCTGGCTCGGCGCTGCTCTTGCAACGCCTCGTTTTTTTCAACGGTGATGCGCAGCACCTCGTTTTTAGGGATCAGCCCTACCTCAAAACGGCTTTGGGTGTCTGCCAGACGTTGTTCGAGAAGGGCCAGCTGATCCTCAGTAATCTGCAAGAAGGCCTTTTTTTCGTAAAGATCAAGATAGGTTAAAGCGATATCCCGCTGGAGATCCTGGGCCACGCTTTCCAGAAGATACGCCTGGGCTGCGGCGTCAAATTGAGCCGCGGCTAGGTCGTGGCGATCCCGAAAACCGTTAAAAAGGTTATAGCTGATGGACCCGCCCAAGCGGCTGTTCTCCCTGGTTTCGAAGCGGGTCGCTTCATCGAGGGAATTGGCGCGGTAGCCGATATCCACCGACGGCCAGAATTTCCCTTTTTGATACGCCTCTTCCCGCCGGGCGCTTTCCAGGGCCAGGCGGTATTTCTGGATCAAGGCCCGGTTTTGCACCGCCTGGTGGTGCAATTCGGAAAGGCTCTGCCCCATCACAGGCGCGGCCCAACAAAACCAACTGATCAGCAGGCCGTAAAAAAGAGCGGGCAAGCGGCGCGGTGACGCGCCGGATCGGCAAATCGGGGTAGGGTCGCTGCTACGTGACTTCATTTTTCGCTTCATCAGGTTTTTCCCATCCGATAAAAAAGGCCAACAGGGCCGGAATTACAAAAAGGGTAAAAATGGTTGACATGGCCAATCCGCCCAATAAAATGCTGCCCAGCCCGCGATAGAGTTCACTGCCCGATCCGGTGGAGACCACCAGCGGAAAGAGGGCGAAAATACTGGTGGTGGCGCTCATAAAAATCGGCCGGATGCGGATTCGCACCGACTCCGTGATGGCCGCAACCCCTTCCATCCCGTCAATGCGGATGTTGTTTAGGGCTTGATGCACCACCAGGATGGCGTTATTGACCACCGTTCCCACCAGGATGATAAAACCCAGCATGGCCAGTACATCAAAGGCCTGGGGCGCCACCAGCCGGTTGACCAAAAAGAGCCCTAGAAATCCGCCGGCCGCGGCCAGCGGCACGGTAAAGAGAATGATCAGCGGATAGAAGAAATTTTCGAACAGCGCGGCCATGAGAAGATAGGTGATCACCACGGCCAGGATAAAATTCCACTGCAGCGCTTGGCGGGTCTGATCAAGCTTATCGGCGTTGCCGCCCACGCTAACCTGAACCTGGCTCAGTTGCCCGCTCTCCTGCATGGGGGCGATCAACTTGTCTTCGATGGTTTCAATGGCTGCTTCCAGGGGCATTTTGTCCGGGGGAGTCACCTGGAGTTTAATGGTCCGTTTGCGCTCCAGATGGTTGATCTGGGTCATCCCCTGCCCGTATTCGGCCCTGGCCACATCGGCGACGCGGATCAGGCTGCCTGAGCGGTTGACAATCAAGCCGTTTAAAAGCTCTTCGGGGGTGTTAAAGGTGCTGTCGCGCCCCTTTAAAATCAGATCAATCTGTTTTTGGCCCTCGGGCCGGTACTCATCGATTTTGCGGCCGTCCATTAAAATATCGAGATAGATACCCAAATCACCCTCGGTGAGCCCATTGGCGGCCAACTTGGTTTTATCGGGCACCATGCTCACCTCCGGATAGCTGATTTCCAAAGACGGTATCGGCCGTACCTGGCTGCCGGGAATCGCCCCCATGATTCCCCCAAAGAGTTGCCGCGCCACACCAATCATTGCGGTGAGACTTTCTCCGGAAAGGTTCACATCCACGGTGCGTCCGCCGCCGATATCGCTTTGGAAAATTCCTGCCTGGATGCTGATGCCGAACATGTCGGGAATCGCGTTGATCATGCGGGTAAAGAGCGGGATCAACTCACGCGCCCGCGTCTCAAAGTGGCTTAAGGCGCCGAAAATGTTAAAGTTGGGGGTGGCCACATAAAATAGGTTCTTGATGCCGGGAAGCCCTCCCTCTTTTTCCCCCTCACCCATATATGGGGCCGCCTGTTCGTAAATAAAATTGCCGTTGGCCTTGCGTTTGTCCACCGACAATCCCGGCGGCGGCACCAAAATGCCCAAAATCAGATTGCGGTTGCCCTGGGGCAGATACTCAGCCTTGGGAATCAGCAGCAGCACCAATCCCACGGAAAGCGCGGTAAAAAGCACCACCGCCGCGAGGCGCGTGGCAACATTTTTCAATGTCAGATTAGAAAAATAGAGGATTCCGCTGGACAAGGTTTGCCCCACACGCACAATCAGGCTGGGCGGTTTGCTGGGGTCGGGCCGTTTGATGCGTCGGTAAAATTGATGTAAGAGGGTTGGAATCACCGCCACCGAAACAAAGAGGCTGAGCAGAATCGAAAAGGTGATGGCGATGGCGATGTCCCGGAAAAGCTGCCCCGCCTCTTCTTCGATAAATATCACCGGCACAAACACGGCCACCGTGGTGACCGTGGAGGCAAAGACCGCGCCGAGCACCTCCCGGGCGCCGTCATAGGCGGCGGTAAAGGCCTTTTTGCCCATTTTGCGGTGGCGATCGATATTTTCCAACACCACGATGGCGTTATCCACCAGCATCCCCACGGCAAAGGAGATGCCCGCCAGGCTGACGACATTGATATTGCGACCCGTCACCCACAAAAAGATAAAGGTGCCGACGGCCGATATGGGAATGGCCACGGCCGTGGTAATGGTGGCGGTGATGGAGCGTAAAAAGACGAGTAGTACCACGATGGCCAAAAAACCGCCCAAAAAGACATTGCGCTGAACAATATCAATGGCGCGGTTAATGTAAGGTTCCTGGTCATAAAGCCAGTCGATAAAGATGTTTTGTTCGGCCAAAATACCGTCGTTCAAGTCGTTGACCACCGCTTTGAGGCGATGGGTCAACTCAATGACATTGGCGCCCGGCTCTTTGCGGACACCCACCACAATGCCTTCCTGCTTGTTGTGCATCACCGAGGTGGTCTGCTTTTCGTGACCGATTTTCGTCTCGGCGATATCCCTTAGCCGTATACGGGTGACGCCGTTGTCGTAGATCACCACATCCAGCGGCGACCGGGCGGTTTGAAACTGGCTGATGGTGCGCAGCCGGTATTCCTTCTTGCCCATATTGAGAATTCCGGCCGACAGGTTCTGGTTGGCCCCTTGGATTTTGGCGATCACCGTATCGATGGTGATGTTGTGGCGCGCCATTTTGGCGGTATCCAGCACCACATGCAGTTCATTGGCCGTTCCACCGGCCACAAACAGCGAGCCGACCCCTTCCACTCGTTCCAGATGCTGGCGAACCTCGTTTTCAAAAAAGGTTTCAAATTTGAGGATTTCCACCGGGTCGCCGCTTTTCATTTTCAGCATGGTCCAGATGATGGGGCTGGACTGGGCGCCGGCGGCGTCAATGGCGGGTCTTTCGGCGTTGGCCGGGTAATCGGAGACCTCGTTGAGTTTATTGGAGACCCTCAGCAAAGCGACGTTGAGATCGGTGCCCACCTTAAAGGTCAGGGTGATTTCCCCCAGGCTGTTATAGCTGACGCTCTCCAGTTTAATCAGATTTTGAACCCCCTTGAGCGCCTCTTCCTGTTTTTCAATAACCTCCTGCTCGATTTCATAAGGGGTGGCGCCGGCCCAGACGGTGCGGACAGTGATTTTGGGCTCTTCCACATCGGGGGTGAGCTGCAGCGGCAAACTGGTCAAGCCGATCATCCCGAACATCACCACCATAATAACCGTAACGGCAGCGGTAATCGGTTTTTGAATGGCGTAACGGATCAGATCCACGTTATTGGCCCTCTCCATCAATCATCACCGGCTGATCGGGACGCAGCCGTTCGTTGCCATCCACCACCACGGGCATACCGACGGCAATATGCGGGTCGGTGACACCCACCTGATCCTTAAAATAGGCCACAATGGTTACGGGCAGCATGGCCGCCTTATCGTCCTTGATGGTGTAGACAAAATTTTTGCCTTGAAAGTTGACTAACGCATCCCGGGGGATCATTTTCAACGTTTTTTCGGCGGTGGTGGGCAAAAAGACCGTCGCGGACATATTTTCCGCCACCGGCTGGGTCGATGCGGATTCCTCCAACCGCACCTTGACGGTGACATTCTTCGTCTGGGCGTCGGCCACCGGCAGCAACCCGATAATCTTTCCGCCGACCTTTTGGCCGGTGGCGGTCAGCAGGACCTCCACCGGCGTGCCCGGCAGGCTGTAAAGCGCCAGATTTTCCGATACCGACACTTTCACAAAAAGGTCGGCCGTGGACCCAATGCGGTACAAGGTACGGCCCGGGGTGACCCAGTCACCCTTTTCCGTTGTTTTTTCCAAAATGATGCCGTTAAACGGGGCGCGAATGGTGCATTTGGCGCGCATCAGCTTGATCTTGGCCAATCCCGCCCGGACGGCCTCCCGTTCCTTGATCAGCGCCTGGTGGTTAAAATAGAGGGTATCATACGCCGACTGGCTGACCGCCTCTTTTTTCAAAAGCGATTGATAGCGGGCCATATCCTTGGCCGCGTTTTCAATCTTGACGGAGATAGTGTCGATGCGCGCCTTTGCAACGACGATATCCTGATCAAAAAAATCGGTCCTGATGCGTACCAGTCGCGCCCTTTTTTCCACTTTATCGCCGGTGCTGAAATGGGCCTTCCGGACCTGGCCCGAGACCTCAGCCGAAAGATGACTGATGCGATCGTAATAGAGGACACCCACCAAACCGCTGTTTTCGGCCCGAACCGCTTCGGTCACCCGGGTTACGCGAACCGTGGCCGGCGGCGGCTGCTTTTGGGCCGATAACGGGAATGCCGTGGCCGCCTGTATCAATAACGTCAGAAATAAAAGTAAGATGCTTTTTTTGATCATGATACATCCTTTTTGCATCAAGACAGGGGGTCAGTAATGGGTGAAAATGGTTCCACAGGTTGCGCCTCAGCCGTCTCAAAAAGGGGGGTGCTCAAATAGCGCTCGCCCGTGCTGGGTAGAACGGTTACGATGGTCTTCCCGGCCGATTCGGGCCGTTTTGCAATGGCAATTGCGGCCTTCACCGCTGCGCCGGATGAGATGCCGCATAAGATCCCCTGCTGTCTCGCTAACCGTCGGGCGGTTTCAAAGGCGTCGTTGTTTTCAACCTGAACCACCTCATCAACAAGGGCGGTGTCTAAAACCTCCGGGACAAACCCGGCGCCGATTCCTTGGATTTTATGGGGGCCCGGATCTCCGCCGGAGAGGACCGGTGAGGCGGCCGGTTCCACGGCAACAGCCGTAAAACCGGGTTTTCGGTTTTTGATCACCGACGCCACCCCGGTGATGGTACCGCCGGTGCCGACACCGGATACAAAAATATCGACACCACCCTCGGTCGCCGCCCAAACCTCCTCGGCGGTGGTCTTACGGTGGATTTCCGGGTTGGCCGGGTTGGCGAATTGATTGGGCATAAATGCGTCGGGGGTTGCGGCGATCATCTCTTCAGCCTTGGCGATGGCCCCTTTCATTCCCTTGGCGCCCGGGGTCAATACCAGTTCGGCCCCCAAATGGGTAAAAAGTTTGCGTCGCTCAATACTCATGGTGTCGGGCATGGTGAGGATCAAGCGATAGCCTTTGGCCGCGCAGACAAAGGCCAGGGCGATGCCGGTATTGCCGCTGGTGGGCTCGATAATCACCGTTTCCGGCGTGACCTCTCCCGCCTTTTCACCGGCCTCGATCATGGCCGCGCCGATGCGGTCTTTAACGCTTCCCAGAGGATTGAAAAATTCCATTTTCCCAAGCAGGGTGACGTCGGCGGGAACATCTTCAGTTACAATCCGGACCAACGGTGTCCGGCCAATGGCGGCGACGATGTCTTGATGGATATGCAATGATTTCTCCTTAGAATTTTAAAAGGCCGTTTCAGCTTTAATTACGCCTAAAACAGCCGTTTGGATGAATTGAAAAAACCGACAGGGTTTTACATAGCTTTCTCTTGCAGTGTTTTATAAATCAGTTTGGGCGCCTCAATGAAAACGGTGGTGTCCGGTTCCACCGATCGGGTCAGCCAGACGTTGCCGCCAATCACCGATCGTGCACCGATAACGGTTTCGCCCCCTAAAATCGTGGTGCCGGAGTAGATGATCACATCATCTTCAATAGTGGGGTGCCGTTTTTGGGTACGCAGATCCTCCACCGCGTCCGGCGGCAGCGACAACGCGCCCAGGGTGACTCCCTGATAGATGCGCACGCGGTTGCCGATGATGGTGGTCTCTCCGATCACCACGCCGGTGCCGTGGTCAATGACAAAGCGTTCACCGATCTTGGCCCCCGGATGAATATCGATGCCGGTGACGCTGTGGGCATATTCGGTCATGGTGCGGGGCAAAAGCGGGATATTGCGGATAAAGAGCTCGTGGGCGATGCGGTAAACCATGATTGCGAATATACCCGGATAACTGAAAATCACTTCGTCCACACTTTTGGCCGCCGGGTCATTATCAAAGGAGGCTTGAACATCGGCGGCCATTTTGTGACGCAGCCGGGGGATCTCCTCCAACACCTCCAGCGCCACCTGGTGACCGGTCTGTTCGCAGGATTCGCACACTTTTTGGTAGCGGGAGCAGTCGTGTCGAATCGCATGGGAGATCTGTACGCTCAACGCATCAAACAGCGTAGCGGCGATCTGCCCGATGGTGTAGCGGAAATTGACCGGATCAAGCCGCTGGTTGTCAAAATAGCCGGGAAAGAGAACCCGCCGAAACTGTTTCAATATATCGATGACCGATGATTTGGACGGAATCGGCTCGTTGTCGATGTGGGTAAAGCATTCGCCGATATCGCAATGGCTAATGATCAAATCGGCCACACGAGGGACCTGCTCGCGATACCCGGCCACATCTTTTATTTCTTGGGCGCATATGTTTAAATCGGGATTTGTCTTGACCATGGATGCTCCTGAAACCAAATTGTTGCTGCTTATTTTTCAACAGTAAGCGTTGCCCGGCGGATGTCAAAGATTGTCGCCGTGAGGCCCAACTGCCGGACGACCCGTGAATATCCGTCTGGATATCTGAAGGCGTACGCGCCTGATTACAGCACCTTATGCAGCGGTTTTTTTGATAGCTGCCGGCAATAGGGTATGTTCTCTTCCGGGAGCTTTCCGTCACGATGGACAATGAGTTTTGTATATCCTCATTGGAAAGGGCGCTGAGATGTCATGGGACGCCCGATATCTGTAACACGGATCAGGGTTCACCATACACAGGCCACGAGTTCGCCAACATTCTAAAACACAAAAGTATAAAAATCAGTATGAACGGGAAGGGCCGGGCTATTGATACTATCTTTATGGAACGGCTGTGGCGCAGCGTGAAATACGAAAAATGGATTCCCAGACCTTTAACCACCCTCATCGGCGGCAAAGGATTGCCGCCCTACTTTTTCGTAGGTCGGCATTCCCATGCCGACAGGCTTTTATGTAGATCGGCATTCCCATGCCGACAGGCGGGGTGTGCAACCTGCACGCGCTGACGCTTTGTCCGGCGGCAAAGGGTTACCGCCCTGCTTTTTCGTAGGTCGGCATCCCTATGCCGACAGGCGGGGTGTGCAACCTGCACGCGCTGACGCCTTGTTTGGCGGCAAAGGATTGCCGCCCTACTTTGCCATTGACGGGGGCGACGACTGGGCGATCACCAGCAGCTCCGTGAACCTTCTGAAAGGGGTGGACAACTTTCTGGAGAATATGGGCCATGATCTGACCGCCGACAGGATTGGCATCGGTATTGACGGCGAGGGTCTTGATGTGTTCGGCGACGTTGCTGTTCCAGGGGCTTGAGACGCCCGACCGGGAAGACGCTGCGACGGTGGACGGTTTTCTGGAAGAGCAGGGATTTGAACCGCATCACGTCGCCGACCTTTCGGCGGGTGATCAATATTTTTACGAACAGGCGGCATAACAGACAATACCGGAAAGAAACGATTGTATCTATCAATGGTTATTCCCAAACAACGGAAAGGCGAACGGTTTTTGGATGAAGGGTTTTAATCGTTTTCTGATCGGCTCATGGGTTCTGGTTATCGCGGTCGCCATCGTGTTTGCCGGTTGCGGTACCGCGCGGCGGGCCGCATATAAGCTGGAACGGAGTCTGGTGCGTGTAGCGCCTTCCCAGAGCAAGCACGGCTATTTGAAGCTGATCAAGGTGCTCAAGCACCCGGAAGGTCATGGCACCCATTTATGCGGTCGAAGACAGAATACCACGGGTTTACCCGTGGATGAATGAGCGCGACGGCGGTATAATGCCGCCATGGAATACATAAAGTCAGCTCATAGCATATATTATCTTCAGTACCACGTTGTT
>Ga0209457_1000237_pt1 | contig 13126 bp, 15 predicted proteins | sample WorMetHEROISLAND_5_FD_187410 | JGI IMG/M metagenome (GOLD analysis project Ga0209457, IMG submission 187410) | Marine gutless worms symbiont microbial communities from Max Planck institute for Marine Microbiology, Germany - Olavius sp. 5 HERON... ... | reverse complement strand
CCTGCTCCTGTGAGAGCGTTCCCACGTAGGCTAGCTGTCTGAGATCGTGATCGCTGAGGTGCATGCCGTCCGTTTTGTGGCGCTTCGCCGCCGCTCGACCCGGTTGACATTTAATTTTTCCATATCAAATGATATATATTTTAATAATTTCATGATTATCCATTTTGGCATCAGACGCGGAGGGGGGCTAAACGGTTACGTTGACCCTGAGGGCAAATCGTTCAGGTCAACGGAGGAGCCCAGGAAAGCGAGGGAGCGTAAGCGACGAGCGGAGTGCGACGATCCCCGCGTAGCCGTAGGGCCGAGCGTTTCGTCGGAGTGCGTCGCGTGAGCGCCGGCGGAGACGATATGCAAGGCTATGCGACACGGCGTCAAGTCCTTGCGGGAGTCCTGGCGCCGCGCGGAGTGCGCGCCGGGACGGACGCAGGACGAACGTGGGCCGCCGAAGGCCATGGCCGTCGCCTGATTTTTTGCACCCGAAATCGGACGGACCCCATTCCGGGTTTCGCAAAGAATGGCGATGCTCCGGATGCGTTGTAACCTCGGAGGATGCCTTATGGAAGGCAGTCACTCGGTGATTACATTACCAATCAAACGAAACAGCTTCATGCCGAGTTGGATCACTTCGAAATCGTTGAAGCCGCCGAGTCGGTTGTCGTCAATGGTTGCAAAAGCGCGAGAATGGGAATTTCTTCGGTCGGATCCGGGGGAGTTAAGATTCGTCAGTTGCAGTCACTAGTGTCCCAACGTTATGACCGGAAATTCAGGATAACCCATTTATTAAAAAGAAATATTTGGAATTATGACGGTTGCCGACTTGAGCTATGGTACGCTAAGGTGACAGCCTCTCCCGCGAAATTGCGGGCTGAGAACAACGATGCATGTCCACAGGTATATTCGTCTTCTCGAGCTCGCCAGTTCCGTCTATGGGCTCGTGGTCATTATCAAGAAGCGGCTGAAAATCGATGTCAGTTTCTACACAATTCTACAGATTCTGAGCCTCATTATCCTCAAATGAAATCAATTAAATCAATCGATTAACCATGATACATGCAATCCCGACGAGAGCGACCACGATAACCAGATGAATTTATTTAAATAAACGTTAGAACACTAGTGCGTTGCAGTATTATTCCAAATCGGGTGCACAGTTCTATACACTGGCATTTACGCAATCGGACTGCAATTACCGCAGAGAATCACGTAAGTTCCAGAAAATGATAGGTAGTTTTCATCTTACGAAATAGCAATCTGGTAGGAGGTAGCGAAAGCGGGGGAGTACAAATAACTGTGTATCTGGTCATTGTAAGTGTCATGTCCCGGATGATTACTACCTTTTTACCGGCGAGATCCCGTGGAGCATCGACTACAGCGGCAATAGGCCCGGATGCTACGCTGGCGAAATCTCCTTGGACAACGACCATTATCTCCCCGTGGAGGGTCTCGCCCATTACCATGGCTTCGAGCGCTACCACAGCAAGCTCAGCGATGCTGCAGATACTGTATTGCCTTCCGGGGCATTCTCACGTGCGCATGATCTCCGAGGCATTCCTCGATCGTTCAGCCAAGCTATACCGGATGGCGAGTTGGCATCCGTAACCCTCGGTGCACGGGATGGCTTTGGGGGCTAGGTACTCTACGTCAAGGAAACCCTCCTGCGGGCATTCATCGGTGAGTACGCCGTGGTCTGGTATGGTTGGGGTGCACGTTTGCCTTTCACCTCCGAGTTCCACATACCGGATCGGTGGGCTCATGCACCTCCTGAGAAGACCGAGGAAAGATGGGTCCTTACGGCTGATCAGCTTGGTTTGAACCGGTAGAGAGAGTCGCTCGTGGATCATATTCGCCTTGGATGCTTGCGCCTCGATCTTCATTTGGTAGACCTTAATCATGCGTGCCCAGGTCCAGCAGCACGGTCTCCTGTTCGGTGACCTTGAGCAGCAGCGTCAGTCGATAGCTGTACGTGAGACTGACCGACTCTGTACGCCGGCCAGCTTACAGCCGAGAGGGTGGAGCTTGGACTTGGGCTGGAATGGGTCTCAGCTGAATTCATCCAACGTATCCCGCAGGGTGGAACGAAGGTCGGGATGCTTACGCAGGAATTTGCGAGCGCGACGCTCGAAGTGCTGGGTCGTAACCAGCGCGAAGCTCATACATCGTCGGCGTCGAGTGCATGCCTCAGCGAATCCGCGTTTTCGTAGCGATTCGTTCGACCGGCCTCGAGGTTCGCCAGTGATGCATGCAGGCACTCCTTTGCCGCCTCTTCCTGCCAGACCTGTTGCAGCTCGGCAAAGGCGGCCTCAGTGAGCACCACATAGCTCGGGCGATTGTTCGGCTCTCTTGCGTTTGGTGTGGGTAGCGGGTCATAGAAACCTGACTCAAGTTGTGATGGGAAGCCCCGACTTGACGACGAACGGAGAAGTCGGCAGCTGAGTCAATTTACCCGCCACAAGGTAGACGATAGTAATTCAGGTGCCTGGTGGTCCCGTAGTCACGGGCCCTGGCTTTGGCGGCCTGGATGAGCGAATTGACCGCCTCGATACGGCCGTTGGTGAACCTGGAATCGAACGCATTGGGAGGCTTGGCCAGTGCTTCTTAAGCGTCTTGGCCACCGCTTTGATCGGCTCCAGGCAGCAACGGTACGCCTAGCTGTACCATCTGTCGAGGAGCGGCTCGGCTTGCGCCGCGCTCTGAGCGTTGTGGAAGCTCTCGCGTAACATCTCCTGGATCCGGAAGCCACGGTGTTCTTGAGGTTTCGGCGCTTGAGTTCCGCAAACGGGGCTTTCTGGCGGTTACTCCAAGCGTGCTTGTCCTTGAACCAGATGTAGCGTGTACGCCGCAGCTCCGGGGCCCTTTTGACTTCTTGGCGACGCACTTCGTCAACCGCCTTGTTGACGGGCTGAATGACGACAAACTCATCGAAGGTGATCGCCACCCAGGGCCGATGCTCACACACGCCAGCCTGGTAGCTTGCCGACATATCCATACAGACCGCGCCGATGTTCTCGGCACAGGTGCCATGAGCCTCGAGCGCATCGGCAAATTGGGCCACGACCTGGGCTTTTCGCCCTTCGCAGGCATAGAGCCCACGCGGGGCATCGAGATCGTGAAACAAGCTCATGTAATGTGTGTCCACGCCGCGAGGCGGTCTCGTCGAGACCCACCGAGATGACGGTCAAGAAGTTCTCTTGAGCGTGCGTCTGATCGACGTAATGACCGAAGGTGCGCCAGACGCGCCCGTAGCTGACGCCAGGCAATTGAGCGACCTGAGAGACCGCCATCGCCTGACAGAGGGTGACCAGTAAGGCCTCCATCCGTAGGCTGAAGCCGCTGTTGGGGCGCGCCCAGGGCGCCACGACCTGAGGGTAGTCTAGGCACAGGTCCCGCAGCGCACACGAGGCACCTTGGCGTGGATGTAGGCATGGCGTTACCCACACCAAACGCAAGAGAGCCCATTTATTACCATCTCACAGGCCGGCATGATCAGTGGTCATCCGGTCATGTTCATAGGCTTCATATACGTGATCGAATTACTTCGCCAATATGATGTGTCACTCTGTGTAGCCCATGGTCCCAGGTACTCAGAGCCACGGTGGGTGTTTTCCAGCTATTTTCCCAGCGCGGGTGATGCATCGCCATGTCGCACCCGGGAGCATCCCTTGCCATGGAATCAATGACATCCCGAAAGCTGAGACACCGGACCTGCTTTAGTCAATTCGATGCGAGCTTCGGCATTCGACTCGGATAATGGAGCGATTGTTTGCTTCCAGCCTTGGAGCTGATTCTGCAACAGGTATCCGATCTTTTCTTCGCTTAGCGGATCGGGAGAATCTTGCAGTCGCTGCGGATAGGGGTCCTCGTCTTTGCGCTCGGTTTTAGACGGGAATAGCCGCTCCCGCTTCAACCGACCAAACAGAAGCTCGATGTCATGCTCCCAATGGTCATGACGAAGCTCCATAGCCGGCCTTTCGACCAAGGGTTCGAGGTCTTCCGGAAGAACGGAAGCGGGAAGCTTCTTTACCCCTTTTGCTAAGGATTGGTAATGATGGGTACATCAAGATCCAACGCCATACGGGCTTCTTGCCGAACCCACGCTCCCTCTTGGTCGATTCCATGTCGGCTCCATCCGTCGAAACCGCAAATCCATTCCGGTCCGATGACCACAAGGACAAGATCAGCGTCCTCCATAGCACGCCGAAGCTCACTCGATCGTTCGGCCCCGGTCGATATGGATGACGTGTCCGTAACAACCGATGGGTTGTCGATCCGTTCTTTCAGAAGCCGAAAAATAGCTCCCGATTCAGCCACGGTATCGTCGCGACGATAGCTCACGAATAACGACATGGGGCTTGTTGTTCAACCAACGTCAGGCACTTTGAAAAATGAGCGCAAAGCGAAAACCCCATATTCGCTTTGCGGCTTAAAAAATCCAAGGTTTCCCTGAGGAGGCCCTGGCCGGCCTATCCTATCCGGGTAGCAATACCGGAGGATAGGCAGACCAATGAAATGAGGTACGCGGGTTAGGCCGCGAGCGTGCGTAGGACGTAATGCAGGATGCCACCGTTGCGGTAGTAGTCCACCTCGTTAGGGGTATCGATCCGCACCTTGGCCTTGAAGGTCTTCCTGGTGCCGTCGGCCGTGGTCGCCTTGACCTCGACCTCTTTGGCGTTACCGCCGTCCAACCCTTGGATGTCGAAGGTCTCGCAGCCCGTGAGCCCCAAGGAGGCTGCGTTCTCTCCTGCCATGAACTGGAGCGGCAGTACCCCCATGCACACTAGGTTGGTGCGGTGGATACGCTCGTAGCTCTCGGCGATGACGGCCTGTACGCCCAACAGCCGAGGACCCTTGGCTGCCCAGTCGCGGGAGGACCCGGAGCCATACTCCTTGCCAGCGATGACGATGGCGGGAAACCCCTCGGTCCGGTAGCGCATGGCCGCATCGTAGATGGATAGCTGCTCACCGCCGGGCTGGTGCAGGGTGACGCCGCCTTCAGTGCCCGGGGCCATCAGGTTGCGCAAACGGATGTTGGCGAAGGTGCCGCGCATCATGACTTCATGGTTGCCTCGGCGGCTGCCCAGACTATTGAAGTCGGCTGGCTGCACGCCTTTCTCGATCAGATACTTGCCGGCAGGTGAATCAGGCTTGATGGCCCCGGCTGGGGAGATGTGGTCGGTGGTGATGGAATCTCCGAGCAGGGCCAAGCAACGGGCACCCCGGATATCGGGCACCTCTCCGACGGTGAGGTCCATCCCTTCGAAATAGGGTGGCTTGCGGATGTAGGTAGATTCGGGCCAGTCGTAGGTCTGTCCGGTAGCGGCTTCCAGTGACCGCCAGCGCTCGTCCCCGGTGAAGACGTCCGTGTAAGCGGCCTTGAACTCGTCCGCGGTGACATTATCGGCGATGGCCTGCCGGATCTCGTCCTGGGTCGGCCAGATGTCCCTGAGATAGACATCCTTGCCGTCCTTGTCTTTGGCTAGCGGTTGGTTGTAGGGGTCGATATCGATGCGCCCGGCGATGGCGTAGGCCACCACCAGGGGTGGGGAGGCCAAGTAGTTCATGCGCACCTCGGCATGGACCCGGCCTTCGAAGTTACGATTTCCCGAGAGGATGGACACGGCGCACAGGTCCTTCTCGGCGATGGCCCGGGAGACGGGCTCGGGCAGGGGACCCGTATTGCCGATACATACGGTGCAACCGTAACCAACGTTGTGGAAGCCAAGTTGTTTCAGGGGTTCGATCAGGCCGGCGTGCTCCAGATAGCGGGTCACCGCCAGGGAGCCGGGGCCCAAGGATGTCTTGACCCAGGGCGCGGCCTTTAGGCCCCGTACCGCGGCCTTCTTGGCCACCAGACCGGCACCCAACATGACGGACGGGTTGGAGGTGTTGGTGCAGGAGGTGATGGCAGCGACCACGATGGAGCCATCGGCGATCTCAACCTCTCGGCCATCGATCGTGGCCTTGGCCGGACCCGAGTCGGGGAGGTTGCGCTCCTGCTTGAGAGCGGCCAGGGCCGTGGGAAAATGGGTCGCTAGGTCGGTGAGGGGCACCCGGTCTTGGGGGCGCTTGGGACCGGCCAGGGAGGGCACCACGGTGCCGAGATCCAGCTCCAGGGTCTCTGAGTAGTCGGCCTCCGGGGCCGTGGCGGTGTGGAACACCCCTTGGTCCTTGGCGTAGGCCTCGACCAAGGCCACCTGTTCCTCGCTGCGTCCGGTCAGGCGCAGGTAGTGCAGGGTCTCCTGATCGATGGGGAAGAGCCCGCAGGTCGCCCCGTATTCGGGGCCCATGTTAGCGATGGTGGCACGCTCGCCCATGGGTAGGGCACCGATGGCCGGGCCGTAGAATTCGACGAATTTGCCCACCACCCCATGGCGACGCAGTCGATCGACGATGGTCAGGACCAGATCGGTGGCGGTCACGCCTTCTTCGAGCTCCCCGGTAAGCTTGAAGCCCACGACCTTGGGGACCAACATGGAGACCGGCTGCCCCAGCATGGAGGCCTCCGCCTCGATACCCCCCACGCCCCAGCCGAGTACGCCGATGCCGTTGACCATGGTGGTGTGAGAGTCGGTGCCCACGCAGGTATCGAAGTAGGCCTGGGTGATACCCTCGAGGGCCTTCGAGAACACCACCCGTGACAGGTATTCCACGTTGACCTGATGCACGATGCCGGTATCCGGGGGCACGACCCTGAAGCCGTCCAAGGCATTCTGACCCCATTTTAGAAACTTGTAGCGTTCCTGATTGCGTTGGAACTCGAGTTCGGCGTTGCGGGCGAAGGCGTCGTCCGAGCCGAAATAGTCCACCTGTACCGAGTGGTCGATGACCAGCTCGGCGGGTTGTAGGGGGTTGATTTTCTTGGGATCTCCGCCCAACGCCTGCATGGCATCACGCATGGCGGCGAGATCGACGACCGCCGGCACCCCGGTGAAATCCTGCATCAGCACCCGGGCCGGGCGGTACTGGATCTCGTGGGTCGGCTCGGCCTTGGGGTCCCAGCTGGCCAGGGCCTCGATGTCCGTGCGCCGGACGGTTACGCCGTCCTCGTTGCGCAGTAGATTCTCGAGCAGGATCTTGGTGGCATAGGGGAGACGGGTGCTACCCTCGAGGGCATCGAGACGGAAGATCTCGTAGCTCTTTTCCCCGACCTGGAGTCGGGACCTAGCCTGAAAAGTGTTTTGCATGGATCGACTCCACCCTTGTGCTGACCTCACCGAATTTGATTTTCCATTTTAAAGGGGACCTTGAAAAATTGCATCCCTGCGATTTTTCAAGGTCCCCTTGACCCGAATCTTTTTCGGACTGCGTAGGTATGGATAGTTACCAGTCTCCGGTTGTCGGCTTCCGGCGGAGTCGTTCAAGGGCGCCTTGAATTTTCCAGGGTACCCTGATCATTGTGATTGTCCCGAGAGATACTTATGGGCTGCCACGAGCAACGACTTACGCCTGAACAGGACCTGCCAACGGCTGCCCCCGACTTGGCGCCATAGCCAAGCGGAGCGCACGCCGGCGAGGAGCAGGGCGCGAATTCGGTTTTGGTTGCCCGCAAGCTCGAGGAAGCGCAGATCGCCTTGGACCAGAATACGTGGCTGTAACCGGCTGATGGTTTGGCTGTAGATGTCCGCCAGATGGGCCAGCAGGTTGGGATGCAGCAGGGGGAAAAGGTCCAGCTTGGCCCGAGCGCCCTCCAGGCCGGCACCGATGGTTTCGATCATCTCGCCGCGGCCCGCCAGGACCCGTTCGAGCTTGAGCAGGACAATGGTGTAGCGGATCGGTTCCATGTCCCGCGGTTGCTTCCCGGTCAGCTGCTCCGACAGCCCTCTGACTCCAAGGGTCAGCGAATCTCGGGCGCCGAATATTTCGGGAACGCTATCGGCATCGGTTTGGAACAGGCTGTAAATACAAGGCTCCATAGCGCCCGTATCGATACTGCCCTGGCGGGCGATCCGCCGGACGCACAGGACGGACTGATAGATACCCGCCAAGGCGGTGAGCTTGTCTTTTTCAGTGTGGAGCAAGTTATCGTCCCAGTATTGGATATCCGAACATTCCACAGCGCATAGGACACCTTGGAAAATAGGTGTTTTTGCTAATCGATAGGTTCCAACCTATTGATTATTTGCGCATACCTTTGCCGAAAGTTGTATTTCTCAAGGTACCCTTCAGGGCAACGGCGCGCGTAATCCCCGAATGAGCGGTAGATAGTCCGGCGAGTCCTGGGAAATGTAGCCGTGTCGGATCAGGAAATCGATGATGACGAGGTTGCAGTTGAGCTTGAACTCGTCGCTTTCCCGCGCCCTTTCCATCACCCGCTCCACCGGCCACAGATGGAAGCTATCCACCTCTCCGTCCAGACAGCGCGGCTCGAAATCCGGCGGGAGCTCCAGGTCGTAGCAATAGATCACGTCCGGTTTGAGGCCGCGCTTCGAGTCCCGGCAGTAGGTCACCGCGCTTACCAGCCGCGCCCGGTCTGCTAGGTCTGCGGGAATATTCGCCTCTTCCCGGCATTCCTTGCGTAGGTTATCCGCCAAGGATAGGTTCCAGGGCAATCCTCCGGCCGCCAGATGGTCCAGGTGACTGGGGTAGACATGGCGAATCGCCGATCGACGTGCGACCCACATCCGCAAGTGTTCACCGTTGCGGACAAAGCCGTTCAGATGTTGGCCGAAGGCCCGTATACCGAAATAGGGGGCACAGGCACGGTCGATGAGCATCCGGGCCTGGGTCCGATCACCAGGGGTTACCGGATATAGCTCTCCATGCCGGTAGTCGATGAGTCCATCCGCCTCCAGCGCCGCCAGCACCTCCCCCAAGGCCCGGTTGCGGTCCTCGAAGCCCGGCCGCGGATAGACCCAAATAATCCCGGGGGCGGCGACCTGGAAGAGCCGGGGCCAGCGCCGCAGATGATCGGCAAAGGAACGGCGCAGGTGGCCGACGCGGTTGCCGTCCACATAAAACGGGATAAAGTCCGCCGGCTCCCAACGGTTACAGCGGCGAATATGATCGAGAAAGCTCACGGCTCGGTTCCCCCATCGGCAAGGATGGTGCAGACGACAGTCCGGTCGCGGCGGGGTCCGTCGAACTCGCAGAATAAAGATATTCTGCCACGTAGACAGGCCGAGCCAGCCGTCGATCAGGGGGATGATCTCCGATGGCCCCACCAGTCCGGACTTGCGGTGCGAGTCGCCGTTGCCATCTTCGGCATCGTGTTGCCAGATGCCTCATGGGATCAGCTTGTGCAACAGGTCGATCATATCCTGCCGGACGCTTTCGTCCCAATTCTCCTGGATCATGAGGGCCGCGGTGGCACCTTGCGCATATATAGGGCCACCAGCCCATTGTCGATACCGCTGCGCTGCACCAAGTCGCGGACCCGAGGCGTAATGTCGACCAGGGTTTCACGGGTGTCCGTCTGCAACCGGATCAGCTCGCGCATTCGTCTTGCCCCTCGATTTTTGCTTGCTCCCACAGGCGCTCCATCTCCGCGCGAACCTCGGGGCCGGGGGTTCGACCCTGTTCGCGTAGGCCGGCTTCCACCCGGGCGAAGCGGGTCTCGAAGCGGCGATCGGCGGCCCGCAGTGCCTGCTCGGCGTCGATTCCTAGGTGGCGGGCGAGATTGACGCCGGCGAACAGCAGGTCACCCACTTCATGGGTCTGTGCGGTGGTGTTCGCAGGGGTGGCGATGCTCTGCTCGCACTCGGCCAGCTCCTCGCGTACCTTATCCAACACTCCATCGATGGCGTTCCAGTCGAATCCAACCTGTGCGGCCCGCCGCTGTAGCTTCTCCGCCCGCACCAGGGCCGGTAGTGCCTGAGCAACACCAGCAAGCACGCTACTCGCCTCCACGCCGCCTGCGCACGCCCGCTCGGCGGCCTTATTGCGCTACCAGTCGGCCTGGATCTGTTGCGCGTCCGCGACCGCCGGTCCCCCGAAAATATGCGGGTGACGCCGAACCATCTTATCGCGGATGCCGCGCACCACATCGGCAAAGGTGAAGCTGCTCTGCTCGGCGGCCAACTGGGCATGAAAGACCGCCTGTAACAACACGTCCCCGAGCTCATCGCAAAGGTCCTCCATAGACCCCCGCTCGATGGCCTCGGCTACCTCGCAGGCCTCTTCCTAAGGTATGGGGCAGGATGGCGCGGAAGTTCTGCTTCAGGTCCCAGGAGCATCCATGCTCGGGGTCCTGGAGTCGAGCCATGATGGCGAGCAGATCATCGATCGGTGGCGCGGTTTTCATTGCCAATGGAGCTGTTTTTGGGCAACCTGTTCGAGCCGTCGTCCGGTCCTCCGGAGTGGCCGTTCCCGATAGTCGGCCCGGAAACTCCATCTGTTGCGTCCCGATGCGATACCGGTCGATCAGGTCGAACAGTCGTTGCTTCCATCGGTGACCGGGGCTGATGCACTCCATCAGATAGGTCAGCATCACGAAGGTATTACATACCCGCCACACATGGATTTTCCGCCGCGATGCCCATCTCTCGCACCTGATAGCGGCGTTGCGACTCGTCGCAATAGGCTGGCTATTCCTCCTCGTCGCGCTTGGCTCTCGGGCGCGATGAATGCACCTCGCTTTCCTGTGCTCCTCCCCAGTGATCATGCACGAATACGCCAGCGAACGACACCAACAAGCCGAACGCATCCAGGGCCTCGGCACCACGTTTGGGATGAGGGAAGCAGGCCGTAAGCCGGTCGGTGCTGAGTATGTGTAGCCAGTACGGGTTGCCGTTCACGCGCCGGCCGGTTTCGTCGGCATGGGCCACTGGCGCAGCAACGAGCGCGCGGCGAATCGCGTTGACTGGCGCCTCCAGGCGGGTGGCGGCCACCCTTACGGCGCGCTGGAGGATACCCGGTGAGATCCCAAGGCCGGCCAGCTCATTGAACACCTCGGCGGTGCGCTGGTAGGGCAACAACTGGTATTGGGTCATGTAGACTGCAAAGGCCAATACGCCCGGTCCGTATTGACCGGGGCCTCAATCCCTGCAGGGAACGTGCTGCGTTGCGCGCGCCCACAGGCACAGGTTCCGCCGACAATGCGGTACTCGATGTACCTTACGCTGGATCTCCACCTCGACCACCTGGCGTCGTTCCGTGAGCACACTGTAGCCGCGATCCCGGTGCCGCAACGTCTGCAGGCGCAGGTTCCCGTCAACGGGATGATTGCGCACTGGTCGGGGTGATCGACCAGGGAGCGGGTGACACCGCGTCGGCCCGGGTGTCCACTGGGCTTGCGCCCGCTTAGTTGGCGTTGCGAGCATGGTGGCGGCTTCCTGAACGGTGAGTCCGAGGATGGCGGCCGGCTGGAGTTGTGGCTATCCTTGGCCAGGCGCGCTTCCAACTCCCGGATGCGCTCGCGCAGATGCTCAATGAGCGCCGTCTGCTCCGCCACCCATTCACGCAACCGCTTAAGCTCGTCGTCAGGGTTTTCCGGAGCATGGGTTAGGGTGGGTTTTTCCAGCATGAGAATAGATTACGTGTGTAGCCTGCCACTTGGCAAGAGGTCCTGAATAGTTACGCGAAGCCGAAAGCGATTTCGACTTCGCTTCAGCGTTCAACCACTTATGTGCTTGAAGGCCAGCAGGGCACCTTGAACTTTTCATGGTACCCTCGCGTTTTACGAGATCCACCGAGATGGTCCATCACTATTACGACAAGGCAGCGGAGAATGGGGCGAAGAGTCCCTTCTGTAGCCGGGGATTTCTACGCGACGCCCTTATTCGGTGTACCGACGGAACGGATGTGCCGATCCGAAATTTACCGCCATTCTTGCGTGCCCTGCTGGTTACGGACGGCACCGTTACCAAGACCCTCGAGGCCTACTTCTGGGAGCCGGTGGAGGTCGTGGCCCTTCAGCAGGAGTTCATCCATGTCGAACAGTCCATCGCCTGGATACGGCTTGCCCCAGGAGACCAAGTATTGACCCGCCGTGGACTCTTACGCGGGCTCGAAAGCAAGCAAATCTATGCCAGGGCCTTCTGTATTATCCGCACCCAGCTGATACCGGAAACTCTTCGACAAAGGTTGATCGACCGCCGGGCCGGGGCCGGTATCGGCGTATTGATTCGCGACAGTAGTCTGGAGAGCTACCGCGAGGTGCTGGAGGTCGGCATCGAGCCAGCAGGCAAAAGCGAAGACCCGACCGCTTCGAAGCAGTCGGATCTTGTCTTCCGCACCTATCGGGTGATCATCGACGGCGAGCCGGTGATCCTGATTACGGAACGTTTTCCTCTGCATCGCTACCAATAGCCGCACACTACCCACAGCGCGACCCGGCTCGAGGAAAATCCGAAAAAAGCGCACGGCCGTCGCAATCCGGGGAACCTTAGAGACTGCTTTTCTGGACAGCTCTCAGCCGACCATAGGGTAGGTTGTCGTTGAGCCTACTTGATATTTTTTCTTTTGCCGCAAATGAACGCGAATGGACGCAGATCTGTAACATTATAACTCTAGCTCACGCAATGGCGCTACGGCGCAACGGGTTATCAGGTACAGTCTTGACGTGGCGTCATTGCGTGAGCTGTTCTTCTCAGCTCATCGGTCAATCGTGTTTGCGACACGTTTGCATCCGTCGGGCGCAGCTCTTTTGAAACGACGCGGAGAAACCCGAAGACAAAGGCACAGCCGACTAGAGGGTAGGCTGGGCCCACCATTGGGCTTACCCGATATCTTTTTTTTGGTAACTATTCAGCTACTCCAATTGGGGCATTGGGGGGTGGCCCTGGAAGGTCAGGACGAGCGCGTTGAAAAGATCGTCGAATTGTTTGCGGAGAGTTGAGAGGTAGGAGCGGATGATGGCAAAGTCCCCGGCGCCGGTATCGGAGCGGAAGCAGCCAGAGATTTTCTGCTTGAGCTTGGGCATGCACAGGTCATGTTCGGCCCGGTTGTTGTCGAAGGGAACGCACCGGTCGGTGAGGAAGCGCAGGACCTCGTTGCGGCGCTCGCGGAGCCGCCGAATGAGGTTGTAGGTCGGGGGTTGTTTGACCCGCCCGCGGGTGCCGGGACGGCGGGGACGGGGAGGATTGCCGGCTTCGGCTTTGCTGAGGATGGTGTCGTAGCGGGTCCGCAAGTGCTCGACGTTGCTGGCGGGCAACGTCTCAACCTGGTCCTGGTCCTCGCCGACCACGGCATT
>Ga0209457_1000236_pt1 | contig 13158 bp, 14 predicted proteins | sample WorMetHEROISLAND_5_FD_187410 | JGI IMG/M metagenome (GOLD analysis project Ga0209457, IMG submission 187410) | Marine gutless worms symbiont microbial communities from Max Planck institute for Marine Microbiology, Germany - Olavius sp. 5 HERON... ... | reverse complement strand
GATTTATGGAATTCCAATTAGAACTGGCACCTTGTACCATTATTGCTGATGTGTCACATGACATTGGTGGATGATTAGTTGTTAAATATGTCTGAATGCCTGTATAAGGCGGACTTGTTTGTGCAGATATATTACTTATAATTAATATACTTATTCCGGTAATTAAAAACAATTTACTCATTGCTTTCATATTTTCTTCTCCCTATTTTTTTATTAATTGATTATTTATTGGATTGAAATTCTACTAATTTGAGTATGAAAAAACACTCATTTAGATGGGATGAATATTAATAATACATTAATCACAAATTAAAGGAATTATTTTTAGTACAATTACCTATACCTTAAAAAAAATAGCGAAATAAAAAGAGCGGGAGACGAGGTTCGAACTCGCGACAACCACGTTGGCAACGTGGAGCTCTACCACTGAGCTACTCCCGCAGAATATCTAAATCTTGTTCTAATTCAATGTGAAATGTAAATATAATTTTGAACTTGATACAAATTATTTAGGGTAAAACTCTAAATGACGATTTTTCTTTCTTAAAACCACAATCGATAATATTAAATACACTGAATCCTCAATGATTTTATTTATTCCGATGATTTCGCCAGGTTTTAATCCACAACCACACTCAATATTATATCCATTTAATATCGCAAACGAAATCGCAAATATAAAAACTGCCATCATGAGAATTGTTAGAAAAGCTGAGCCACTTATAAATATCCCAAAAATTAATCCAATTCCAACTAATAATTCTAACCATGGTAACACAATTGCCAAACTGTTCTCCAATCCGTAAGGTATAATTTGGTAATTTGAAATTGCTTCCGCAAACAGATCTGGATCTGATATTTTTCCAATACTCGCAGAGACAAGAACAATTCCCAGAATAAAGCGAGCCAATATAATTATTATCGCCGAAAATTTCTTCATTTATCAATTGGCAAATTGGCTTCAATCCAGTAGTCCCAACCACCGCCGAAAACATATATATTACTGAACCCATCCATCGTTAAACGATAAGCTAATTCCTGACTTGCATCGCAATGCTCACTGTCACAGTAAACAATGAGTGGATGGTCAAATCCAAATTTTTCAAAAATATTATCAATTAATTTTTGATATGGGTGAGACGGCAGCGCATTTTTAATATGACCATTTTTATAGGAATCCATGCTGCGCGCATCAATAAAAATACTATTATTATCAAATAATGTTTTCGCGGTTGCAATATCAGCTGTTTTTATGCCAAATTCTTCTGTAGATAAACTTTCTGGAAGACCTATATTTTTTGCAAGTAGTGCAATTCCATTTGGCCTAAGATGATTAAATGAAAAACCAATTATTATTGAGCAAACAAGTAAAATTACGCTTTGTTTAAAAATCGAAACCATTCGATCAAAATGATTTATATTCTTTTATTGATTGATCAATAAATTCTTGCATTTCTTTGTCAAACGGCATTTTGGGCGACAATTGTACAATTTGCATAGCGCTTGCGTTAACAATATTTCCCAGTTTCAATTCAGTTTCTTGTGATTTTTCGTTTAACATTTCAATTTGTCTTAGAACAGCAGGATTATCAACATATTTTTCGCTAAGCGATTGCCCAGCTTCAGTTTTGCTTAAGCGCTTAATTTGAGCATGCATAGTTCTTAATCGACCGGCATAGGCAGAAACATCTTCTAAGGGTTCATTTTTATCAACGATTGTACATGTTGTCTCTAATAAAATTTTGCCATTGACACCATTCGTATAGAATATAGGAAATCCTTCTTTCTGCGGATTGGTGGGCCGCTGATTTCTTACCGGTCCGCTAAGGTAAATGTAATCAGCATCGGCAAATGCACCGAGCATATTGCTTTTTTGATCTAATTTACCATTTACTAAAATCACAATAATATCAGCTTTATTTTTTAACTTTTTGATATATTTTTTACCGACATCAAGGTAGTTTTCATTTCGCAGAATTGAATCCACTTCAGGAATAAAATCGGTAACTCCGATTACACCTACTTTTAAATTATTTCTAACTAAAATTACATAAGGTTCAAAAGCCAATTCTTGGGTATTTAGATTTATTAAATTAGCTGAAAGAAACGGAATCTCTGAATTTTCACTTAATTTCTTTAAAAATTCATATCCACCGACCAAATCGTACTGCCCAATATTTAAAGCATCACAGCCGATTTTTTCAAATCCTTTTAAAAATTTTTCTGCTTTAAAGCGTTCCTTTGAAAGGGCTGATTCAGGAAAAACTGGCCGGGTAAACAATGCATCACCGGCATCCAAAACTATTGGATCGGCATTTTTATTTTTTAAAGACTTAACATAATGAGATTTTCTGGACAGACCGCCCATTTGATTGGATTTTCATCCGCATAAATTAAATTCAGCTCTAACATTTCCTGTCACTAAAAATGTAACGCTGTTTTTCTCAGCACCTGTTAAAAAACATAACATCACAAAAATTGATAACATTAATATTACCGCAAATTTATTTTTCATTTTTCCCTCAAAATTAATTCACTTATTTTATCCACCACTTAATTTAGCACTATAACCTAATTCTTTTAGAAATTTTACTACGTTTTGTCTATCCTTAGTTTGTATGATTATTTCATTCGCTTTCACTGATCCCCCCACTCCGCATCGTTTTTTTATTTTTTTACTTAAATTTTGTATTTCAATATTTGTTCCAACAAAACCGCGAATAATACTTACAGTTTTGTTTCCCGGGCGTTTTTCAATCCAAATGCGCAAATTTTGTTTTGTGGGAACAGTTTTTTGTTCTATATCGTCATCTTTAAAATCAGGGTTAGTTGAATATACAATTTTAGGCATTGTTCTCAGAATAATTCAAGTTGCGTGTTTTCCGAACTTTTAAAATTACTAACGCCAATTCCAATTAATCGAATTGGTTTTTTGTTTGTCCACGAGTAAATAAACAATTCTTCAGCAATCTTTTGAATAACTTTTAACTCATCAGTCGATTTTGCTAACGATTTTTGCGCTGTGTGGGTTTCAAAATCGAAATATCTAATTTTAATAAATACACGCTTTGCGAATAAATTTTTATCAGCTAATCGCTTAGTCACTTTGTTGCACAATTTTTCAATAATCATTAATAATTCATTTTTAGAACTAATATCCTTTGGAAAAGTTCGTTCATTGCTAATTGATTTTATTTCTCTTGATATTTGCACAGGACGATTGTCAACTCCATTTGACCAATTGGCCATTGCATTGCCAATTTTTCCAAATTTTTCCATTAAAATATTTGTAGGAATTTGGCTTAAATCACGGATTGTATGAATATTCATTTTGGCAAGTTTTTCTGCCATTTTTGGGCCGATGCCAGATATTTTTTGAGGATTAAGTGGAGCTAAAAATGATTTTTCCTGCCCCGGTTTTACAATCGTTAATCCAGCCGGTTTATTTAAATCTGAAGCAATTTTTGCAATCATCTTATTCGTTGAAACGCCCAATGATGAAGATAATCCTGTGCTAATTAAAATTTTATTTTGCAGTGATTTAGCTATTGCAACTGCTTGTTGCCACTCCGAAATTCGTGCAGTGACATCTAAAAATGCTTCATCAACACTAATTTGCTCTAATCTATCAGCTTCCTGTTCGATTATTTTCATAACAATTTTGGAGTAGGTGCTATATGCTTTAAAATTAGGTAGTACAATAATTAAATTTTTGCATAAACGCTGCGCACGACTCATCGGCATAGCCGAATGAATACCAAATGCCCGTGCCGGATAAGATGCCGAAGCGACTACACCTCTCTGTTCCGGTTTTCCACCAACAACTATTGGTTTTCCGTCCAATGCGGGATTTTTAATTACTTCTACCGCACAAAAAAAAGCATCTAAATCCAAATGGATGATGGCGCGAATTTTTTAAATTTCCTATCTATTATATTTTTATTTTGGACATTGCAATACAAAGTCCGCATCCAAATTGTATTGAAGCGTTATCACTAAAATGACCAATTAACAATCAACATACAATATTATTAACCATTTTTACTTACCCAACCTACAGCGCCGGATAAATAAATATGCTAAACAACCAAATGCCACTAAACTAAACATTGGCGCCATTACACCGGCCCAGCCGGCGCCAATTCCCTGTGGAGCACGACCATAATAAAATGCCACGCCTGCGATCATTACGCCAAGTAAACCTTCGCCGCCCACTAATCCAGAACCGAATAAAATTCCATTTTCACGCCGTTTTTGCTTATTTTTTTCAGTCGATGCAGTTTTCTCCATAAAATATCTTAATAAACCCCCTAGAAATACCGTCATCATTGTTGCCACCGGCAAATAAACGCCAACCGCAAATGGCAGGCTCGGGATGCGTAATAATTCTATAATTATAGCTATCGCTACACCGATTCCAACTAATACCCATGGTAAGGCATTGTCTAATACACCCTCAATGACTAATTTCATTAAAGTGGCTTGTGGGGCAGGCAATTCGGTTGTGCCAAACCCATAGGCCTTATCCAATAATATCACTGATATACAAACAAAAGTGGCTGATGTGAATGCACCCAACAACTCACCGATTTGTTGCTTTTTTGGCGTAGCACCCAGTATAAATCCGGTCTTTAAATCTTGGGATGTATCTCCCGCTATCGATGCCGCAATTGCGACCACACAACCAACCGTGAGCGCTGTTGTTTTACCAATGTCACCTGCCCAACCTAACGCCAAGAAAATGGCACTTGTGCCTAATAACGTAGCGATCGTCATACCTGAAGTAGGATTTGATGTAACACCCACAAGTCCTACTATTCTTGATGATACGGTAACAAAAAAAAATGCAAATATAACAATTAAGATTGCACCTAAAAAACGCATCATGATACTATCAACTGGACCAAAAACAAACGGTACAACTGCCATCCCGATGGCAATAAACAATACACCGAATAAAACATATTGCAGGGATAAATCCTGACTGGTGCGCGGAATTGCAAGCGCAGTTTTATTCATTCGATCTTTAAATTGTTTGGCGCCGATTCCAAAGCTTTCAATCATGGTTGGAATACTTTTTATTAAAGTTATAATCCCCCCGGTTGCAACCGCTCCGGCGCCGATGTAGCGCACATAGCGCGTCCAAATTTGGCCGGCGGTCATTTCATTGATTAATAAATCCATTTCAGGGTATAAAGGTGTGGCTTGCCCAGAACCCCAATAAGCAATCACTGTAATTATAATTAACCAGGAAAGTAAACTTCCTCCGACCATTATCGTAGCTATGCGCGGGCCTAAAATGTAACCTACCCCAAATAGCGCCGCCGACATATCCACCGCCAACTGTCCCTTTTTCAGAAATGGAATTTTAAAATGTACATCCGACGGAAATAGCTTTAACCAACTAAATAAAAATTTGAATAATGCTCCGGCGCCTAAGCCATAAAATACGTTTTTAGCACGACTGCCACCCACTTCGCTGGCGATTAACACTTCTGCACAGGCCGTGCCCTCCGGATAGGGCAATTTACCATGTTCGCGTTCAATTAAAAATCGCCTTAGCGGTATCATAAATAAAATTCCGAGCATTCCGCCAAACATTGCCAATGCTGTCATTTGCACTAAGGATGGATCAAAGCCCCATAAAAATAAAGCTGGCAGCGTAAATATTACTCCGCTCGCCAATGAGCTGGAGGCCGAACCAACGGTTTGTGAAATATTTGCTTCTAAGATTGTACCTTTTTGTCCAAGCGTCATCAAAACGCGAAAAGCCGCAACGGTCATCACTGCCACCGGTATTGAGGTAGAAATTGTTAAACCGGCGCGCAACCCAAGATAGGCATTGGCCGCACCAAATAAAATGCCAAAAATTATACCGGTAATTATTGCTTTTAAGGTGAATTCCAGCGGACTGTCTGAGGCGTTAATATACGATTTAAAGTTTTGATTCTGGCTATTTTTCATGTTCAAAATTAACGGTAATGTTCTTTCCCGCAACACCTTTTAAATTTTTTTCCATTATTGCATGGGCAGGGATCGTTGCGGCCGATATCTTTGGAACGTTTTTTAATAATTTTGGAAGTCATTTGTTGATTAAAAATTTCTTCCAATAAATCATAAAGTTGCGGATGTTTTGATTTTAATAATTTCGGTCGCTCGAAAAAATACTCACTGATAACAGCAAAAAATTCCGATTTATTAGTTGCACCGTATGGATTAATGTCGGATTTTCCGGCATAAATCTCGTCAATATTTTTTTTCACCAGGTCGATCCACGGAATTGCGTATTGTTTCTGCATCAGCGCCGATGGAATTCCATCAATGCTACCATCGGCCTTGTCGATTAAATGCACAAATTCATGGATTGCCGTATTTTTTTTATCGGTTTCGTTCTCAAAACCATGCCGCAAAGCCCGTTTGGAAAGTATCATTTTACCGTTCATGTAACCGGTTCCAACCATTCCAAGGATGTTTCTTTTATTGCCCTCCGTTTGAAAATCACGATCGAATTGATTGGGATATAACAAAACTTCGCGTAGATTGACATATTGCCAATCTGGGAAGGCAAAGATTGGTATAATCGCGCTGGCAGCGATTAATAACCGATCGGTATCATCAACCGTAGTGCTAATTCCGGTTATGCGGATATTATTGAGAAATTCCTGTATTTTGAATTCAAAACGCTGTTTTTCAGCACCTTGCAGGTTATTATAGTAAGTAATTCGGCGCGTTAATATTTTTCGCCAATGAGTCGGGAATTTCTCAGTTGGATTTTTCCATCTGCGCCATTTGGAACGATTTTCATTTAGCCAAATAAATGCCGCCACCAAAACAACAAAAATGATAACAATCGTAACATTACTCATAATAGAGCGGATAAATTAATGTAAAAGGCCTATTGACAGGAAAGACTAAGTGAAGTTTGTCATACTTATAGAGGAAAACAGAAAAAAACCATATATTTTTAGATTCTTCACTACGTTAAGAATGATAACAATTAGCAAACCAATCTTTGGCCAAATCATCCCATCCAGGATTTTTTGTTTCAATTAATTTGATTTTCTTTTTCCTTAACCAGCCTTTTATACGTTTTTCGTAAGCGAGGGCTTCATTTACATCATTTGTTTCTTCAAAATATACTAGATTATGCACTTGATATCTTGAAGTAAAGCCTTTGGTAATATTATTCTTATGCTCATACATGCGCCGATATAAATTATTCGTAATACCGGTATAGAGGGTACCATTCTTTTTACTTGCTAAAATATAAACGTAATAGGATTTCATATTTTTATGTCATTCTGACCTGCCCGTAGGCCTTGCTGAGGGCTTTACCGAGGGGCAGTGCAACGACGAAGAATCCATGTTTTATGTTGTATTAGCGAGCACTGTCAGTTAATCGGTTTGAAAAGATTGGAGGAGTGCTTATAATTAATATGTTTTTAATTATTAAAATTATTGTAATAATTGCTAGAATTGATTTTTTCTAATCTGTCGTTGATTTCTCTGACGATTTTATCATTTTTATATTTTTCATAGAATTTAAGTAACCTATATAAAAACGAATTAAATAGTGAATTTGGAATGTTTGATTCTAGTATTTTAAAAAATAATCTATCATTATCAAATAAATCTTTTACTCTATTAAACCACCAAATATCTAACAATTCAAGAAAACCCTCATTTTCGACGATTGATTTTAATTTATCCTTATGATTATCTTCAATTAAATTAATATCTACGGACAAAATTCTTTTAAGAACAGAGTAATCTCTAAATTCGATATTATTTTTTAATCTTGTAAAATAATCATTTATTCCTGTATTTATACTTTTCTTGTTTTCTTTATTTTTTAATTTGTCAAAAATATCAAATGCCCAATATTCGTCAAATTGTTTTTTTGAACTGAATATTTTTGTTTTTCCACTATTAATATTCAGATTAATCTTAAATAACTCTTTTGAAGCATGAAACAGTACCTTTTTTGCAGTTTCTTTAGATTTAGCAAAAATAATTTGATCATCTGAAAAGCGTATATATTTACAATCAATTGCTCCACAAATCTTTTTCATTGATTCATCATAATCTTGCAGATAAAAGTTTGCCAATATTCTTGACATATCTCCAATTTCATCTTGGGGAATTCCAACAGTCTTTATATTGTATTGTTCTAATTGCTTATTCCAGCCATGCAAAAAATACATTAATAAGGTAATATGTTCTTGAAGACTGCTATTGACTAAATGTCTTATTTTTCTTTCAAGAATAGAAAGATTAATGGAATCATAGAAATTTGCTATATCAAATTTGATAAAAAATGTGAAATTATCGATTGAACTATATTTTCTCGCAACGCCTTGGAATGAACGCCATTCATTTATCCACGATTGAGGATTAAGAGTATTATAAGGAATATACTCGATTGATAATAATTCCTCCTCTTCTTTTAATTTAATTGGATTTCCTAGTGTCCAGCCACCAAAAGTACCTTCTACCCTGTTTTTAGCTATATTCTGTTCCAAGATTTTTATAACATAATAATATACGCAATAGTCCTTCCTGCCGAATGTTGGAACATAACGTGATATTCCATTAAACTTATTAAATACAATATATTGACGCGGATTTGATGGAGTATATTTAAAGTGTTTTAAATCAAAATATAGGTTCTTTAAAAATTCATCCTTGTTAATATGTTTGTCATTGAAAGGTATAATACTTTCATTCAGTTTTTTCCAAAATCTAGTATTAAACAATTTTAAAAATGAAGACTCATCAACTATCATATTTCACTATATTCATGATACACTTTGTGAGAACTTTTTCTTGCTATATTTCAATACTACTTGCACAATAATCTTATAACTTCTTCCATCTAATTGCTCAATTGGTATTTTACCGTAAACCGTTCCAATATTAAGTGTGGTAAAGTAATGTGAAAATTTTTTGCCTGTTGTATTATAAAATTTGCCTCATTCGGTGGGAAGTATCCCGCATTTTTGTAAATGTTAACGCGCAGGGCTAATCCTTCATGATCCAATTCAGTATGAAATTGGGTGGCATAGATATTTTTTTTAATACGAATCATCTGAATCGGGCACGCTTCTGAAGTCATTAATAGAACTGATTCCGATGGCGACGTAAGACAGGCTTCTTTATGACCGCCTAAGGCATAAAATTCTGGCGGCAAATCAAATGTTAACGGATCATTTTTTGCTTCATCAGTACAATGAAGTTTAATCACTCCTACTTCTTCAAAATATTTTTTGGTAGAAATCTCGCAGTGTAAATGTTTGGCAAGAATACCAAGTCCATAGCAAACACCCATAAATGGAAAATCTATTTCGATTATTTCTTCCAATAATGGTTTAAGCTGCGCTTCGTATTGCACCTGTGCTTTGCTTTGTAGATAAATTGGATCACTAACAAGTGCCGGACCACCACCAATAATCACACCGGAATAATCCGATAAATCTATTTTAGGAAGTCCGCCATTTTCCATGCGCACACGATGAACTTCATCATTTCTCAACTTACCATATTTCAAAAAGGCTTCGAATTCATTATCTGAAGCCGTATTTGACGGGCGTATTTGTAATAGTAAAAATGGTTTCATTAATAAATCGGAACACCGTCTACAACTTCAGGTATTGGCAATCCCAATATTTTGGCGATAGTCGGTGCGATATTTACAGCGCCATAATACTTATCGATTGTTTCACTTTTTAGCCCCTCACTGGCAATAATGAATGGTACATTTGAATCATATTTGTATGGCGTTCCATGGGTAGCGCCACGTGGATATCGGAAAGTCCAGTATTTTTTTGGAATTGCTACCAAATCCGGCCCATTTTTTGGGTGGGTATGATTTTGAAATCTACGAATTAATTTATTATTAGAATCTCCGGTTAAAATTTCGTCCTTCGTTAAAATTTCCCCGATACCTTCAACATTCCTCAATGCTGGTCGCAAAATGTTGTCAATATCAGAATTTGTAATATTTAATTCGGCCAATTTCGCATAATTATAATAAAATTTATTAAAATCTGTATAAACTATTTCTTTGCCAAATAACTTTTCGATTTCAGATAGAGCTGAATCGCGACGTGCATAATATTCTTGTCGGTCAATCCGTCCAGCTTCAACATTTTTGATGTTGTTCAAATATTCGGGCAATGGCAGTACACCATGATCACCGGTCAATACGAATAATACATTTTTTAAACCTATTTGATGGTCCAAATATTTTATGAATGAATTTAACTTTTTATCCAATTTCAATTGATAATCCATCGCTTCGTTTGAAAACGGACCAAAATTATGTCCAATTACATCAGTTCCAGATAATCCGATGAATAAAATATCAGGATTGTTATCCAAGCCAAGTTCTTCATTCTCCACAATTGATTGTGACAAATGTACCGTTTCATAATCCAACCAAGGACCATTTGCTAAGTTATCCAAGACTTGTAAATCAGTCAGATTTTTATCAAATGCGATTGGGAAAGTTGGCGAATATTCATTTTTATCGGAAACGTCAATTTCGCCAGTAAAATGATCTGAACGTGTGTATTTTTCATAGATTTCGGTATCCAATTCTCTCGTCCAAAGTGAATCACGATATTTTAAAAAATCACTATTTTCATTAAATTGAGTTAACCATGTTGGATTATCTTTTGTATAGTAATCTGAAGTAACAAATTGCCCTTCCCAATTCCACCAAACTACAGCATCAGGATTTTTCCCGGCCATTAAAATTGCAGCACGATCTTTTCCAGCCACTGATATTACTTTCGACTTTGGATGTTTGAATTTTAGCCAATCACCTAAAGTAGTAGTAGGAATATTGCGATATGACCGACCAATTTTTGCGGATCCCGTAATCTTGCTGAGTGTATCGGCCACGGACGAGACAATTTGATTCAATTCGCGATCAAATTGATAATTGCCAAATACATTACCATGTACAGGATGTCGCCCTGAAGAAAGTACAAAATGTCCGGGTGCGGTAGCGCAATACCAATGTTCATGCTCAACGTTTGTAAACCAAACACCATTTTCTAAAAACCATTCGTACCCGCCGGTGTACAAGTCTTGATAGTGTGCAAATACTTCTTGACCTAATTGATCAATAGAAATAAAAACTGCCAATTTTGGTGTATCAATTTTTTGATTGCATCCATAAAATATTAAAGCTAAGGATGCCAATAATCCAATTTTCTTTTTCATATGATTTGTAAGAAGCGCCGTTTTCCAACTTTTACGACTTTTTTCCCTTGATTTGGTTTAAGTTTTAGTGAAATATCATCTACCACAATATGATTTATTTTTACCGCGTTTTGCTTAATTAACCTCCGCGCTTCGCCTTTGCTTTTGGTCAATTTTGCATTAAATAATATATCAACCAACAGTTGTTCAGTGACCAATTTATATCCAGGAATTTCATCCGGAATTTCCTTTTTTAGATAAATTTTATCAAAATGGTTTTCAGCGGAAATCGCCAATTCTGGGCTATGATATTTTTCAACCAATGTTTTTGCCAACTCTCGCTTTAAATCACGCGGATTTACACCTTTTTTAAGCTGCTTCTTCACACTTTGTAATTTTGCTTTGTCTACATCAGCGCCCAGTTCAAAATATTTAATAATTAGCGAATCAGGGATGGACATTGTTTTACCATACATTTCTTCGGGTGTATCATGCATCGCAATATGATTACTATACGATTTTGACATTTTTTCAACGCCGTCAACTCCTTCCAATAAGGGCATAGTAATTATTACTTGCGGTGCTTGGCCGCTCTCACGTTGTAGAACACGTCCTAATAATAAATTAAATTTTTGATCGGTTCCACCAAGCTCAACATCTGCTTTTAGATGAACTGAATCCATACCTTGAGCCAACGGATATAAAAACTCATGGATTGAAATAGGTATTTCTGCCTTAAACCGCTTGGTGAAATCATCGCGTTCCAACATGCGTGCAACAGTATACTTACTGGTCAATTCAATCACATCTCTAAACTTCATATTATCAAGCCAAGTTGAATTATATATAATTTTTAATCGTTTTATATCAAGAATTACTTTAGCTTGATTAATATATGTTTCGGCATTCCTTTTGACTTCGGCAAGGGATAATTGTGGTCGTGTTTTATTGCGCCCTGATGGATCGCCAATCATACCGGTAAAATCGCCAATTACCAAAACAGCTTGGTGTCCCAAATCTTGAAAATGACGCAATTTGCGTAACACAACGCCATGTCCTATATGTAGGTCAGGCGTGCTTGGATCGCAGCCCAATTTGACAATTAATGGTTTATTTCCCTGCGCCGACTGGTTCAGCTTGTCTTTCAATTCATTAAGCGGTAAAATTTCTTCAGCACCGCGTTTAATTAAATCAAGTTGTTCTTTTACGGATTTTAAATTCATTTTTATCTACTCATTTCACGTTCGGTGTCTCGTTTAATATCGCGCTTTTTAAGCGCTTCTTTTTTATCGTAATGTCGCTTACCTTTGGCTAATCCAATTTCAACTTTGGCTATGCCATTTTTAAAATATATGCGCAGCGGAATTAAGGTTAATCCTTTTTCGGCTACTTTTTGACCTAATTTTAATATCTGTCTCTTTTGTAATAATAATTGGCGTTCACGCAATGGATCATGTCCGGTAAAACCGGTATGCGAGTAGGGACTAATCCTTACTCCCAACATTAATGCATTACCATCACGAATCAGCACATAGCCCCCTTTAAGATTAGCACTACCTTCTCGTAAACTTTTGACTTCACTCCCTAACAAAACGATTCCAGCTTCATATTTGTCCAAGATGAAATATTCATGGAATGCCTTGCGATTGGTTGCAATTATCTTGTTATTCATACTAAATTCTCAATATTAAAAATACAAGTTTGCTATTCCTAATTCAAGTCATTAATCTTGCAGATTTGGCAAGACAAATTGTAAATTTTAACAGCGCCCGGGTGGCGGAATTGGTAGACGCGCTAGGTTCAGGGTCTAGTCTTCATTAGGAGGTGCTGGTTCAAATCCAGTCTCGGGCACTCGATTTTATAACTTAAATTTATGAGAAATGATTAAAAACTATAATATTATTTGTTTTTTATATATAATATTATATTTTATCTAAGCGTTTATTTTTA
>Ga0209457_1000235_pt1 | contig 13176 bp, 18 predicted proteins | sample WorMetHEROISLAND_5_FD_187410 | JGI IMG/M metagenome (GOLD analysis project Ga0209457, IMG submission 187410) | Marine gutless worms symbiont microbial communities from Max Planck institute for Marine Microbiology, Germany - Olavius sp. 5 HERON... ... | reverse complement strand
ACGCTGACCATTTTTATCGGATACATGATGGTTGATTGGATAAAGAGGAAGGAAGGTCTGCACGATATGATTGCAGGTACACTTGTTGCCAGGACCAGAAAAAGAAAGACTTTAAACTAGGAAATTCCGTTAAGTTAAGCGTTAGCGGTCGGTAAACCATCTGGGCCTCTCCGTTGAGCTTCCGAACCTCGACTTGAACAAGCCGGATCTCCACGGAAATTTCAGCCGCAAATAAACGCAAACGGACGCAAATAAAGATGATGGATCAAGAAGTATTGCTGATGGCGGGCTGGTCTCGATCGATTTGCGTTAATTCGCATTCATTGGCGGCAAAAAAGAGCTTCCGAGGGATGAACCGATCCTCGATCGTTGAGAGGATGTATAAAAATTTATTAATAATGAAAACTCAAAGAACAGCTATTTTATCCGGAGCGTCACTATTTTTCGCGAAACCCGAAATCGGATGGACCCTATTTCGGGTTTCGCGAAAAATGGCGACGCTCCGGTGCAGACGAAACGGTAATCACCACCTTCACGGAATAACCGCCCGACGGGCAACCAGCGACGAGTTACCGGGTCCTACCAAGCTGCAAAAAGCATCTTCAACCTATGGTACCGGGGACGGGACTCGAACCCATACGGCATTACTGCCTTCAGATTTTAAGTCTGATGTGTCTACCAATTTCACCACCCCGGCATAGGTTGAATATTTTATCTTAGAGACGAAGACCAGTCACGTTTTGTCCGGTAGCATTCGAACTCTCGAGGCAATCGACCGGGCAGAACCGAAACCCCATACCGATGACCAGTATCCCGGACCACAAAAACTATCTACCGCCATCGGTTGCGAATATCGAGAACCCACAGACGGACATCCCCTGGATAGCCAAGGATAAGAAGCTACTCACCGAGATCGCTTCGGCTATTCATCGGATACCGACTCGACACGACCTATTCAATACAGTGTAGGAATCCACGTCTTGTGGACGTGGTCAGAGTGCTGAGGCTTTGCCGATAGCACAACTCAATGTGTACTCCTAAGTCTGAGCTGTCCCCACAGTCTCGAACGAGAAGTACACCAATGAGTCATTCTCGCAAGCGATCACATGCTATCTGGCCTTGTCAGTACCCTCTTGTTTGGACGCCCAAATATCGCTTTCGGATCTTGAGTGGTCCGGTGGCGGAGGAAGTAAGCCGCTGTATCCGAAAGGTTTCGGAGCCGTTAAAGTGTGAGGTGGTGGAGTTAAACGTACAAATCGTACCATATACACCTGTTGGCGATGATTCCGCCTAAAAATTTCGGTATCGGTTATGTCGGGACGGTGAAGGGTCGAACGGCGATTCAAGTCTTCAACCGATCTCAGCATTTAAAACGTAAGCCCCATTGGGACAATCACTTTTGGGTCAAGAGTTACTGCGCCGACGCGGTTGGTCTCGATGCCGAGAAGATTCGAGCTTACGTCCAGTACCAAAAGAAACGGGAACGCCTGATGGAGCACGGTAGGCTGAAGTTCTAACTGACCGAACTCTAATCCCGGGGACAGCCGGACCTTGCCTCCTCTGGAGACAAGGCCGATTTATCCCCTTCTAGGGGTTATATCAAAGCCCCCCTTTCTAAGGGGGGCTTTTTTTACTTTGGATTCCCGTAGGTTGTCATTCATCCCGAGTGAATCGATTCATCTGGTAGTCACGTCTCCCCCTATTAGACACTGAAGAAGTACGGGGACCATGAAGATCAGCCAAGAAATGTACAAGACTACGAAGAGTTCTTGAGAGAGCTCGATAAGGTCTGAAGGCACTGTTACCGGATGCTGGTTCCGGGTGGTCGATTGGTCTGTGTAGTCAGTGACGTGTGCCTATCCAGAAGGAAGAATAAGGGGAGACATACGGTTGTTTCCCTACATGCGTCTACCCAAGAACATTGCAGAGAGATCGGGTATGACAATCTCGCACCCATTATCTGGCACAAGATCGCAAACGTCATATTCGAAGCATCCGGGGTAACTATTCAGCTACTCCAATTGAGACATTGGGGGGCGGCCCTGGAAGGTCAGGACGAGCGAGTTGAAAAGATCGTCGGATTGTTTGCGGAGAGTTAAGAGGTAGGAGCAGATGATGGCAAAGCCCCCGGCGCCAATATCGGAGCGGAAGCAGCCAGAGGCTTTCTGCTTAAGCTTGGGCATGCACAGGTCGCGTTCGGTCTGGTTGTTGTCGAAGGGAACGCGCCGGTCGGTGAGGAAGCGCAGGACCTCGTTGCGACGCTCGCGTAGCCGCCGAATAAGTTTGTAGGCCGGGGATTGTTTGACCCGCCCGCGGGTGCCGGGACGGCGGGGACGGGGAGGATTGCCGGCTTCGGCTTTGCTGAGGATGGTGTCGTAGCGGGTCTGCGAGTGCTCGCCGTTGCTGGCGGGCAACGTCTCAAGGTCCTGGGCCTGGGCCTCGCCGACCACGGCATTGGCTTGGCATAACAGCGTAATCATATCGGTTGCCCACGGCTGGCTCGGGGACCTCCCAGCGATGGCGATCAGCTCGCGCCGATGATGGGCATTGCAGAAGGCATGCAGACATTGGTAGCGCTCGTAGGCTGACCCGTGGCCATGCACCAGTACGCCCACGAATTGGGACAACAGGCCGAACGCATCCAGGGCCTCATCCCCGCGTTTGGGATGAGGAAAGTAGGCCGTAAGCCGGTTGGTGCTGAGCACAGGCAACCCGTGCAGAGTGCCGTTCACGCGCCGGCTGGTTTCATCGGCATGGGCCACTGGCGCCGCAACGAGTGCGTCGCGAATCGCGGTGACTGGCGCCTCCAGGCGGGGCAGCGGCCACCCGTACGGCGCACTGGAGGGTACCGGAGGGTACTTGCACCGGGGCCTCGATCCCCGCGGGAAATGTGCCGCGTTGCGCGCGCCCGCAGGCACAAGTCCCGCTGACAATGCGGTACTCCATGACCTCACGCTGGATCACCACCTCGACCACTTGGTGTCGCTCTGCGAGCACCGTAGTGGCGATCTCGGTGCCACCCGCACAGGTCCCCGGCAGCGGGATGATCACGCACTGATCGGGGCCATCGACCAGGGAGTGGGTGACGCCGCACCGACCCGGTTGTCCACCGGGCTTGCGTCCGCTGGGTTGGCGCCGCGAACGTGGTGGTGGCTTCTTGAACGGAGAGTCTGAGGATGGTGGCCGGCTGGAGTTGTGGCTATCCTTAGCCAGACGTGCTTCGAGTTCCTGAATGCGCTCATGCATCTGCTCAATGGCCGCCGTTTGCCCCTCAATGATCGCAGTCTACTCCGCAACCCGTTCACGCAGCCACTTCAGCTCGTCGTCAGGGCTTTCTGGAGAATGGGTTAGGGCGTGCGGTTCAGGCATGGGTCCATGGGTACGCGCGTAGCCTGCTGCTTGGCAAGAGGTCCTGAATAGTTACGTTGAAGCAACGCCTCAGATTTTTAAGTAACGTACCCTTGTAGCTCATCTCCCTTAAGTCTTTTTCCGGACTACACCATTTTTTGTGTAGAACAACTTTCCTTCAATATGTAGACGTTGCATTGTTTCAATTGGGCAACGCCAGATTTTTCTGTGCCCATTCCACTCATAATCATAACCACCACCAGATAACCCATATGCCGATAAATCTCCAGACTTGAACCTTTACCCATACTCACCTTCGTAGCGAAAGTAGTTTTCTATGTACTCGTCCTCATAGGGTCCTAAAGGATCATTCCATGTGTACTTCCCGGACTTGGCGAAGAATAGGATATTTTGATTGTTAACACCATACTTTCCTGCATCACTGTGTGTACTTGTGCACTTCCAAGCTATCTCGTTCCTGTAACCGGGTCTTTTGGGTTCACCTCCATCCCCAAATATCTCATTCATGACAAGCCTGATATGGCTATTCACCCGCCAGTCACAATACACATAAGTACTCCCATCCTCCGCCAATAGGTCCCGCATCAGAATCAACCGCTCGTAGATCATGGCGATAAAGGAATCCGCGCCTTTGCCCCAAGTGTTCCGGTAGGCGATCTCTTCGAGGATGTTGGTTTTTTTGGTGAAGGTGTCCCCGCCGATCTCGATGTCTATGGAGAAACCCACGTCCGTCCTGCGTCCGTCCCGGCGCGCACTCTGCGCGACGCCAGGACTCCCGCAAGGACTTGACGCCGTGTCGCATGGCCTTGCATTTCGTCTCCGCCGGCGCTCACGCGCCATACTCCGACGAAACGCCCGGCCCTACGGCTACGCGGGGGGGTCGTCGCACTCCGCTCGTCGCTTACGTTCCCTCGCTTTCCTGTGCTCCTCCAATGTAAATCAGCTTGAGGGCCGCCCTGCCGCTCGATCTCTTCCCGCAGCGGGCCGTTCTTGAGGCTGAAGAGGATCAGCTTGTTGGTCCAGCCCTTGGACTGGCGGCCCCAGTTGTCTACCTAGCCGAACAGATCGCCGATGAGGGGCCTTGTCTTCCGGCTGCTCGGCACGGGGCTCGTCCATCTGCTCGATGGTTTGAAACGGCAGCACGATATCGCAGACCTAGTTGGTCTTGCCGTTCCAGACCAGCTCCACCTCGCGCTTGTCCTCGAACAGCAAAGAGCGGTACTTGTCCGGCAGCGGTCGATCCGCCTCCAGCCACTCAAGGATGTCCCGTTTCTCGTTGTCGGTGAGCTTCAGCGACCCGCGCCCGGCGGCACTATCGCCCGTTGCCTTCCTTGATTTTCCGCTGCCCACCATATCCGGCCTCACGATATTTATCGATTATTGTTGTTACGCTGATGCTCAGCAGCCTAGTCACGGGCCGCGGCAAGACTCACGTCCCGGTAACCGTGCAAACCCATGCTCATAGTTCAACCCAAGGCACGCAGGGTGTCAGCGAGCCGGCAAATCGTATCGGATGTGCGGTCGGGTAGATTATCCGCCGGTCCGAGTTGATGGCATCTCGATCATCATGCCATCTCTGAACGGCACAGGTGCAAGCCCGGAGGATTTGCTGTAGAGGCAAAATCCGCCCCCATCCACTCGGAGACCTTGAAAAATTCCGTTCGTTGGAATTTTTCAAGTCCCGATACGAGAATGCGGTTCTCATTTCTCTCCCAGGATTTCAAACACTTGCGTACTTAAAATCCGGCGGGGACATCTCTATTTCGCATGGGCAATTTGGACTTTCGAGGTGTCCACTACTTCCGGTTATCGATCAAACCACGGACTACCGAGGAATCGGCGAGGGTCGAAGTATCACCCAGGGTATCGATTGCGCCGACCGCGATGTTGCGGAGGATTCTGCGCATGATCTTGCCCGATCGGGTCTTGGGCAGGCCGGGTGCCCATTGGATGGTATCCGGGGTGGCGATGGGGCCGATTTCGCGCCGGACCAGTGCTATCAGCTCCCCTTGCAGCTCGTCGTTCGGCTCTGTCCCGGCCATGGGAGTCACATAGGCGTAGATGCCTTGGCCCTTGATATCGTGCGGATACCCGACGACGGCGGCCTCCGCCACCTGCGGATGGAGCACCAGGGCGGACTCGATTTCGGCGGTACCCAGACGATGTCCGGAGACATTCAGCACATCGTCGATGCGGCCGGTGATCCAGTAATAGCCGTCCTCATCGCGACGCGCCCCGTCACCAGTAAAGTAATAGCCCGGGTACTGCTTGAAATAGGTTGCCGCGAAGCGGTCATGATCGCCGTAAACGGTGCGCATAATAGCTGGCCAGGGGCGGATGATGACCAATGCGCCTTCTCCCGCACCCTGGATCAGGGTGCCGTCGGTGATATCCATCAGGGCTGGTACGATGCCGAAGAAGGGGCGGGAGGCGGAGCCCGGCTTGAGCGGGGTGGCACCGGGCAGGGGCGTGATCAGGTGACCGCCGGTCTCCGTTTGCCACCAAGTATCGACGACGGGGCAGCGCGCATCGCCGACGACCCGGTAATACCATTCCCAAGCCTCGGGGTTGATAGGCTCGCCCACGGTACCGAGGATGCGCAAGGACCGACGGGAGGTCTGCTTGACCGGCTCGTCGCCGGCCCGCATCAGGGCGCGGATGGCGGTGGGTGCCGTGTAGAAGATGGAGACCCGGTGCTTGTCCACGATCTGCCAGAAGCGGGAGACATCCGGGTAGTTGGGGACGCCTTCAAACATGAGCGAGGTCGCCCCGTTGGCCAGCGGTCCGTAAAGGATGTAGGTGTGGCCGGTGACCCAACCCACGTCCGCGGTACACCAATAGATCTCTCCCTCCTGGTAATCGAAGCTGTATTTGTGGGTGATGGCGGCAAAGACCAGATAACCGCCCGTGGTATGCAGTACTCCCTTGGGCTTGCCGGTGGAGCCGGAGGTGTAGAGGATGAATAAGGGGTCTTCGGCATCCATGGCTTGCGGCGGGCAATCCTCCGAGGCAGCCGCCATGGATTCATGGTACCAGATATCCCGACCTGCGGTCCGGTCAATCGCGCCGCCAGTGCGTTTTACCACCACTACGGTGCTCACATTCGGGCAGGCGGCCAAGGCGGTGTCCACGTTCGCCTTCAGCGGTATCAGCCGCCCGCCGCGGATGCCCTCATCGGCGGTAATCAGGGTCCGGCAGTCGGAATCCAGGATCCGATCGCGTAGGGAATCGGGAGAAAAGCCGCCGAAGACGACCGAGTGGACGGCACCGATACGGGCACAGGCCAGCATGGCGACCGCGGCCTCCGGGATCATGGGCATATAGATGCAGACCCGATCACCCTTTTTGACACCGCGGGATTTGAGTACATTGCCGAGCTTGCAGACCCGCTCATATAGCTCGCGGTATGTCAGCTGGCTGTTTTCCGCGGGGTCGTCGCCCTCCCACAGGATGGCGACCTGATCGCCGCGGGTTGCCAGGTGGCGGTCGAGGCAGTTGTAAGCGACGTTCAACTGGCCCCCTTCGAACCACTTGATGTGGAGGTTATCGGTGTCGAAGCTGTAGTCGCTCACCCGGTCCCACGGCTTGCTCCAGGTTACAAATCTTTCTGCCTGCTCCGCCCAGAAGCCCTCCGGATCCTCGATGGAGCGATGGTACATGGCCGCGTATCGTTCGGCATCGATGTGGGCGTTGGCCGCAATCTCGGCTGGGATGGCATGGATCTCGGTTGCTGTCATGGGAGTCCTCTCCACTGTCGATTATCGGGTGGAAGATATCCGATTTCATAGTCTTAATAGAGTTCATAATCACGCAACGGAAATTTTTCCAGGTCTTCGTCGAGCCGCATGGTCGGGACATCCTGGAGAATCCCGGACCTTGAAGGGGGGACCGGTTACCCCGTGGTCGGCTCAAACAGGGGTAGACAAAATGGATACAGTGATGACAAAGTGGCTACACGCCGATATACTTGGCCCCCTTCGGGCTGAGTGGCAGAGTGGTTATGCAGCGGCCTGCAAAGCCGTGGACGCCGGTTCGATTCCGACCTCAGCCTCCATCCCCTTCCCCGCGAGCATCCTATGACGAGACAGCAGCAGTGCTGTCGGTCGAAGGGCTCGGCTCCGTTCATTAGGCACCTTACCTTAAGAAGTGTGGGATAAGCGAATTGTGAAAGCACTTATCCCAGCTCACCTTCCGAGTCGACGGTCAAGCTTCCCGCATTTTGACATGAGCCATTGCATGAGCGACCAGAGAAGCTTCGCTTCTGATTTTGGAATGGGAGAACCACAGTACAGGACATAAATTTTCCTTTAAAATCAGATGGATCGGTTGATCTCCGTGGTTCTTTGAATAAAGCGACGGCTTGGTAAAACGCCTCAAGTTTCTCCGTTATATTGAATAAAATCTCCCTCAGCCAGTTCAAACCATACCTGAAAATACGGATGGCCGGGCGGTGATGGCTCTTGATTGGGATCGGTTTTTGCTCGTGTAACCATTCCCCGAGGAGATGCACCCAGCAGAAGGCGATCGCTAACAAGACCAGAAGTGTCTCAATACGATCCAACTCGGCCAGGTGGGTTGCTTCAAAATCGAATCCTTGGCTCTTCAAGGCTTTGAATAAGGTTTCGATTTCCCAACGCCGTTTATCGTCGCCCAGGATGGCGGTGACCCGAGAGGCATCCGGACTGAGAATGATGAGGGATTCACCACTCATCAAGCACGCTCCCGTGACCGAGAGCTTCTGGCCCCAAACAACCCGTTGCCCCCTCAGTTGGATGACTTCGCCGCGCGCCAAGTTACGAAAAAAATTGCGAGCTGGTGCCGTGCCATTCCGGCGCCGAGCGACGCATGTGTTGTGCTTAATGCGAATCTTGGATTTTATTTTATTTTTAACGAGATAGCGAACAAATCCCGTACCGATGAATTCTCTATCGGCGAGGTAGCCATCAGTTTTTTTCCACCCCGAATAGCTCAATAAACCGTAACTATTTAGGAACTCTTGCCAAGCGGTAGGCTACACACGCAACCTAGTCCCATGCTGGAACAACCCACCCTAACCCATTCTTCGGAAAACTCTGACGACGAACTTAAGCGGTTGCGTGAGCGGGTGGCGGAGCAGACGGCGCTCATTGAGTATCTGCGCGAGCGCATCCGGGAGTTTGGAAGCGCGCCGGGCCAAGGATAGCCACAATTCCAGCCGACCGCCATCCTCAGACTCACCGATCAAGAAGCCGCCACCACGCTCGCAACGCCAACCAAGCGGGCGCAAGCCCAGCGGACAACCGGGCCGACACGGCGTCACCCGGCTCCCTGGTCGATCACCCCACCAGTGCATGATCATCCCGTTGACGGAGACCTGCGCCTGCGGACGTTGCGGCACCGGGATCGCAGCTACAGTGCTCGCGGAGCGGCGCCAGGTGGTTGAGGTGGAGATCCAGCGTAAGGTACATCGAGTACCGCATTGTCGGCGGAACCTGTGCCTGTGAGCGCACGCAACGCAGCACGTTTCCTGCAGGGATTGAGGCCCCGGTGCAATACGGACCGGGCGTATTGGCCTTTGCGGTCTACATGACCCAATACCAGTTGTTGCCCTACCAGCGCACCGCCGAGGTGCTCAATGAGCTAGCCGGCCTTGGGATCTCACCGAGCACCCTCCAACGCGCCGTACGGGTGGCCGCCACCCGCCTGGAGGCGCCAGTCAACGCGATTCGCCGCGCACTCGTCGCTGCGCCAGTGGCGGCCCATGCCGCCGAAACCGGCCGGCGCGTGAACGGCAACCCGTACTGGCTACACGTACTCAGCACCGACCGGCTTACGCCTACTTCCCTCATCCCAAACGTGGTGCCAAGGCCCTGGATGCGTTCGGCTTGTTGGCACCGTTTGCCCACCGGCGACGTCGAGTGCTTGCGGATCCGCTACGATACATCCTCACCGAAGCCGAAGCTGGCAATCCTCCCCGTCCCCGCCGTCCTGGCACCCGCGGGCGAGTCAAACAATCCCCGGCCTGCCACCTCATTCGGCGACTGCGCGAGCACCGCAACGAGGTCCTGCGCTTCCTCACCGACCGGCGCGTTCCCTTCGACAAAAACCAGGCCGAACGCGACCTGCGAATGTCTAAACTCAAGCAGAAAGTCTCCGGTTGTTTCCGCTCCGAAACCGGTGGAGATGCCTTTGCCATTATCCGCTCCTGCCTTTCGACCCGCCACAAACAGTTCGACGATCTTTTCAACTCGCTCGTCCTGACGTTCCAAGGGCAACCCCCAATACCCCAATCGGAGTAGCTGAATAGTTACGCTTCAACGTATTATTCGAGCTTCCTCCAACGAAGGTGACCTGATTGCCGATTTCTTCTGTGGGCTCCGGCACCACCGCCGCCATGGCCGAAAAGCTGGGCCGCAAGTGAATTGCCACGGACCTCGGCAAGTTCACCATTCACACCACCCACAAGCGCCTGATCGGCGTACAGCGGCAACTCAAGGCGGAGGGCAAGAACTACCGCGCCTTCGAGATCCTCAACCTGGGCAAGTACGAACGCCAGCACTTCATCGGCGTCAATCCCAACCTGCGGGAGACAGCGCGGCGCAGACAACTGGAAGAAAGATAAGCGGCCTTTCTCGACCTGATCCTGCGCGCCTACCGGGCGGAGAAAGTCGAACAATTCGCTTGCTTCCACGGCAAGGCGCCGGTCAACTGGTAGCGGTGGGACCGGTGAACCTGCCGGTGACCCGGCTGTTCGTCGAAGAGATCATCCTGGAGTGCCGCAAGGTAGTGTTTCACGATGCCTCCTCCATCGAGGTCAAACCGCACATCTCCCCCCCTGACAAGGCTGGTCTTTATACACATTTGACTCCGTCAGGCGATCACGGGCCCTGGGGTGGCGGCTGACAGCCATTAGGGTAAGATTCCCAACAGCTCGGTGCGAGCAACGGGTTGAACAGGACGTACATTTGGACCGCCATGTCGAGCCGCTACAAGCCACGCCAGAGCGTTTGAGCACCGGGTGGAACCATCTCCTTTACGCCCGAGGTAACCGCCCAGGATGCCAGCATGCGAATCGCCTCGCCCAGGCTCGGTGGCTCATCCGGAGCGACGGGGGTCTTATGGTGAATGCAATACAGGGCCTTCCACTCGACCTCCTCGAAGAAGACGTTACAAGGATGTTCCGGCCGGCGGCGCCCGAACTTGGTCAGGTGATAGATGCGCCAAGCAACACCAGATCGACACCGAGACAAGCTGGCAGACGATCGGCGGTGCCCAGCTGGCGGTCTCGGATTCGACAGCCGCTTTTGAGCGTGCGGTGGAATACCTCGATACCCCAGCGTGCGGCATAACATTCGGCGCGCTGCACCGCATGCTCGAAGGTGGTCACCGCCACACTGGTCAATTGTAGCTTGAGCTCACCGACCACTGGCTGCGCACTGACATACGACCATAAGACAACGTCCGTATCGACTCGACGCCGGCGACTACGCTCAGCACGCACCAAGAGCTTCGGCCCGTGGGTTCGCGCGCGACTTCGGTAAACAGCTTGTAGAGATCCGACTCGCGACCGCCCACACTGACGAACAGCGTGTCCGGACAGAGCGCCTGAATCTCGGCGAGCTTGCGGTAGCTGCGCAACCACTTGTGACTTTCCTTTGGCTCGATCGGTAAGTGCTGGCGCCACTCACGCTTACCCCGATCGTGGGGATCACGTGCCCAGCACGGCGCATCGATCATGCCGAGCGGGATGCCGTCTTCGCTGAAGGCGACCGTGTCATGCAGGATCAATCCCGTGGCCTGATCCTGCTTCGTGTTGATCGGCCCGAACTTCTCGGTGGCCGGGTGGTGATAATCATTCAGCGTAGTCGTATCCTGCGGGGCAAGCACCACCGCGTGCGCTCGGATGCGCGCGCGGCTGGCCTCGATATGCGGTGTGAGAATCACCTCCATGGTGACCTTCTCATTCTGGAAGAACCGATAAGTCCCGAGCGGGCGGGCTTTGGTGCCGCAGGCCTGGGGGACATTGGCCTGCGGGTTCTTGTAAAAATCCTGCGCCACGGTGAGCAAACGCTGCTTGAGCCGTTGATCGTGCAAGCGCAGCGTGGCGAACTCCACCTCCGCCCAAAACGCCGATTTGCCTAGCGGCGCTGGCATGTTCAGCCGCGTTGGCGGTGCGGCACACAGCTGCTCCCGCCAATTCGAACATAAGCCATAGACAAACAGGCGCTTGGGAATGCCATCGCGCCGCCCAGCGGTCTAGCCTACCTCGGTCCAATTGGCCGCGCGGTAGCATCCGCCATCAAACCAGGTCGGATCGACGAAGGTCTCCACCAGCACCGGCGCCAAGCCATAGCGCGCCGCCCAGTCCGTCGGCAATCGCCCCGTGACGCGTCCCAACACATGGGAGGCCAAGCTCGCAACCTGCACACTGGGTACGATCAGAAACCGGCTGTTGGTGACCACCCAACGCAGATTAGCCAAGCGGGCGGCTTCGCTCCAACCAAATGTAACGATCGCGGGCCTGCAAAGCCCAGCTGGCGGAATTGAAGGATAAGGCCGCCACCACACCATAGGTGGGACTGCGCACTAAGTAACGTAACTGGGCACCACACAAAGGTTTATCACCCAGATAGTGGTGACGTTCCATGAGCGCTCGCCACACCTTTGCCTCTTCACGGCGGTGATCATCAATCACCACGATGTCCAAGGGCCCCAGCTCGGCTAAAGTCATACGCAGATCCACCGGCTCGAGGACCGGATTGGGGTCTTGGCGCGGAGCAACCGCGGTTGGCTCAGGTAGCAGCTCGATCAGCTCACGGCGATGCAGCTCGGCCAATGCCTTGCGGCATACGCCCTCTTGCCAATCACCCCGGTCGCTGCGCCACTCGATCCACTGACAGATCTGACGCGATAGGGTGCGGCGCGAGATCTGGGGCTCGCACCGGATCGCCTCCTGGATCCGGCCGATGAGATCCCGCGAAAATCCCTGTCCACAAATCCGCATACTCTTAAAGTGTACGGATTGGCTTGACGGAGTTAAGTGTGTACCAAGACCAATGTAGGGAGCAAATAAACTGTCCGGACTTGTAGCCCATGATGTATCCGGTTTCATTGGACGCCGAGGAGGGTCCAATGAGCCGAACGAGCTTGCTGCAGGAGATTCGGAAGATGAGATTTGAAGAGGCGTCTGGGGGGGCAAGCAGGCCGCCTGAGACAGGAGGAGGCGACTCGGCTGCTCGGGGTATGCGAGCGGACCTTTCGGCGCTATGTTGACCGCTACGAGGACGAGGGTCTGCCAAGGGGTGATCGACAAGCGCCTGGAGCAGATCTCACACCGGCAGGTACCAGTGGATGAGGAGGGATCGGCCTTCGTGCCCTGGATCGGCGGCAAGCTGGATGACTTCCTATGTGAGACCTTCGAACGTGTCGTTGGCAAAGACAACTGCGTGGCCTTCGGGGGGATGGCCTTGCAGATCCCCAAGGACCGCCACCAGATGCATTACATGAAGGTCAAGGTGTGGGGTGCATTGCTATCCCGATGGCAACCTTGCCGTGTTCCACGGACCGCGTTGCTTGGCTCGATATGATGCCCAAGGTCAGTCGATTCCGCTCCAGCTACAGGGTGTCACGCAGGTCCGCTGCCGTATCCAAAGCGGACAGTTGATATGCTACTAAACTGGACAGTTTTATTTGTTGCCAACACACACTGGACACAGTCTGGTAGTGGTACTTTAACGCCCCATGCGGCTGTTCGGGCAGACATTCACGGCATCGACCATCGAACGCATCCGTGGCGCGGTTGCGGCGGAGTCCGGACTCACGCGCAGC
>Ga0209457_1000234_pt1 | contig 13321 bp, 13 predicted proteins | sample WorMetHEROISLAND_5_FD_187410 | JGI IMG/M metagenome (GOLD analysis project Ga0209457, IMG submission 187410) | Marine gutless worms symbiont microbial communities from Max Planck institute for Marine Microbiology, Germany - Olavius sp. 5 HERON... ... | reverse complement strand
AAGTCCGAGGATGGCGGCCGGCTGGAATTGTGGCTATCCTTGGCCAGGCGCGCTTCCAACTCCCGGATGCGCCACGCAGGTGCTCAATGAGCGCCGTCTGCTCCGCCACCCGTTCACGCAACCGCTTAAGCTCGTCGTCAGGGTTTTCCGGAGAATGGGTTTAGGGTAGGTTATTCCAATTTGGGAATAAATTGCGTGTGTAGCCTACCGCTTGGCAAGAGGTCCTGAATAGTTACGTCGTTGTTTTCTCTTGCGCTCGGCCTTCCAGAGCCTTGGGAGGTCGTTGATGTGGCCTGCGATCCCAAATCGGGCCGGATCGATTTCCACCTTACCTTCCCGCCCCGGGGACACGATTCTCTTGTCCGCATTGTGGGGCGGAACACCAGCCGGTCCACGACACGCTTGAGCGTGACTGGCGTCACCTAAACTTCTTCCAATTCCAAGCCTACATCCACGCCAAGGTGTCCCGTGTGCGCTGCGGGACTTGCGCCAAGACTACCCCCAGGTCGTGGCGCCCTGGGGGGCCCCCAACAGCGGCTTCAGCCTACGGATGGAGGCCTTACTGGTCACCCTCTGTCAGGCGATGGCGGTCTTTCAGGCCGCTCAATTGCCTGGCGTCAGCGACCGGGCGCGTCTGGCGCACCCTCGATCATTACGTCGATCAGGCGCACGCTCAAGAGGACTTCTCGACCCGTCACCTCGGTTGGTCTCGACGAGACCACCTCGCGGCGTGGACACAGTTACATGAGCTTGTTTCACGATCTCGATGCCCCGCGTGGGCTCTATGCCTGCGAAGGGCGAAAAGCCCAGGTCGTGGCCCAATTTGCCGATGCGCTCGAGGCTCCTGGCGCCTGTGCCGAGAACATCGGCGTGGTCTGTATGGATATGTCGGCAAGCTGCCAGGCTGGCGTGTGTGAGCATCGGCCCTGGGTGGCGATCACCGTCGATGAGTTTCACGTCATTCAGCTCGTCAACAAGGCGGTTGACGAAGTGCGTCGCCAAGAAGTCGAAAGGGCCCCGGAGCTGCGGCGTACACGCTACACCTAGCTCAAGGATAAGAACGCTTGGAGTAACCGCCAGAAGCCCCGTTTGCGGAACTCAAGCGCCAAAACCTCAAAACACACCGTGGCTTCCGGACCCAGGAGACGTTACGCGAGATTTTCCACAGCGCTCAGAGCGCGGCGCAAGCCGAGCCGCTCCTCGACAGATGGTACAGCTGGGCGCGCCGTTTCCGCCTGGAGCCGATCAAAGCGGTGGCCAAGACGCTTAAGAAGCACTGGCCAGGCCTCCTCAATGCGTTCGATTCCAGGCTCACCAACGGCCGTGTCGAGGCGGTCAATTCGCTCATCCAGGCGGCCAAAGCCAGGGCCCGCAGCTACGGGACCACCAGGCACCTGATTCCCATCCTCTACTTTGTGGCGGGTAAGTTGACCCAGCTGCCGACTTCTCCGTTCGTCGTCCAGTCGGGGCTTCCCATCACGACTTGAATCAGGTCGCTATGATCCGCTACCCACACTAAACGCAAGAGAGCCTTTTTAAAAAAGCCAGCCTCAAGTCGCATCGCGTGCGTGGTTGGTTGACCGCCAAGCACGGCGAACGCTTTGACGAAAAATGTCACGATATCTGCGAGACCTATCGGCTGGCTCCGAAACGGGCCCAAGCCGGCATCAAGACCGTCTCGATCGATGAGATGACCGGTATTCAGGCCCTGGAACGCGCGGCTCCGACCTTACCGATGCGCGCGGGTGACGTCGAACGTCGGGAACTCGAGTACATCCGCCATGGCACGCAAACCTTGATCGGCGGATTTCAAGTCACCACCGGCCAAGTTGTTGCCCACATGGGGCTAACCCGTAATGAGAAGCGATTGATCGGGCAACGTTCGTCGACCAAAGTCTGGCATTTCGTGATGGACAACCTCAATACTCATTGCTCGGAATCCGTCATTCGGCTCGTGGCCCGGAAGATCGGCTCCCGCGCCGACCTGGGCATCAAAGGGAAGAGCGGTATCCTCAAATCCATGGCAACCCGCGAGGCGTTTCTGCGCGACCCGAGCCATCGGCATCGCTATCCACTACACACCCAAGCATTGCTCGTGGCTAAACCAAACCGAAATCTGGTTCTCGATTCTGGCGCGCAAAGTCATTCGTCGAGGCAATTTCACCTCCACCGACGATCTGGTATCCAAGCCCACGGCTTTCATCGAATACTTCAATCGTACCATGGCTAAGATACTGTCTAAAAAGGTAGTCTCTCAAGCTTTTCCGTTATGTTGAATAAAATCTCTCTCAGTCAGTCCAAACCATACCTGAAAATACTGATGGCCGGACGGTGATGACTCTTGATTGGGATCGGTTTTTGCTCATGTAACCATTCCCCGAGGAAATGCGCCCAGCAGAAGGCGATCGCTAACAAGGCCAGAAGCTTCTCAATGTGATCCAACTCGGTCAGGTAGGTTGCTTTAAAATCGAATCCTTGGCTCTTCAAGGCTTTGAATAAGGTTTTGATTTTCCAATGCCGTTTATCATTGCCCAGGATGCCGGCGCGTCGCCATTTTTCGCGAAACCCGAAATGGGGTCCGTCCGATTTCGGGTTTCGCAAAAAATCAGGCGACGGCCATGGCCTTCGGCGGCCCACGTTCGTCCTGCATCCGTCCCAGCGCGCACTACGCGCTGCGCCAGAACTCCCGCAATGACTTAACGTCGTGTCGCATGGCCTTACATTTCGTCTCCGCCGGCGCTCACGCGCCACACTCCGACGAAACGCCCGGCCCTACGGCTACGCGGGGGTCGTCGCACTCCGCTCGTCGCTTACGCTCCCTCGCTTTCCTGTGCTCCTCCGTGGCTAATTGCATGAAATTGACGGTCCTGACCTTGATCAAAGCGATAATCGGACCGGCCAAGCATTTGGTTCTGACCAAGTTCCAACCGAAATAGCTGGGCAACAGAGGCACAAGAGCGGCGACATTCTGGTCCATCGTTGGAGCCCTCCAAAAAAATTTATCTATAGTATTATGTCAAAACTCGACAGGGATGGCTTGAACGCCCAGCTCAACTGTAACAAAAATACTTATTCTAAATTAATATATTGCGGTTTTTTGTCCCGAACCATGGTCCGTTCTTGATCTATTTGCGTCTATTTGCGGCTATATCTTCCGGGGAATTCCTGCTGGCTCTTGGTTATCGGTTGTTGAGAGCTTTCGTATCCCCGAAAGCTACGGGGCTTCACTTTGGCGCCGGCACCCGCGGTCCTACGATTACGGTGGCGAACTGGTCCGGATGGACCCTGCGGCCGAAGGCGTCGCGGATCTGCTCGGCCCGCACCGCGGACACCCGCTCGTTGAAACGACCCAGGTAATCCAGGGGTAGATCGTAGAAACTGATTACTACCAGATATTCGACGATTTTGCGGTTACCGGCGATACGCAGGGGGAAGCTTCCGGTGATGTGCTCGATGGCGGCGGTCAGCTCCTCGGCCGTGGGTCCGGCCTCTCGGAACCGCCGCACCGTGTCCATCAGTACCTCGCGGGCGGCGGCAGCTTGGTCGTTCTTGGTCTGCAACCCCAGCAGGAAAGGACCCCGCTCGGCCAAGGGGAGGAAGTGGCTGTAGGCGCTATAGGATAGGCCCCGTTGCTCCCGGATCTCCTGCATGAGCAAAGAGACTAGCCCACTGCCGCCGAGGATGTGATTGCCTACGTAGAGCGGGAAATAGTCCGGATCGCGCCGCCGCATTCCCGGTTGTCCCACGAAGATATGGGTCTGGGTCGATGGAAAGTTGGGTGCTTCTAGGATCGGGGCGGAAAGCTCCGGTACCGGCGGTAGCTCGGGGGCTGGCCAGCCGCGCGGCAAACCGGCCATGAGATGCTCCGCAAGGTCCTGGGCCTGCATCTGCGACAGGGCCCCGACGATGGTGATCACCGCATTGTCGGCGACATAGTAGCGGCGGTGGAACTCGACCAACTCCTCACGCCGCAGGGCGGCCACTGTCTCCAAGGTCCCGGCGGGATCCGCAGCATAGGGATGAGTACCGAAGACCTCGCGGTAGATGGCCTTGGATCCCACGGTGCGGGGATTTTGCTCGTCCTGACGCAGGGCGACTAGGCGATTCCCGCGCACGCGCTCGAAATCGGCCGGGTCGAAGCGGGGCCGGGCCAAGCTTATGGCCGCGGTCTTCAGGACTTGGTCCAAGGCCGGCTGCGCGGTCAAGGTGCGCAGCGAGAGGGTGCCCATATCGCGAGTAGCCTTGACGGAGAGCTGCGCCCCAGCGGATTCGATCCGTTCGGCAACTGTGTCCGCATCCCATTCCCCGGCCCCTTGTGTCAGCAGGCTCGCGGTCAGGGAGGCCAAGCCGGAGCGCTCGCCGTCCCGGGCGCTGCCGGCATCGAACACCACCCGGACGTCGAGCATCGGCAGGTCCGGTGCGGCGACAAAGAGCACCCGCGTGCCTCCCGTCGTCTCCCAGGTTTGGATCTCGGGTCCCTCCCAGGCAGCGCTCGCAGCCACGGGGCTTAGCAGGAGGCACAGCACGGACAAGATTCGGGTGCCGTCAATGCGCATGGTGGGTTCCTCCCGCGGCACTCGTTCTCGGCGGCTTGCCGGCTATGGGTTGTGGCTCCAGTAGGGCGACCGTGAGATTGTCCGCAATCAGGTGTTTGTGTGCCACGGCCCGAATCTGTTCCGGGGTTACGCGGCTCAAATGCTCAATATATCGGTCCACCAAAGGCCAACCCAGGCCCACGGTCTCTAGGTGCCCCAGCTGCATGGCCTGATCAAAGACCGAATCCTGCTCATAGACCTTGCCGGCGATAAGCTGGGTACGGATGCGCTCGAGCTCGGACGCCGTCACCGGCAGGGTGCGTACCCGCTCGATCTGCGCCCGGATGGCCTGCTCGAGCGCTACGATCGTATGGCCCTTGGCCGGGGTGCCATCGATCAGGAACATCCCGGGGAGACGGGTAAAGGCGCTGTAATCGGCATCGACCGTCGCGGCGACCCGAGAGCCGCGCACCAGCTCGCGGCTGAAACGGGCGCTGCGGCCACCGGCGAGTACCGAGGCCAACATTTCCAGAGCGTAAGGCTCCCAGTCCGCTCGATCCGGTCCCGGCGCCGTCGTTTTATAGCCCAGGATGAGATAGGGCTCTTTGGCCGGGGCCTTGACCCGGATCCGTTTCTCCCCGCGTTGCACCGGCTCGCCGCGTGGCTTGGGTGGTGACACCTGCGCCGGCTCCAGGGGGCCAAAGTACTTCTCGGCCAGCGCGAACACCTCTTCCGGCTCTAGGTCGCCGACGACGACCAAAGTGGCGTTGTCGGGGGCGTACCAACGGCGGTACCAAACTCGTAGGTCAGCGACCTGTAGGTGCTCCAGGTCTTGGGCCCAGCCGATGACGGGGATCCGATAGGGAGATGCCTCGTAGGCGGTGGCATTGAGCTGCTCGAAGGTCAGGGCTTGGGGGTCGTCCTCGGTACGCAGGCGGCGTTCTTCCTTGACGACCTCCAATTCCTTGAGAAACTCCGCCTCTGGCAGCGTGAGATTGCGCATCCGCTCGGCCTCTAGCTCGAACGCGATCGCTAGCCGGTCCCGGGCCAAGGTCTGGTAATAGGCCGTGTAATCGCGGTCGGTAACGGCGTTCTCTCTACCCCCGTGAGCCGCGATGATGCGGGAGAACTCACCGGGAGCGAGCCGTTCCGAACCCTTGAACATCATATGCTCCAACACATGAGAGATCCCGGTCACGCCGGTGTGCTCATAGCTGGAACCGACTTTGTACCAAACCTGAGAAGTGACGATCGGGGCGCGGTGATCAGGCTTCATCAGCACCTTGAGCCCGTTGTTCAGCACCTTTTCGTGTACCTCGGAGCCGGCCACGGCGATGTGGGTTACCAATATCCCGAGCACCATCAAGATCGATTTCATCAAGGGGACCCCCTGGCCCGTTATCCATGAGAAGTAACTATTCAGGACCTCTTGCCAAGCGGTAGGCTACACACGTAACCTAGGTCTATGCTGGAATAAGCCACCTTAACCCATTCTCCAGAAAAACCTAAAGACGAGATTAAGCGGTTGCGTGAACGGGTGGCGGAGCAGACGGCACTCATTGAGCCTCTGCGCGAGCGCATCCGGGAGTTGGAAGCGCGCCTGGCCAAGGATAGCCACAACTCCAGCCGGCCGCCATCCTCGGGCTCACCGTTCAAGAGGCCGCCACCACGCTCGCAACGCCAGCCAAGCGGGTGTAAGCCAAGTGGACAACCGGGCCGACGCGGTGTCACTCGCTCCCTGGTCGATCACCCCGACCAGTGCGTGATCATCCCGTTGACGGGGACCTGCGCCTGCGGACGCGGCCGCACCGAGATCGCTACTACGGTGCTCGCGGAGCAACGCTAGGTGGTCGAGGTGGAGATCCAGCGTAAGATACATCGAGTACCGCATTGCCGGCGGAACCTGTGCCTATGGGCACGCGCAACGCAGCACGTTTCCTGCAGGGATTGAGGCCCCGGTGCAATACGGACCGAGCGTATCGGCCTTTGCGGTCTACATGACCCAATACCAGTTGTTGCTCTACACAGCGCACCGCCGGGGTGCTCAATGAGCTAGCCGGCCTTGGGATCTCACCGGGTACCCTCCAGCGCACCGTACGGGTGGCGGTTACCTGCCTGGAGGCGTCAGTCAACGCGATTCGCCGCGCACTCATCACCGCGCCAGTGGCCCATGCCGACGAAACTGGCCGGTGCGTGAACGGCAACCTGTACTGGCTACACGTACTCAGTACCAACCGGCTTACGGCCTACTTCCCTCATCCCAAACGTGATGCCGAGGACCTGGATGCGTTCGGCTTGTTGACGTTGTTCGCTGGCATACTCGTGCATGACCACTGGCCAGCCTACCAACGCTACCAATGCTGGCATGCCTTCTGCAATGCCCATCATCTACGTGAGCTAACCGCTATCGCTGAGAGGTTCCCGAGCCAGCCGTGGGCAACCGATATGATCGCGCTGTTGTGCCAAGCCAATGCCCTGGTCAGCGAGGCCCAGGTACAGGGTCTCAAGGCGTTACCCACCGGCAACGTCGAGCACTTGCGGACCCGCTACGACACCATCCTCACCGAAGCTGAAGCCGGCAATTCTCCCCGTCCCTGCTGTCCCGGGAGGAGCACAAGAAAGCGAGGGAGCGTAAGCGACGAGCGGAGCGCGACGATCCCCGAGTAGCCGTAGGGCCGAGCGTTTCGTCGGAGTGCGGCGCGTGAGCGCCGGCGGAGACGAAAGGCAAGGCCATGCGACACGGCGCCAAGTCATTGCGGGAGTCCTGGCGCCGCGCGGAGTGCGCGCCGGGACGGACGCAGGACGAACGTGAACCGCCGAAGGCCATAGCCGTCGCCTGATTTTTTGCACCCGAAATCGGACGGACCCCATTTCGGGTTTCGCGAAAAATGACGACGCTCCGAGCACCCGCGGGCGCGTCAAACAATCCCCGGCCTACAACCCCATTTGGCGACTGCGCGAGCACCGCAACGAGGTCCTGCGCTTCCTCACTGACCTGCGCGTTCCCTTCGACAACAACCAAGCCGAACGCGACCTGCGAATGCCCAAGCTCAAGCAGAAAGTCTCCGGTTGTTTCCGCTCCGAAACCGGCGGAGATGCCTTTGCCATCATCCGCTCTTGCCTTTCGACCCGCCGGAAACAGCCCGACGATCTTTTCAACTCGCTCGTCCTGACGTTCCAAGGGCAACCCCCAATGCCCCAATTGGAGTAGCTGAATAGTTACCAGCAGTGATTATCATTTGGTAGCCCTAGGGTCTCCTTAATAGAGGCCTTGAAAAATCGCACCCCTGGAATTGTTCAAATCTCGAAATGAAAACGTGTCTTTCATTTCTCTCCTATTTTTCAATCAGTTACATGATCGAAGGCTGGCGGGGTCTGCCTAGTCCGCACGGGCACCTCGAATTTTCCAAGGTACCAAGGTACCCATAACAGGGTATTTCAAGCCTCGGGAATCTCTTCTCTGGGGTCTAGCTCCCGCGCCTCTTCTTCGAGCATCACCGGAATGTCGTCCCGGATCGGATAGGCCAGGCGATCTCCCCGGCAGATGAGCTCCGCGGCCTTGGGGTCGTAGTGCAGAACGCCTTTGCACACCGGACATCTTAGGATATCCAAGAGTTTTTTATCCATTGCCAATACCCTTCAATGTTTCTGTCAGCAACTGCTCGAATCCGTTCCGAAGCCGCGCCGTCACAGGCAGGTACCAGAAATCCGGGCGCGCAAAATCGGTGCACTTGACTGCGTCCTTCTCTGTCATGATGACAGGTCCCGGGGGCCAGGATGCCGCATCCTCGCGACTGAAGGCATGATGATCCGGATAGGGTCGCTCATATACATAGAGTCCATGGTGACGCAACAGGTCGAAGAAGCGATCGGGATTGCCGATTCCCGCGACCGCCGTGACCCGTTGTCGGCGCAGCATTTCCAGGCTGCGCGTGATCCTGCGATCGCCAAGATTGACGAGCCGTTCGGGAGCTATGTGCATGACCGCCCCCTCGGCACAAGGATCGCCGTTGCAGATAATCAGGTCCGCTGTGTGACGCCGTGCCGCGGGCTCACGCAATGGACCGGCAGGTAGGCAGCGTCCATTGCCGAAGCGGCGTGAGGCATCGATCACGAGGAGCTCCAGATCTCGTCCCAGACGATAGTGCTGGAGCCCATCATCGCTCACAATCATACCGCATCCGCAGTCGGTCACAAGCCGCTTGCCGGCGGTGACCCGATCGGCCCCCACGACTACGGGACAACCGCTGCGCCGAGCCAGCAGGACCGCCTCATCTCCAACCGAGTGGGGATCGCTGTCCCCGTTTACCAACTGCGGTTGGTGGATGTGACCACCATAGCCTCGGATCAGGATACCAGGCCGGTGATCCTGGCGACGCAGCAGGTCGGTCACCCACAGTACCAACGGGGTCTTGCCGGTGCCGCCGACGGTGAGATTACCGACTACGATCACGGGAACCGGTAGTCGATAAGTACGCAGCCAAGCTTTCCGGTAGGCGAGACACCGCAGCCCGACGATACCACAATAAAGCCAGCTCAACGGCAGCAGTGCATAGGAGAGCGGGTGGTCGCCGTACCAGACCCTCGTGGCAAGATGGACCATGGTTCAGGAAACCTGTAGACGTACTTACGCCGCCGCGGGTTTCGTCGTGTGGAGCTGCATGCGGTGCAGCCGCGCGTAGTAGCCGTCCTGGGCGAGTAGGTCCGAATGTCGGCCCTGCTCCAGGATCCGCCCTTGCTCGATAACTAGGATCCGATCCGCATTTTCGATAGTGGAGAGCCGATGGGCGATGACCAGGGTCGTGCGGTGCCGCATCAGAGCCAGCAGTGCCGCCTGAATGTGGCGTTCCGACTCGGTATCCAGAGCGGACGTGGCCTCGTCCAGAATCAGGATGGGGGCGTCCTTGAGCATGGCCCGCGCGATGGCGATACGCTGTCGTTGGCCGCCGGAGAGCAATACGCCACGGTCGCCGATCGGGGTCTCGAAGCCCTGCGGGAGCCCGCGAATGAAGTCCAGAGCATGAGCCGAGGCGGCTACCCGCTCGATTTCCCGGTGGTCCACCGTCCCCGGGCGGCCATAGGCGATATTGTTGGCTACCGAATCGTTGAACAGGACCACATCCTGGGTTACCAGGGAGAGCTGGTCGCGCAGGTTTTGCAGGGTCAGCTCCCGCACCTCCACGCCATCGATAAGGATCTGCCCGCAGGTTGGATCGTAGAAACGAGGCAGCAGACTGATCAGGGTAGTCTTGCCACTGCCGGAACGGCCTACCAAGGCGATCGCCTCCCCGGGCGTTATGGTGAAGGTCACGGCCCGGAGTACGGGTCCCTTGGTCGGATCGTAGACATGACCCACCTCCCGATACTCGACTCGCCCCGAGGCACGTCCCAGGGTGTGAGTGCCGGTATCTCTCTCGGGCTCGGTATCCAGCAGATCGAACAGATTTTCGGCCGCGATGATGCCTCGCTGCAGATGGGCGTTGACCGAGGTCATGCGTTTGACCGGCGGCAGCAACAGGCCCATGGCGACGACGAAGGACATGAAGGTGCCGACCGAGATGCCATCCCGTAGCCCCTGGAGCGTGGACAGGTAGACGATCACGGCGATCGCCAGAGCCGCGATGAGCTGCACCAGGGGAACGCTCGCCGCCTCGGTGACGACCATCTTCATCTGCAGCGAGCGGGTCTTCTCGTTGACACCACTGAAACGGACACGCTCCCGGAATTGTCCACCGAAGGTCTTGACGACCCGATGGGCATCGATTACCTGCTGGGTGGCATGGGTCAGCGCACCGACCCGATCTTGGATATGCCGGCTGTGATGCCGAAAACGTCGGGTGGCATACTTCACCGCCCCCGCCATCGTAGGCCCGATCAGTAGAAAGATCGCGGCCAATGCCGCATCGATGTACAGCATGTAGGCCATCAGTCCGATGATAGTGAAGCCATCACGCACGATGGTGGTCAGGGCCACAGTCGTAGCATTGGCGACATGTTCCACACTGTAAGTGAACTTGGACAAGATCTGCCCGGAGCTGTGACGATCATAATAGGGGGTGGGCGTACGCATCAGGTGATCGAACATCTCCCGGCGCAGATCCGCCACCACGCGCTGCCCCACCCATCTGAGAAAATAGGTATTGATGAACCCAGCCCCTCCGCGAACGACGAACAACAGCACCAACAGCACCGGCATAGTGCGCACCACATCCGGGTCACGCTCGACAAAGCTGCCGTCCAGCAGGGGTTGCATCATGGCGGCGAAGAGCGGCTCGGTGGCCGCATAGACCAGCATCCCAAAAATCGAGATGGAAAAGGGCCGCCAGTAGGGCTTGGCATAACCGAGCAACCGGCGGTAGATACGTCGGGCGGAGTCCGAAAGGCCCTGCGCCTTTCTCATCGGATCGGGTCGGACCGGGTCGCGGCGAAGGCGATACGCAGCAGCCCGAGCCGGCTGGCCACATCCATGGCGGTCATGACCGCTCGGTGAGGGGTCTCGGCCGCGGCCATGATGACCACCGGGATCTCGCGCTCATCGCCGACCACCTCCCTGATCGCCCGCTGCAACATATCCGGCTCGCGGTCGGCTACCGGCTGCCCGTTGACGGAGAAGGCCCCCGCCGTATCGATGCCGATCTCTAGGACTCGGGAGTTGGCGGTGGGAGTGTCCCCGCCCCGGATCTCCGGTAGCTGCACCTCGATTCGTGTGTCTTGCTCGAAAGTGGTGGACACCATGAAAAAGATCAGGAGCAGAAAGACCACATCCAGCAGTGGTGTCAGCTCGATCGCAGGGGGCGGCGGACGCCGTGGGCGCAGATTCATGCGCGGTCGCCCTCCGCGCGCGCGCCTTCGATGACCGCCACCAGCTCGATGGCCCGCTCTTCCATGCCGATGGCGAGCCAATCGATCTTACTGTTGAAATGGCGATAGAACAGGAGGGCCGGTATGGCTACCGAGAGACCGGCGGCCGTGGTGATCAGGGCCTTGGAAATGCCGCCCGCCAGGACCGTGGGATTGCCGACTCCGGCATCCATTATGACACCGAAGACCTCGATCATACCGATGATCGTCCCCAGCAATCCCAGCAAGGGTGTCACCGAGGCAATGGTGCCCAAGGTATCGACGTAGCGCCCCAGATCCGCTACCACTTGATGGCCGGTATCCCGGATAGCCTCCTTCATCACCTCCCGGGAATGCGCCCGGTTGGCCAAGCCGGCGGCCAACACCCGCCCCAGGGGAGAAGTTTCTCGCAGCTGGGCCAGATGCTCCACGGTGAGCGGCTCGTGGTCGTGCCATCGGTACAACCCAGCAACCAAATGCTCGGGCATGACCCGGCGCCGACGCAGGACCCACAGCCGTTCCGTGACGATGGCCGTGGCGATAATCGAGCAAGCCAGGATGGGCAGCATCAGCCAACCACCGGTTCTCATCAACTCCAGCACTTGGAAGCTACCTTGGGTCGACGGCATCCGATGCCTGCGATGGATAGTAAGGTCCCGATCAGACCTATATACCCGCCACATATAGATTTTCCGCTGCGATGCACGCCTTTCGCTTTCCGTAAAACCCATGTACGACAGTCAGAGTCCCAGCACATCCTGCATATCATAGAGCCCCGGTTCTCGGCCGGCGATCCAGCGCGCCGCGCGTACCGCCCCGAGGGCGAAGGTCAGACGGCTGGAGGCCTTGTGGGCGATCTCCACCCGCTCTCCCTCCGTGGCGAACCATACCGTGTGCTCACCGACCACATCGCCGGCGCGAATGGTCTCGAACCCGATCGTTTCACGTCGGCGCGCCCCGGTGTGTCCCTCGCGGCCGTAGACGGCGACCTGCTCCAGCTCCCGGCCCAAGGCTTGGGCCACCACCCCCCCCATGCGGATCGCGGTCCCGGAGGGGGCGTCCACCTTGTGGCGGTGATGGGCCTCGATAATCTCGACATCCGCCGTATCCCCGAGCACCCGGGCGGCCACCTCCAGCAGCTTCAGACACAGGTTGACGCCGACGCTCATATTGGGGGAGTGGACGATACCGATCTCGGCCCCTGCCTCGGCAATGACCGCACGTTGAGCAGGAGTAAGCCCCGTGGTCCCGATGACCATCCGCTTACCGGCACTATGGCACAGCTCGACATGGTCGCGGGTAGCGGCCGGAGTCGTGAAATCGATGAGCACATCGAAATCCGCGAGCACCGGCTGCGGATCTGAGCATACCGCTACTCCGAGGTGCCCGACCCCGGCCAACTCACCGGCATCCGTCCCCAGGAAGCTACTGGTGGGCTGCTCGGTAGCGACGCCGAGGGTCAGGCCATCCGCCTCCGTAACCGCCTGGATCAGAGTGCGCCCCATCCGCCCTCCGGCCCCGGCGACCGCGATTCCGATATCCGTCATGGTTTTCTCCTCCGGTCGTTAGAGTAAGGTACCTTAAAGAAAAATCCAGAGGATTTTGAACTTTTCGAGATACCCTATCAAAGTCCCTAGAATGTTAGGGTGCATCTTAGCCTAAGAGACCAGGATCACAACAGGCATCCCGGATAATGATGGAGTCGCTACGGGGCAGGGATGCTCGGCCATTCTTCGAGCACGCCAGTGCTTGAAATCCGGATCGAGACTTAAATAAAGTCCGGATTCTTCAAGGTGCGCCCTGGAGGAGCACAGGAAAGCGAGGGAGCGTAAGCGACGAGCGGAGTGCGCGCCGGGACGGACGCAGGACGAACGTGGGCCGCCGAAGGCCATGGCCGTCGCCTGATTTTTTGCACCCGAAATCGGACGGACCCCATTTCGGGTTTC
>Ga0209457_1000233_pt1 | contig 13340 bp, 13 predicted proteins | sample WorMetHEROISLAND_5_FD_187410 | JGI IMG/M metagenome (GOLD analysis project Ga0209457, IMG submission 187410) | Marine gutless worms symbiont microbial communities from Max Planck institute for Marine Microbiology, Germany - Olavius sp. 5 HERON... ... | reverse complement strand
GGCGCGCCGGAAAGAGCTGGAAGCCGATATACGGCGGATCACGGGAAATTACCAGGAGCGGGCCAAGGGGATGGCGGAGACGATTGTCGGCGATGCGGTGCAGAAAATCGCGGCGGAAGGTTATGCCGTTCAGAAGGAAATGCGGCACCTGCGCCAACAGCAACAAGCCGATACGCGACGACTGGTCGGGACGATCAAGCTGGCGTCCGGTATCGTGTCCGCGGCGCTTATCATCGCGGCGATCACGATCGCCCTTTTCTAACGATGTTTAACGACGTGACAAAGGTTTCGATGGAACCGCAACCGGCTCGTGCCTACTCTCCTACCCTCTACGAATCCCTGGAGGCACTACCCGAGGGCGTGACCGGGGAGATTCTGGACGGACAGCTGCATACCCAGCCACGGCCTGCCGGGCCGCATGCTCATGCTGCTATTCAGCTTGGCGGCCCTATCGCTCGCGGCGATGGCGATGGCGATGGCGATGGTATCGATGGTCCTGGCGGCTGGTGGATCCTGATCGATCCGGAAGTCCACTTCGTGTACGACACCGAAGTGACGGTTCCGGACCTGGCCGGCTGGCGGCGGCAGCGCATGCCGTATATTCCGGAGGGACACCGCTTCGAGGTCGTCCTGGATTGCGTGTGTGAGATTCTCTCGCCATCTACGGCCAGCAAAGACCGTGAAGTCAAGATGCCGCTGTATGCCCGTTATGGCGTGCCGCATGCGTGGCTGATCGATCCGGGTGAGCAGACATTAGAGGTCTATCGGCTCAATGACGGCACCTGGGTGAAGAGCGGTGTCTTCTCCGGTACCGACCAGGTGGTTGCCCCTCCCTTCGAGGCCGTGAGCATCGATCTGGGACTCTTTTGGCCGCCTCGTGGCCCAGTCGCCGTATGAGCGAGCGCCCAGCCGTAGATCCCCGTTGGGGATGACAATCCGTCGGAGCGTTTACAACATAACCAACTGGATTTATTAAAAAAATATTTTGTGAATTAAGTCAAAGATTACTTGACTTTATGTCAAAAAAATGTATTACCATTCTTTTTAGGTTTTTTTCATTATACAGGGTGAACGATATATGGTTCTATCTTCCACACTGAGAACGACGCAAATATCGCTAGATTGCGTAAGCTGGGCTTCCCCGGCTTTTTTTTTTCTTGGGGAAAGATCGTAATATTCTGATTTTACGTCAGGATTCGTATCGAATGGCAAAATTATCGTCTGTTATCGCCTCTCGGCAGCAGCGGCAAGATTCGCCACCAATTTGGTGTAACGACCTCATGAGGTAGAGAGCGGTACGTAACGGCCTTTCCGGAAGCAAAAGAACTGACCGTAGAAATGAAATAAAATATTTTTTGTCAAACGTCTACAAACAGATGGCACAACGGGCTTTTTACGCAATCCCGAACTAGGTACGTAAAGAATATATACGTGCCAGGTTATATGGTGGGAGCGTCCCTAGCGAGAGATTTCATTGTATACCAAACTTGAGGGTAAAAAACCACTTTATTTATTTTAATCACAAGTAGTTATGTTAGGGATCACGTATTCCTTCCCTGTGTAAAGGAGGATCACCACGTGATCGAACAGACCGCAGAAACCATCGCTCTCGCCCTTGGAGGAAAGCGGGTAGGCAAACAGTGGATGGCACGTTGTCCCGCCCATGAGGATACGGACCCGAGCCTTTCGCTCTGGGACGCCGACAACGGCAAGGTCCTGGTCCGCTGCCATGCGGGGTGCGGGCAATCCGATGTGATCGGCCAGCTACGGTCACGAGGACTGTGGAATAGCGTCGGAGATCATCGCCGACGACCCGCAAGAAGACAGCCGCCAACAGAATCCGGAGCAACTCCGGCGCAGAATGACCGCGACCGAACCGCTTTTGCGCTGCGCCTGTGGCGTTCGGCTTCGCCGGCGATGGGCACTCCCGTTGCGAGCTATCTGCAATCGCGCGGCCTCACTCTCGAGATTCCAGACGCGATTCGCTTCCATCCCCGCCTGAAACATCCGAGCGGCCATACTTGGCCCGGAATGCTTGTGCTCGTCACTCGCGGGACTGACGGCCGGCCTCTGGCGATCCATCGCACCTTCCTCGCGCGTGACGGCCGCGGCAAGGCACCGGTCGATCCGCAGAAGATGATGCTCAGTCTCTGCCGGGGCGGAGCGGTACGCCTCGCCGTATCCACCGGAAGACTGATGGTCGGCGAAGGCCTCGAAACCTGCCTCTCGGTCATGCAGGCTACGGGCCTGCCCGCCTGGGCCGCGCTTTCGACTGCGGGGCTGCGTGCCTTGCAGCTACCCGCCGCAATCGAAGAGGTAATCGTCCTCGCGGACGGTGACGCACCGGGTAAGGCGGCAGCGCTCGAAGCGGCTAGAAGATGGAAACACGAAGGCCGAACGGCGCGCATCGCGCACCCACCTACAGGCATGGACTTCAACGACGTCCTACGCAGTCACCGCAGCGACGCGCAGGAGGATGGAGCATGAGTAGCGCCGCCGAAGATCGGCTCCGCTGCCGTCGACCGTGCCGAGGAAGTCCGGGATCCCCTGGACGACCTGCCTGCGCGTACCGAGGTCGATCCGGGGGCACCATTCGATCCGGAAATGCTCGCGGCGCTCATCGCCTTGCGGCAGGAGGATCTCGAACATTTCGAAAGCCGGCGCGCCCAGCTCAAGCGCGCCGGTTGCCGAATCACCGCGCTGGACAAGGCTTTAGCCAAGAAGGCCGGCGATGACAGCGGCCGCCGCCTGAAGCAGGCGGACCTATTGATCGAACTGGCTCAGGAGGCTGAGCTGTTCCACAGCCCCGACGGAACCACCTTTGCCGACCTTGTGGTCAACGGCCACCGCGAAACCCGACCGGTCCAAAGTAAGGATTTCAAACATTGGCTGGTCTTGAGATTCAAAGAGGCGACCGGTGGCGTGCCGAACTCCGAGGCCCGGAAGTCGGCACTCACTGTCCTCGAGGCTACGGGATGCCACCCAGGACCCGAGCGGGAGGTGTATACCCGCGTGGGGGAGCTGGAGGGCAAGCTCTACCTCGATTCTCGGCGACAAGACTTGGCGGGCCGTGGAGATCGACAGTGACGGCTGGCGCGTGGTCGACGAGCCTCCGGTACGGTTCCGGCGCGCCGCCGGAATGCGGGCTTTGCCGACGCCTGTGCCAGGCGGCTCGATCGAAACATTGCGGCGGTTTCTCAACGTCCAGAGCGACAACGACTTCGTCTTGGCCGTAGCTTGGGTACTCGCTGCGTTACGGAATATCAAGCCATACCCGATGCTAGCGCTATCCGGTGAGCAGGGCTCGGACAAATCCACCTTTTCCGCGGTCCTGCGCGCGCTGATCGACCCAAAGGCTGCGCCGCTGCGTGCCCTGCCGCAGGAGGACCGTGATCTGTTCATCGCGGCGAACAACGGCCATATCCTGGCCTTCGACAACCTCTCGGGACTACCCGCGGGGATCTCTGATACGTTGTGTCGGATCGCCACCGGCGGTGGATTCGCAGTACGCCAGCTCTACACCGATCAGGACGAGGTGCTGTTCGATGCCGCGCGTCCGGTGATCCTGAACGGCATCGAGGACATCGTTACACGGACGGACCTGGCCGACCGGACGATCTTCCTGACATTGGAGGCGATCCCCGAAGAGCGGAGGCGGCCCGAAAAGGAGCTGTGGGCGGAATTCGACGTCGCCCGACCGCAGCTCCTCGGAACGCTGCTCGATGCGGTTTCCCATGGTCTCAAGCAACGGCCGGATACCCGGCTCGACAGTCTGCCACACGAGGACTGAATCGGGGTGAACGGGAACCGCCTCGGATCCTCTGGGCAACCTCGAAACAGAGGCTGGAGAGAGGGTGAGCAAATCGAAGGCTTGGCCGGCGTCGGCTCGGGCCTTGTCGGGGCGCGTCCGCCGGATGACGCATTCCTGCGTGAAACCGGCATTACCATCACCTTCGAGCTCGAGGGCCACACCAGGACCCGAACCATCCGAATTTCCAGCCGGTCAGCACCGATAAGACCGTCTGCATCATCCGCGCCGTCACCGGAACTCACGGGAAACAACGGCTTTGATCATGATGGACCGCGGACGCAAAACCGGGCTGCGGACGCAAACACCGTCCGCGATGCGGCTTAAATCTTCCGTAATAACCATAATAAAAACAACCGAGTGACCGTTACGTACGGTGTGGACGCAAATTTACTACCTTAATCTTTTCTGTTACAGGGAGATATATATGATTATTCTTTTTTTTGAAAAATCCTAAATACGGAGAAGACCGTCCTCACCGTCCGCATCGTCCGCGCAACCGTCCGCACCGTCACCAGAACCCATGGGAAACGAACGAGGCTCAATGAGAACGGAGACGAAATCCATGGCGGCTAAACGCAAGCCCATCAAGGAACGCGATTCGAACCAGCTCACCATCGCCAGCAAGCCCGACGAAGACCCGGCTATTACCACTGCCCGCGCCGTGCTGAACTCGACCATACAGGCCGCAACCACGCTCAAAGCATACGGAAAATCCTACGGCGACCTCGACATGGGAAGCCTGACCGATTCGCTGTCGGAACAGACCCGTGCGAGCCACACCGGCGATCGGCAACGAGTCGAGACCATGCTCACGGCCCAGGCCCACACCCTAGATGCCATTTTCAACCATCTCGCGCAAAGGGCCGTCAACACCGAGCACATGAACCACCTCGGGGGTTATCTCAAGCTGGCCCTGCGGGCGCAGTCACAGTGCCGGTCCACCTGGGAGGCGCTGGCGACCATCCAGAACCCGCCGGTGATGGGCTACGTCCGCCAAGCCAACATCGCCCACGGCCCGCAGCAGGTGAACAACGCATCGGCTGTTCCCAACAGCACTCCGCGTGCGGGAGAACAACCAACGGGAGAAAATTCACCTCGTAAAAACAAACTATTGGAGGAGAAAGATGGCGAACGGATGGACCCCGGAGCGGCGTACCCGCCAGGCCGAGCTGATCCGGCAATGGCGACCGTGGGAGAAATCGACCGGGCCTAAGACCGAGGCCGGTAAGGTGAAGGTGTCCCGGAACGCCTACAAAGGCGGCACCTGGAGGCTGTTGCGCGAACTATCGCGTGTGCTGCGGGAGCACAAAAAGCAGGTATTGACATAGCCGGATCGCCGCTTCTACAGGATGACTGCGGCGGAGGGCGCTGGCCCAATTTCCAAGCGCATCGGGAACGAGGGCGTTAAGGAATCGATCTGCGTGTACGGCCCTGTGCAGTGCTCTAGCGCGGTTACGTCTTCTGCTAACCTCTAACCGTAAGCGGGATTTAGGGAGCTGTCTGTGCCTTACAGGGGCATTTCTTCCCAGCCAGCATGCCCTGTGGTTATGGTGCACCGCAAAGGTCCACCTTACATCAAGACCGATTTCTTTACCCTCTATAATACTCCCATAAGTAAATAATAAGAATTGAGGTTACAAGCCATAATATAAGCGAAATAAGAACAGAATATTTGAATTCATATTTATCTGCAAAATAGAAGATACCGACCAAATAAGAAAGATAAGGTAATAATGAAAAAATACCAAATAGAACTACGTCTTTAAGCCCAACAACTCCCACCTCTTTCATAGATATGTAATGAGCAATGAGTGCACATGATGGGAAAAGGACAAGTAATCCAGATAGATAATAGATCTTAGTTCTAGAAAGGATAGCTATCGCTATTGTTATGGCCGCCCCAAGAAGACCTTTGATAAAAATATCCATATTAATTATTTATGATATTTACGATCTGTCGGATGATCGTTGCTTTCTCTAATCACATGAATATATTCCGGTTAATCGTTTTGATCGACTACAGGTCATTTATCCACCCTGATTTATTGTTTAATTGCCGAATCATCAGTCGGCTTGATTTATCTATTTCTTCAGGTCGTGAATGAATCTGCTTTAGGTAAAGATTATCACCGATCCTCCCACAAATCTCCAATTTCCCTATATCATGTGCGATGATGAATTTAAACCTTTTTGCATATCCATCTAACCTCTCTTTTGCTTTATCTACAATATCTATCCCAGTTTTCAATGGGACTTGAAATTGGCGCTTTACTCGCGGAGTAGGCATACACTGATATAAATAGTAGGGATTTACACCAATTCTGACTAGACCCTCCATTAAATTCTTGATATCCTCGGAGCTGTCATTAATGCCTTTCAGAAGTACCGCCTGATTATTAACAGTTATGCCGGATTCTCTGATTTTCAGAATAGCCTCTCTGGATATGTCAGTTATTTCATTGATGTGATTAAAATGAGTGGGAATATATAATGATTTATTTTTATTAAAAAATTTCAGATATTCCATCATATTTGCATCAAAAAATCTCATAGGATACACGACTGGAGCTCGCGTCCCTATCCTAACATAGTTAACATGATTAATATTAATTATTCTTTGTAGAATAACCTTTAGGCGTGAGGTTTTCATAAGAAAAGGGTCTCCTCCAGAGAGGATTACATTTGTAATCTCATCATGTTCTTCTATGTATTTCGCTGCCTTTTTAAAATCCCCAATAGTTCTGGTGTTTTTTAGACCAACCATCCTTTTTCTAAAACAGTGCCGACAAAACATCGAGCAATAATCTGCAACAAGTATTAAAGCAGAATAAGAATATTTATGTATAATTCCATTTCCCTTGTTATATTTATCATCTCCGTATGGGTCTTCAATAGTATTACATAATCCGCCCTCCATCAATATTTCATTATCACTCGGTACTGATAGCTTTCTTATGGGGTCGTTTTTATCTTTTAAGTTAATTAAGCTTAAATAATATCTAGGAATGTTTATAGGGCTCCTCTCAGTAACTAGTTTTAATTTCTCCTCCTCCCTTTCCGTTAGGCTCATATACATTTTTAATTCATCAATCGAAGTAACATTGTTCTTTAGTTCGAGACGCCAGTCGATAGATCGCCAATTTATACCTGTTAACATAGTTAGCCTCATCCAAAATGTTTGGCTGCTAAGCTTATATCTAACTCGCTTGGGAATCTGCTAGCACTGGGCCTTAAGCGTATAGGGGTGCGTCTTGGCGTTTTGGAATCCCTGATCGCTCTTCTAGTAGAACAGCGGCGCTAAGGATCTCTCCTCCGAAGATATTGCCTACATCGGAAATCATATCAGCACGCCCATCAAAGACCATCTCGGAGAATGGCTCGCCTATTACAGTTTTTACCAGACCCCCTCAACCTCGTAGGCTTCGCCTTCACCGGGCCAAGACAGCGGGAAACCGGCTATAACCGGATGGCGCGACGGGCGAACAAACTCCGCGACAAGCTGGGCTGGGAACCGGGATTTCTCAACGGCAACGGTGGCAAGCCCAAGGGGATGCACTGGAGCACCTTCGAGCGGTTGACGGCACAGCACGATGCCTTTGTGCAAGCCTCACTGGCCAAGATCGCGGCGCGTTATCGCCTACCCCAACCTTGGTAATCGTCATGCCCAGCCCGTCAAGCGACCGGACAGCGTGTCCAAAGGGAATCTGGTCCGATCTCCAAGCGCATCGGAGAAGAGGGTATCGAGAGCCTGATCCGCGTGTACGGCCCTGTGCGGCGCTCTAGCGCGGTTACGAGACTTTTCCCTTACCCTCAACCCTCTAGCGGGCTTCTAGAGGCTGTCTGTGCCTCATGGGGACATTCCTTCCCGGTTAGCATGCCCCGTGGTTGTTGTGCGCCCTGGTGCTATCTTTCCGCCGCCTCAAGACGGCGATGGATGAGTGATGCAAGCGACAACAAATCTGCCGCATCCTCTTCCGACATATCCCAGTTTATGCGCGCTTCGTGGGCGGTTGGATTTCGGAACATGCCGTAGGTGCTTTTAAGGAGATTGGCAAAGCCGGACTGCTCAGATCGCTCGCTGGGCGTTTGCAGGCCATTGATTTTTATCATTGGCGCGGAGCCGTTGAGGGCTAAATCTACAAGCTGCGCGCCGTCGAGATGCAACCCCGTCAAGCGTCGTAGGGAATCAAAAATACTCTTAACCGATTCCAAAACAGCGTGAAAGTAGTTGTCCGAAACGAGTTCGGCGCGGCAAAACGCTAAAACTTTAGGATGAATGCCTCGCTTTTCGAGGGATGCCTTCAGATTTCTCGCCCGCTGCTCGGCCTCAGACAACGTGCAGACCTGCTCCGCCGTGGTGAGAAGCACCACCCTCTGACACTTGTAGGCCTGCAAACGCCAAGGCCTTGTTAATCCTGTAGCGAAGCGGTTCAAAGCGTTCAGGCTGCGTAGCGTATCTAGCTGGCTGGACTGCAAGCCTGATGAGCTGGAGGGCGTATGTTCGGTTCTTGACCTCACACTGATTGTTCCAGTAGTAAATTCTCTTCCACTTAAATGGATGATCTGACCACCCAGTCCCATGATGAATAATTCCGATGGTGCAGTTGGCTTCCCCGAAGGCCTTATGCTTGATTGCGATGACATTCGCAGGGGTTAGGGACATGGCAGCATGTTTTCTTAGAACCTGGCTTCAATTAAGCGCGAGGCCCTTTGCGGTGGCTGACCCAACATGCCTATCACCTTGCTGGTGACGCCGGGTCACGCCATAGCCCTATGCGGAGATCTAGCGCGGTTACGGAGCCTTCTCCGGTAAACCTCTATACCTTTGCCATGCACAGGATTCTAAAATCTGTCCTGCGCCGAGACCATCATCCAAGAAGAGGTAGAAGGCCAAAATTTTGGAAAACTTTTTCACGGCCTAAGAGCCGCTCTCAGACTGTCATCGAGAGGATGAGGTCAAGTGATCAGAAATGGCTCAGAGCAGCTCTCAGGGCGTTTGAAGGGCATTCAAACATGCCGCCTGATACCCCGAGAAAACGCTAGCCCCAGCATCCCGCCACAATTCACAATATGTGCGAATCAATCCTAAGAGACCTGATTGGTCTCACTGCACTGGCAGTTTTTCTGTTCGGATGGCTGTCCATGGCCTCGCACAAGGAGGTAATACACGTACTCACCCTATTCCTATACCACTTATCGGTGACACTCTTGCTCGGTTTTCTACTGGTGGAGTATTACACCAACCTTGAGGAGTACTACCCCAACTTCACTTAAAGCGCCAAAGATTTCATTAGCGACTTATTACTCGATTACCCACCCGAACCCTTCGTCAGTCCACCCGGACCGAGGGAACCCCCATCGAATTTGGATTTCCTCCGTCCTCTTTGAGCGCGTCGCCACATTCATCAGACTTTCCATTTCGCACGCAGGTTTTTAACTCTCCGGGGCATCGCATAGAGGAAACTGGTTGAGCCGCGTCACGACAACCATATCCCTGGTCCACAGATAATCAAGCAAGCTTCTCAATTCGGGCCGGTTGCGTTTGGCTTCTGTGATTTTCTCGGAAAAAATGCGCACGCAATCAGCCTGTTGCAATTTCTCTTGTTGGTTCGATAAATCCTGTCTATCCGTGCTTACCCGCGCATAGCCCACGCGATCGCCGGTATCGAGGTCGGAATCATGGTTCATGATTCTCCATCCTTCGATTGTCACAAAATTCCTGAACACATATTTATGTTACAAATAAAAGTGACAATCAAAACCTTTATTGGATCGGAACCGAGGAGAGAATCACATAAATGTTGAATTGTGCAACATACCCATGCATCGGCCACTGTATAGGACACCCAAGACGTTCACACGTTTGGCATTACCCCGTCAGCCGGTTACCTGAAGACGACCTGAGGTGCAACGTGGACGGTATTTGCGTCCGAAATCCAGCTCCAGCTAGACGCGAAAGGATCTGGTGGGGGATGGCAATTCATGGTGCGGAGAAGGGTTGTTTCGCGGAAACGATGCTATGTAAATCTGGGTCTCTACGTTTTTCACGAAAGGCCAGGGGGCTCTGAAAGGGTCCGGGGGTTCCCAACTTCCCTTTGCGATCCTCGTCTTAACTGGCCGGTTTTTCCCGAGGGGGTAAATGTATCTGAGAGCGAGGAAATGTTGAGGAAGAACCGATGATTATTCGCCCAGTCCGTCAGGATAACGTCGGAGGCCTCGACGGTAAGAGTTCCCGTCTGGATTAGGGTGGTAATGATATCTTGTGTCCTGATGATAGAGAGGTTTGTGTTCGCCAGTCCGGCTTCGTAGAGTGCTTTCTTGATGGCGTATTTGTCATCAATGGCAAGCGCGTGCCCGCGCTTGCTGGCCACAGCGACCGCCGAACGCTCACCAGAGCCAAGGCGCGGATACTGTCGGCTAAGACGGAGGAATATGTCCAGTTCTTTTTTGTTGTCAACCTTCTCCTTGGTAAGGATCGAGGCATCGAGGGCGCTTTGATAGCGGGACCGCTGATCTGGGTAGCCATCGGAAATTTCCGTCCCGACGTGTTCCGTGGCGATAAACGAAGCCGGGTACTCTCCGATTAAATCTATCCGATCGATGCAGAGGAAATTGATCAATACTGAAGTGTCCGCAATGACAATGCTCGTAGACATGCTTGCGCTTGCAGATCAGTTCATTCTGGAGGTTCAGCTAGTTCAATCATCTCTACCGGATTGATGGAAATCTTGCGACTGATCTCGAAGATTCGTCCTCGCGATATTTCTCCTTGTCGATAGGCTTCCAGGGCAAGATAGATCAATTGATTACGCAGTTCTAGCTCAGGGAGCGGCTCGTGTTTGACCCCATTATGGTCATCAAGAAGTTTGATATAGTGATTTCCGGTTTTCCTTTTCTGGATCAGGGTTTCCGTACTGTCCTGGTCTACATAATGCAGACTTTTCAATCTCCATATGGCAGACTCGTAGCTGACTCCGAAATGCTTGGCTAATACGGCAACATCTTGATAAGTGATAACCTGAGATCCCAGCCGGGATTGGATTTTTTCCTCGATAGTTACGTTGTTGTTGCCGTCGAAAATGATCTCCGCGTGGCTTAGGTGCCTCTTATCAAATTTCGCTAACTTCTCGGCAATTCCTTCGGCTGGCATGAGGAAGGCGGCGGCAAAAGCGTTGGCGCGTTTTTCGACCAGTTCAGAGATGTTTTTCAGCCGCGTTGCTGTGACGGATTCAGGTTTTCGATCGAAAAGGGCATGAGCGTATTCATGGGCATAAGAGAAACGCCGATGGACGGCAGAATCCCCAGCGTTGATAAGAATTGCAGTGCCGACCGTCGGATAATTGACGAAAAATCCTGAAAGACCTTTGGGAAGGTCAGTGCTGGCGGTCCAGATTCCTTGATCTGTGATGGTTTTAGCTATATTGCCGATTGGCGCATTGTCTAGTCCTAATCGCCGCCGCTCTTCCTGCGCGATGTTCTGGGCCTGATAGATCGCTTTGTCAACGTGAAACATGCGGGTCGAATAATCAGGAACATCCTGATCAATCGATTGGTTGAGCATGATCTTTAGAGAAGATCCCTCTTTGCATAAGTTGATTATGTTTCCGATGGCTTGGTTGATTTCCGGTTGTTCGGTTATTTCTGGAATGGCGCGATGAAGAACGACAGAGATGTTGTCTTCCTGATCGGGTTCATCTAGGAAGTAGGCGGCAGGTTGGCCGTAGAGTTCTGTCATGCGAGTGAGCTCGAGGGTGGAAACGGAGCGCTTACCAGTTTCAATATTCGTTACTTCTGATTGGGGCAAGCCAATGGCTTCTGACACGAACTGCAGGCTGATTCTCCGCCGTTCTCGCGCGGACCGTAAGCGCTCTCCCAAATTTAATATATCCATTGTTCTCTCATTGGTTGATGGGTAGGCACGGAAAATTCGATTTTGGCTCCGAGCATGAGCTATCTCTTAGCTTAAGTCACGCCGTTCTCTTGGAGGGGCAAGCGTTAGCGAAACTACCCAAGGCACCGGCAGCGCCTCGTGACCGGGATTGCCCTGCAACAAGCAAGTCGGGCAGGGGTATAAATATCTTAAGACATTTGAATTGTGTGACCTCAGGAGTGCCCGTCTTTGATGATGCCACTGACCTTCGGCTGGCACGTCTTGTTAGTGCTCTACAGATCGCGAGGTGTTACTCATCAGTCGCTGCTGGTGACCACTAGTCGATTCAGGGTTGTAGTATCGTCTGGCTTTTGGGGCAAGAGGTTGTGCAAGTAGACCAGACCATCCTAGCGGCTGTTCTTCGGAATTAGCAGTGTCGGTGAGGTATGAACCTGAAACTTTTGGCCGGTGCACTTAGCCACTGCGTGAAACATACGGTCGAAGTCGGTGGTGACCAGCCGCAGCTTGCCCTCATGGCTGCGTGCTAATCGTAGTAGAGCTGCCTGTATCTTGGTGGCATCCTTGCGATGCGTAACTCTGGTTTAGCACTTGTGCTAGCGTGTGGCGAACAGCTTGGTGCTGCCTCGGTTACTCTGGATGGCGCTGTTCCAGAAGGTCGAGCTTGGTGTTGAACTGCTTTTTTTTGAAGGCCTTGCGTTTTTTGCCTGAGAACTCCGTGTCGATCTGCCGGTAGATCTTCTCCACTAGGTCCTTGAAGTTCGGTAGGTTGGTTGGTTGGGTAAGAAATGCCGGCGTTACAGAAGAATACCATGCGGCCCTCTTCGTGCGCCTGCAGGAGCGTATCGGGAATGTCGGGGCTATCGGTTGATGAATTGCATTCTTGTGTTTCCTAATTTAATACTCGTGTGTGTTAAACTTGCCCGAATAAGCTTACTTAGAAGTGATGGTTGTCGCACTTATTGTTGTGGTGGCCTCGATGCGTATTATTGATTGTGGTATGCTGGAAACTGGAGACAAGGTGGTCAGGCTTTGGGGAATCGATGTTTTAGAGGATTGGCAAACTTGCATGTGAAACGGTGAGATGTATGTCTGTGGTGATGAATCTCGAAAAGCGTTTGAACGATTAGTTAGGGTAAAGTCGTGGCTTGTCGCTTGATTGATGGAATGTTCTTTAAGTGTCCTGGGATCCTTTTTAGAGATGTTTCCGATCTTTTTCTATGCCTATTTATTATCTCTTTTTGATAATGATTTGGAAATGGTTTTTAGGTTGCGGAAAAGTTTTCCACAATTTCATTGTGCTAACTACAGGTATATATATAGGTATCCTATATAGGCCTTAGCCTGAAACCCTTATGGTTATTGGTCTAGTGGCCAATGTGCGCTACTGTTTATGCGTGGATTTGGTCGTTATGTGCTACCGTTTATGCGTGGATTTGGCTGTTATGCGCTACCGTTTATGCGTGGATAACCTGAGTCTAGTCTCGAAGCAGGGGAAAACTCGATCGTTGCATTGGAGGAGCACAGGAAGCGAGGGAGCGATAGCGACGAGCGGAGTGCGACGACCCCCGCGTAGCCGTAGGGCCGGGCGTTTCGTCGGAGTGCGGCGCGTGAGCGCCGGCGGAGACGAAATGCTAGGCC
>Ga0209457_1000232_pt1 | contig 13507 bp, 10 predicted proteins | sample WorMetHEROISLAND_5_FD_187410 | JGI IMG/M metagenome (GOLD analysis project Ga0209457, IMG submission 187410) | Marine gutless worms symbiont microbial communities from Max Planck institute for Marine Microbiology, Germany - Olavius sp. 5 HERON... ... | reverse complement strand
GTCAGTGATTAATGAACCTAAGACCCAAATAGCACATTCTTCCTGATTAATCAATATGTTATATGGTTTTCGGGCGGATATTGCGCCAATTAATTCATCGCTTTTTATCCGTTTTGAAATTGGCTCCACGGGAATACATTTAGTATTTCGCGGATTGAAATTTACGCCTGACACAGAGATCGGGCAAAATCGGGCATTTTGAAACTGGCTCACAAGGATTATTTAAGGGACCCGTATGTCCGATAATCAGACTAAAGAAGGGGTGATTGATCAATTGATCGCCTTTTTCGCCTCGCTTAAATTAACCGTTTTTCTATTTCTGTTATTGGCGGGGACATCAATTCTGGGAACGTTTATTCCCCAAAATGCCGACCCTCGCGCCTATCTGCAGACCTTTGGCGAATTTCTTTTTCGACTGTTTTCCGTTTTCGGCGTTTTTGATATTTACCACTCCTGGTGGTTTCGGCTACTGATTGTTCTTCTGACACTCAATATCATTGTTTGCTCCATTGATCGTCTATCATCGGTTTGGAAAAGGGTTTTTAAGGTAAAAAAACGATTTGCCAAGGGCCGCTTTCACAATGCGCCGTCAATTGAATTTATCCTTGAGAGCCATTTTAGTGAGTTTAGAAAAGAGGCGGAAGCACTGGTTCACAGCCGCTATCGGCATATGGAGGCGCGTGTTGAGGAGAAGGACGCGACCCTTTTCGGTGAACGGTGGCGGTGGACACGACTGGGGGTTTATATCGTCCATTTGAGTGTTGTCTTGTTGCTTCTGGGCAGCCTGGTGGGATCGATTTTCGGGTTTGACGGGTTTGTCCAGATCCCTGAGGGGGAAACTGTTAGTTCGATCCGATTGAGGAACCGTGCGGAGCCTTTACCATTGCCGTTTCAGCTGAGGTGCGATGATTTTGATGTCCGCTTTTATCCCAATGGCGCGCCGGAAGAATTTCGCTCCGACCTGGTGATTGTCGAAAATGGGCAAGAGACGGTCAAGAAATCGATCATCGTTAATGACCCGCTGCGCTATAAAGGGATCAATATCTTTCAGTCCAGCTATGGTGAAATCAGGGACAATCCCATGATGGGCGTTACCGATAAATCCGATTCCAGTGAAGAGGCGGTTGTTACATCAATTACCGATGCACTGTTGCAGGTGATGGTCAATGAAACCGGCATGGCCTATCAGGTGCCGGTGAAGCTGGGTGAGCCGGTAAAATTACCGGCCAACCTGGGGCAATTTACCTACACCGGTTTGATTCCCCACGCCAAGTTCGGCGGTCATGATATCGGCGAGGCGTTGACGGGTATTTTGACCCGTACCGGCGACGAGCCCGAGGAGGTGCTGTTATCGATCCGGTTCGCCAGTTTTGACAAAATGCGCCGGGGTAAACTCTTTATCACTGTGCTGGCGCCCAATGCGGAAACCCTGGCGGGAGAGGAGATCCATTCCCGTACGGAAACCGCCGGGGCTGACGAAAGGAGCTACTGGACAGGTTTGGAAGTGACCCGGGACCCGGGGGTGCCATTGGTTTATCTGGGCTTTTGCCTGATGATCGCCGGCTGTTTTGCCGCTTTTTTTATGCCCCATGAGCAAGTGATGGTGACTATTGCCAAGCGGGGTCAAAAAAGTGCGGTCACCGTGGCGGCAACGGCCTATCGCAACCGCATCTCCATGCAGCAGAAGGTAAGGCGTTTGGCATTACAATTGGGGGCCGAAGATACCGAATGATAAGCAACATGAAAGTTGAATTGCTTTTTGAGCCCTATTCTGCGAACCCTTCAACAACCGTCATGGCCGGCTGAATGATGCCGGCGCTATCCAGGAGAGCCTTATGCTAAGCTCTGAAATATTGTCCGTGGCGACATTCGTCTACGGGTTGGCCGCGTTTTTATATATCGCGGCCTGGGTTTTTAAAACACCTTCACTGCGGCGGTTTGCCTTGGGCGCGGCTGTCATCGGTTTTTTAGGCAACCTTGCCGGGGTGATATTAAGATGGGTGGAATCTTACCAGCTTGGAATCGGGCATGCGCCGCTATCCAACCTTTATGAGTCGCTGGTTTTTTTCGCCTTGACCACGACGTTGATTTATCTGCTTTTAGAGCAAAAATATAAAAATTGGACCATTGGCGCATTTGCCATGCCTTTGGCATTTTTAGCCTTGGCCTACGCGTCCTTGTCACCGAACATCAGTGACCGCATCCAGCCGCTGATCCCGGCGCTAAAAAGCAATTGGCTCATTGCCCATGTGATCGCCTGTTTTATCGGCTATGCCGCCTTTGCCATCGCTTTTGGTCTGAGCACTATGTATCTGATCAAAAAGCGCAGCCCCAATACCAAGGCGGGTCTGGCTGCCAATATGCCCTCCGTGGGGGTGTTGGATGAACTGACCCACCGAATGGTGATGCTGGGATTTCTTTTTCTGACGACGGGAATCATCACCGGTTCCGTGTGGGCCAATTCAGCTTGGGGTCGTTACTGGGGCTGGGACCCCAAGGAGACCTGGTCGCTGATCACCTGGTTTGTCTACGCCACTTTGCTTCACGCTCGGCTGATGCGGGGCTGGCAGGGGCGCAGAATCGCCTATCTTTCCATTGTGGGGTTTATGGCGGTGCTATTCACCTATTTCGGGGTCAATTATTTGCCGGGGCTTCACAGCTATGGGGCATCGTAAAGCGATTGAAACCATGGTTTTCTAAAATTTGGGTATCGTTTTATCGGAGAACGCGTCAAGAGGTTCTGCATCCTTTGGGAGAGGGCCGTTTTTACTTGACAATCAAGGCCTTTTTGCGTACAAAAACAGCATTTTGACCAGTATACCGGTTGATACGATTCAATCTGGATTTTGCACGAAATTTTACCAACTGTTATCAATGATGCACCCGTAAGAAGTCGATAATGGCCAAATCGCTATTAATAATTTCAATGGGTTACAGCAGAAGAAATGCAAAAATCGGACTTTTTACAAGATTGTCAATTAATGATGATTTATTAACAAGTCTCCACCCGGCGGCTTTACTATCGGTATGAAGACTCATAATGCGTGTGGCCCACGGCCTCAACCTTTTAATGCCGGCGTCTGTGTGGGCAAGCGTGACAGTAGCTGGGCATCACCAACATTGGGAGAAGGCACTTCATGAGCGGATCGGAAGAAAAATTTATACACATTGACGCCGCCGAAGCGGCGGATGTCAGGGAAAAGGGGAGTGGCGCAACCATTACCCTCTTTTTTTTGTTGGGGATAATTGCCAGCATGCTGGTGGGGTGGGTGGTCTTCCCCAAACTGCTCTACTCTCAGAAGGAGCAGCCCTTTAGTTTTAACCATGTGGTCCATCAGGCCGAAGTGGAAGAGGGTTGCCAGAGTTGCCACTTCTTCCGTACCGATGGTTCTTTCTCAGGTATCCCCAAGTTAGATGCATGCCTCGAGTGTCACGCGGAAATTTTGGGTCAATCGGAAGAAGAGGCGTACTTTTATAAGGAGTATGTACAAAAAAACCGGGAGGTCCCCTGGCTGGTATATTCACGACAGCCCGATTGCGTCTTCTTTTCACACGCGGCCCACGTAATGGGCGGTAAGATGGATTGCGTTACCTGCCACGGCCATATCGGTGAATCGGAAGAGTCACCCATCTACGAAGAGAATCGCATCACCGGCTACAGCCGCAATATTTGGGGCCGTAATATCGCCGGCATGAAAAAGAACACGTGGGATCGGATGAAAATGGATGATTGCGCCGCTTGTCATAAGGAGGCACAGGTCAAACAAACCAGCGTGCAGACACTAAAAGGCGGCTGTTTTAAGTGCCATAAATAGCTGTTAAACCGTTGATCTTCTCCTGGTTGGGCGGTGTGCCAAAAACAGGTGAAAATACCATCTCAGGGGATTGATTTATAAACAAAGGTATTTCGCATGAACATGAACCGTAGACGTTTTCTGGCTTTTTCGGTGGGTGGTACCGTTGGTTCGGCACTGACGCCGCTCCCTTGGAAGTTGACCGATGATCTTTCTATCTGGTCGCAAATGTGGCCCTGGACGCCGGTTCCGCCGGATGGGGAAAAACAGACGGTCAAATCGGCCTGTACCTTGTGCCCCGGAGGGTGTGGCATATCGGTTCGTAAAGTCGACGACCGCGCCGTTAAGATTGAAGGGCTTGAGGGGCATCCGGTTAATGATGGTGGCATCTGTGCCCTTGGGTTGGCGGGATTACAGCTTCTTTACGGCCCATCCCGAATCAAAGGGCCCATGGCACGGACCGGGGAGCGCGGGGCCGGAGAGTGGCAATTGATCTCATGGGATGCGGCGTTGGACCAGCTGGCGGAAAAGTTGAGCGAACTGGATGGTACCGACTATCCGGAAGCGTTGGCTGCAATTTCCGGACGTGCCACAGGCGCTGCGGCCGCATTGCTGAAACGTTTTGTAAATGCCTTTGGCTCCAGCGGATTTTATACCGAACCGACCGCCTTTGACAGTTATGCCGAAGCAGTTGCCATCATGGACGGAACGACGGGGTCGGTGGGATTTGATGTTAAAAATGCAGATTTATTAATCAGCTTCGGCAGCGGCTTTTTGGATGGTTGGGGCTCACCGGTGCATATGTTTCAGGCCAACAGCCGGTGGCGGGAAAAGGGCGGTAAAACCATCCAAATTGAACCGCGCCTCTCCAACACGGCGGCCAAGGCCGATCAGTGGGTGGCGGTCAATCCCGGAACGGAAGTGACATTGGCTTTGGGTATCGCCCATTTGCTGATGAGTGACCGGATGGTTGCCGATGCCGCCTTTAGCGGTTTCGGCCAATGGAAGGCGATGGTGATGGCTGCTTACGCGCCGGACAAGGTGGCGGCTGAAACCGGTGTTGCAGCAGAAACCATTGCGGATCTGGCCAGAGCTTTTGCCAATGCCCGCAAGCCGTTGGCCATTTGCGGCCGCGGCCAAGGCCGGACACCTGTTCGCACACAAGAGGCCATGGCGGTACACGCACTGAACCATTTGGCCGGAAATGTCAATCAAACCGGCGGGGTAATACTTAAGCCGGCTGTTGATTATACCTGGCCTCAGGTTCAGCGAGCGATGGCGGAAAAACCGGAGCCGTTGAATCGCCGGTGGGGTGCCGAGCAGCCGTTGGAGGTGTTGCTGCTTGCAGGGAGCAACCCCCTTTATACCCAAAGAGACAGTGAAAATGTTAAAGCCGCGCTGGACAAGGCGGGTCTGATTGTCAGCTTTTCCAGCTATATGGATGAAACCGCCCGGTTTGCCGATCTGATTCTGCCGAACCACACCTATCTGGAAGGGTACGACGACGTAGTGGCCGGAGCGGGGGTCGCCCGGTCTGTAGTGGGTTTGGCCCGGCCTGTGGTTAGGCCACTTTACAATACCAAGGCGACCGGTGACGTGATGATCGCGTTGGCTCAAAAGATGGGCGACCCCATCGCCGAAGCGTTTTCTTGGAACAATTATCAGGAATGCCTTGAGCAGACCTACGGATACCGTTGGAATAAATTGCTTGATGAAGGGTTTATCTCTTTTCATTCCGGCGCGTCAGGGCCAATAGCGGAGCAGGAGGACGTTATTTCAAATGAGGAATTATTTTTACCGCCCAGGTTGCCTGCGACGGATACAAAGGATTTTCCATTAACCCTTATTCCTTACGACACGTTGCGGCTGACCAACGGCGCCATTGGGACACCGCCGTTTTTAACCAAGATTGCGTCACCGGACGTTCTGGATGGAAACACCCAGCTTGTTGAAATGAATCCCGAAACCGCAAAATCAATGGGTTTAAAAGAGGGGCGGAAAGCCAAACTCACCACCACGGTGGGCGCGGCGGAGGTTCAGGTGACGTTATTTGACGGCCTCAAGCCGGGCCTGGTGGCAATGCCTACGGGGCTGGGGCATTGGGCCTTTGATTCATTTTTAGCCCATAAAGGGGTAAATATCAATCGGTTGATGGCCGCCGTGGAAGACCGGGTCTCCGGAATGGATACGGCCTGGGGTGTTCCCGCAAAATTGACGGCTGTATAAATGTCCATCATGACCCGGATGAGGCAACGACGCATGAAGACCGGGAATACAGTATCGCCGGGAACGGTCTGCGCATAAAGAGGATACGAGGTATTGATGAAACAGATACACGCAAACAAATACGGTATGGTCATTGATCTGGACAAATGTACCGGATGTGGCTCTTGTATGGTGGCGTGCATGGCCGAAAACAACGTACCCTTCAAGGAAGACGAAAGCGATCCGCTGTTGAGCATCACCTGGATGCGGATTTTCAAAATGTCGAATGGGAAATCGTATCCTGATACGGATGTCTGCTATCTGCCGCGACCTTGCCAGCATTGTGCGGGTGAGCATGAAGGACACTCGCCGTGCGTGTCGGTCTGTCCGGCTACAGCGACAGATTATGATATTTCCACCGGTATTGTCAGCCAGATTTATACCCGCTGTTTTGGTTGCCGCTACTGCATGGGGGCCTGTCCGTATCACGCCCGTTACTTTAACTGGTGGGATCCGGTATGGCCGGCGGAGATGGAAAAGTATTTGAATCCCGATGTCTCTCCGCGAATGCGGGGGGTGGTGGAAAAGTGCAGTTTCTGTTTTCATCGCAGACAGCGGGCTATGGATAAAGCCATAGTCCAAGGCCGCCGGGAACTTGAAGAAGATGAATACCAGACCGCCTGCACCCAGGCCTGCCCGGCGGGCGCCATTACCTTTGGTGACCTGAATAACCCGCACCACAAGGTGTATCAACTGGCGAAGCCGGATATGGCCCATCACGGAAAACCCCGAAACCCCAATGCGTTCAGGCTGCTGGAAAGGCTGCACACCAACACCAAGGTTTACTATCTTTCCAGCCGGGCCTGGGTTAGAAGGATGGGCGACAATTACCTGAAACACGAGCAGCCGGGTGAAGCCGCGCCTAAAGCGGATGCGCATCATGGTTAGCGCATTTCATCATTACATTTCAGGATATTGTAAGTTGGAAGTTGGTTCTGTTCAACCATACGAGGTAATATAAATGGATTCAGCCCTGATCCCCGAAGGGGTGCAACGCTGTTCATTCGGAAAATTTTTATTGGGTCTGGTCATCGCCGGGGCGGTGCTGGCGTGGGGTGTATACGCCATGCTGCTCTGCTGGATCAAGGGGCTCAACCAGACCAACATGAACGACTATTACGGGTTCGCGCTTTGGATCTGGGCTGACCTGGCCGTGATTGCACTGGGCGGCGGCGCCTTTTTCAGCGGTCTGCTCAAATATATTTTCGGCAAGGATGAGTTGAAGAACATTATTAACTACGCGGTTTTGATCGGTTTTATCTGCTACAGTTCGGCGCTGTTGATCCTGGCCATCGATGTGGGGCAGCCGATGAGAAGCTGGTTTATCTTCTGGCATGCCAATGTTCACTCCATGCTGACCGAGGTGGCCTTTTGCCTCTCCTGTTATTTCGCTGTGTTAACGATTGAATATGTGCCCTTGATCCTGGAAAATCGCCAGTTGGATAAAATCCCGTTTATTCACAATTTGAGCCACAATATGCACCACATTATGGCAATCTTTGCCGCCACCGGGGCGTTTTTATCCTTTTTCCATCAAGGTTCACTGGGCGGTGTGGCCGGTGTGCTGTACGGACGTCCATTTGCCTTTAGAGAACATATTCTTGTTTGGCCCTACACGTTTTTCCTTTTTACCTGGTCAGCGGCGGCCTTCGGCCCCTGTTTTACGCTGCTTATCACCTGGATCACGGAAAAGGCGTCGGGCAAACAGTTGGTCAAGGAGAACGTGAAACAGCTTTTTGCGAAAATATCCGGCTGGATGATTACCACTTACATTGTCGCCAAAATTATTGATACGATTTACTGGGCCGCGGTTTCCGTACCGGAAGCGGGTCAGTCCGTTTCACAGTTTTACTCGAATAACGGGTTTTACGGTTTTTGGATTCTTATTTTGGAAGTGGTTATCTGTGGTGTGATTCCGGGGCTGATGCTCATTATCCCCAAATTCAGAAATAACCCCACCACCCGTCTCATCGCCATCATTTTGGGTGTGCTCGGGGTTTCGCTAAACCGTTGGGTGATGGTCCTGCAAGTCATGGCCGTACCCATTCTGCCTTTTGATACCTGGGCGCTCTATTATCCAAGCTGGCAGGAGGTGGCTACCACCATTTTACCCGTGGCTTACGGGGTTATTTTCATCATGATCTCTTATCGCTATTTGCCGATTTTTCCACAGGAGGCCGAACTGAATCCCATTGAACCGGAAGTCGATGAAGCGGCAGCTCCGGCAGAGGCAGAGACCGATGAAACCGCCTCCGATGATGCGGAGGAAGAGACAGCTCCGGCGGGTGACATGACACCGACACAAGCCTGAAGCCGTGCATATCCAAAGACAAGTAAGCCCACCAATGTGCTCTATTTTGCCACAGAGTGTTACAATAAAAACCATAGCGCGGTTTTTCCAAAGGCGTTACCGGAATGGTTCATCAAGCTTTTTACCCAAGCACATGATTGGGTTCTCGACCCTTTTGTTGGATCGGGAACCACTTGTGAGGTTGCTCAGAGCTTGGCCCGCAATTCGGTTGGGATCGATATCAGCGCGAAGTATTGCCAACTTGCAAAAGGGCGAACCGCCCATTACCAGCATCAAATATGTGAGTCTGAAAAGGGATATGGGACCGATTAGCATTCTGGAAATAGAACAATTTGTCGCCGAGAACATTCCTCAATTTCATCGTAATCGTATTGAAAAATTGATGAAGCTCAAGCTGGAAACAATACTCAAACGTAAAAATCCATATCTATTTAAAGCGTGAATTTATGGATATGTTTTGTGATTCCCAAGGGGCCATTGACTGGGATGAGATCATCCGCTTTAATTCGGGCAGAGCGTAAGGAGAGCGTAAGGAGAAAGAGATATGTTTCCGTTTAATTTTGAATGGGTGTGGGATATGGGCCATATGGTGTTTCATGGCGGCCTGTGGTATGCGCTCTCCATTTTGGGGCTGGGCATAACCTATTGCGTGATCAGGGCGGTACTGGATACCGCAGGAAAAGACGATCATCATCACGCCGGCCATTAGGCGGCGCCTTTTCGACATCATGCTAAAACGTTTGTTCCGCCTCAGGCGCCGGACAGACGTTTTTGTTTATTGCGAAGCGGAAGTTTTGTCAGGAAGATAGCGTGGAACGAATCATCATCGAAGGCGGAGAACGTTTAACCGGAACGGTGGCCGTAAGCGGCGCCAAAAACGCGGCCCTGCCCATGCTGGCCGCAGCGCTGCTCAGCGATGAGCCGGTACGGTTACGCAACGTCCCCAACTTGCAGGATATTGTCAGCATGAAAAAGCTGCTTGAGCAACTGGGCGCGCTGGTGGAAAGCGATGAGGATCAGGTGACGGTCACGGCCCGTAGCCTGGCCCAGCATGAGGCCTCCTACGATCTGGTGCGTAAAATGCGCGCCTCGGTGCTCGTTCTGGGGCCGATGGTGGCCCGTTTAAGGCGGGCCCGGGTCTCCTTGCCCGGCGGTTGCGCCATCGGGGCCCGGCCCATTGATCTTCATCTGACCGGCCTGGAGCGGTTGGGGGCGACCAACACGTTGACTCAAGGCTATGTGGATGTAGAAGCGGATCACCTTACAGGGTCGGTAATCAATTTTGATACGGTCACCGTTACCGGCACGGAGAATGTGATCATGGCCGCCACTTTAGCACGGGGGACTACGGTTTTGCAGAATGCCGCCAGGGAGCCGGAGGTGACCGCACTGGCCGAAATGCTCAACGCCATGGGCGCCAGGATCACCGGGGCGGGAACAGCCATTGTGACCATTGAGGGCGTTGAATCACTGGGCGGCGCCACCGTGGATGTTATTGCCGATCGGATCGAGACAGGCACCTATATGGTGGCCGCCGCACTGACCCAAGGCGATGTTGCACTGACCCGTTGCAGACCGGATCATCTCGATGCGGTGATTGACAAACTGCGTTTGACCGGTACATCGGTGGATGTTGATGACGACCGCATTCGGGTGCGGGGACCTAAAGAGATTACCAGTGTCGATATCACGACCATGCCCTATCCGGGCTTCCCCACCGATATGCAGGCCCAGTTTATGGTTTTGATGTCGCTGGCAATGGGATCAAGCCTGATTGCGGAGACCATTTTTGAAAACCGCATGATCCATGTTGGAGAGTTGCAGCGGATGGGAGCCGATATCACTGTTACCAATAATCAGGCGGTGGTACGGGGGGTGGCCAAGCTATCCGGCGCACCGGTGATGGCGTCGGATTTAAGGGCCAGCGCCAGCCTGATCCTGGCCGGATTGATGGCCGAAGGTACGACCCTTGTACGCCGAATTTATCATCTGGATCGGGGTTATGAATGTTTGGACACCAAGCTGGCGATGCTTGGCGCCCATATCCGGCGGGAGCCCGATGTTTCCGACGACGGGCCGTAAACCATATTTTTATCGCCCCCTTGCTGGTGCTCTATTGGGGCAGGCAGGGGGCATCCTGCTTGGCGGTTTTTTCCCCGGATATTTATGGTATCTTATTGCCGCCGCACTTGTTGTAACAGTCGGTATACTCTTTTGTATCCGCCAAAGACGCTCTTCCCTTTGGCTTCCGATGGCGCTGATGATGCTTGCCGGCTGGATCAGCATTCAGCCCGTAGTGGCGCCGGAATTGCCTGTCAACCATATCTCCCTCCATGCCGATGGTAACACCCATACCCTCACCGGCCTGATCGTTTCGGAACCAAAGCACCTGACCAAAAGGGTGCGGATGAAGGTGAAGGTGGAACGCATTCATTCGCTGGATGGGCTCACACCGGTTTCCGGGTATTTACGTCTCACAACTGGCGTTCAGCCGGTCGGTCGTTTGCGACGCGGTGACCGGATCCGGTTTAGCGGCCGTTTAAAACCGGTCCATGGTTTTACCAATCCCAATGGGTTTGACTATCGACGCTATTTGATGTTCCAGGGAATTCACTGCCGTTTATGGAGTGCAGCAGATCGAGTAAAATTAGTCGAGCCGGGTGTTCAAAAGGGCTTTTGGCGGGCGGTGGATCAGTTGCGTGAAAAGGTCGGCCGGCGGCTGGATGAAACCGCTTCAGAAGGGTCCGGTCCGATCTTAAAGGCGCTTATTATCGGTGATCGCAACGGGATGGATTGGAAATTACGGCGAATTTTCGTCCGCTGTGGCGTCGCTCACATATTGGCGATCTCCGGGCTACACGTGGCCATAGTGGCCGGCGTTATTTTCTTGCCGCTTTGCCGGTTGCTGGGTTTTTTCCCGCCCTTGCTGCGCAAAGGCGCAGTGATGAAAACAGCAGCGCTTTTTACCATTCCAGTGGTGGTGGTCTATGGCATCATGACGGGGCTGTCCCCCTCCACCCAGCGGGCTGTGTTGATGGTATCGGTTTTTCTGTTGGCCTTTCTCGTTGACCGTTGGCAAGAGCCGTTTAATACCCTTGCCGTTGCAGCTTTGGTGATTTTGGCCGTTGATCCGGCCGCTCTGTTTGCTGTGGCCTTCCAGCTTTCCTTTGCGGCTGTCGCTGTTATTTTCTGGGGTGAGCGGTTATGGACGCAATTAAAAACCACCACGGCCATTCCCGAAGAAAACCGTCTGCACCGTTATGGTTGGGGGCTTTTGAGGGTATCGGTGTTTGCCTATGTAGGAACGTTCCCTTTGGCGGCCCACTATTTTAACGAAGTTTCGCTGATTGCCGTCGCTGTTAACGCGTTGGCGGTACCGATAATCGGTTACGGTATTGTCCCATTGGGCCTGTCGGGGCTGGGTCTCTACTTGTTTTCAGATGCAGCAGCATCTTGGGTGTGGAGTGCAACCGGCGGGTTCCTGGAGATGATTCTAAAAGCATTAACCGCTTTAGCCAACCTTGAATTTTCCGCTACCTTTCTTGTAACCCCCAACTGGCTGGAAATCGGACTTTACTACGCATTACTCATCAGCGGCAGCCTTTTGTCTGTAAACGCTCTTTTGGCGCTGAGGGGACGCAATGAGTCGCTAAACAGGAATGTAAAATGGTATCAATATGTTTTTATAGCAGCCCTTGCGCTAGGCGTGGTTGATGGCGGCTATTGGTATTACCAGCGTCATTTGCGGAGTACAATGCGCGCCACCATCCTGGATGTGGGCAACGGCAGCGCCAATCTGGTGGAGCTTCCCCAGGGCAAGGTGATGCTTATCGACGGCGGCGGTTTTACCGACAGCACCATATTTGACGTGGGCCGTTCCATTGTGGCGCCGGCGCTTTGGGCCAAGAAAATCAACCGGATTGACTATCTGGTGCTGAGTCATCCCAATAGTGATCATTTAAACGGCCTGCTGTTTATCGCGCGGCACTTTCATATCGGTGAGGTTTGGCAGACCGGCCTGGGAACCGACACCCAGGGGTTTTTTCAATTCCGGCAGATTCTTTCGCATCGGAATTTAACGACGCCGGCATGGATTGACTTGCCTAAAACCAGACACATCAACAATGTGACGGTTGATATTTTGTGGCCGCCCACAAAACAGGGTACACCTGTCAAATGGCCTGATATCAACAACCAGTCATTGGTATTAAAATTAACCCATGGGCGCCATTCCATTTTGTTTCCCGGAGACGTTGAACGACCCGTCGAAATGGCGTTGATTCGTCTCCATAAAACAAAGTTGAGCAGCACCTTTTTAGTGGCGCCCCACCACGGTAGCCGTACCAGCAGTAGCCAACTGTTTCTGGAGGCGGTCTCGCCCCGGGCGGTGATTGTCTCATCGGCGCGCTGGGGACGTTATCCCTACCCGCATCCGGTCGTCCGCGAACGCTATCGGCGTTTAGGCCTCAAGGTTTTGGGAACCGCACAGCAAGGGGCTGTGACCATCGACTTCAAAAAGAACGGATTTCTTGTTAAAACGGAAAAACCGCCGTCGACCTGATGGCAACGCTCCAATAAATGGAATGGTCCGGAATGTCATTCCAACCTCCATGGCCGTAAACAGCCACAACGAACGATGAAAGTCTTTCTTTTTGTACATATTTGGCAAGACTTTTCATATAACCTGTTGATATAGTTATAGATCAAATTATACCAATGGATGGAGTACTTCATGGAGGGACGGCTGACCGACGGAGCCAATCTGCAAAAGTTTGCGAAAGGTTTACCGATAATCGGGCTAATTGTTCACCACAAAAGTGACTTTACAATTTACACGATACCTGGTGACCTTGTTATCTTCAACGATGGCCTGGACACCTTCGGCATAAACGTGCTTGATATTTTTCACCGTTTTGGCCGCTTCGGCAACACCCGAGCTGATGGCGCTTTCAATGGAATCCCCTTGCGCGATCACCTCAATGACTTTGGCAACAGACATTTTCCTCTCCTTGGTCTGCCCCCCTATAATTGGTCCAGAGTTTATGAGAGACTTCGAATAACGCAAAGCAAAGAAAGGAGTCTTTCAGGATGGGTAAAAAGAAGCGGCACACACCGGAGCAGATCATCCGGAAGCTGG
>Ga0209457_1000231_pt1 | contig 13544 bp, 14 predicted proteins | sample WorMetHEROISLAND_5_FD_187410 | JGI IMG/M metagenome (GOLD analysis project Ga0209457, IMG submission 187410) | Marine gutless worms symbiont microbial communities from Max Planck institute for Marine Microbiology, Germany - Olavius sp. 5 HERON... ... | reverse complement strand
TGTCTCGCTTTCCGTCCGCTCGGCACTTTGGCTCCTGGCTCGGGCTGGCACCACCGGCACGGATCTCCGGTGGCCAGACCCTCGCCAGCTCCCAGCCCAAGATCTTCAACCGGACCGGACCGGCCTTGCGCCAAGCGGCCTTCCATTGGCCCGTAGGGACACGGCTAAGGCAGTCAAAGCCACCGCTCACCAGCCAGCACGTCCCATCTACGCCCTGCCGACACAGGGGCAAGAATATATTGAACGAGGCTTGGAGGAATTTGAGGTGCGCCGCCGGGATCGGCTACTGCGCTCCATCCCGCGTAAGGCCAAGCGTCTCGGTCTTACACTCAGTGAGGTCGCTTGATGTGAGTGAATAAATTCAAATAAAAACAGTATATCACTATATGTTTGATGAGAGCTGCACCCATTTTCTTTCCCCGCGGATGTCCGAATCTTTGACGCCGGGGCTCTGATAGAATGCCGCGATGGATGTCTCCTCGATTCTCGACCCGCTCAACCCGGCTCAACGGGAGGCAGTCACCGCCCAGGGCGGTAACCTGCTGGTGCTCGCGGGGGCCGGGAGCGGTAAGACCCGGGTCCTAGTGCATCGGATCGCTTGGTTGCTTCGGGTGGATCAAGTCCGGCCCTGGACCATTCTTGCCGTCACCTTCACCAATAAGGCCGCACGGGAGATGCGCACCCGTATCGAGGAGATACTCCAAGAACCTGTGATGGAGATGTGGGTGGGTACCTTCCACGGCTTGGCCTATCGCTTCCTACGCGCCCATTGGCAAGATGTCGAGCTCCCTCAGCAGTTCCAAATCCTGGACGCCGACGATCAGTACCGCCTGATTCGGCGCACTCTCAAGGCCATGGGGCTGGACGAGGCCCGCTGGCCACCGCGCCAGTGTCAGGGCTTCATCAATAAGCAAAAAGACGAGGGCCTGCGGTCGGCGCATATCGAGGGCGGTGACGATTTCTATCTTGGCCATATGGTCGAGGTCTATGCGGAATACGAGCGCGCCTGCGAGCGTGGCGGTATGGTGGATTTCGCCGAGCTGCTGCTGCGCACCCATGAGCTGCTGCGCGACCGTCCGGATATTCTCCACCACTACCGCGAGCGCTTCGCCCATATCCTAGTGGATGAGTTCCAGGATACCAACACCATCCAGTACGCTTGGCTGCGCCTGCTCACGGGTACCGGGGACAAGCTGTTTCTGGTCGGCGACGACGATCAGTCCATCTATGGTTGGCGCGGGGCTAAGATCGAGAATATCCCGAGCGTTCAGCGGGATTATCCGGGGACCCGGATCGTACGCCTAGAGCAGAACTACCGCTCCACGGGCAATATCCTGAGCGCCGCCAATGCCTTGATCGCCCACAATCTGATCCGGCTCGGCAAGCACCTGTGGACTCAGGATGCGGCCGGAGGGCTCATCCGCCGTTATAGCGCCTTCAACGAGGTGGACGAGGCCCGGTTCGTGGTGCAGGGCATCCGCCGCTATACCGAGGAAGAGGGCTATCACCGCGCCCAGTGCGCCGTGCTCTACCGGACCACTGCCCAGTCCCGACTCTTCGAGGAGGCCCTGATCCAGGCCGATATCCCCTACCGGGTCTATGGTGGGCTGCGTTTCTTCGAGCGCGCCGAGATTAAGGATACCCTGGCCTATCTGCGACTGCTGGCCAACCCGCAGGACGATGCCGCCCTCGAGCGGGTGATCAACATCCCGACCCGGGGAATCGGCGCCAAGACCCTGGATGCCCTACGCGCCCGGGCCCGCGAGGCCGGTTGCTCCTTGTGGCAGGCCGCCTCGGACATGGTAGCGGCGGAGACCTTCTCCGCCCGTGCCGTGGGGGCGATCGGCCGCTTTCTCGGCTTCATCGGGGCCCAACGGAGAAGTGTATCGGAACAGGAGCTCCCGGACCTGACGGCACAGGTCATCATGGCCAGCGGTCTCCCCGGGCACTATGAGAAGGCGAAGGACGGCCGCGGGGCGGACCGGATCGAGAATCTGGAAGAGCTGGTCAATGCAACTCGCCGCTTCGCTCGGGAGGTGGCGGACGACGAGGGTGATGTGCTCGGCAGCTTCCTTGCCCACGCGGCCTTGGAGGCGGGGGAGACCCAGGGAGGGAGGATCGAGGATCCGGTGCAACTCATGACCCTGCATAGCGCCAAGGGGCTGGAGTTTCCCGTCGTCTTCATCGCCGGTATGGAGGAGGGCCTGTTTCCCCACCGCCTCTCCCAAAGCAGCCCGGAAGGCTTGGAGGAGGAGCGGCGCCTGTGCTATGTGGGCATGACTCGGGCCATGCACCAGCTCTATCTGACGCACGCCGAGAACCGGCGCCTGCACGGCAATGAGGTCTGTCCCTCGGCGTCCCGTTTTTTGCACGAGATCCCGGCGGAGCTGATCGAGAAGGTCGGGGGTGACGGGTTTTCCCGGCCGACCATCGCCGCGGGGACCGGCACATCCGACTCCACCACGGGCGGGCTTCGACTCGGCCAACAGGTCCTACATCCCAAGTTCGGCATCGGGACCATCGTCGATAACGAGGGGACCGGGATGAGCGCCCGTGTCCAGGTCAATTTCGAGACCCTAGGCAACAAATGGCTGGTGGTAGCCTATGCCCGGCTGGAGCCCGTCGGCCCGAAGTAATCTATGGTGGACCCCGATATTCGGACCATCGACCAAATCGAGGTTGGGTGCGGCTCTCATCAAACATATCGTAACATGCTATTTTAAAGTTGGATTTATTCGTCCACGTCAAGTGGCCTCACGGACTGTAAGGCCGAGATACTTGGCCTTACGCGAGATGGAGCGCAGTAGCCGATCCCGCGGCGAGTCTCGAATTTCTCCAGGCCTCGTTCAACATATTCTTGCCCCTGTGTCAGCAGGGCGTAGATGGGACGTGCTGGCTGGTGAGCGGTGGCTTTGACCGCCTTAGCCGTGTCCCTACGGGCCAAGCGCGCGGTGAGCGACCCCGATGAAGGTCTGGCTGCGTCGCGCATGGAAGGCCGCTTGGCGTAAGGCCGGCCCGGTCCGGTTGAAGACCTTGGCTTGGAGCCGGCGAGGATCTGGCCACCGGAGATCCGTGTCGGTGGTGCCAGCCCGAGCTAGGAGCCAAAGTGCCGAGCGGACGGAAAGCGAGACAGGTCGGGTCCGATCTCACTGGCGAGCACCAACACGGTGTCGATCCCGAGGGTTGGAACGCGCGTAAGGTCTACACCGAAAACCTGGTTCAGGGCTTGATGCCATTGCGTTGGCTGAGCACGGGTACGATGGGGACTACGCATCGGTTTGACGGGGGCGGAAATCTGATCGGTGAGGGTTGGTAGGCGTTGCAACGCCTGACGGATCATTTGGTCGCACTCGGCGATCGGCAGGCCTAAGAAATCATCGTGAGCCAAGGCCTGAGCCAGGGCGAACCGGTGCTCCTCACACCAGTTACCGTGCCGGCTACGGGCAACCGTCTGTTTGCTCGCCCGAAGACGACGGTCACGTTGGGTCGTCAAGCTTTCGGGATCGCGTTCACCGGCCACGATCCGGTGCAAGATGGCCAGTCCGGTTTTATCGGTCAGATCGCTCACCACATTATCGAGTTGGGCGTTTATCGGTATCAGCGCCTTCTGCCTGTGCAGCACACAGCGCGATTACTCTTGAACCTGAGCGGCGCGTTGGCGCAGCACCGAACGTAGCGAGCCGATCTCGTTGGCGGGACGGAAGGCTTCCTTGAGCCGGCCATAGGTCATCAGCGGCCAAATCCACGGGCCGTCCAAGACGTCGGACTTACGCCCGGAGACCTGACGGGTGGCCCCGAGTTAACCAGATTCACTGGGAACCCTCGAGCATCGAGCACCTCGTACAGAGGAATCCAATACACTCCGGTGGCTGCCATCGCCATCACCTCGACATCCAGCGACTTCAGCCAGTCGGTCAGGGCGTAGAGATTGTCGCTGAAGGTGCTGAAACACCGAACCGGCTTGTCGTTGCGGTCCGGATCGACCGCGACCCAGTGCTCCCGGCTACCAATGTCAATCCCCGTGCAGCGGGGATGAACGATCCTCAGTGGCTGTTTTTTGGACTTGCGCGCCATGGCCGATGCCCTCATGCTGGAAAGTAGGGTGCGCGGGGAAACACGGCGGCGAAGGATTCAATCTCTCCTGCGAGGTCCTGGCTTACGCCAGGCCGTCAACGACTCCACGCCGATACCGTGCGGGCCACTCTCTTTTGGCGGGTGCAAACACACCAGTGCCTAAACGGCCTCGGTTCCCCACGGCCCCTCTATCTTGCCACGTGTTTGCTGCGCGACAGCGCCCCACCTAACGGTGGGGTAGGCTCTCTTTTGAAACGATGTGGAGGAACCTGGAAACCAAGGCACAGCCGACCAAAGGGGGCTGTGCCCATTATTGGGCTTACTCGATATCTTCTTTTTTTCCGCAAATCACAGCACAGGACATAAATTTCCTATTAGAATCAGATAGCTAGTTTGATCTTCGCGGTTCTTCGAATAAAGCGACGGCCTAGTAAAGCGCCTCAAGTTTTTCCGTTATATTGAATAAAGTCTCTCTCAGCCAGCCCAAACCATACCTGAAAATACTGATGGCCGGATGGTGATGACTCTTGATTGGGATCGGTTTTTGCTCGTGTAACCATTCCCCGAGGAGATGCGCCCAGCAGAAGGCGATCGCTAAACAAGGCCAGAAGCGTCTCAATACGATCCAACTTGGTCAGATGGGTTGCTTCAAAATCGGATCCTTGGCTCTTCAAGGCCTTAAATAAGGTTTCGATTTCCCAACGCCGTTTATCGTCGCCCGGGATGGCGGTGACCCGAGAGGCATCCGGGCTGAGAATGATGAGGGATTCACCACTCATCAAGCGCGTTCCCGTGACCGAGAGCTTTTGGCCACAAACAACCGTTGTCCCCTCAGTTAGATGACTTCGCCGCGTGCCAAGTTACGAAAGAAATTGCGAGCCGGTGTCGTGCCATTCCGGCGCCGAGCGACGCGTGTGTCGTGCTTAATGCGAATCTTGAATTTTATTTCATTTTTAATGAGATAGAGAACAAATTCCGTACCGATGAATTCTCTACCGGCGAGGTAGCCATCAATTTTTTCCACCCCGAATAGCTCAATAAACCTGTTGATGAGTGGCATGCGTCCATCCGTATTGGAATTGCCTTTTTTATCTCACAGGATCGATAACGCGGGGAGCGCCACACCTTGCTGGACAATCGCCAAGCACAGAATATTGATATTAGTTTGACCGAATTTCCAGTTGGTCCGATCCAGGGTCAGTAGATACTGACCATCGGGCGACTGACTGACAATAAACCGAGCCATGGTGGAGAAGTCGAGAAAGGTTCTGAACAGGCGTTGAATACGTTTATACTTCGAATCTTTCAAGGTGCCACCGAGAAGAGCGGTGGCTAATTGCGCGAAATTGACGGTTCTGACCTTGATTAAAGCGATAATTAGACCGGCCAGGCATTTGGTTCTGGCTAGGTTCCAACCGAAATAGCCAGGCAACAGAGGCACAAGAGCGGCGACATTCTGGTCCATCGTTGGAGCCCTCCGAAAAAAGTTATCTATTTATTAAAGCGTTATGCCAAAATCCGGCAAGGGTAGCTTAAGCGTCCGGCTCAACTATAACAGAAATACTTATTTTAAATCAATATATTGCGTTTTTCGTCCTGTACTATGGCCGCAAATGAACGCGAATGGACGCAAATGGGCCGAAAAATACTCGGCTGAGGTCCGCGCTCGCGGCTAGCTCGAGGCCAAAGCCTTCTCGTACACGGACTCCAAAGACCCAGGATCCAAGACTTTGCCGACCTCAAGGCACACCCGATAACACGCCGAGAAGTGGGGCCATCCTCGTCGACTTTATCTTGAATACATTTGCGTTTATTGGCGTTTATTTATGGCTGAATCTTCTCCTCGCAGCGCTTGACTCGATATTTTCCGGTGGGCGCAGCCTGTCCCCTACGGATCCCCGCAGGTGCGGTCAACAGGACCACGGAACTTTTCGAATCCGCGGGACGACGGATCCTACGTCTCAGAGCGAGATGGCGTGAAAAGACTCCTCGAGAGACAACCCGAACATGGTGAGCCCGTCACTTTTTCTGGCATCGAAATCCCCGCGCCGGCGGGTGCTCCTGGAGCAGATCGGCGTCCGGTTCGAGGTTTTCGACATGGATCCGGATGAGACTAGGTTGCCCGGTGAGACCCCTGACAGCTATGTGCTGCGCTTGGCCCTGGATAAGGCCCGGGCTGGTCGGGCCAAGCTCGGGGCTCTGTCTTGCTCCCCGGTGCTGGCGGCCGACACGGTGGTGGTGGTCGACGACCGAATCTTGGGTAAGCCGAAAGATTGCTCCGAGGCCATCGCTATGCTGAGGCTGCTCTCCGGGCGCACCCATCAGGTGCTGAGTGGGGTGGCCTTGGTCGGGGAGCGCGAGGAACGAACCCTCAGCGTCAGTACGGTCCGCTTCCGCACGGTGAGCGTGCAGGAGGCGGAGGCCTATTGGGAGAGCGGTGAGCCTAGTGGCAAGGCCGGTGGCTATGCCATCCAGGGCCTGGGGGCGTTGTTCGTGGCGGACCTTCGGGGCAGCTATTCGGGGGTGATGGGTTTGCCCTTGTTCGAGACGGCAGGCTTGCTGGCCGCGGCGGGCATCGATTGTCTCTCCCTTTCTGGTCGGCTCGGATCGTCTGGAGTATCGTCGGTTTGAGCGAAGAAATCCTGACCAATGTGACGCCTCCGGAAACCCGGGTAGCGGTGGTGGAGAACGGTGCCGTGCAGGAAATCATCATCGAGCGCATGAACCGATGCGGCTTGGTGGGGAATATCTACCAGGGCCATATCTGCCGCGTCTTGCCCGGGATACAGGCCGCCTTTGTGGATATCGGGCTCGAGCGGGCGGCCTTTCTTCATGCTTCGGATATCGTCGATAGGGAGGGGGAGCCGTGCAGCGAGCCGATCCACGAGGTCGTCGGCGAGGGCGACGAGGTCATGGTCCAGGTGCTCAAGGACCCGCTGGGTAGCAAGGGTGCTCGGCTCACGACCAATATCTCGATTCCGTCACGTTATCTGGTGTTCATGCCGACGCTGAGTGCCACCGGTATTTCCCAAAGGATCGAGGACGAGGATGAGCGCAACCGGTTGCGGGATGTCCTGCAACGTGGTGTGGAGGCGGAGGGCGAAGAGGGGGGCTTTATTGCCCGCACGGCGGCGGAGGGTGTGGCCGAGGAGGCGTTGGTCAAGGATATGGCGTTTCTGTTCAAGCTGTGGCGTGGGATCAAGGAACGCCGCCGTTCTTTCGACGACATCGGTCTGCTTCACGATGATTTGCCGTTGGCCCTACGGGCTCTGCGCGATCTGGTGGGGCCGGAGGTGGAGCGGGTACGGATCGATGCGCGTTCCATGATGGAACGCGCCCGGGTGTTTGCCGCCAAGTATGTCCCGGATGTGGCGGCGCGGGTCGAGTACTACCAGGGGGAGCGCCCCCTGTTCGATCTCTATGGGGTGGAGGACGAGATTCGGAAGGCGTTGCAGCGCAAGGTGCAGCTCAAGTCCGGTGGTTATCTGGTGATCGACCAGACTGAGGCCATGACCACCATCGATGTGAACACCGGGGCCTTCGTCGGTCATCGGAATCAGGAAGAGACGATTTTCAAGACCAACCTGGAGGCGGCTCAGGCGATCTGTCGTCAGCTACGGCTGCGTAACCTGGGTGGCATCATCATCATCGATTTCATCGATATGTGTAACGATGAGCACAAGCGTCAGGTGCTCCGGGCGTTGGAGAAGTGTCTCGCCAAGGATCACGCCAAGACCCATATCACCGAGGTCTCCGCCTTGGGGCTGGTGGAGATGACCCGCAAGCGTACCCGTGAGTCCCTGGAGCATATTCTGTGCGAGCCCTGTACCTGTTGCGATGGCCGCGGGACTTTGAAGACCGCGGAGACTACTTGTTACGAGATCTTACGCGAGATCTTACGCGAGGCGCGTCAATTCGATGTGGAGACCCTGTTGGTCTTGGCTTCTCAGGAGGTGGTGGACCGGCTGCTGGATGAGGAATCCGGACACTTGGCCGAGATCGAGGAGCTGACCGGCAAACCGGTCCGGCTACAGGTGGAGGCGCTCTATACCCAAGAGCAGTATGATGTGGTCTTGATTTAGGGAAGCACTGATCGATTCAGCATTTCCCGCGGTGCTTGAAGGCACCGTCATTTTTCAGTAGGGGCGACCGGCCAGTTGCCCCTACTCTCGTTGAAAAAGTGAGGGTGGCGAAAACTAGGCTTTTCGCTATCCGGCGCTGAGCGAGCCAAGGATGGAATTGTTCAGCGTTTCCTTAAGGGTGTCTTGAAGAATGGCATCCCTGGAATTTTCGGGGGTGCCTGATTTGTAGTAGTGTCAGGTTCTCTATCGGGCCTGTGTTCTTCGATGGAGTCGGCGCACGATCACTCCCTATCGAGCACTCACTGACGGCGCAAGTACCGAAGAGCCTTTTTGTACTTCTCCTCTTTCCGGAGAGGGGGGCTGTTAGGCCACCGAAGGCGAAGACCGTAGCCCGATTTTTTCGCTCCCGAAATCGGATGGACCCCATTTCGAGTTTCGCGAAAAATGGCGATGCTTCGGTCGCAAAACGAAAATATGTCGCCTTGCTCCCAGTTTCCAAGCACTTGTATGCTTGGACATTGACGGGGCGTCCCTGCAGCTATCCGGAAGGGAAAAATTCTATCTTTGGAATTTTCTCCCACCTGAAGTCGAAATACGATTTCGACTTGGCTTCCGGTTTTTGAGCACCGACGTGCTTGAGGACCGGTGGGGTATTCCTGCCTCCGTACAGGTACCTCGATCTTTTCCAGGTGCCCTTTGGGCAGCACCACTCACCGACTCTTAAATCCCCACTTGTTTCTTTCGATGCTCCGCCGGTTCAAATCCATCGCCGGTCCAGGTCTGGCCGGGATGATCGTGGCCGGTCTGCTGATCGGGGCGATCCGTCTCGCTGCCCCATTCGCGGATCGATTCCGATCCGAGCTGACCGCTGTGCTGGCCCGATTGGCCCCGGGCCGAGGCCTTGAACGGCGAAGTGCGGTTCGAGAACCGCGAGGTACGGGCCTCCTTCGAGCAAGGGCGGATGCTGGACAGCGATCTGGTCCATGTCTCCGTGCACATACCCGACTTGGCCCGAGTTGTTGCCGTGGCGATTCGGGGTCGGGCCGAGGGTTCGTTCAGCGACGGATTAAGGGTGCTGGGCGAGAGCCCCCTGCGCAAGCGGTTCGGCGCCCTCGCCACAACCTTCGAGGCGCAGGGCGATATGGGCTTGGACCTGGACCTGAAGGTCCCACTGCGCTACCAGGGGCGCAAGAGTCCGTTCCGATTTCGGAAGGGTGTTGGGTATACTCAATTTCATGCCTTACAGCGACGTTTGGCCCTGGACCTCGGCGACCTGTTCGGGACCGGTTATGCGTTCGAGAAGATCTTCGGACAGATCACCATCGGTAACGGGTCGGCGACTATCACGGAGCTGCTGATCGAAGGACCAGCCGCCGACATCAGCATCTCCGGGGGGGCGAATCTGGTGGCCCGAGAGCTCGATCAAACGGCGACCGTTTACGCCGAGCGTGGGTACCGGCGCGGCCATTGCCGAGGCCGTAGCGGCAGGGCCCTTGGTCGGGGCGACTATGCTCCTCGTCGACCGGATATCCGACGGAGCGGTCGACAAGTTGGGCCGTCACCAGTACCATCTCAGGGGGGGCTTGGAGCGTGCCCGAGATCCGCCGCAAGTCATGGGCTGCTCGCAAGATACGCCGACCACGGACTCGGAATCGAAGTCCCCGGCGCCCGGACTGGATTGAGACGAGAGTCCGTTTCCGGGTAGGTAATGATGGCTGGTAAGCTTGCGGAAGGATGCCGCTCTTTTGAAACGACACCGGGCGTCCAAAATCCGAGAATCAAGGCCGGTTTTTCGGACACCTTGTGGAGCTTGCGCACCGTCCCTATCACGCCGCCTCGCCCTGAGACCTAGCGATCCACACCGCTCCGTGGAATCGAAAAGTTCCGTGGCTAGGTTGACCGCACCGGCGGGGATTGCCTAGGCGGCAGGCTGTGCCCGTCGGAAAATATCGAGTAAGGGCTGCGGGGAGAAAATTCAGCCGCCAATGAACGCAAATGTATTCAAGATAAAGCCGACGAGGATGAACCGACCTCTCGGCGTGTTATCGGGTGTGTGCCTTTGAGGTCGGCAAAGTCTTGGATCCCGGGTCTTTGAAGTCCGTGTACGAGAAGACTTTGTGCGTCGAGCTGGCCGAGCGCGGACCTCAGCTGAGTATTATTTGGCCCATTCGCGTTCATTGCGGCAAAAAAGAAGATATCGAGTAAGCCCAATGGTGCGCACAACTCATCCTATGGTTGGCTAAGCCCTTGCTTTCAGGTTTCTCCGCGTCGTTTCAAAAAAAAGCCCACTCCCCCGCTAGGTGACGCGCTGTCGCGTAGCAAACAAGTGGCAAGTGGCAAGATAGAGGGGCCGCGGGGAACCGAGGCCTATCAGACATTGGTGTGAAGGCCAAGCATCTCGACCTTACACTCAGTGAGGCTGCTTGACAAGAAAGAATAAAAAAAATTTTAAAACAATATGTTATGTGATTTTTGATGAGAGCCGCACCCTACCAAATTGTCGGAGTCTCACCTCAACAGTCATCGGCCAATACCCCAGAGCCCGTAGTCGTCCGCCGGAGTCAAGTGTGAGTAAAGACCAACGCCAGGGGAGGGGTGGTTATAGTCGCTAACGAATCGGCTTGGTGGAGTCGAGTGTGTACCAAGACTAACCCGGAGGGAGAGGCGCTATAAGGCTTAGGAGTTCATGAAGCATTCTTCCCATAGGGTCGCCGCCGTACAGATGGCGACCGGTCCTAACCCGGATGCCAACCTGCGGGAGGCGGAGCGGCTAATCCGTGGGGCGGCGGAGGCCGGGGCCGAGCTGGTCGTGTTGCCCGAGAACTTCGGCTTCATGGGAAAGTCCCACCGGGACTTACTCGGCCAGCAGGAACGAGACGGTGCGGGTCGCTTACAGTCGTTTCTCTCTGCGACCGCCGCCCGATACGGGACTTGGCTGGTGGGGGGCACTATTCCTCTCGCCACCCGGGATCCCGGCCATGTCCGCGCGGCCTGTCTGGTCTTCGACGGGCACGGAGAGCGGGTTGCCCGCTATGACAAGATCCACCTGTTCGATGTAGATATTCCGGATACTGATGAGACGTATAGGGAGTCCGCCATCATCGAGCCGGGGGATGATATTCTCGTCATCGACAGTCCTTGTGGACGGCTCGGGATGGCGGTTTGCTACGATCTGCGCTTCCCGGAGTTATTTCGGCATATGCTCGCCGGAGGCGTGGAGCTACTGGCCATACCTGCCGCCTTTACGGCCGCTACGGGCAAGGCCCATTGGGCGACCTTGGTACGGGCACGGGCCATCGAGAATCTCGCCTACGTGATCGCCGCCGCCCAGGGGGGCTGCCATGCCAACGGCCGCGAGACTTATGGCCGTAGCATGATCCTTGATCCCTGGGGCTCTGTGCTCGACCAGCTTTCCCGGGGAGTCGGTTTTATCTGTTGTCCACTGGACCGGGACGCTCAGGCCTCGGTGCGGCGTAGCTTTCCGGTCCTCGAGCACTGCCGTTTGAAATGTCGCTGAGAGACTCCTGAATCAGTGATCTGAATGACGCATTTATTCGCTTGTGGCCGATCATGATGGCTGGATTTTATTTCAGCGACGCGAATGAACCGGTGTGGCAGAGAATCGGGTTAGAAACCGATCGTGGAGCGAGAAACGGTGGGCCAATCGGGTTAGGAAAGGTCGTAGCGTGAACAACGGCGGACAACAGACGTAAGGAGGCCACCGCGACAAGACGCGAATAGTGAGGCCACGGCCACGATCGGCATCCTGTCCCGACCAGTTGTGCGTAGAGGCGTCGAAAGATGGGCACAACCGGGCAGCCAAAACCGAAGGCGAGCTTAATCTGTCGTCCGGTGTAGACCAGTCGCGCGGCCAGGTACATTAGCTCCGGCAGGACGGTGCGGAAGAGCCGACGCTTGGCGCGGTGACGCCGCGGAGCCTCGGGGCCAAACAGGCCATTCTGCCCAATGAAGCGCAGGATATTGTAGGCGAGCTGGGCGCAGGCGAGAACCAGGGGCGAGGACCAGGGCGTTGGTGGCCAACTTCCCCGAAGGCAGACGCTCAACGTCCGGGTCGGTCTTGAATTCGCCGTGAAATTGCTCGGAGGTGGCATGGTCCGCGTAGAGGGCAATGATCGTCTCCTGATCGAGCCCCAGGCTCGTCCACCAGCCCTCGAGCTCGATCTGTGGAAACCGACCGTGCCGATCGATGGTGCGCTTGATCACGGGCATGACGCGCCGCAGCGCCGCAGTGTGGGTAATCGTAACCATTGTGGCGGCACGTCATGACCTCCTCGAACTGGGCGACCCGCTGGCCCGGGCGCGGCTCACTCCAGTGCCCGTGCTTCTCGGCATAGGCCAACCAATGCTCGGGGCTTTTCCGGCGCGGGTTCTACTTGATCCGGTCGTGGACCGGAGCGGCCATCTCATTCGGCTCGTTGTGGTCTTCGACTGCGGCGATGTTCTCCATGACATCGTTGCCGTTGTCAAGGCGCAGTAGCAACGGCTCATCGGTCAATTGGCGCGCACGCTCCAGCACACGCTTGAGAAACGCCGGCGTGTCATTCTGACAAGGCTGACGGCCCGCGCTGCTCCCCACTCCAAACCATAGCCTTCCCGGCCCAGATAAGCCACGCATGGGCGCGTAACCGTCTAGGCCCTGGTAGGTCGTGAGCCCCCCTCTTAGGATACCCTCCGAAGGAACACGCTTCAGCCCCAGCGCCTCGGTGAAGTAGGTATCCTCCCGAAACCTGTTGATGGCCTCGAAATTGCTCTGGCCCAGACACAGCAATGCGACAGAGCTGGAGAGAATGTTGGCATGACTCACCGCGCCGCAGCGCAAGGAGGATACCCCTTTCGTATCCGCGGCCAAGTCGGTGTGTTCATTCAGCGCCAAGCCAATGAGTCTAAGCCCCGCGTGGGAGGTCAGATCCGTCTCGGATTCCGTGATGATAAACCACCATATCTTATTCACCTATCAAGTGACTCCAAAGATGCCCATATTTTATATTCTATCCTACTGTTTATAAAATATAAAATATGTCATTCGAGGATCATTTGGATCACTGATTCAGGAGACTGCCTAAAAAGGCAGTCTCTCATGGCCTTTAGGCCCTTTCATCGGACACTGGCTTCCTCTGGAGTGATAGCTGATTTTTGATAGAGGAAACGTTAAGATGAGAAAAACTGCAAATTGGTCGCTCTTGCTCGAGATCTTTCCGTAAAAGAAGCTCTAATCAAGGCACTCCATAACGGGAGATTGAGCTACTTCTTCTCCTCCTCCAAGGTGCCTTGTGCACAGTGCGGCGAGAAGCACCATTGCAATGGCTCGGTCACCGATTACCACCAGATGCTGGGTGCGGTGCTGGTGAATCCCGATTACCAGGAGGT
>Ga0209457_1000230_pt1 | contig 13623 bp, 13 predicted proteins | sample WorMetHEROISLAND_5_FD_187410 | JGI IMG/M metagenome (GOLD analysis project Ga0209457, IMG submission 187410) | Marine gutless worms symbiont microbial communities from Max Planck institute for Marine Microbiology, Germany - Olavius sp. 5 HERON... ... | reverse complement strand
CCCCCCGCGGCCTCCGATCACCCCCTCGCCGCGCCGGCCGAGGCGGCGGCGGCCGGGAAGCGCCGCGCGACCCAGGCCCTCGTCGGGAGATGGCAGGACCCGGGTTGGGTGGCCGCCCTGTTGCCGGTGCTCGGCGCGGGCCGCTCGGCGTTGATCGTGGCGGCGACCGCCGCCGAAGCTGCCAGGCTGGCCGACGCGGCCAGGGCGACGTTCGGCGAGGCCGTCGTCGCGGTCCGCGGCGCCGCCGCCGCCGAGCTGACGGCGGCGTGGGAGAAGGCCCAGAGCGGGGGAAGGCTTGTCGTCGGCACGCCGCGAGTAGCCGCGTGGAGAGTCCATCGGCTGGCCCTGGCGTTGTGCCTGGAGGAGGGCCGCCGGGCGATGAAAGGCCGGTCGCCCGCGATCCATGTGCGGGACCTCCTGCGCGCCCGCTCCAAGCTCGAGGGCTTCACGAACGTATTCTACGGCCCCACCCCCAGCCTCGAGATCCTCTCGGCGGGCGCTGAGGCGGTGAGGGTCGGCGCCAGGGCCTGGCCGTTCGTGGAGATTGTGGACCGATCGGGGGAGGCGCCGGGGTCGGGGCTTCTCGCCCCGAGGGTTGCGGCGGCCTTGCGCGCGACGGCGGCTCGGGGCGAGAGGTCCTTCGTGCTCACAGGAGTCAAGATGATCGACGCGATGTCCGCCGAGGTCGAGGCGCGGCTGGGGTCGGCGGCGATGGAAAGCGACCGTCCGGTGATCGTGGGGGCGGAGCGGGACATGGCCGACGCGGGGCCGATGGCGCTGACCGTCGCGTCGAACGCGGACGCGATGTTGATGAGCGTCTCCTATCGCGCCAAGGAGGAGACGCTGCGCGTCCTGGCCAGGCTGGCCAACCTCGCGTCCGGGGGCGGCGGGCGCCGGATGATGGTGCAGACGTCCAACCCCAGGTCCGGCCTCGCGGAGACCCTGAAGAAGGGCGACCCGATGCCCTACCTGGAACGCGAGCTGGTCGAGCGGGCGCGGGCGGGGGCGCCTCCGTCGACGGAGATGATGGTCGTCGAGATCAGGGGAAGCCGCCCGCCCGGGGTGAGCGAGGCCCTCGGGGCCCTTCCCGGCGCCGACGTCATGGGGCCTCTCGAGATCGATCAGGGTCTGCGTTGGCTGTTGCAGGGAGACCTCGGCCCGGCGCGTGCCGCGCTGCGCGGGCTGGTGGGCCGTTGGCGCGGCGCCGAGACCGCGGTCCGCGTCGACGCCGACCCGATCGACCTTTGAGCCCCGCCCTCAAGCCGCCGTCACGGCCCGGCCGATGAGCGCGATCGCCCCCAGGAGGGACAACGCCAGGATGAGCCTTCGCAGGAGCCGTTGCGACACGCGGGTCTGAAGCGGGACGCTCACCAGGTAGCCGGCGCCCATCGCCGGGAGAAGCAGCGCGGCGACCCGGACGTCATCGAGTGTGATGGTCCCCGACACGACCCTCGCCGAGATGGTTATCAAGATCCCGATCGCGAAGATGGCGCCGAGATTTGCGCGGACGGTGGGGCCTTCGTCCCTGGTGTAGAGGAGGGCCAGCGCCGGGGCCCCTATCGAGGCCACCATCCCGGACACGCCCGACAGGAACCCCGCCCCGACCTCGGCGGCTCGGGTGCGCCGCAAGTGATAGCCCGAGGCCATGATGGCGACCGCGGCGAGAACCGCCGCGGCGATGATGAGTTCCAGCATCGGCCGCGTGGCGATCGTGAGGAGGGCCACGCCGACGACCGCCCCCGGTATCCGCCCCCCGATGATCCAGCCGATCCCGGAGAAGTCGAGGTGGCGCCGCTCCTGCCGGGCCATCCAGACGGCCAGGGGCAAAGTGACCAGGAGTTGGGGCACGGGGGCGAGGAGGGGGTCGGCGAACGCCAGGATCGGCACCGAGACCATGGCGAACCCCATCCCCACCACCCCTTGGACCGCAGCGGCGAGGAACGTCACGGCCAAGGCGAAGACGACGACTTCGATGGGCAAGGCAGCCAAGTCAGGCCAGAGAGTCGATCAGGTCCCAGAGGGCGTCGACATGGCGCTCCTCGGTCTCAGCCTGGCCGACGGCGACCCGGATGAAGTCCTCGCCGGCGATGCTCGACGCGGTGATCGCCGCCTTCCCGGTCGCGTTGAGGTCTCGGGCGAGGCGCCGGGTGGCCTCATTGCCGTCTCGATGCGTGAAGCAGACAAGCCCGAAGGGGACCGGGGCGAACAGCTTGAGTCGATCGTCGCGGCCCACCCGGTCTGCGAGGCGGCGGGCGAGCCTGTGATGCTCCCTGACCATCGACCGGAGGCCCGCGGCCCCGTACCATCGGATCACCCACCACAGCTTCAGGGCCCGGAACCTGCGCCCGAGAGGCACATGCCAGTCGCGGTAGTCGATGACGGCGCCCGACTCGGAGGCCTCGTCGCGGAGGTAGGGGGGGAGGATGCTCATCACCTCCAGCAGCGGCGCCCGGTCGGCGACCCACAACACGTTGCAGTCGAAGCTCACCATCATCCACTTGTGCGGGTTGAAGGTGTAGCTGTCCACCATCTCCAGGGAGGGTTGGAAGTCTCGGAACTCCTCGCAGATCATGGCTGTGCCCGCGTACGCTGCGTCGACGTGATGCCACATGCCGCGTCGCCGAGCTGTCCGCGAGATCTCCGTCAGCGGGTCGACGGCGGTCGTCCCGGTGGTCCCGACGGTGGACACCACGGCGACCGGCAGCAGCCCCCGCGCCAGATCCCCCTTGACGGCGGCCTCCAGGGCCGCGACGCTCATGGAGCGCTCCTCGTCGACCTCGATCATGCGGCAATGGCCGACGCCTGCGATGTTGCAGCCCTTCTCGATGGAAGAGTGCGCCTCCTCGGAGACGTAGACCGCCATGTCCTCGGCGCGGCCCGCCCCCGACTTCGCCGCCCTTGCGGTCACCAGCGCGGCGTGGGTCGCGTCGGAGGCGCTCATCTGGATCACGCCGCCGCCCGGCCCGGCCGACTTCCAGGCCTGAGGCAGGCCCATCAAGTCGACCAGCCAGTCGAGGACCCGGCTCTCCAGCTCGGTCACGACGGGGGAGGTGGACCAGAGCATCCCCTGGAGGCCGAGCCCGGCGGAGACCATCTCGGCGAGGATGGAAGGCGGCGACGAGTTCGCCGGGAAGTAGGCGAACCAGTTGGGCGACTGCCAGTGGGTCGTTCCCGGCATGACGACTCGGTCCAGGTCGGCCATCAGGTCGGCGAAGGGCTCGCCCTCCTCTGGCGCTGCAGCCGGGAGCAGGGCCGAGATCTCGCCGGGCTCGACCCGGGAGAGCACGGGGCGCTCCTCGACGGACTCGCGGTAGGCCGCCAGCCAGTCGACGACCGCGTAAGCTGCGGCGCGAAACTCCTCCAGGGTCATGTGCTCGACCATGTCCCGCCATTCTGCCAGAGCGGCGCCGTCGGGCGCCCTACCCTGCGGCGCCGATGAGCGTATTGAGCAATCACATGTCGCCCGCATAAGCCCCCATGGCGGCTCACCCGATCAGGACGTTCGGCGACCCTGTGCTTCGTTTGGAGACGAAGCCGATATCGCGCATCTACGAACCGGTGCGCGCACTCGCTCGCGACATGATCGAGACGATGTACGAAGCGGGCGGCGTCGGCTTGGCCGCCAATCAGATCGGGATCACCAGGAGGATCGCGGTCTTCGACGCTCGGGACGATCTGGGCCCGCGGGTGATGATCAACCCGGCGGTGACGGAGGCGAGCGGCGAGTGGGAGCTCGACGAGGGGTGTCTCTCGATCCCCGGCTTCCACTGGGAGATCGAGCGGCCCGCCTTCGTCAGGGTGGCGGCGCTCGACCTCGACGGCGCCGAGGTGGAGTACGCGGGCGACGAGTTGCTCGGCCGGGTCCTCCAGCACGAAGTCGACCATCTCGACGGGCGCTTGCTCATCGACCGCCTGCCCAAGCGAGCGCGCAAGCGCGCGATGAAGGAGATCCGCGAGCAGGGCGGCCGATGAGCAGGATCGCCTTCCTCGGGACGCCTCAGGCCGCTGTCCCGGCCCTCGACCGGTTGGCCGGCCTGCACGAGACGGGTCTCGTCGTCACACAGCCCGACCGTCCCAGGGGCCGCTCGGGCGCGCCGCGGCCGTCGCCGGTGAAGCAGCGGGCCGTCGAGCTGGGGGTCGCCGTCGCTCAGCCGGAGACGAAGGCCGCCGTCGCCTCTGCGTTGTCCGAGCGCGGGCCGTTCGACCTGGCGGTGGTCGTCGCCTACGGTCGGATGCTCACAGCGGGGGCGCTTGCCGTCCCGCGCGCCGGCGCGGTCAACGCCCACTTCTCCCTTCTCCCGCGTTGGCGGGGCGCCGCGCCCGTGGCGAGAGCGTTGATGGAGGGCGACTCGATGACGGGGGTGACGGTCATCAAGCTCGACGAGGGGCTCGACACGGGCCCGGTCCTCACCGCGCAGGCGGTTGATGTGGCGGCGGGCGAGAACGCCGGCGAGCTCACCGCGCGGTTGGCGGGTCTCGGCGCCGGGTTGCTGGCGTCCTCGATCCCGGCCTATCTGGCGGGGGAGCTGACTCCGGCGCCGCAGTCGGGGGAGGGGGTCGCCTACGCCCCCAAGGTCACGTCCGCCGACCGCCCCCTCGACCTCGGCGGATCATCGGAGGGTTTCATCAACAAGGTCAGGGGGCTGGCCCCGGCGCCGGGGGCGACGCTCCGAATCGACGGCGAGCCGCACCGCATCCTCGCCGCCCGGCCCCACGATCATGTCCCGGCCGCCGGGGTATGGGAGGCGGTCGATGCTGTGCCGGTTGTGAGGGTCGGCGGCGACGGCGTTGAGATAACGGCCATCCAACCTCCCGGGAAGAGGCCGATGAGCGGCGAAGCCTGGCTGCGCGGTCGTCGCAGCGCCTCCGGCGCCGCGGCGTAAGGCGCCGCCTGGGGCGCGGCGCGACGTACACTCCGGGGCCGTGAAGCTGGCGCCCTCGCTTCTCGCAGCGGACTTCTCCCGTCTTCAGTCGGAGATCGCCCGCGTCGAGCCTCACGTCGACTGGCTCCACCTCGACGTCATGGACGGCCGTTTCGTTCCCAACCTGTCGTTCGGGGCTCCGGTCATCGCCGCAATCCGCGGCGTCACCGACCTCTACTTCGACTGCCACATCATGGCCGTCGAGCCCGGAGAGCGCCTGCCTGCCCTGGCCGAGGCGGGAGTTGATCTTGTGACTGTTCACGTCGAGGCTGCGCCCGACCCGACCGATGCGGCAAGAAGAGCGCGGGATCTCGGCCTGGACTTCGGCCTCGTCGCGAGCCCGGCGACGCCCTTCGAGGCGATGGCGCCCTACGCGGAGCTGTGCGACGTCTTGGTCGTCATGACCGTCGAGCCCGGGCGCGGAGGCCAGCCTTTCATGGCGGAGATCCTGCCCAAAGTGGAGACGGCGAGAGAATGGGTTGAGAAGCGCGGCCTCCGGGCCGATATTCAGGTCGATGGCGGAGTCAACGGCGACAACGCCGGGAGAGTCGCCGAGGCGGGCGCCTCGGTCCTCGTCGCCGGGACGGCGGTGTTCAGGGCCGAGGATCCCGTTGCGGCCGTGGAAGGAATGAGAAGGGCAACACGCATCCGATGAGCCAACGTGTCCTCGTTGCGGATGACGATCCCGACATCCTCTCGGTCGTCAAAGTCAACCTCGGGCTCGACGGGTTCGAGGTCGACACCGCCGTCGACGGCGAGGACGCGCTGCAGAAGGCGACATCGGCGCGGCCGGACGTCATCATCTTGGACATCATGATGCCGCGCATGGACGGGCTGACCGCCATGCACCGGCTCCGCAGCCAGGCGGCGACCGTGGCCGTCCCGATCATCCTGCTCACGGCCCGCGGCCTCCGCGAGGACCGCGTCCGGGGCCTTGAGCTGGGCGCCGACGACTATATCACCAAGCCGTTCGACATCTTGGAGCTGGCGGCGCGGGTGCGAGCCGTGCTCAGGCGCACGCAGGCGGCTCGCGACTTGTCGCCGCTCACCGGCCTGCCCGGGAACTTCAAGATCACCTCGGAGATCGAGGCCGCGGTGCGAGACGGCCGGGCATTCGCCCTCGTTCACGGCGACCTCGACAACTTCAAGGCGTTCAACGACCACTACGGCTTCATGCGGGGCGACGAGGTCATCCGCTTCACCGCGACCTGCCTGACGGAGTCGACCACGTCGTTGGGGATCGAAGGGGCCTTCGTCGGCCACATCGGCGGGGACGACTTCGTGGCCATCGTCCCGCCCGGGGTCGCCGAAGCCTTCTGCAAAGAGGTAGTCGAGCGTTTCGACGACGGGATACTCGACCTCTACGACACGGCGGACGCCTTGCGCGGCTACATCGAGGTTGTCGACCGGCGCGGCGAGCGGTACGCGTTCCCGGTGGTGTCGTTGTCCATGGGAGTGGCGTCGACCGACGTGCGCGAGATCCGGTCTCAGTGGAAGGCGTCGGCGATCGCGGCGGAGATGAAGGAGCACGCCAAGAAGCAACCCGGCACCACGTTCCGCATCGACCGGCGCATGGCCTGACGGCGCGTGCCCGACCGTCGTCACATGGCTCGCGCCATCGCCTTGGCGCGTTCTCATCGCACCCACCCCAACCCGCGCGTGGGGGCGGTCATCGCGTCTGCCTCCGGCGAGGTCATCGCCGAAGGCGCCCATCGCGGCCCGGGCGAGGACCACGCCGAGACGGCGGCGCTGAAGAGCGCCTCGGGGCCCGTGGCCGGGGCCGTCATGTATGTGAGCCTCGAGCCTTGCGCCCACCGCGGCAAGACCCCGCCGTGTGTCGACGCCATCATCGAGGCGGGTGTCCGCCGCGTTGTCGTCGGCGCAATCGACCCCGATGAGCGGGTCTCCGGCGCCGGCTGCGAGCGGCTTGGGGAGGCGGGCGTCGAAGTGGTCGCGGGCGTGATGGAGGAGGAGGCGCGGGCAGCCGACCCCGGCTACCACCGTCACCGGGAGACGGGCCTTCCCTTGGTCACGGTCAAGTACGCGATGACCCTTGACGGCTCGGCCGCCGCGGCCGACGGGACCTCGCAATGGATCACCTCCCAGGAGGCTCGCCGCGACGCGCACGGTTTGCGGAGCGAGTCCGACGCTGTCGTCGTCGGCTCGGGGACGCTTCGGGCGGACGACCCGCGTCTGGACGTGAGGCTGCCCGGCTACGAAGGCCCTCAGCCCCGGGCGGTTGTGATCAAAGGGCGGGCCGCGTTGGCGCCCTGGGCGCGAGTCTGGGAACGCGACCCCATCGTTGTGACGACCGAGCCTCTTGATGTCCCGTCGGGGGAGGCGGCGACGGCGGCAGGCGACGGCGGCAGGCCCAGCCCCGAGGGCGCTTGCCGCGCTCTCGCCGGGCGCGGCCTCTTCGACGTGCTCCTCGAGGGGGGGCCGACTCTCGCCGGCGCCTGGATGAGCGCGGGCGTGGTCAGCCGCGGCGTCGTGTATGTAGGCGGCCGTTTGGGCGGGGGAGCGGGATCCCAACCGCTGGGCGGTGTGTTCACTTCGGTCGCCGCCGCCGCCGACGTCACAGTCAAAGGCGTGCGTACCCTTGGCCGCGACATCAGGATCGACTTCGAGCTGTGAGGATGACGGCGCGAGCGACAAGACAAGACGGTCCCCCCGACGGGCTCCAAGTGGAGAGGGTCGCCGAGGCCCGCGTCCCAACGCGTCACGGCGAGCTCACAGCCGTCGGCTACCGGTCCCTGGCCGATCTTCGTCAACACCTCGCCCTCATCATGGGAGAGGTGGGCGACGGCGAGGCGGTGCTTGTCAGGGCCCACTCCGAGTGCCTGACCGGCGACGTCTTCGGCAGCCTCCGTTGCGACTGCGGCGAGCAGCTCGAGAGAGCGCTCGCCAGGGTCGCCGAGGAGGGCCGCGGGATCATCCTCTACCTCCGCGGCCACGAAGGGCGCGGGATCGGGCTGCTCCACAAACTCGCCGCCTATGAGCTTCAGGACCGGGGCATGGACACCGTCGAGGCGAACTTGAGCCTCGGCCTTCCCGTCGACTCGAGGGACTACGGCGTCGGCGCCGACATCCTGATGGACCTCGGCGTCCGGTCGGTGCGTCTGATGACCAACAACCCGGTGAAGCGGGATGGGATCGAGGAGCGCGGCGTGACGGTCCTTGAGCGGGTGCCTCTCTCGGCGGCGGCGAACGACGAGAACCGGCGTTACCTGGAGACCAAGGCGACAAGGTTGGGCCACCGGATGGAGGCCGAGTGACCGGCTGGACTCGCGCTGTGAGGCTGTTAGTATGGGACACATCACATAGAAGAGCGGAAGCCGCTGCTTCCCCACCCGGCCGCGCCGCGCTCAACCCTTGTTCGCCGAGCGCGTCGACGCGAGCCGAGGTCGAGACGGGGGTTCGGGCCGGCGCGCAGCGGTCTTCGGCTGCCGCCGGTTGTCAGGAGGTGACCGCATCAGCGAGCTGCGCGTGAACGGCGCCATACGAGCCAAGGAGGTTCGGGTGGTGGCGCCGGATGGTGAGCAGATCGGAGTCAAGAAGATCAATGAGGCCCTGTGGCTAGCGGAGCAGCTCGACCTCGACTTGGTCGAAGTGGCGCCCAACGCCAGGCCCCCGGTTTGCCGCCTGATGGACTACGGCAGGTACAAGTACGAGCAGTCCGTCAAGCAGCGCGAGGCCCGCAGGAAACAGACCCGCACTCACATCAAAGAGCTCCGCATGCGCGTGCGGATCGACGACCACGACTTCGAGATCACCGAGCGCAAGGCCAGAGACTTCCTCCAGGCCGGGGACAAGGTCAAAGTGACCATCCGGTTCAGGGGCCGCGAGCGCGAGCGCCCGGAGTTCGGGCGGAGCCTCTTGAGTCGCCTCGCCGAGGAGTTGGCTGAGTTCGGGACCGTCGAGCAGCAGGCGAAGGTGGAAGGCGGCTCGATGACGATGGTGCTGGCGCCGGTGCGCCGGCCCAAAGGCGGCAGGGGCCGGAAGGCCGAACGCGAGATCAAAGACAAGCGAAGCGAAGAGGAATAGGAGGGCGCCGTGCCCAAGATGAAGACACACAGCGGCGCGAAGAAGCGAATCAAGGTCACCGGGTCGGGCAAGTACATGCGCCGGCAGTCCGGGCGCGGCCATCTTCGGCTCGCCAAAGGAAAGGGCACCTATCGGCGCCGCGCCGGGGAGGTCGAGATGGGCCCCGGCGACGCCAAGGTCATGAAGAAGCTGCTCGGCCGGTGAGCGGGGAGGGTTGAGAGATGGCTCGCGCCAAACGCGCTGTTCACGCCAAGAAGTCGCACAAGAAGGTGCTGAGTCGCGCCAAGGGATACAAAGGCGCCCGAAGTCGGCGGCGACGCGCCGCCAACGAGCAGGTCATGCATGCGATGCAGGCCGCCTATCGGGACCGCCGCGCCCGCAAGGGGGACTTCCGCAGGCTCTGGATCACCCGCATCAACGCAGCCGCCCGTCGAAACGGGACCACCTACAGCAGGCTCGTGGCCGGGTTGAAGGCCGCCGAGATCGAGGTGGACCGGAAGATGCTCGCCGAGATGGCGGTCAGCGACCCCGACGCCTTCGCTCAATTGGTGGAGGCGTCGAGGCGGGGCTGACCGCGGAGTCGGCCGCGAGACATGGCGACGGTCCGCAACCGACGCAACAGGGTCGTCGTCGAGGCGGCCCGGCTTCACCGGGCTCGCGTCCGCCGGGAAAGGGGCCAAGCCCTCCTGGAAGGCCCGAACCTGCTTGATGAGGCGACGGCCGCGTCGACGAGCATCGACACCGTCTTCGCCCGACCCTCCGACGCCCGGTCGGCGGCCGCGGCCGCCGCCTTCGGCCTCCGACTCTCCCCGGTCGACGACGGCGCGCTGGCCCTCCTCGCCGCCACGGCGAGCCCCCGGGGCCCGATCACCCTGATCGACGTGCCCGAGTCGGCCCTTGACCCGGGCCGTGACGTCCTCGCCTCCGTCGGGGTCTCCGACCCCGCCAACGTGGGGGCCATGATCCGGGTCGCCGCCGCATTCGGGTGGGGATACGCCCACACGCCGGGATCGGCCGACCCGTGGTCGCCGAAGGCGTTGCGAGCCGGCGCCGGGGGGCAACTCCAGACCTCGGTCGTCGCCATCGACGACGTGGGGGACCTCGCCCCGCGGCAAATCGTCGCCGCGGTCGTCGACGGCGGCGACGACCTGTCGAGCGTCGGCCCGGGGCGAGCGGCCGTGCTCATCGGCGGGGAGGCGGCGGGACTCCCGGCCGACGTGGCGGCGATGGCCGACTCGCGGGTGACCATCGCCATGACGGGTCCGACGGAGAGCCTCAACGCGGCGACGGCGGCCGCTATCGCCGTGCACGCGATCAGCGGCGCGAAGGGAGGCCTCGGCGGTCGGGCCTAACCTGCCGCCATATGGACCCGATAGCCTCCCTCGACTCGGCGATGGCCGAGGCCCCGGCTGTGATCGAGGCGGCTTCGAGCCTCGACGAGCTGCGAGGCGCCGAGTCGACGCTCCTGGGCAAAGACTCGCCGGTGGGTCGGGTCAGGCGGTCGATGGGCCGGCTCGACCCGTCCGAGCGCCCCGCGACAGGCGCCAAGCTGAAAGCGGCCCAGTCGGCGATCACAGCCCTGCTTGAGGCGAGGAGGGCCCGCCTTGAGGACGAGGACGAGGAGCGGCGCCTCCACGAGGAGGCGATCGACGTCACTTTGGAGGCGGTCGCGTCTCGGGCCGGCAGCCTCCACATCATCCAGCAGACGATCGACGAGGTGGTGGACACATTCGCGGGACTCGGCTACCGGGTGGCAGCAGGGCCGGAGGCCGAGCTCGGCTGGTACAACTTCGACGCCCTCAACACCCCGGCCACCCACCCGTCTCGCCTCGAGTCCGACACGATGTACCTCGACTGGGGGAGACCCGAAGACGAGGTCCTGCTGCGCACTCACACCTCGCCGGTGCAGGCGCGGTGGATGGAGGAGAACGAGCCTCCAGTCTATGTGGTTGCCCCCGGCCGGTGTTACCGGACCGACGCCATCGACGCCACCCATCTCCCGGTCTTCCATCAGGTCGAGGGTCTCGCCGTCGACTCCGCCCTCACGTTCGGCGACCTGAAGGGGACGCTGCTCCACTTCGCCCGGGAGTTCTTCGGGCCCAGGTCGAACGTGCGCCTCCGCCCCCACTTCTTCCCTTTCACCGAGCCGAGCGCCGAGTTGGATGTGAGCTGCTTCGCGTGCGACGGCGCCGACTCGGGCTGCCGGGTTTGCGGCGGGGCGGGGTGGATTGAGCTTCTCGGCTGCGGGATGGTCGACCCCAACGTGCTCGAGGCCGTCGGATACGACCCTGCCGAGTTGACCGGGTTCGCCTTCGGAATGGGGCCGGAGCGACTCGCCATGGTTCGCCACGGCATCGGCTCGATGAGGAGCTTCATCGACAACGACGTCCGGTTCTTGGAGCAGTTCTGATGCGCGTCCCGCTCAGATGGCTGCAAGAGCTCATCGACCTCCCCACCGTCGACGTCGACGAGCTGACGCACGCCTTCGACATGCTCGGGCTGACCGTGAACGGCGTCGAGCGCCTGACCGTCGGCTGGACGGGGGTCAACGTCGGGCGAGTGACCGAGATCGCCCCCCACCCCGACGCGGGCATGCTCAGGGTCTGCCGGGTCGACGCCGGGTCGGGGCCGGAGCGGGTCGTCTGCGGCGCTCCGAACTTCGACGAGGGGGCGCTGGTGGCCGTCGCCGGACCGGGCGCGACCCTCCCGGGCGGGGTTGAGATCGGCCGCCGCGTCATTCGGGGCGTCGAGTCGAGCAGGATGATCTGCTCGGAGCGGGAGTTGGGCCTCGGAGAGGACCAGACCGGCGTGCTGGTCCTCGACGGCGACCCGGCGCCGGGCACGCCCCTCGCCGAGATCGTCGAGCTGCCCGACGTGGTCTTCGACCTGGAGGTGACCCCGAACCGGCCCGACGCCATGTCGATCCTCGGGGCGGCGCGCGACCTGGCCGCCTACTTCGACATCGACCACCGAATGCCGGAGACCGACCTCAAGACCGTCCCGGGCGCCTGCGCGACCGCCGTGTCGATAGAGGAGGGCGCGGGCTGCTTCAGGTTCACCGCCAGGGAGATCGCCGGGGTGACGATGGGGCCGTCGCCGATGTGGATGCGGCACCGGCTCCACAAGGCGGGCGCCCGGCCCATCTCCAACGTCGTGGACGTCACCAACTACGTCATGTTCGAGCTTGGGCACCCCTTGCACGCCTACGACGCCGACTTGGTCACAGGCGACCGGCTTGTCGTCAAGGCCGCCGCTCCCGGCGAGACCCTCGTGACCTTGGACGGGGAGGAGCGGTTGCTGTCGGAGGGCGACCTGATCATCTACGACGCCGACGGGCCGACTTCGATGGCCGGGACGATGGGCGGCGCCCGGAGCGAGGTGAGAGACTCAACCCGCCGAGTCCTCATGGAGGCGGCGTCGTGGGATCCCCCGACGATCATGGCCCTGTCGCGTCGGCACAACCTGAGGTCCGAGGCGTCGGCTCGCATCGAGCGCGGCGTCGACCCTCACCTGGTCGACATCGCCAACCAGCGGGCATCCGCTCTGACCGCGGCGATCGCGGGCGGCCAGGTGCTGGAAGGCGCGGTCGATGTGACGGCGCGAGTCGTCGAGCCGCCGACGTTGGAGATCGGGTCCCGCGATGTCGAGCGTCTCCTCGGCCCGGGTTTCGACGACGCTTACATAGCCCGCCTCCTCAGCCGTCTCGGCCTCCGCGTCGAGGGGAGCGACCCGGTCAAGGTCACGGTCCCCACCTTTCGGCCCGACCTCACCCGAGTCGCCGACCTGGTTGAGGAGATCGCTCGAGTGCACGGGTACGACAAGTTTGAGGCGACCTTGCCGACGGGGCCGTCCGGCGGCCTCACCAGGCCTCAGCGCCGCTTCCGCGAGCTTCTGAGCGCGCTCGGAGGCGCCGGCTTGGATCAGGCCATCAACCTCCCGTTCGTCAACCCCGAGGACCTGGCCCGCATGGGCCGCGAAGAGGCGGAGGGCGACCTGCTGACGGTGAGGAACCCTCTGCGCGAGGAGGAGAGCAAGCTCAGGCCTGCCCTCCTGCCGGGCCTGCTCAACGCGGTTCGGCACAACCTCTCCCGCGGGTTGAGCTCGGTCGGCCTGTTCGAGACGGGGAAGGTCTTCTCCACGAGGCCGTGGGCGCGCGATGCGCGGCTGCCCGAGCAGGTGGAGCGGCTTGCCTGGGCGGTAGTGGGCGACGTGGGCCTCGGCTTCCTGGGCGACGGCGCTGCGACGGCGGACGGGGCCTTTTCCCTGGCGATCTGGCGGCGCCTGGCGGCCGCCCTGGATCTGACGGGCGTGCGGCTGTCCCAAGATGCGGCGCCCGGTTTCCACCCGGGCCGGTGCGCTGTGGTGACCGTCGCGGGGGAGGCCGTCGGCTTCGTTGGCGAGCTGAGCCCTCGCGCGGCCCGCGCCTTCGACATCTCAGATCGGGTCGCGGTCGCCGAACTCGACCTCGACCCGCTGATCGCCGAGATCCCCTTTGTGCAAGTGAGGGCGCCCTCGATGTTCCCGCCTGTCGACTTCGACCTTTCCTTCGTCGTGCGGTCGGACAGGCACGCCGCCGAGCTGATCGACGCGACGAGAGCGGCCGCGGAGGGCCTGGTGGAGTCGGCGGCCGTGTTCGACGAGTTCCGGGGGCCGGGGG
>Ga0209457_1000229_pt1 | contig 13653 bp, 17 predicted proteins | sample WorMetHEROISLAND_5_FD_187410 | JGI IMG/M metagenome (GOLD analysis project Ga0209457, IMG submission 187410) | Marine gutless worms symbiont microbial communities from Max Planck institute for Marine Microbiology, Germany - Olavius sp. 5 HERON... ... | reverse complement strand
TACCAGGCCCCTGCTTCTCAAAGCTCTTAAGGTTCTTTGGGTGGGTGTCATTTTAACCCCCCTTGAAATCTTCGCTTGCCGGAAAGAACGGCATGGCCGATTCCCCCATCTCTTCAGGGCATCCCTTTAAGAAGGACAGCCGCATCCATGAAATCTGTTTTGCCGTCTCGATCCGGCACCCCGGAAATGTCCCCTTTGGGGTATGCAGCTCGATCAGGTTTTGACATTCATGGGAGCACCAGATGGGGAGTGTTTTCTGGTTGGTGTTCTGTTCCTTTGAAAGTAGTCTGATGATTTCGGCCTTATGCTCACTCAGATGTGCTCTCAGTTCATCCGTCAGCGGTTTCTGCGATGTTATTTCCAAACTGTCGCCGACAACAGCGAGTGTCATTCCTGGACGATCAATAAGGTCGGTTGCCAACATTAGATCACCTCCCTATATACATCTTCATTTTCCCCAATCGTGCCAATCGTGCCAAGTTTTTCTGTACAGGTTTTGTTGGCACGATTGAGAGCCGAATTACCACCAAACCCTTTATTCATGCGGGTTCCCTCAATCGTGCCAACTTTTCTGTTTTCGTCTTTGTTCTCCTGGTTGGCACGATTGGGCGGAGGTAAAAACCAAATGCTTTTTTTGTCTGCGCCAAACCCTTCAGTTCGGTATGCGACTTTTAGTTTTTCTCTTGCCCGATAGATAGTCCGTTTGGCAAAATCGTTCTTTTTGGCAAGTTCCATAATTTCGTTTTTCCCCATTTCGCCCGCGTCTGCCAAGACCCCAGAAAGCCAAATTTGCGCCTCACTCAAGGACGACTTTTCGCCAACATCGGTTGCCGCTTCAGCCTGTGCCAACAGTTCCCTTGCCTCGCCCTCAACCGGGCCGAGCCATTCAATGTATGAGGCCTCAATTTCAGGATGATCAACCAGGCAGCGCTGCCTGATTGTATATGAAAATCCGCCCCCATCTGGCCCGATATTTGACTTTGCCCGAACGAACAGCCGTCTTTCATCACCATCGTTGTCCTCAACTTTAACAGCCGCAAATACCATCCTGGCAAGCGCACCGAACGCAATTGATCCAGTAACCCTCTCAACCGGGTTCTTGCCTGCTGTACCTTTTGAAAAATGAGTAATGCCGAGAACTCCAAAACCTTTTTTTGATGCCGCATTGACGACTGGCTGTAATGCTCGCCTGACCTCTGTATTTTTATGGCTGTCACCAGCAACAGCATTAACTATTGGGTCGAGAACCAACAGGCTAATTGTGCCGATCCGTTCAATTTCAGAGGTCAGGGTTTCCATGTGGCGAGCAGGGTCGAAATATGTAATTTCGTCACCAGTGGTTACACCGTCTATAAAAATAATATTTTTTGGATCGGCCCCCATCGCCAATAGCCTGGGAAGCAATGTATCTGTCGGATCATCCTCGCCGCTCCAAATCAGGATTTTACCTTTCGCAGCACTGGAACCGTCAGGGAAGGACCCACCACAGGAGATAGATGCCGCAAGAGATAATGCGATAGTCGTTTTCCCCGTTCCGGGTGGCCCTGCTAAAATTTCAAGTTTACCTTTCGCTAAGTAGTGGCGCCACTGCCAAACTATTTCCTCCGGAGTTAATTCAGTAGCGCAAACAAGTCGAACCTGAGGCTTTCGATCATCAATCTTAGCCTGTTTAAGCATGGCTATAGGTTGCGCGTTATCAATGACCGTCCGCACCGCCTCCGGCCCCTGTTCGTGCCACAAGTCCCAAAAATCGGACTTTTTACCCATACCAGGGTAGGCGACCTTTCCACCAACTGCCAATCCCGCTTTTTCTGCCGCTTCAATGCCGGGGTTATCCGGTCTGTCTCTCTTTTGGTCATCATCCGCGCAGAGAATTAGCGTCACATCGGGCAGTTTCATTTTGAGCACTTCGGCTACCGGCTGAAGGTTGCCGGCGGAAAATGTAACAGCGACAGGATAGCCGGTTGATTCGTGTATTGTCGCGGCGGTGGCAAAACCTTCAGCGATACAAAGAGGTTTTCCCGGTTTCGGTTTGCCGCCGACGGCATAGTATAAACCCTTGGTTCGGCAACCCTTCGGTTGAAACAACTTGCCGCCGTCATTGGCAATCGTCTGAAGGGCCCAAATTTTCCCCCTGTCGTCACGCATGGGAACAAGCAGCTTGTTACCTTCCTGCCGCAGACCCTGCGCCTGGATACGCTTCTTTTTTAAATACGCCTGCTTTGTACTTGCTGGCTGTGCTGCTTTCCAACTTCGCTGCGCTTCAATTGCCGTTTGGCGTTGCTCCGTCACTTTTTCCTTATGCGCCTGTTCCCGAGACGCTTTTATATGGCGTTGGAATGCCGCCCGCTCTGCGTCAGTCATCGGCTTTTCACGCTTGGCCTGCCAGGTCTCAGACAGACCGGTTGACCAGTCACCAAAGACACCGCCCCGCATATCTGGAAATAATTGGCACCATCCGGCGTTACCATTACGCTTACCGGCGCCGGGGAAACGGTAGATTTTCCCCGGCTCGATCTGTTCAGGTGGTTGCAGCCCCGCGGCCAACATCACCGCTTTGAACTTAGTCATGGCGCAAACGCCCCACATGGATCAGCCAGCCCGCCAACCGTGTGGAGATGATCCCATGGCACGCTAAAGCAACTATTATCCACTTGCCCGCTCTTTTCATTTCGCTACCCCCGCCTGGTGGTTGCCGTCCCTCGCTTTAACCCGTTCGAGCACCCACGTATCAATCTCGCCGGACAACCAGCCCACGGCGCGGGGGCCGAGGCTGATCGGCTTTGGGAAGTTCCCTTTCTCCATGAACGCGTATATGGTGGCGCGAGAAAGGCCGATGCGTTCTTCGACTTGCGGCCTGCGAAGGATGGTGAGCTTATTTTCGTTACTGTTCGCCATGGTTGCACCCTCTCTTTTTGCATTAGAATTTCTTGGCTTTTGAGAGAACAATACAGCTTGTTTTCAGGTCAAAACAGTTTAAAGGGTGTACGCCCACACTTTGGAAAGGGTGTACACCCTTATATCAATTTAACGTAATATCAGCAGGTTAAGGGTGACACGGTTTTTTGAAAATATAGCTTTGGCAGGGGTTTCAGTAGTCGGTTGGGGGCACACCACCCTTTGGGTTTGGGTTTATGATCGTTGAGATGCGATCTTTGGCGCGAGAAGTTAATTTTGAACATTTTTCACCGAGCCAGCCTTCAATATATTTTTTATGACCGCCTGCGGGTGTTTTCTTCGGTGGATTCTTTTCATACAAATCCATCCAGGCTTCAACGGCTATTTTCAATTCAGATGAGAAAAAACGGTGCTTCTCATCCATGAAAGGCAACCCCGACTCAGTACCATCCTGGTTAAAACCTGGCGGATCTTCTTTTTCAATATAGCCCTCCTTTTCAGCCCACTTACGCCACGGCACATCGATCTTTTTATCCTTAGCCCACTTTAGAAGATGTGACTGGGGAAACATATCGCCGGGTGAACCGTTATGGTGGCTGCGACTGTATTTCCAAACGTCCTCATTTTCTTCAAAATTCCCCAACAGTTCTTCACAGGCCTTCCGCATATCAGCCCTTATTTCTTCTTCATCTTTTTTTGTAATCTTCTTGTCCAGTATTTCCCCCAGCGGTTCCATTTCGATGGTCAACTTTCTCTCCATAGCGTAAAACCACCTTGAAACCGCACTGAATTCTTTTGCCGCATCCAGGGGCTGGAGAGCATACGGGCCTTCCCGCGCTATATCTGTTCCTTCCGGCGATAACCCCGATAGAAGCAATATTCCATCCTGCGCATCCCAATCCTCACGCCTAAGATACTTTTTAAGCGCTGAATCCTCATAACCTGCTTCTGGTATTAACCTTCCGTATTTTCCTGCCATTGTCGCCTCCTGTTGCGCCCTGATAGGTAAGAAGGGGAAACCGGATCAGGAAGTCCGGCGTTCGGATCGCGCATCCTATCCCCTTAAATGCCCAAATACAGCCCAAGAAAATCAACCTTCATCATACGCAGATCCCGCATAGACCACGGCGCCTGTTTTTTTGGATATAACAATCGCATAAGTGCTGGCTATGCCGATAGATAATGCTGGCCCCAAATGCGACACATACCAATACTCTTCCTTTTTAGAAGGCAACATTATATGCCAATTCAAAGGCAAGCTGTCGTAAATGTCGAACGCCGTTATCGGTTGTGTGCAATGCTTTTGCGCAATTCTCAGGGCCTCTTGCCGGTCTATTGTTTTTCCCATAAACACCTCACAGAGTTAAAAGTTGAAAAATTTTCTGGCGGCGGGAGATACTAAGGGGATCATCGGCGTCACCCCCCGGCCGCCCCCGGCCATGGCCCCATCATCTGAAAGAAGGGTTTTTAGTCATTTAGGTTCAGAAGTTCAATTTTACCCGGCCTTGAATATCGGCGCCACCTTCCCGCCTCCCTTCAGGTTGTCCAGGTAATCAGCCCAATGCTGCATCATCTTCCGGCGCTCCGGCAGGTGTTGGGCGTGGTTATAGGCCGCCTTGATGCTGTTCCGTTCCGCATGGGCCAGTTGGCGTTCGATCACGTCCGAAGGCCAGCCCTGGCCCGTATCGGTATAACCTCCGCGCCATGCTCCATCTGATTCAGCATATCGGCCCACCACTGCATCAGCTCCCGCCGCTGTTCCAGGTATTCACTCCGATGGTAGGCCGCCCGGATTCTGTTTCTTTCTTCATGGGCCAGAGCCTTTTCGATCACGTCGGCATCCCAGCCGCTTTCATTGGCAATGGTGCTGAAAGTGGCCCTGAACCCGTGGGCCGTTGCCTTGCCCCTGTAACCCAAACGATAGACGGCGTACAAGAGCGTATTTTGCGATAACTGGCCGCTTCCCTGCCGGATACCGGGGAACACCAGCCCTTTTTGCCCGTAAAGCCTGCCGACCCTCTCAAGAGTCTCAATGGCTTGTCCGGACAGCGGCACCTTATGGGGCGCGTTCATCTTCATTCGTTCTTCGGGAATCGTCCATAGCTTCTCTTTTACATCGATTTCGTCCCAGGTGACCCCGCGCACCTCGCTGCTTCTGGTGGCCGTTAAAATCAGAAACCGAAGGGCCAGCTTGGTGGTCACGTGGATATTGGCCGCCGTGAGCGTTCGCAAGAATTGCGGAAGCTCCTTCCGGGTCAACGCCTTGTGGTGAACCACTTTTCGGCTTTCCAAAACCCCCCGCATCTCTCTGGCCGGATTGTGGGTGGCCCGTCCGGTTTGGATGGCATACTGAAAAGCCGCCGTTGTTCTCTGTAAAACCTTTTTGGCGGTTTCCAGGGCGCCCCGCTCCTCAACCTTTTTAATCATTTCATGAATCATCGGGGGGGTAATGGTATCCACGGGGAGGCCGCCCAAAAAGGGAAATATATCCGCTTTCAGTGAATAGAGGACCCGGTCGGCGTGACCCTTGCTCCACCCACCCTTCTTTTTTAACCACCACTCCATCGCAATGGTTTCAAAGGCGTTTTCAGCGGCCAGCCGTTCTTTTTCGATGGCTGCACGTTTTTTCTCTTTTCGGGCCTTGGCAGGATTTTTCCCGATCTTGATCAAGGTCCTCGCTCCCAGTCGTTTTTTACGAGCCTGCTCAAGGCTTATTTGCGGAAAACTTCCGATGGTAAAGGTCGACTCCCTGCCTTCAATCTTGTAGCGGTAGCGCCATGTTTTCCTGCCGGTAGGGGCTACATGCAGATATAGGCCCTTCCCGTCGGGCAGCTTGTACGGTTTTGCCTTAGCTGTGGCATTGCGGACTTTAACGACTGTTAATTTGCCCATATTGCCTCCTGGAGGTGGGTATTTTTGTCGGGCATAGTGAGTCCTTTTTCAAAATACCCACTTTTTTACCCGCTTTTTTCTTGGATGTCAATAGATTTTTTTAGACTTTACCGGAAAGAAAAAACCCGCAAACCGTTTCAGGCTGCGGGTTTTCTGGAAGTCTGCGGACTTCTCTGGACTTGCGAATGGTACCGGAGGCGAGACTCGAACTCGCACAGGGTTGCCCCCGGAGGATTTTGAGTCCTCTGCGTCTACCAATTCCACCACTCCGGCAAACAGGTATTGTTGTATATTGAATTGTCCGGGTTTTGTCAATATCTCCGGTTGCAGATGTTGGGAGCGCATAAATTATCCGAACGGTTTATGGGTTCTAAAACCGGACAATTCTCTGTTGCCAACACTCCGTCACCGCCGCATTGACACTATCAGTCGAATTCTTTATATTTTACAAAACGTATCTTTGATGTTTGCCATAGGGCGGCTGCCCGGCTGGATCGCTCAATGGAAAGAGAGCATCGATGATAAAAACTGGAAGATTACCCGGCCGCGGCAGATTTATACCGGCCCGACCCAAACCGATTATACACCAATTCATGAACGTTCAAGCAGGGGAATAAGCTGATGAAATGGAGAAGCGGCAGACGCAGCCGAAATGTCGAAGACCGTCGTAATCAAAGGGCCGGGGCCGGATCGGGCTTTCCTTTTCCCGGTGGCTTTGGCAGCCGAGGGGGACGCATGCCAAAGGGTAAAACCGGAGGCCTGGGGTTGATTGCCATTGCCCTGTTGGCGCTCTTTTTTGGATTTAATCCGTTACATTTTTTCCAGGGCGACTCATCTCGGGATGTACAGTTTGCCCCCACCCAAACCAAAACAGGCCAATCCACTGCCGGCGATGAGATGAGTGATTTTATGTCGGTCATTTTGGCCGATACTGAAGACACCTGGGAAAAAATCTTCAGCGACGCCGGACGAACGTATGAAGAACCTAAATTAGTCCTCTTTACCGGACAGGTGGGCTCGGCCTGCGGTTATGCCCAAGCGGCCATGGGGCCTTTTTACTGTCCCGGGGACCGCAAAATCTATGTCGATATGAGTTTCTTCAACGAGCTAAAGCACCGTTTTGGCGCACCCGGTGACTTTGCCCAGGCTTATGTACTGGCCCATGAGGCGGCCCATCATGTGCAAAACCTACTGGGGATTTTGCCCCAGGTGGAGCGGGCCAAAGCCCAAATGGGCCGGCGCAGCGCCAACGCCATGTCCGTCAAAGTGGAGCTTCAGGCGGACTGTCTTTCCGGCGTTTGGGCCCACCATGCCCACACCCAACGCCAAATTCTGGAAAAGGGGGACATTGAAGAGGGGTTAAACGCCGCCTCAGCTATTGGGGATGATATGGTTCAGCGGCGCTCCCAGGGTTTTGTGGTGCCCGATGCTTTCACCCATGGCTCTTCAGAGCAGCGTGTGCGCTGGTTTTACCGCGGTTTGGAAAGCGGCGATATCAATCAATGCGACACTTTTAACGCGGATCGCCTGTGAGCGCCGCCGGCGACATTCCATTGATCTCAATCCGCTAAAAAAAGTTGATACCTCCACAAATTGGGCCATTCGTTCAGCCCAAATGGCCCTATACAACCACGGAATCACCCAGGCGGAAGGGTTTGCGGGCGCCACCGCAGGAGAGACGATTCAAAATTTGAGCCGGATCGGTGATTTGGCCATGGCCATGGCAGACGATACCATGTTGGATTTCATGATCAACAAGGCCTCCCGGCATGATGCGAATAACAAGTAGGGTATTGCAAACAGCATCAATTTCACGATAAATTGATGATATATTCTTGACAGTGATGGCTTAACCATCTAAAATCACTTTATTAAAACTTTGACCCACGGATTCCATAAAAGATGCGTCACCGTAAATATACGACACAACCCGCCCGGCCGCCACAGTTCCAGGGGGTAGGCAAATATCCATTCGGCTTTACATTTCCCATTTTTTATAAATCCCTTTAATCAGGAGAGTTGGTATATGACGCTGACAAAGGCTCAAATCGTCAATTCCATTCATGAAGAGATCGGTCTGCCCAAAAAAGAGGCCTTGGACACAGTCGAAACGTTGCTGGAGATTATGAAGACAACCCTCTCCGGCGGGGAGGATATTTTGATCAGCGGCTTTGGGAAATTTTGTGTCAAAGATAAAAAGAAACGCAAAGGCCGCAACCCCGCCACCGGCGACGACATGATGTTGGCCAAACGCCGGGTCGTGACCTTCCGCTGTTCCGCTGCACTTCGCCATAAAATCAACGGGGCCTAACCCTGTCCGCAACCGCTTTTAGGGTACAAGGCTCAAACCCAAGCATTGAAGTCCTTGAAAAACCCCCTTTTCAAGTCGGAATGTATTACAATGCCCTGAGAAATTCCGGCTTCAATGCCACCTCTCCTGCCAAAGCTCCGTCAATTTGAGCCAATACCGCTTCTTTATCCTTGGGCAGGCGTGCTTTAATGGGCAGGTAGTTGGATGCGTGATTGGCATGAAACAGCCCTTTTGAAAGATGGGTATTAAAAAGTATTTCCCGCAGCTCGGTCAGCAGCCCCGTCGGCGGCAGTAAATCAAATTCTCCGTTTTGGTGTGCTTTGTAAAGCGGTGTTCCCGGAATCGGCATCAGGCTCAAGGCGCCTACATAATTGGGATCCATGGCCGTTAACACCCCGCCGGTTTTTTGGGCGTGAATCGTGGAACGTTTTGGGCCGGCAACGCCCAATAAAACGGTCACCGAAAGTTTGATGCCGGCATCCGCCACTTTGCGGGCCATGGCAATCATCGTTTGGGAGGTAACCCCTTTGCGGATTACTTTTAAAGTGACATCATCGCCCGACTCCAAACCCAAATAGAGAATACCCAACCCCAACGATTGTAACCGGGCAAGCTCGGCGGCGGTTTTCATTTTGATCGCCTTGGCATTGGCGTAGGCCCCCACCCGGGTTACCCAAGGCAACTTTTGCCGGATAGCGCTCAAAATGGCGGTCAATCTCTTTGGGGGAAGAATCAGCGCATCTCCGTCGCACAAAAAGAGGCGCCGTTGGCGTTGGCAGTGGTGGGCGGCAAACTCAATGTCTTGGTTAATGATATCGTCGGATTTTATTTTAAACCGCTCGCCCCTGTAGGTGCCGCAAAAAGTGCATTTGTTGTGTGAACAACCAACCGTAACCTGCAGTAAAATGCTGTTGGCCTCACTGGGAGGGCGGATAATGTTACCTTCATAGTGCATGTCTTATTGATTCCTGAACCAATTTCATGTGACCATTTGCACTTCCTTGTGACGGAAGCAGCTTACCAAGTGATCATTCACCATGCCGGTGGCTTGCATATAGGCATAGCAGATCACCGGCCCTACAAACCGGAACCCACGGGCATAAAGATCGGCACTCATCCTTTCGGATTGAGGCGTCCGGGCCGGGACGTCTTTCATTGTTTGCCAATAGTTGACGATCGGCTTTTTATCCACAAAATCCCAGATATAGTTGTGAAATCCATTACACTCCGCCTGAACCGCCAGAAAAAGACGCGCATTGTTTACCGCCGAAATAATTTTTTGACGGTTACGTATAATGGCCGCATCTTTCTGCAACTGCGTTATTTTCGCTTCATCATACCGCGCCACCTTTGCAGGGTCGAACCGGTCAAACGCACTACGGTATCCTTCGCGTTTATACAAAATCGTCTTCCAGCTCAACCCGGCCTGAGCCCCTTCCAGCACCAAAAATTCAAAAAGCCGTTGATCATCAAAAAGGGGCGCTCCCCATTCAACATCATGGTAGGCTTTTTCCACAGGGTCGTTTTCAGCCCAAGGGCAACGCTGTCGCATCCTATATTCCTATAGAAGATGAGCAATGATCCATGCGGCCATAATATGGGTTCTTCAAAACAAGTGTCAACCGGATCAAACGGTTCAATTTTCACCGCCTCTCTTTACAAGAAGCAGATGTTATTTATATTCAGTGACAATTAGCGGCAGGGCCTATCTTGGTAAACAGGCTGATTTGCAACTCTTTTATTTGTTAATGGATTGAAGGACGCGCCGTGACAGCTCAAAAAACGAAGATGATTGCAGTGCCCGACGCCTATAAAATGACCTTTAAGCGGCTGCTCAGTCGTGTGCCCAAAGACAAGCGATACGACCGGAAACTGCAGGAGACGCTCCTGATGTGCATGAAATTGGGCGGCGAAGCGTTAACCCGCCAACGGATCAGACTCGAAAAGGTTACATTTGCCGAGAAGCCGGATCTCTTTAAACGACGCATCCCCATCGTACCCAAAGTGACTGTTACCGGCGACTCAACCGGTGAAACCGGGACGGCGCCCGACACTATCAAATCCGCTGACGAATCGTAGTCGGGCCGTCATACCGAACCGGCCGCCTCTTTTTTCACCGATTTTATCCCGTCAGAATTTTTAGCAGCACCACGCTCAAAAGCGCCATGGGATAGTAGCTGGCACGGTTAAAGAGCACCATGGCGGCGTCAGCACTGCCCAGATAGAGCAAGCGGATGGCCGGCCAGATCAACAGTCCCACACCACACACCGTAGCGAGTAGCAGATGAACCGTACCAAACAGCTTTGAGGATAACCCCAAGGTGATGCGACAAAAGAGGAGCGTCAACAGTAAACTGCCTATAATCAACAGTTGACACTGCTGTGGGGTAAATCTGACCGGAATGGTGGCCGCCCCCCATTTGCGATCAGCGGCAATATCGGTCCAGTCGTTGGGAATATTCTGCCCGCCAATTTCCCAAAAAAAGAGCATTAAAAAAAGGGCCGCCACAAACGCCGGATGCGGTGCGGGATCCACCGCGTAAACAGCAGCCACGGCGCCTAAGGTTTTGACAATCCCGTTGATCACCGCCCTATAGGGGCTCTTATTCCATAAAAGACAGTAGACTGCCTCCAGCAAACAGCCGCCCAAAAAGATCCATAGACAAACCGGGTTTAACATCCATGCACCGATCATGGCCACCAGGGCCCATACGGCGGCCCATGCCGTTCCTGCTCTAAAATCCAGCAGCCCTTGAGCCATGGGGTGACGTACCAACACCGCGTCCAAATCCCCGTCGGAGACGGCAAACTCGCCGGCATCGGCTTTTTTACGATCGTTCTGATAGTCCACAATATCGTTTAAAGCGTAAACAGCCGTATACCCTGCAAACACCGTCACCATACCCAGCAGTATCACTATGGGCGGTGGTAATGCACCCAGCCATAACAAAGCAGCCATAAAGGGCGCCGTCATGTCGATCAAGCCGTGGGGGGTACGGGAAAGCGCGAAAAAAAGGGGCCACCTGGACAAACGGTTTGGGTGATGTGTCATTTATAAATGATTTTCCGGTAAAATTTCATGCAAAATCCGGGATAAAAGAGCGTCGCTTTCAAGCGGCGGCAGTTTATGAAAGCAAAACGCAAAACCTTTGACTGTAGTCGGCGGATATCCGCTTTTGGCCCCCTATGGGCCTGCTACAGCTTGCACCTGAAGGCGAGGGGATTTCTTCCTATTTCCCGAATGGGACAACAAGCGACATGGCACCATATGCCTACGACATCATCAAAATGACGCGGGCGTCCACCACGGTCAGCGAAGTGGGCGTACAGATCACCGGATTCAAATCCAGCGATTCAACCGCCGTTCCCAAAATCATCATCAGCTCCGAAAAACGAACGACGGTGTTGATAATACTGTCAATATCCAATGCCGCCCCGCCCCGAAAGCCGTGGATCAACTCACGGCCTGTAAGTTTATGGATCATCGCCTCCACATCGGCGGAAACCAGCGGCGCCATTCGCAAAGCGGTATCATTATAAATTTCAACCCCGGTCCCGCCGATGCCAAGGAGCACCACCGGACCAAACTGCGGATCGTTCTTGCCGCCGATGATCAGCTCTTTACCGGGAGCCACCATCTCTTCAACCAGCATCCCCACAAACCCGTCCATGACGGCAAAGCGTTCAAACTCCGTTCTGACGGCGGCATCGTCAGACAGCCCCAATACCACACCATTGACCTCGGTTTTATGGACCACATCAGGCGATACCACCTTGACAGCCACCGGATAACCGATCCGGCGGGCGGCATCAACGGCGGCATCCGCATTGGCGGCCAATTCAAAACGAGGGACCGGAATTTCACAGTGTTTTAACAGCGCTTTGGCGTCCGGCTCCAAAATCCAGCCGTGCTTGCGGGACTTGGCAACCATTTGTTCGATTACCGGATCTGACATGTTTGACGCCTCCTCAACGCTTCCACCATCAACACCGCGCCGTCAATGGCATTGGACACCGGAATTCGGTTGAGTTCGAACCCTTCAATCAGCATACGATACTTCTCCTCATGGGGCACATAGGCGATAAGCGGGCGACCCTGCTCCTGGTAGATATAGCTTAAGCGCGCACCCAAATCGGAGCTGACGCCGGGTGAGTAGGGTAGCAATAAAATCAGGACGCTATCCACATCCGGACAACGGGAAAGGGCCGTGACCGCCCCCACAAAATCTTCATCCGTGACACTTCCCGTCAGATCAATGGGGTTTTTCAAACTGGCGATAGCGCGAATATTTTTTGACAGCCGGCCGGCGATTTCGTTTTGGGTTTCTGTTGAAAGCAGTGGTACGTCCAGCCCGTGGGCGGCGCATTCATCCACCGCCAAAACCCCGTGCCCGCCGCTTGGGGTAATAATCCCCACCCTGTTGCCGATATGTTCGGTGTAGCGTTCCAATGATTCACAAAACGAAATGAGCTCATACTCATTTCGGGCTTCCGCAATGCCATGCTGGGCCAGGACCTGGGAAAAGACCGCGTAGTCACCGGCCAAGGAGGCGGTATGGCTGGAGGCGGCCCGGCTCCCGGCGATGCTTTTGCCCGCTTTTAGCATAATCACCGGTTTACCGCAGGTTTGGGCCCGTTTGACAAATTCACGCCCTTCACCGTCCCGAAATCCTTCCAGATAGATAGCGATCACTTTGGTAACCGGGTCAGCGGCCAAGTATTCCAGAAAATCGAGTTCCCGTAATACCGCCTTGTTGCCGATACTCACCCCCAAAGAGAGCCCTACGCCCTGACCGGCAAATTTAACCATCTGATCCACCAAAACGCCGCCGCTCTGGCTGACAAAGGCCACATGGCCCGCGTTGGGCCGGATGAGCCGTTGGCCGGGAAGAAAAAAGGAGTCAAAATGGTTGGGGGAATAGACCCCTAAGCAGTTGGGGCCGATAACAGGAAAGTGGTTTTCCGTGGCCAGCGCCACCAATTGATCCTGCAAATCACTATTTCCTACTTCGGAAAAACCGCCCGATATCACAATAGCACCGCCGACCCCCTTTTCGACGGCTTGTTCCATTACCCCACAAACGAAATCGGCGCGCACGGCAATCACCGCCAGATCGATGCCATCCGGGATCTGAGTGATAGTGGGGTAGACCGTCTGGCCCATGAGCGTTCCGCCCTTGGGGTTGACCGCATACGCCGTAATCGCATAACGCAGCTGTAGCTTTTTGTAGATGACATTGGCCGGGTGGCGATCGTTTTTGGTTGAGACACCCACCACGGCAATAGATTGCGGTTGAAACAGTGGTTTCAGATCCATATCAGGTCTCTATCCTTTTGCCCTCATCTGTAACAAAAAGTTAATTTATACGAAAAGGAATATCTATTCAACCGCAACAGGTTCCCAAAATCCGCGATTGACAAGGGGTTTATGCGGTCGAAGACAGAATACCACGGGTTTACCCGTGGATGAATGAGCGCGACGGCGGTATAATGCCGCCATGGAATACATAAAGTCAGCTCATAGCATATATTATCTTCAGTACCACGTTGTT
>Ga0209457_1000228_pt1 | contig 13798 bp, 21 predicted proteins | sample WorMetHEROISLAND_5_FD_187410 | JGI IMG/M metagenome (GOLD analysis project Ga0209457, IMG submission 187410) | Marine gutless worms symbiont microbial communities from Max Planck institute for Marine Microbiology, Germany - Olavius sp. 5 HERON... ... | reverse complement strand
TCGATCACCACATCCGGATCCCGCCCCCCCCCAGTGGCCGGCGTTGTCCGATGCGCAAAAGGACGCGCAAAAAGAGCGGATCGCCCGGCTACTGACCGAGCAGGATGCGGTCCTGGTGGTCCATTACTATACCGATGTCGACCTGCAGGACTTGGCGGAGGAGACCGGCGGCTGTGTTGCCGATTCCCTGGAGATGGCCCGCTTCGGCAGCACGAACTCGGCCACTACCCTAGTGGTCTGCGGGGTCCGTTTCATGGGCGAGACGGCCAAGATCATCAATCCGGAAAAGCGGGTACTCATGCCCGACTTGGCCGCTACCTGCTCCCTGGACGAGGGTTGTCCCGAGGCGACCTTTGCCGTCTTTTGCGATCGTTACCCCGACCGCACCGTGGTCGTCTACGCCAATACCGGTGTCCTGGTCAAGGCGCGTTCGGACTGGGTAGTGACTTCCAGCATCGCACTGCCCGTGATTCGGCATCTTCACCAGCAGGGACAAAAGATACTCTGGGCACCGGACAAACATTTGGGACACTATGTGCAGCGGATGACCGGTGCCGACATGCTCCTGTGGCAAGGGGCCTGTGTGGTGCACGAGGAATTCAAGGGTTTTGCCCTGAGCCAATTGCGGCGGCGGCATCCGGATGCCGCTGTCCTGGTCCACCCCGAATCCCCGGCGGACGTCGTCGACCAAGCGGACGTGGTCGGCTCCACCTCACAGCTCATCGACGCGGTGACCCGGCTGTCGAACCCGACGTTCATCGTCGCTACCGACCAGGGAATCTTCCGGAAGATGCGCCAATCGGCACCCGACAAGGCACTGATCGCCGCTCCCACCGCCGGGGAGGGGGGCACTTGCGAGAGCTGCGCCCATTGCCCCTGGATGGCCATGAATGCCCTCCAGAACCTGGAGCAGGTCCTGCTCACGGGCGATCAGGAGGTTCACGTTGACTCCGAGATCCGTGAGCGTGCGGTGCGGCCGATCCGACGCATGCTCGCTTTTGTCCACGAGCAACCGACAGGTGCCGGGCAGAATGTCGGTTGAGCTGCCGTTAATCCGTGCGGTGCGGCCGATCCGACGCATGCTCGCTTTTGTCCACGAGCAACCGACAGGTGCCGGGCAGAATGTCGGTTGAGCTGCCGTTAATCCGTATCGGCACCTATCGATCGGACACGGATTTGCAAATGGGTGCGGCTCTTTTAAAACGACACCGGGCGTACAAAATCCGAGAGACAAGCCCGGTTTATCGGCCACCTTGTGGAGCTTGCGCCCCGGTCACATCAGGCCGCCTCACTCTGAAACCTAGCGGTCCACGCCACCCCATGGAATCGAAAAGCTCCGTGGCCAAGTTGACCGCACCTATAGATTCGTAGGGTGGACTGCGCCCACCGAAAGCTACCGAGTAAAGGCTGCGGGGAGAAGACTCAGCCGCAAATAAACACCAATGAACGCAAATCTATTCAAGAAAAGTCGATGAGGATGACCCCACCTTTCGGCGTGTTATCGGGTGTGCATTCGAAGTCGGCAAAGTCTTGGGTCCTGGTCTTTGGAGTCCGTGTACGAGAAGGCTTTTTGCGTCGAGTTGGCCGATCAAGGACCTCAGCTGAGTGTTTTTCAGCTCATTCGCGTTCATTGGCGGTAAATAAAGAAGATATCGAGTAAGCCCAATGGTGGGCACAGCTCATCCTATGGTCGGTTGAGAAACTGCCTTTTCAGACAGTCTCTATTTAATAAAACCTTTGAAAGAAAAATGTTAATTTTTGCCTGTCGCTAGGGGGATTCCTAAACAGCCTCTGAGCCTTTGCCTCCGGGTTTCTCCGCGTCGTTTCAAAAGAACCGCACCCTTTGCAAATCAGGTAGCCTCCTGAAAACAGGCCATCTGGTGGGCTTCTCGATAGAAGTGATCGGAGGCGTATCAAGGGTACCTTAGAAAAGCTTGGAATGCCCAGCTGTCTTGGAGCCGCAAGCTAGGAAAGCGATCGTAAGCCCCCCGGAGAGGACCATCTTGTCGGCTATCTTTTTGAAATCTTTCGTCATAGTCCAGGACAAAAACAGTAACATATTGATTTAGAATAAATATTTTCTTCACAGTTGAGCCAGGCGTTCAAGCCACTCTTGCCGAATTTTGGCATAACCCTTTAATAATAGATAAACTTTCTCGGAGGCTCCCAGCGATGGATCAGAATGCCGCCGCTCTTGTTCCTCTGTTGCCTGGCTATTTCGGTTGGAACTTTAGCCAGAACCAAATGCCTGGCCGGTCTGATTATCGCGTTGATCAAGGTCAGGACCGTCAATTTCATGCAGTTAGCCACCGCTCTTCCTGGTGCGCCTTGAAAGGCCCGAAATATAAACGTATTCAACGCCTGTTCAGAACCTTTCCTCTCGACTTTTCCACCGTGGCTCGGTTTATTGTCCGTCAGTTGCCCGATGGTCAGTATCTACTGACCCTGGATCGGACCAACTGGAAATTAACCAATATCAATATTCTGTGCCTGGCGATCATCCAGCAAGGTGTGGTGATCCCCGTGTTATCGATCCTGTGAGATAAAAAAGGCAATTCCAATACGGGCGAACGCATTCCACTCATCCACAGGTTTATTGAGCTATTCGGGGTGGAAAAAATTGATGGCTACCTCGCCGATAGAGAATTCATCGGTACGGAATTTGTTCGCTATCTCATTAAAAATGAACACAGTACAGGACATAAATTTTCTATTAAAATCAGATGGATAGATTGATCTCCGTGATTCTTCAAATAAAGCAACCGCTTGGTAAAACGCCTCAAGTTTTTCCATTATATCGAATAAAATCTGGCGCTCTTGCGTTTGGTGTGGGTAACGCCGTTTTTCTTGTCGAGTAGGATAGCCCTTTCCAGGCACACTCTGTGTCCTCTTTTTCGCCTGCAGGCTCGAACCAGTCGGTGGAACTGGCTGGCCAGTCGCCAGGCCAAGCGTCGGAGGTTTTCATCATGGCCCCATTGTCGTTGTTTACCGTTGCGCTCGGCCCTCCGGTTCCTTGGGAGGTCGTTGACATGGCCTTCGATCCCGAACCGGGCCGGGCCGGGTTGATTTCCACCTCACCTTCACCTCGGGAACACGATTTGCCTGTCCGCATTGTGGGGCGGAACATCAGCCGGTCCATGACACGCTCGAGCGCGACTGGCGTCACCTGAACTTCTTCCAACTCCAAGCCTACATCCACGCCAAGGTGCCGCGTGTGCGATGCTATACCTGCGCCAAGACTACCCCCAGGTCGGGGTGCCCTGGGCGTGCCCCAACAGCGGCTTTACCTGACGGATGGAGGCCTTGTTGGTCACCCTATGCAAGGCGATGACGGTCTCTCAGGTTGCTCAATTGCTTGGCATCAGCAACGGGCGCGTCTAGCATACCCTCGACGCACACGCTCAGGAGGACTTCTCGACCGTCACCTCGGTCGGTCTCGACGAGACCCCTCACGGCGCGGACACAACTACATCAGCCTATTTTACGACCTCGACGCCCAGCATGTGCTCTACGCCTGCGAAGGGCGAAAGCCCAGGTCGTAGCCCAGTTTGCCGACGCACTCGAGGCTCATGGCCCTGTGCCGAGAACATCCGTGCGGTCTGTATGGACATGTCGACGAGCTACCGGGCTGGCGTGTGTGAGCATCTGCCCTGGGCCGCAATCACCTTCGATGAGTTTCACATCATTCAACTCGTCAACAAGGCGGTTGACGAGGTCCGTTGCCAAGAAGTCAAAAGGGCCCCGGAGCTACGGTGCACCCGCTACATCCAGCTCGAGGACAAGCCGGCTTGGAGTAACCGGCAGAGAGCCCGGTTTGCGGATCTCAAGGACCGAAACCTCAAGACACACCACGCCTTCCGGATCCAGGAGACGTTACGCGAGATCTTCCACAGCACTCAGAGCACGGTGCAGGCCGAGCCGCTCCTCGACAAGTGGTACAGCTGGGCGCAACGTTGCCGCCTGGAGCCGATCGAGGCGGTGGCCAAGACACTCAAGGATCACTGGCCAAGCCTTCTCAATGCGTTCGATTCTAGACTCACCAACGGCCATGTCGAGGCGGTCAATTCACTCATCTGAACCGCCAAAGCCAAAGTCTGCGGCTAGGGGACAACCAAACACCTGATTGCCATCGCCTGTCCCTCATGGCGGGCAAGCTGATCCAGCTGCCAACTTCTCCGTTCGTCGTCAAGTCGGGGCTTCCCCTCACGACTTGAGCCAGGTCGCTATGATCCGCTACCCATACCAAACGCAAGAGAGCCTAAGATCTCTCTCAGCCAATCCAAACCATACCTGAAAATACGGATGGCCGGACGGTGATGACTCTTGATTGGGATCGGTTTTTGCTCGTGTAACCATTCCCCGAGGAGATGCGCCCTGCAGAAGGCGATCGCTAACAAGGCCAGAAGCTTCTCAATATAATCCAACTCGGTTAGATAGGTTGCTTTAAAATTGAATCCTTGGCTCTTCAAGGCTTTGAATAAGGTTTCGATTTCTCAACGCCGTTTATCGTCGCCCAGGATGGTGGTGACCCGAGAAGCATCCGGACTGAGAATGATGAGGGATTCACCACTCATCAAGCGCGTTGACCGAGAGCCTCTGGCCCCAAACAACCCGTTGTCCCCTTAGTTGGATGACTTCGCCGCGTGCCAAGTTACGAAAGAAATTGCGAGCCGGTGCCGTGCCATTCCGGCGCCGAGCGACGCGTGTGTTGTGCTTAATGCGAATCCTGAATTTTAGTAACTATTCAGCCACTCCAATTGGGGCATTGGGGAGCGGCCCTGGAAGGTCAGGACGAGCGGGTTGAAAATATCGTCGGATTGTTTGCGGAGAGTTGAGAGGTAGGAGCGGATGATGGCAAATTTCCCGGCGCCGGTATCGGAGCGGAAGCAGCCAGAGGCTTTCTGCTTGAGCTTGGGCATACACAGGTCGCGTTCGGCCCGGTTGTTGTCGAAGGGAACGCGCCGGTCGGTGAGGAAGCGCAGGACCTCGTTGCGGCGCTCGCGTAGCCGCCGAATGAGGTTGTAGGCCGGGGATTGTTTGACCCCGCCCGCAGGTGCCGGGACGGCGGGGACGGGGAGGATTGCCGGCTTCGGCTTTGCTAAGGATGGTGTCGTAGCGGGTCCGCAAGTGCTCGACGTTGCTGGCGGGCAGCGTCTCAAGGTCCTGGTCCTGGTCCTGGGCCTGGGCCGCGCCGACCACGGCATTGGCTTGGCATAACAGCGTGATCATATCGGTTGCCCACGGCTGGCTCGGGGACCTCTCAGCGATGGCGATCAGCTTGCGCAGATGACGGGCATTGCAGAAGGCATGCAGACATTAGTAGCGCTGGCAGGCTGACCCGTGGTCATGCACCAGTACGCCCACGAATTGGGACAACAGGCCGAACGCACCCAGGGCCTCGGCCCCGCGTTTGGGATGAGGTGAAGTAGGCCGTAAGCCGGTTGGTGCTGAGCACAGGCCGCCAGTGCAGAGTGCCGTTCACGCGCCGGCTGGTTTCATCGGCATGGGCCACTGGCGCCGCGACGAGGGTGTCGCGAATAGCAGTGACTAGCGCCTCCAGGCGGGCGGCGGCCACCCGTACGGCGGCGCTGGAGGGTACCCGGTGAGATCGCCAGGCCGGCCAGCTCATTGAGCACCCCGGCGGTGCGCTGCTAGGGCTGCAGCTGATATTGAGTCATGCACACCGCAACCACTTGGCATCGCTCTGCGAGCACCGTAGTGGCGATCTCGGTGCCGCCGCGCCCGCCCGCACAGGTCCCCCGGCAGCGGGATGATCACGCACTGATCGGGGGCATCGACCAGGGAGCGGGTGACGCCACGCCGACCCGGTTGTCCACCGGGCTTGCGCCCGCTGGGTTGGCGCCGCGAACATGATGGTGGCTTCTTGAACGGAGAGTCTGAGGATGGTGGCCGGCTGAAGTTGTGACTATCCTTAGAGACTGCCTTTTTAGATAGTCTCTATCTGGCTAACACCTTTAAAAACATAGAATTAATTTTTATCAAGTCATTTGTTGCAAGGGGGGGCTAGACAGCCTCTTAGCCAGACGTGCTTCGAGTTCCTGAATGCGCTCATGCATCTGCTCAATGGTCGCCGTTTGCCCCTCAATGATCGCAGCCTGCTCCGCAACCCGTTCACGCAGCCGCTTCAGCTCATCGCCAGGGCTTTCTGGAGAATGGGTTAGGGCGTGCGGTTCAGGCATGGTTCCATGGGTACGCGCGTAGCCTACTGCTTGGCAAGAGGTCCTGAATAGTTACGATTCGTAGGACCCGAATCCGAGCACCGATTTGATGCACTTCTCGCCCAGAGACTTCCGCCATGTCTGTGAGGCTTCATCCATGACACTGGAGAAAGGAAAAAGCCGAGTGCGGTAAGTGTTCAAATCGATGGCCTTATCGACTAGGCGTACACACTTGGAGTACTTCTTCACTTGCCGAGGCGGTAACCGACAACCGGAAAAGCGCTCATTGTCCCCAGATTCCCAGTGGCGGCTATCCAGGATAGTGGACTGCTCGATGAGGTAGAACTCATCCAGGTGGTCGTCGTTTCGAATGTCACTGAACACTGAAGTTGTGGTGTAAGCTGATGACATCGAAATCGATGCCGAGCAGCTGTTGCAAATCCTATGCAAAAATCGCCCCCGCATCGAGCGCATCCATGTTGTAGATGAAATCCATAGCCACCGCGATGCCCCGCTCCTTGAGCTTGGCCGCCAACGCACGCACGGTCTCTACCGGAACATGGGGGCGGTTTTGCCGCGCCAATACGGCGGCATCGAAAGACTGGACGCCGATGATGGCACAACTGAAGTCAAACTCCGCCAGCACGTCCAGCTGGTGCTCGTCCCAGACGGCGGGGGTGTATCTCGATGGTCTTCGAGGGCGCGTGCGCCAGATCGGGAAACAACCCGAACACCACCCGCATGGTGTCTGCCCTCACCAAGGAAGGGGTTCCGCCACAGAAGAAATAGCTGACGACATTACGCGCAGCAATGATCGGTAAAAAGGCTCGATCACCCGCAGCAGATAATCACCGTAATAGCGTTCGTACAGCTCGGAATCGCAGTGAGGATCGAACTTGCCCCCCCGGTAATAACAGTATTGGCAGATACTGATACAAAAGGGATTGTGGACATAGATACCGAGGGTGCCGTTGTCTTGCTCGGATTCACGCAGCACGGTCTCCCGTGTCGTCGGCCGGTAAATCTCTCGGAACTTTGCGATAGCCTGATCGTAATCCATGGGAAAGCCGGTAGCGGTTCTTACCGGGGGGCTCGAAACATTCCAGGGACGGCAGCCCCCCTCAGCCCCCACCTCGAAGCAAACAGCAAAGTCAAGCAGCAAACGAACGGTGGTCAATCCACGGGCGACGCAGTATACGACTGTCAACAAGAAGCACCATCCCAAAGCCAAGCCGCACCGCGCACGCCACTAGAATCCCCATAGGTCGGGGGCCGTAGGTCGATGCTGACTCCGTCCGAAAACAGGTATCGGCCGATAAGCTCGGGTACCTTGCGGTAGAGCCGATCCAAGTTGGAAAGCCCGCCGCCGAGCACGATCACTTCCGGGTCCAGGAGATTGATGACACTGGCTAGCGCGCGTGCCATACGGCTCTCATAGCGTTTCAAGGCGGCATCGGCTTCCGGGTCATGGGCCTCGGACGCGGCCACGATTTGATGCGCCGTCAGCTCGCGCCCAGTCACCCGGAGCAGATCACCGGCGAGCCCCGGACCTGACAGGAAGGTCTCGATACAGCCCTGTTTACCGCAGTAACAGCTCGGTCCCGGTAACTCGTCGTCCTGTGGCCAAGGCAAGGGATTGTGCCCCCACTCGCCGGCGATGCGGTTGGGGCCGGTCAACAGGTGGCCGTTCACCACGATGCCACCGCCAGTACCGGTACCGACGATTACGCCGAAAAGAGTCCGCGCCCCATGGCCGGTACCGTCTACCGCCTCGGAGAGGGCGAAGCAATCGGCATCGTTGGCCAAACGCACCGGGCGGCCCAACGCCTCGACCAAGTCCCGATCCAGCCGCCTTCCATTCAGCCACACCGAGTTAGCATTGCGCATGCGACCGGTAAAAGGCGACAGAGAGCCCGGTGTGCCGACGCCGACGGTTCCCCGTTTGCCGGTCTCCGACTCTACTTGTGCCACCAGCTCACCGATGGCTCGTAGAGTCCCGGCATAGTCGTTGCGCGGGGTTTGCGTACGATGGCGAGCGCACACCCGGTGATCAGCATCGAGTGCGATGATCTCGATCTTGGTGCCACCCAGATCGATTCCGATCCGTATTCCACTCGCCTGATGGTGTTTTATATTCATCTATCATCATGCTGTTAATTAGAATAAGGGGTCAGAGCCGAATAGCACTAATTTAAGCAGGTACTCATAAACATCAATCAGTTACGAACCACCATCCAACGGCGATACAAGGAAAATCCGTTGGGTGCGGCTCTTTTGAAACGACCCATAGGGCAAGTTATTCCCACCATTAGGCTTACTCGATATCTCCTTTCTCGATATCTTCATCTCCTTTCTCGATCTCTTCTTTTTTGCCGCAAATGAACGCGAATGAGCCGAATAATACTTGACTGAGGTCCGCGCTCCGCCAGTTCGACACACAAAGCCTTCTCGTACACGGATTCCAAAGACCCAGGACCCAAGACTTTACCCAAAATGCATACCCGATAACACGCCGAGAGGTGGGTTTATCCTCGTCGACTTTGTCTTGAATACATTTGCGTTCATTGGCGTTTATTTGCGGCTGAATCTTCTCCCCGCAGCGCTTATCCGATATCCCCCGATGGGCACAGGCCGTCTATAAATCCCCGCCGGCGCGGTCAACTTGGCTACGGAGCTTTTCGAATCCACGGCGCGGCGTGGATCGCTACATCTCAGAGCGAGGCGGCATGATAGGGACGGTACGCGAACATCTACAAGATGTCCAATAAACCGGCTTCGACTCTCGGATCTTCGACGCCCGGTGTGGTTTTAAAAGAACCGCACCCAAATCCGTTGATTATCGTGTGCAATCTCTTGGCTGTAGGGTTAATCCTGTGCAATTTCGGTGGGCCAAAGTGAACCGTAACCCATTGACTTATCTAGATAGAGGCTCTTAAGTCAGTGCCATTCGGATCAGAGCCCTTTTCCCAGCAGTTCTTGTCCGTGTCGAAGTCTTTATTATCACTCCTTCGTCTCTTGTCGGTCTTGTAATTCCATAATTCTTCTTGCTACTTCTTCCAAGTGCATATCATAAAGTAACATTGCTTCATCATTGCCTATACTGATTCCGAAGACGACTTCAATATCTTCATATGGTTCTGTTCCCTCTATGATATCCGGAGGGTCATCGATAGACCACATGCAGTACATCTGCTTCGAATCACCATTTTCACGATACTTTATCGTAAATAGCATACAAAGAAGCGTAGGCCGTTTTATGCCTTTTTGCCATTCATGATATTTCACGCCATAACGACGAAGCTCAGCAGACCCGATAGGAAGCGGAAACGACCGAAAGAATCGGCCGGATTTACCTTGTTATGCAATAGTCCTGCTTGACCTTCATTGAGCATAGCCATCTGCTATTTCTGCTACCACTTCATCCATACATTCTCTTACATAATTAATACATTCAATTACTTTTTTCGGAGCACTTCACCTGATTGAAATAATATGAATGACTTTTTACTCCATGATCCTTGAAGATCGGAAATAGCAGGCTTCTCATATCCTGCTGGTTTAGTAATAAATGCTATCAATTGATACCCATCTTTATCAATGCATAACATTAGCGATGAAGCACCGGAAAAATCGGAGCGAGGAACGAGCACAGCTTTTACCGGTCGCCCGCGATCCTTTTGTTACCCTTTGTTACCTTTTGTTAGGCGAATTCCTTACAGTAGTTTAACGGAACTTCTCATCGGTCGGACCTGCATCACGAGCGATGTTCCCCATTGTGACTGCATCGACCGAATTATACCGAAAAATCCTGACAACACAGGTTCCCTACCACCATCACAACCCACTTTCTTCAATCCGCACTGCATCGAGGTAATCCACGCCGAGCAATTTGGGCACGGCAACCCGAAACCTCGCAGACCATTTTGTCTCGACTTAGCTCTGCAACAACTGCTAGGTATTCGGAAATAGTATCCGCAATATTCTCTATGGCTTCCTATTCCGCAGAACCCTGGGAATGGCAACAGGTGTGGCTCTTCTGAAACGACGCGGAGAAACCTGGCAACAGAGGTTCAAAGCCTGCCTTTTTAAACAGGTTCTCAATATGGGTGGCTAACCCTTACCGGGGAACTTCTCGATTCCTCCTTCCCGACCGGATCTTTCACCCGAAAAGATGCGCTGGGCTTTTCCCAGCACGATAACGCCAGTCGTAACCGGCACATTCGTAGTAAGCACAGCGAGCGAAAAATGCATCCGAGTTGACGACCTTGTTATGCCCTAACTACAGTACCAATTCTTGGTACCCGTGGAGATTTTACCCGATGAGTAAAGAACACCAGTATTACCCTTGGAGAGCATTTTGATTCCTTTGTGACCAAGCAGATCGAGAACGGCCGCTACGTCTCGACCAGTGAAGTAGTGCGGGCAGGGCTGCGTTTGCTGGAAGAAGAGGAAACAAAATTGGCTCTCTTACGTTTGGTGTGGGTGGAAAAGGAAACCACCGCGTTGCGGCTGCGTCCTTGACAGGCTGGATGGGCGCAACACAATGCGGGCAAGAGGGGTTCGGGGCACCCAGCGGATCAAGCCTAATGCCCTGCTGTTGCTGAGTTCACCGTGATGCGTGGCCTCGCGGCCAAAACGCGCCCCGATCCCCTCTTGCAGACCCCTCTTCTGCGCCTGTCCAGCCTGTCAAGGATGGTTTTCTTTCCCATTCTACCCACACCATCCGTAAGAGAGCCACAAAATTTTTCACCCTCAAAAAAATGCTTGATAAAGGGGAAGCTAGTGATTTCGTCGAGTATTCGCTCAGCGACTTGATCGAGGATCTGGATAGCGAAACTCACTAATGGCTCACTTCGGAATAACGGCTGCGGCCAAGGCCGACTTGAAAGGGATTACGCAATTCACTGAGCAAACTTGGGGCCAGGAGCTGCGAAATAAGTACCTGACTGAATTTGATCAGGCTCTTCAGCAACTAGCTGAGAACAACGAGCTTAGCAAAGTCTGCGACCATATTCGTACTTGGGTATCGAGCTTTTCCCGTAGGCAGTCATATCATCTCCCACAAAATAGGCGATAGATATCCGGTAGAAGTCGTTCGTGTATTACATAAGCGTATGGACGTATCTTATCGCCTTTTCAAGGCATAAGGATCAAGCTCACCAGCTACCAAAAGTGGTGTAGCTATAGCCCAATGCCATTGAGTTAAGCCTCTCTCCCCGCACCCCTGTCCCCGCAGGAGAGAACTTGCCCCAAGCGTTGTAAGAGGAAAAACAGTAAAGCAGCGCACGATCAACCACAAATAGCACCGGTGACGCTCAATTTAAATGGCATTGACATCCATTGTCCCCATGGACGGGGACAACGGATGTTTGTCTACGTTCAGCGTCTTGATAGGCGGCGCGTCTCATATTGTACTGACGTTTTTGTCAGCGATTTCCTGTTTTGATATCTGAAACGGTAGCGATATCAAAGCACTGCCGTACTGTTTCTGTGTGCTTTCCTTTTAGTAATACTTTCCTATATTGCACTTGCTGGTTAGCTCGCCGATGGTAATGGAGCGCAGCGGAATTGCCGCCGAGTGTAGCTCCGTATTAGGCATTTTGAATGCCATAAACAATAATGTCAGAACTTAAATCCTGGTCATGTGGCCACAAAATGCCGTGATGTACAGGGCGAACTAACTTTAAAATACGATGGATTCTAAGCTCCCGAAATGCGCTTCCCTCTAAATATGGTTTCATATCAAAAACACCTGAAATCCCACTGCTTGTCAATATTTCTATTTTATAGTCATCAAGTGGCATAGATTTTACTATTTTGTCCATTTTGGTAACCTCTGGCGCAAAGGTTCAATGCGGTGTAGAAATTCACGTCCTGTGGACGTGGTCAAAGTGCTGAGGCTTTACCGATAGCACGACTCAATGGTACTCCTAAGTTTGAGCTGTCCCCACAGCCTTGAGCGAGAAGTACACCAATTGAGTCGTTTTCGCAAGCGATCACATGCTATCTAGCCTTGTCAGTACCCTCTTGTTTAGACGCCCAAATATCGCTTTCGGATCTTGAGTGATCCAGTGGCGGAGGAAGTGAGCCGCTATATCCGAACGGTTTCGGAGCAGTTAAAGTGTGAGTGTGGTGGAGTTAAACGTACAAATCGACCATGTACACCTGCTGGTGATGATTCCGCCGAAGATTTCGGTATCGGATTATGTCGGGACGGTAAAAGGTCGAACGGCGATACGACTCTTCAACCGGTTTCAGCATTTAAAACGTAAACCCTATTGGGGCAATCACTTTTGGTCAAGGGTTACTGCGCCGACACGGTTGGGCTCGACGCCGATGAAGATCCGGGCTTACGTCCAGTACCAAGAGAAACGGGAACAAATAGCGGAGCAAGGTAGGCTGAAGTTTTAGCCGACCTAAATCCATATTGGGGATAGCCAGACCTTGCCTCCTCCGGAGGCAAGGCCGATTCATCCCCTTCTAGGGGTATACCAAAGCCCCCCTTTCTAAGGGGGGCTTTTTTACTTTTAAATACAGCCCCCCGGCAACCGCTAGCTTCCAATCCACCATCAGGTCTTCACGATGAATTTCAATCTAGGCATGAACAAACTTTAACTTTGAAGATGGAAAACTTCTGCTTAAAACAGTCCCATCCTCTATTGCAATAGATGCTTCGTGTTCTCCGTATTCAGCGTGAATGTGAGGGCGATGATGTTTCTTATCATCATATTAATACATTAAGCATTAATATGCTATAGAATATAGAAATTGTAGGCATAAATACGGCTCTCTTACGTTTGGCGTGGGTAACGCCGTTTTTTCCGTCGCGTCGGGCAGCTCTCTCCAAGCACACTCTGGGATCTTTTTTTCGCCTGTAGGCTTGGGCCAGTCGGTGAGACTGGTATTCAAGTCGACGGGCCAAGCGCCGGAGATTTTCATCATGGGTTCGTTGTCGTTGTTCACCCTTGCGCTCGGCCTTCCGTCTCCTTGGCCTGTTCCACGACCTCGACGCCAAGCGTGTGCGCTACGCCAGCAAAGGACGAAAAGCCCAAGTCGTGGCTTAGTTTGCCGATCAAGGCGGTGGCCAAGACGCTCGAGGACCACTGGCCAAGACTCCTCGCTGCATTCGATTCCAGGCTCACCAATGGCCGTGTCGAGGCAGTCAATTCACTCATCCAGGCCGCCAAAGCCAAGGCCCGCGGCTACGGGACAACCAGACACCTGATCATCATCGCCTAACCTCTGGCAGGTAAGAAGATATCTAAAAACTAATTAACCTGTAGATACTCTGTTCCAATGCAAGTCCAATTTGCTTTCGGTCCATAAATTCTGTTAATCAGGCCACGGATTTGGCCGGTGTGTAAAAGCGGCTACTCTCGAAGATCGTGCGGGTCCTGGGCCTGGCATGAATCGCATACAGAAGCTTGCGCATGACGGCGCAGATGGCCTGGATCTTCTTGAGGCCGCGGGTCTCGACGAGGTGCCGGTAGTAAGGCCCGGACAAAGGGGTCGTGGCGCGTAGCGCTCAGCGCGGGCCTGAAGAGGGCCATGCACAGGTAGCGGTTGTCGGCCTTGGTCAGTCGCGGTTTTTTATGCACGCTGGACCCGGAATCGTGGAC
>Ga0209457_1000227_pt1 | contig 13798 bp, 15 predicted proteins | sample WorMetHEROISLAND_5_FD_187410 | JGI IMG/M metagenome (GOLD analysis project Ga0209457, IMG submission 187410) | Marine gutless worms symbiont microbial communities from Max Planck institute for Marine Microbiology, Germany - Olavius sp. 5 HERON... ... | reverse complement strand
GGAGAGGGGCGGCGAGGGCGGGCCGAGCCGGGCCGAGACCGGCCGCGATCAGGCCGATCGAGGCGACCAGCCGGGCGGCGGCGGCTTGCAGCGCCGGGTGGGCGCCGCGGCGGGCGGCCTTGCCTCGCAGGGCCGCGGCCGTCTCCGCGGCGAGCGCCCACATCATCTGCGCCCAGGCGGCCCACACGATCACGGCCAGGGCTTTGACGACGACGCTCACGGGGATGCCGGTGACGGTGACGGCCCGCTCGATCTCCGCCCAGGAGGGGACGGAGGCGGGGAGCGGCCAGCCGACCAGGGTCGTCAGCAGGTACGGGACCCCGACGACGAGGCCGATCACGAAAGCGAGCGCGGTGAGGCCTTTGAGTATGTCCGTCGCGCGGCTCGGCGTTTTTCTCATCTCACTATGTATATGGTCCCTCGACCGTCGGTTTGGTGGACATGCGGGCTCGACTTATCCCTCCACTACTCGGGCGGCGGCCGACTCCGTGGCGGTGACGACCCGAGGCGCCGTCGGCAGGATCACCGGGTCGTAGGCGATGGAGACGGTGACTGTGATGGTGTCGCCTTCGACGGCCGCCGTCCCGGAGCGGCCGACGAGAGTCAGGTACTCGGCGGCCGCGGCGATCGCCGCGTCGGCGTCGAGTGTGACCGGGCCGCCGGACCGGGCCGAGTCGAGGTCGATGCGCTGGGCCCCGGCGCGGGCGGCGTTGTCGGCGATGTTGGTCGCTTCTCGGAGGGCGGCGACTTTCCGGCCGCCGTCCAGGACAAGGCCGATGGTGGCCATGAGCGCGAGCATGATGACGGCGGCGTATAGCGCCACGGCGCCTTGTTGGTCGGTGCGGAGACGGCGCCGCATCTCGTCAGCCGCCTCTGTAGGCGTCGATGACTTCGACCGCGGTCGCCGAGAACGACTTGGAGCCGGGCACGCCGATCAGGTCCATGTCGGCGAAGTCGGCGGTGCAGGTGACGGTCGCCGTGACTGTGCCCCCGGCGCGGAATTGGGTCAGGTCGGCGGCCACGTCGAGCGTCCGGCACGTCAGGCCGCCGGTGTTGAGGTTGGCCGCGGCGGCGGATCGTGCGGCGGCCGCCGCGTCGGCGGGGCCGGTCAGGGTCGCGGCGCGGGCGGCTTCGTGGGCGGCGGCCTGCACCGCGTTGTTGGCTTCGACGACTCGGCCGGTGAACAAGACGACCACGGCCACGATGGCGAGGAGCGGGGCCATGGCCGCTGCTTGGGCGGAGACGCCGCCGCGGTCGTCGCGGGCCGGGCGGAGAGGGGCGCGGCGCCTCATCGGCCGGGCTGGGCGATGGCCTGCTCGAGCGGGCCGGAGGCGGAGACGGCGACCGGCCACGTCCCGAAGGGGACGACTTGGAACGCGTCGCCTTCGACGGAGACGGTGACCGCTTCGCCTCCGCGGCGAACCCGCACGGTCACTTCGGACATGTGGCCGGCCTGGGCGAGGAACCGCGCCGCGGCGGCCGCGCCGTCCATGTCGTCGGCGCCTTCCACTTGGGCGGCTTCCACCCCTTCTTGGGCGGCGGCCAGGGCGACTTGGCGGGCGTGCCACCACAGGCCCGCTTGCACCGAGAGGAACACGAACAGGACGAGCGCGGGGAAGACGACGGACAGTTCCAGGGTCATCGCCCCGCGCTCGGCTACGTCGCCGCGGCTCACCGCGGCGTCAGGGCTTCTGGACGACGTCTGGGATCTGGTTCGCTTGGCTCTTGGCCTTGACGATCATGATCGCCGCGACGGCGATCGCTATGAGCACTAGGAACGCCGTCACCACCGCCCATTCCAGCGACATGGCGCCGTCCTCGTCGCGCATGTCCACGCCGTACCTGGCCGCCAAGAGCGCCTCCAGGCGCGTCCCGTAGGCCTTGAAGATCACTGGGATCATCTCTCATCACTTCCTTTCTCGCTCGCGCCGGGCCCTCATGGCCCGGTCACAATGTTGATCTCGTTTGGGTTGATGGTCGTGTCGATGGACAGGACCCCGTACAGCAGGAAGATCACCAGGCCCGCCACGAACAGCACAGACGGCAGTTGCATCTTGGCGGAGGCCGACTCGGCGGCGGCCCGCACCGACGCCAACTGCTCGGTGCGCAGCGACCGGGCTTTGATGGCCAGCGACTCCCTGACCCGGGCGCCGTGGTCGCCGGCCAGCCCGGCGGTGGCGGCGACGGCCCGCAGCTCCTCCACGTCGAGGCGCGCGCCCAGCTCGTCGAAGACCTCCCACACCGGCCGCCTCGTCAACCGCGCCTCGGTCAACGCGTTGCGGATCTCGGCGTAGGCCCAGCCGCCGCCGGCTTCGGCCGCCGAGTTGAGGGCGGTCTCGAGGCCGATCCCGCCGGCGAGGTCGGAGGACACCAGGTCGATGTAGGAGGACAGGGCGTGCCGGAACTGCGTCTGCCGCGCCTCGACTTCGTCGTTGAGCGGCAGGTCCGGGTACAGCCACCCGCCGATCCCCAAGGCGACCGGCGCCAACACGACGGCCGCCGGGGGGAGCGCCGCGCCGAGCAGCGCCGGGAGCGCCGCGGCGGCCGCGCCGAGGGCGAGGCCGGCGAAGCCGCCCAAGATCTTCCGGGCGGCGTGCTCCTCGACGGTGCGGCCGACGATGCGGAGCTTGCGTCTCAGCAGCCCCGCGTCGATCAGGCCGGTCGCTTCGATCGCGGCGACCCCGAAGCGAGCCGCCCGCGCCCCCAGCCGAGCGGCGGGCGTCGCTCGGCCCGGGCCGCCCGCGCCCCCAGCCGCCGGCCGGCGGCGGCCGAGGTCGGCGAGGGCGTCGGGCAGCGGCACGGCGGCCGCCCGCAACGCTCCCAGCATGCGGAAGGCGCCGTACCCGAAGCCGGCGCCCAGCCCGGCTACCAGCAGGGTCGCGGTCACCGGCGACCCCCTTCGGGCTCCGAGCGAGGGGCGCGGCGCTCGAACCGCTCAGGGACGGGCAACTGCGCCAACCGCAGCAGCGCATACGACCCGACAGCGAACAGCGCCAGGATCAAGGCCATCACCGCCTGGCCCGCCGCGGTGTCATACGCTTCGACGAACTCGGAGGCGTACACGGTCACCCCGACGGCCGTCCCGAACGTGACCATGATGACGCCTTTGACTTCGGTCCGTATCCCGGCGCGTTTCGCGTTGATCTCGACCCGCATGTCGACCTCGTCGCGGATCGACTCGGCCAGCCGGGCCAGCAGCGCCGCTACGTCGCGGGCCTCGTGACGAGTCGCGTTCAGCAGGGCGGCGACCACGAAGTCGGCGGTCGGCGTCGCCAAGTCCGCGGCGAGCCTCTCCAACGCGGCCTCCAGGGACAGGCGCTCCGCCCGCCGCTTGAACGCCGACATCTCCGTCTCGATGGCGGCGCCGGCGGCGACGGCCGCCTCGATGAGGGCCTGCTGGAGGCCGGCGCCCGCGGCGACCGCGTCTCGGGTCATCTCGGCCCACGCCGCGACGGCTTTCTGGCGGGCCACTTCCCGCCGCCGCGCCGCCTTCACTCCCAGCAGCCGGGGCGCCGCGACCACTAGGGCGGCGGCCGCGGCGGCCGCGGTCGGCCAGCCCGACAGCGACCAGACGAGCGCCCCCGCTGCCGCCGCGGCGAGCAGCAGCGCCGTCGCCCGGTCGGGCCGGACGGACGGCGGGAGCAGGCGGCGGGGGTCGGGGAGAGCCCTCACGCCCTTGTAGGACAGCCACGCGAGCCAGGCGGCCGCGCCGAAGCCCGCCCCGAGGCCCGCGGCGATGGCGACTGCGGCGCTCACGCCGGCCACCACCCGTCGGTCTTCTCCATCAGCGTCGGGTCGAACCCGGCCGCCGTCAGCCGGCCCATGGTGGAGGCCTGCACCTGGCCCGGCTTGGGCACGGCGAGGCCGGCGGCCGACGGGGCGAACACCGTGTTGTGGGCGATGACCCGGCCGTCCTGCTCGAGGGCGCCGGTCAGCTCGACGACGGACGTGACGCGGCGCACCCGGTCGACCCAGCCGAGGTGGAACACCAGGTTGACCGCCTCGGCGATCCTGAGGTTGGCGGACTCGAGGTCGTAGCCCGCCTCGTTGGCGTACACAGCGAGCCGGCCCAACGCGCTTGACGCGGAGTTGGCGTGGATCGAGCACATGGACCCGTCGTTGCCTTGGGACATGGCTTTGAGCATCCCCTCCATCTCCCCGCCTCGGATCTCGCCGACGATGACCCGGCCGGGGTTCATGCGGAGCACTTCGACGAGCAGCGTCGCCAGGGTGACTTCGCCTTCGCCTTCGATGTTGGCCGGGCGGGACTCCATCTCGACCACGTTGGGATGCAGGCCCGCGAACCGCTTCACGCCCAACTCCCGGTTGTCTTCGACCGTTATCAGCCGCTCATCGGGGCCGATCTCGTTGATGAGCGCCCGCAGCAGGGTCGTCTTGCCGGTGTTGGTGCCGCCGGCGACGACGACGTTGAGCTTGGCTCTCACCGCGGCCCGCATCAGCTCGGTGAGCGCCCGGTCCGTCAGGCCCAGGCCTTGAAGCTGCTCGAGGGAGCTCAACTCCCAGTTGTGGCGGCGGACGGTCACCGCGGGCCGGTCGGTGACGCCCCGCATGGCGTGGAGGCGGTGACCGCCGGGGATCTGCAGGTCCAGCTTGACGGTGGCGTCGTCCCACTGCTTCTCGGCTAGGCCGAACCGCCGGGCCGCCATGGCGATGAGGCCCAGGAGCTCCTCGTCGGAGTCGGCGACAGGGTCGGCGGGCACGGTCGATCCGTCGGCGTGGGTGACGAAGACGGCGTCGTGGCCGTTGATCTCGATGTTGGTGATCGACGGGTCCTCCAGCAGCGGCTGCACCCGGCCCAGGCCGTGGAGCAGGTCGAGCACTTGACGCCTCACTTCGCTCTCCTCGGCTTCCGCGAGCTGAGGGCGGCCTTCCTCGACCGCCCGCTCCGCCAGCCGGGCCAGCTCGCCGCCGAGCAGGGAGCGGGCCAACTGCCGCTCGTCGCCGCCGCTGAGCTCGCGGCCTTCCGCCTCGGCGGCGTTCGCCGCCTCGGAGACGCCGTCCGCCACCGTCTCTTGCAGCCGGCGGATCAGGGCCTGGTCGGCCATCAGGTCGCCTCCGCCTCGGGCGCGGCCCCGCCGCCGACCGCTTGGGGCGAGGCGTCGTCGGGCACGGCGGGCCCGGCCGCGCGGGCGCGCAGCTCCTCGGCCAAGCCGCGGGCGGCGCGGATCAGCGTCGAGCGGCGCAACGACTTCAACCGCCCGCCGTGCGTCAACGCCCCGGCGGCGCGAGGGTCGGCGGGGATCTCGGCGAGCACGGTCACGCCGAGATCGTCGCTCACCGAGGCCGCGTCGTAGTGGCCGGGCCCGACCAGCGCCAGCCCGGCCGCGGCCGCGCCCGCGCCTGCGGCGGTCAAGGCGTGGAGGCGGTAAGCGGCGTGGCGGAGCTCCTCCAAGACGGGCCGGGTCGCCACAAGCACGACGTCGGCGGTCTCCGCGACACGCGTCGCGGGCGACGACGGCGACAACCTGCCCACATCGGCGATCGTGTCGACGTCGGGGCGTTCCCGCAGCAGCCGGGCCAGCTCGCCGCCGACGGCGTTGAGGGCGGCGTGGGCCCCGGCGGCGGACTCGCCGCCGACGATCACCGGCGCCCCGCCCGGGAGGCGCTGAGTGTGCTCCCACAGCCCGTCCCCGGCCAGCTCGCCCCGGCGGGCGGCGGCCGACGCCGTGACCAAGCCCGGCCGGTCGCCGAGCCGGTAGCGGGCGGCGAGCACCCCGCCGTCGGCGTCCGCCTCCCAGATCATCGGCTGGCGCGGCTCGGGCCAAGCGGCGGCCAGGGCCAACGCCAAGGTGGTGGCGCCGGGGGCGGCTCGGGCGGACCCGACGGCGACCAGGCTCATCGGCCGCCGTCCCCGGGGGCGGGCACCTGGACGAGGCGCACCGAGTCGGCGGCGGCGGCCGCCGCCACGATCGGGGCGTCGCCGACGGCGACCCGCAGCGATATGAACAGGCTCCCTTGAGCCCCGAGCGGCTCGATGTCGAACACCTCGGCGGAGCCCACCAGCACAAGCGCCGGGGTAGGGGGGCGCTCCCCGGGGATCTCTGCGGCCGTGTCGGGGGCGCTATACGGCGCCTCGTCTCTGCCGGCCCGCACCACCGACACGTAGTCGCCCGGCGTCAGGAGCGGCGACGGGTACTCGCCGGGCGCCAACGCCAAGCCCACCACCGACTCGCCCGCCGCGAGGGGCGCCGCGGAGACGAGCAGGGCGGGGGAGAGGGGAGTGCCCGCGGCGAGGTCGGCGACGGCACGCCGGCCGTACAGCCCCGCCGCTTCGCCCGGCGGCGTCAGCGGCAGCGCCTCGTCGGCCGACACTTGCACGACCCGCAGCAGCTCCGGGGCCAGCCGCTCCCCGCGGGCCATGTCGACGGCCAACACGACGGCCGGGCTGCTCGCCGTGGCCCGGCTGTAGAACACCACCGCCAACAACGCGCACAGGCCCATCAGGAGCAGAGCCGTCGCCATCTGCGGCAACTGCGGCTTGCGGGCCCGCTGCGGCGGCCCGACGCGAAGCCCCGGCGGCTCGCCGGCGCCTTCGCCTCTCGCCCGGGCCCTGGCCCTCGTTGTCGTCACGCTGCTCCTTCCCGGCGTCAGCCGTCGGTCTCTAGCGCTTGGATCTCGTCGACGTCGACGGCGAAGGCCGCGCTGCGCTCGACCGTGCCCGCGCCGCCCATGCGCCGGCCCGCCGACCACGGGTCGTCCAGCCACCACTCCACGTCGAAGACCACGGTGACCGTCCCGTTGAACACCCCCGTCGGCATGATCGCCGACGAGTCCACGAACGTGTAGTGGCAGTCGGCGGCCGCGTCGGCGGCGCCGGGCGCCCACGGCGTGCCGGGCCCGTGGCACGTCGCCAGGCCGGAGTCGCCCATCTCCCACACGACCCGGGCGGGCGTCGCCACGACGTTGACCGTCACCGCCCCTTGAGACTCCGACTCGGCGATCGGCCGCCACGGGTACCCGGCGAGCCACAGCCACGTCCGGGCCCTCACGATCACGTCGTCGAGCGGCGGGGCCGATGCCGGGGACGGGGCGGGCGGCCGGATCTTCGCCTTGGCCCGGTCCACCACCTCCTCGATCGGGACCGGCGCCGACGACTCCCACAGCACGGACCCGTAGTCCACCCAGTCCCACGCGCCGTCGGGGAAGCGGTAGATGCACAAGACGTCGAACCATGTGTACGACCCGGTCGGGTCGTAGCCGAACCACTCGTACTCGTCGGCGTGCAGGGGGCCGACGCGGTGGAAGACGACCTCATCGCGGCCGGGCACGTCCCGCCACGCGCCCCCCCACACGGACGCCTGGCCCGTCTGGTCGCAGTACGACTCCCACAGCCGCCGCTGGTCGGCCGAGGGCGGCCGGCCCGGCGTGCGCGAGGTGCACTCGCCCCAAACGGCCCACGCCTCGCCGGCCCGCTCGTCCCCGCCGCGGCAGGCCGCGGCCTCCGCCGGGGCGACGGCCAGGAACGCCAGCGCGGCCGCCGCCAGGGCGGAGGCCGCGGCGCGGGCTACGAGCGCGGCAACGCGTCGTCCGTCGGCGCGTACTCGCATGAGGCTCGCGCCCTCCCGTTCAATGAGTGCACCTTCCAATCCCCCGACAGGAACGCCCTGTCGTCGTTCGCCATCACCGCCGAGCGGATGTCCCGCTCGCCCTCGGCGATCGGCTTGTCGTAGTCGGTGAGCTCGCCGGTCTCGACGTCGTAGAAGCCCCAGCCCGAGCCGTCCATCAGGGCGCAGTCCAAGATCACCACCGCCCAGTCCGGCAGGACCTCGACGACCTCGGGGTGGGTCTCGGGGCGGCCCCTGAAGTACAAGGACTTCCCCTGCAGGTCCGCGTAGAGCTCGGACAGGATCTCCCGGTGCGGCCCCGTGGTCCGGGCCGCGATCCACGCCGCTGACGGGTCCGCCGGGTTCGACAACGCGTCGCGGTCGTCCCAATACCGCTCATAAGCCTCGATCGCCGCCGCCGCGGCCGCCTCCGGGACGCAGCCGCCCGACGTCACCACCGACAACTCGTCCACGACCCACGACCCGTCCCGCTCCCTCATCACCGCGTCGTACAACGTGCCCGGCGTCCCCGTCGGCGAAGCCGAGATCAACGTGCACGCCCGCAGGGTCGCCGAGCCGTCCCCGACCTCCGTCACGACCCCCGACGGGATCACCCTCCTCAACGTCAACGGCGCCCCGGCCTCACGCTCCCGCTCAAACAACCCGACCGCGCCGTCAACGACCCGGCCGCTCGCCACCGCCTCAAGGGCCGCCCTGTCGATCGGGTCCGAAGCCCGCTGCATCGCCCACACATCCCAAAACGCCTCCCACGCCGCCAGCACAGCCTCCTCGCCCCCAGCCGGGGCGGACGTCGAAGGCGGAGCCGGCGGCACGGTCGGCGCAGACGTCGAAGGCGGAGCCGCCGGCACGGTCGGCGCCCCGCCCGGCGCCGCCGCAGAGCACGCCGCGGCCGCCAACGCGGCGGCCAAGGCCAGCGGCAGCCGGGGCGGCACCGCGGCCGGTCGGGGGCCGATGAGCTTCCTCACTGTTTCGCTACCTTCATGCGCAAAGCCATCTCTACTCTCTATATGGTCTCTCCGCGGCCGTCTTGGTGGACACTACCACACGGCTAAGTTAGCGGTAACCGAGAGCGTGCGCAAAAGGAGGCACACACATGACGGCTTCCCCAGGCCTCACATTCGATCACGCCAGGCTCCGGCGGGAGCGTCTCCGACGCCGAAACCGAGCCGGCCGCCGCTGGACGCTCGCCGACGCGGCTCGGCTGGTCGGCGTCAGCGAGGCCTCCGTCGCCCGCTGGGAGCAAGGCCGCCGCATACCCGAGACCCGGCACCTGCAGACCCTCTGCCGGGTCTACGGCCTCGAGCCGTGGGATCTGATGCCGCCGCCCCCCGAAGGGCCCCGCCTCCTCGATCTCCGAGTCCGGGCCTACCTCACCCAACAGCAAGTCGCCGACCAGCTCCAAATCTCGCCTACCTACTACTCGCTCATCGAGACCGGCCGCAAGCCGCTCCCCGCCACCCACGCCCGCCAGCTCGCCGCGCTGTGGCGACTGCCCGTCGACGTAGTCGTGGAGGCCTCCGAGCAAGCCCCAAGCGACGGCGCCTAAAGCCGGGCGGCGGGCAAGAGGCCGGGCGGGCGACCGAAAGGCGCCGGCCGCGAACCGCCGTCATGTATGGTCCGCCGTGGACCATATCGGTAACGACGGCACCTCAAAGGAGGCACCACACATGCGTTCACGCGGCCTCACGTTCGATCACGCCAGGCTCCGACAAGAGCGCCTCCAACGCCGGGAGCAAGCCGGCGGCGGTTGGACGCTCGACGACGCGGCCCGCCGGATGGGCGCCAGCGAGACCTCCGTCATGTACTGGGAGAAAGGCAGCCGCATGCCTGGGCCCCGGCACCTGCAGGCCCTCTGCCGAGTCTACGGCCTCGAGCCGTGGGATCTGATGCCCCCGCCCCCCGAAGGGCCCCGCCTCCTCGATCTACGGATGCGGAGCTGCCTCACCCAACAACAGGTCGCCGACCGGCTCCAAGTCGGGCAGTCCTCCTACTCGCACGCCGAGATCGGCCGCAAGCCGCTCACCGCCACCCACGCCCGCCAGCTCGCCCGGCTGTGGCGACTGCCCGTCGACGTCGTCGTCGAGGCCTCCAAGCGATCCGACCGGGGCCGGCGACGCTCCGAACATGCCCAAGCGCCCGGTGCTTGACGCCTGGCGCCGGGCCAGGGATGCGCGGCCGGAGGCGGCCTAAGCCGGGCACCTCGCCCGGCTTGGGCACGGCGAGCCGGCGGCCTCGAGGAAGAGCCCCCCGCTCGTCGAGCGGATCGACACGACCGCTAGGGGGCGGCATCGGATGACGCGCCAAGCCCGCCGCCCGGCCGGGCGAACCGGCGAGCCGCATGGGCCCGGCGTGCCGACGACCCGCCCCGTTTTCGCTCGGCGGGGACGCCCCGCCAGGGGCCGCGCTGCCCGACGCGCGCGAAAGGCGCCGGCGAAGATAACAATGGTGTAATCTCCCTCGAAACTGATGCAGAGGGCAGTGCGTATGTCGTAGCCGAAACCCCAGACGCAGAAGGCGCCCGGCTCACGCCGGGCGCCCGCTGACGATGGTGTTATGTAGATGGTGTTTCAAACACGTTTCAAACACCCACAGATTAGCGAAGCCTGTGGTCTATCACCATACACCATCGCCGGGCGTGAGTCAACATCTGGGGGAGGATCTTCTCCTCCCCGGCTCTCGTCTCCCGGGCTCCCCGGGCGGCGGGGCCGCTCCTTCTGTGTCAGGCGCCGGCCGCGTCGCGTGCTCCTTCCCGAACGGCAAGGAGGACAAGAGTGATGGAGAACGTTTCAAGAGGGCCGAGGACTGCCTGTCCCCGCAGCTCGCCCCGGGTCGAGGTGCCCGGCCGGGTGGTCGCGGACCGGCCCGCGCCTGAAGTCTGGCTGGTCGTCGCCGCGGTCGCCGTGTTGCAGCATGTCCTCGACCGGAGCCGAAGCCTCAAGGACGCTTTGACGTTGACCGCGGTCGCCGAGCTGGCCGGCCTGGGGAAGGAGCGGGCCCGGGCCGCGCTGCGGGAGGCGACCGAAGCCGGGTACCTGGCCCGCCGCCGCAAGGACGGCGAGCCCTACGCCTACCGGCTGACCCCGGCCGGGCCCGGCGAGTACGTCTTGTATGTGGACGCCTACGACTTCGCCCGGCCCGACGTCACGGCCCGCCAACGCGCCGCTTACCTCGTGCTGCTCGCTCACGTGGGGCCCGGCGGGGAGACCCGCCGGCTCCGCAACCGTCAGCTCGCCGAGTTCCTCCGCGTCTGCCCCCGGGTCGCGGGCCGGCACGCCGGGGCCCTCGAGGAAGGGCCCGCCCCGCTCGTCGAGCGGATCGACACGACCACCGGGGGCCGGCGTTGGCGGCTGACCCACCACCAGGCCTGGGCCAAGGCGGGCCGGGAGCGGCTGCAGGAGATCCTTCGCCGCAACCAGTGCCGCAACCCCCAAGTCGTCGGCCGGATGCTGCCCGACCGCCCCCTCGCGGAATCCGCGCCCCTACAAGCAACCACCACCACCGTAGGTGGTTCGACGTCTTCTCAGGGATCTACTGGAAGGCACAGGCGCTCAAAGCGCCAGGGCCTTGTTCCACATCCCTTGGAGACCCCCTCGGCGTGTCACAGCGAAGACAGACAGTTGCTCGGCGCCGGGCCCGCGGCGGCCGCCGACCGACTGGCCGCCCCGCCAGGCCTCACAGCCGGCGCCCAGGAGCCTGAAGACAGGACCGGCCCCAAGCGGCGGGAGGCGGCCGTCCCGGCCGGGCGAACCGGCGAGCCGCATGGGCCCGGCGTGCCGACGACCCGCCCCGTTTTCGCTCGGCGGGGACGCCCCGCCAGGGGCCGCGCTGCCCGACGCGCGCGAAAGGCGCCAGCGAAGATAACAATGGTGTAATCTCCCTCGAAACTGATGCAGAGGGCAGTGCGTATGTCGTAGCCGAAACCCCAGACGCAGAAGGCGCCCGGCGTAAGCCGGGCGCCCCTGGCGGGTGGTCCTGATGAAGGTCCCGATGAAGGTCCTGAAGGTCCTGAAATGAACCTGATGAACCTGATGATCCGATCTACCAGAACCGGAACACAGAAATTGGTACCTGTGATCTTTCACCATACACCCTCGCCGGGCGTGAGTCAACCTCTGGGGGAGGATCTTCTCCTCCCCGGCTCTCGTCTCCCGGGCTCCCCGGGCGGCGGGGCCGCTCCTTCTGTGTCAGGCGCCGGCCGCGTCGCGTGCTCCTTCCCGAACGGCAAGGAGGACAAGAGTGATGGAGAACGTTTCAAGAGGGCCGAGGACTGCCTGTCCCCGCAGCTCGCCCCGGGTCGAGGTGCCCGGCCGGGTGGTCGCGGACCGGCCCGCGCCTGAAGTCTGGCTGGTCGTCGCCGCGGTCGCCGTGTTGCAGCATGTCCTCGACCGGAGCCGAAGCCTCAAGGACGCTTTGACGTTGACCGCGGTCGCCGAGCTGGCCGGCCTGGGGAAGGAGCGGGCCCGGGCCGCGCTGCGGGAGGCGACCGAAGCCGGGTACCTGGCCCGCCGCCGCAAGGACGGCGAGCCCTACGCCTACCGGCTGACCCCGGCCGGGCCCGGCGAGTACGTCTTGTATGTGGACGCCTACGACTTCGCCCGGCCCGACGTCACGGCCCGCCAACGCGCCGCTTACCTCGTGCTGCTCGCTCACGTGGGGCCCGGCGGGGAGACCCGCCGGCTCCGCAACCGTCAGCTCGCCGAGTTCCTCCGCGTCTGCCCCCGGGTCGCGGGCCGGCACGCCGGGGCCCTCGAGGAAGGGCCCGCCCCGCTCGTCGAGCGGATCGACACGACCACCGGGGGCCGGCGTTGGCGGCTGACCCACCACCAGGCCTGGGCCAAGGCGGGCCGGGAGCGGCTGCAGGAGATCCTTCGCCGCAACCAGTGCCGCAACCCCCAAGTCGTCGGCCGGATGCTGCCCGACCGCCCCCTCGCGGAATCCGCGCCCCTACAAGCAACCACCACCACCGTAGGTGGTTCGACGTCTTCTCAGGGATCTACTGGAAGGCACAGGCGCTCAAAGCGCCAGGGCTCCGTTCCACGTCGCTTAAGGGCCCTCCCGCGGCAGCGTGAAGGTCACCAGGATCGGCTAGACCGGCTCTGGGAGCTCCTCGACGAGGACGCGGCGAAGGGCGCGACGCCGTTCGGGCCCGTCGACCGAGCCGCTGACGACCTTCTCCGCCGGTTCAAGCTAGAGGTCGCGGTCGACGGGTTGCTGCACGCCCGCCTCGAAGTCGCCAAGGGCGGCATCGACTCGCCGTTGGCCTTCGCCCGGGCCAATTGCCGTTGCTACACGCGGCCCGAGTTGTGCCGTGGTCGTCACCACGGCCCGTGCGGCGAGGCTCGGCGGCGGCTGCACCAGGCACGAGTCCGGGAGGCTTTCCTCGAGCGGGACAAGCAGAAGCGAGCCGCGGAGGCCTCCAAGCCGACAGGCGTTCTGACTCCCTTCGCGGAAATGATCCCCGATAGCCTCAGGCTGATCGGGGAGAGCTTGGGCCGGGCCGCGGAAGCTGAAGCCTTGATCGCGGATCGGTTCGGGTCGCAGCCCTCGGCGACGCAGGCCGCCTCCTTCGAGGAGTGGGCGGCCGCGTTCCGGCCGGAGCCGGGAGAGCGCAGCGTCGCCGCGCTCCTCGAGGCGGCGCCGAGGGCTTGGCGGGGGAGCGAGCAAGCCAAGTGGTGGGCGGACGAACAGGCCCGGCGGGCTGTCCACCGGGCGGTCGCCGAGGACACCCTCAAGCGCCGGCGGGGCCCGTCGGCGGCGGCCGACCGCCCCCTCGCGGAATCCGCGCCCCTACAAGCAACCACTATCACCGTAGGTGATACGACGTCTTCTCAGGGATCTACTGGAAGGCACAGGCGCTCAAAGCGCCAGGGCCTTGTTCCACATCCCTTGGAGACCCCCTCGGCGTGTCACAGCGAAGACAGGCAGTTGCTCGGCGGCGGGCCCGCGGCGGCCACCGACCGACTAGCCGCCCCGCCAGGCCTCACAGCCGGCGCCCAGGAGCCTGAAGACAGGACCGGCCCCAAGCGGCGGGAGGCGACCGTCCCGGCCGGGCCCCGGCCTGCGGCGTCCGCCGAGACGGGAGGAGCGACATGACGAGCATGACGGAACAGACGCAGATGCGGCCGGGGCACCGCAGCCCGCCCCACTCGAGGGAGGCGGAGGAGTCGGTGATCGGCGCCGTCCTGCTGGCCGTGGACGCGGTCAACGAGGTC
>Ga0209457_1000226_pt1 | contig 14052 bp, 13 predicted proteins | sample WorMetHEROISLAND_5_FD_187410 | JGI IMG/M metagenome (GOLD analysis project Ga0209457, IMG submission 187410) | Marine gutless worms symbiont microbial communities from Max Planck institute for Marine Microbiology, Germany - Olavius sp. 5 HERON... ... | reverse complement strand
GGAGCGTCACCATTTTTCGCGAAACCCGAAATGGGGTCCGTCCGATTTCGGGTGCAAGAAATCAGGCGACGACCATGGCCTTCGGCGGCCCACGTTCGTCCTGCGTCCGTCCCGGCACGCATTACGCGCTGCGCCAGGACTCCCGCAAGGACTTGATGCCGTGTCGCATGGCCTTGCATTTCGTCTCCGCCGGCGCTCACGCGCCGCACTCCGACGAAACGCTCGGCCCTACGGCTACGCGGGGTCATCGTACTCCGCTCATCGCTTACGCTCCCTCGCTTTCCTGTGCTCCTCCCCGGCAGTCGCGGCCAGGGTGTTTCCACTCGGCACACCCCCTGCTGTCGATGTCCGCGGCACGCATTCTTGTGCCAACTCATTCGCCGATACCAAGTTATCTTCAAATATCTTCCCGGAGTATGAGATCTTGATTGCGGGGAGTACCAAGACCATGAAGGCGATCATACCGAGAACGGCATTCACAATGGGTTTCAGCTCTTTTTCCATGGATCGCTCCTGATAGGATCAATGACTCGTAGTTTCGATACCACAATGGATATCGGCCGTACTTTCTCGCTTGCCCTGCCAAATCCGGGACGAGGTCATCTCACCTCCGGATCCGCATCCACCACTGATCCTGGCCGCACAGGTGCCATTTAGAAACCTCTGGGATACGGCTGTCGCCCAGGCGAACCTCTACGTTCGCAGTACCGGGTATCCGACTCCAGGACCACACCCATCAGTGCCTTCTTCATTATAGACCATGACCACTCGCTGCGAGCTCAGGACGCCTGGAAAATTCTCCCCTCGGGTCAGTAAACTGCCACCGCTCGATGGCTGGGATTCACACACTCGAGCCTTCCAGAGCCTCGCCGGTCTCCAGCCATGCGGCCTCGGTCGCTTCCAAATCGGCATCCACCCGACGTTTCCGCTCTATGAGGGCCAGTAGCCGGGATTTGGCCGCCGGCTCGTAGAGTAACGGCGAGGCCAGCTCCCGTTCTAACTCACCGCGGTGTGCGCCGAGCTCGGCCAAGCGAGCCTCCAAGGCCTCGATCCGGTTTTTCAGGGGTTGTAGGTTGCAACGTTGCTCCGCCCTGGCTTGCCGCTGGGCCTTGCGCGACCCCTCCCCAGGGGATGCCGTCAGATTCCGCCGTCCCTGCCGTTCGGCGAGCCAATCAGGATAGTCGTCCAGATCGCCGCCGAAGCCGGTCACTTGGCCCGCGTCCACCAGCCACAGCTGATCGCTGGTCACCCGCAGTAGGTGACGGTCATGGGAGACCAGCACCAAGGCCCCTGCGAATTCCTGCAAGGCCGCGCTCAGGGCTTGCCGCATCTGCATATCGAGGTGGTTGGCCGGCTCGTCGAGCAGCAGCAGATTGGGTCTTTGCCAGATGAGCAGGGCCAGGGCTAACCGCGCCTTTTCCCCGCCGGAAAAGGGGGCTACCGCGGCCATGGCTTGGTCACCGCCAAAGGCGAACCCGCCCAGATAATCGCGTAGCTCCTGCTCACCCTGGTCGGGGGCCAAACGCCGCAGGTGCTCCATGGGGCTGGCATCGGACTGTAATTGGTCCACTTGGTGTTGGGCGAAATATCCCACCCGCAGACCCTGAGCCGGCAGGCGATGTCCGCTACGTACCGGCAGCACGCCGGCGAATAGCTTGACCAGGGTGGATTTGCCGGCACCATTGGGGCCGAGCAGGCCGATGCGGGCACCGGGGGCCAGAACCAAGTCGAGTCCGGCTAATACTGTTCGGTCTCCATAACCGGCCGTCACCTCTTCCAGCACCAGCAAGGGGTAAGAGGGTTGTCCATGGGGCTCGCGCAGTCGGAATCGAAACGGGGTATCCACATGGGCCGGGGCGATCCGCTCCATACGCTCCAGGGCCTTGAGGCGACTTTGAGCTTGGCGGGCCTTGGTCGCCTTGGCGCGAAAGCGGTCCACGAAGTCCCGGATGCAGGTGATTTCTTGCTGTTGGCGCACGAATGCGGCCTGCTGCCGGGATAGCTGCTCGGCGCGCCGGTGCTCGAAGTCGCTATAGTTGCCGCGGTAGAAGGAGACCCGACCATGATCAATATGCAGGATGCCGCCCGCTATGGCGTCGAGAAAGTCACGGTCGTGGGAGATGAGTAGCAGGGTCCCCGGATAGGCCTTGAGCCAGGATTCGAGCCAGATTACCGCATCCAGGTCCAGGTGGTTGGTGGGCTCGTCCAGCAGTAGCAAGTCGGACCGGCACATGAGGGTGCGGGCCAGGGCCAAGCGCATGCGCCAACCGCCCGAGTAGCTGTCCACCGGCCGGTATTCCTCGCCGGGGGCGAAGCCGAGCCCATGCAGCAGGCGGGCGGCGCGGCTCTCGGCGCTATAGCCGTCGATCGCTTCCAGGTGTTCATGGAGCTGTGCCTGCCGCAGGCCATCCCCCTGCTCCTCTGAGCTCGCCAACTGTGCCTGCACCGAGCGTAGCTTCCGGTCCCCGTCGAGGACCAGATCGATGGCCGAACGTTCACCGCTCGGGGTTTGTTGGGCCACGTGGGCGATCTCCCAGCCCGCGGGAACCGAGAGCTCGCCCCGATCCGGGTGCAGTTCGCCGCGAATCAGGCTGAACAGGCTCGATTTACCACAGCCGTTGGGGCCCACGACCCCAACTTTGCGTCCGGGGTGGATGGTGACCTGTGCGCCTTCGAAGAGGAGGTTGGTACCGCGGCGTAGGCCGATGTCGGTGAGCTGGAGCATCCGGGTAACCCTGCTGTTGCAGACCTGCGCCCTCAAGCAACGAGTGCAACTACCGCCCCGGTGAGAAAGCAGGCCAGACTGCTGGCCAGCAGAGATTTGGGTCCCAGCTCGAAGATGTCCGCCCGCCGCTCCGGGACCATGACCCCGAGTCCACCGAGCAGGATCCCGAGGCTACCCAGGTTGGCGAAGCCACACAGCGCATAGGTCAAAATCAGGCGGCTTTGGGGGGAGAGCTCCGTCGCCGGCAGGGCGGCCAAGTTCAGATAGGCGACCAACTCGTTGAGTACGATCTTGGTGCCCATCAGCTTACCGGCCGTAAGGGCTTCGCTCCAGGGGATACCGATCAGCCAAGCCACGGGGGCCAACGCCCATCCGAGCAACCGCTGTAGGCTCAGGGCCTCACCGCCGATCGTGGGCAAGAGCTGGAGCAGCTGATCGACCAAGCTGACAAGCGCGATTGCGACCACCAGGGTCGCCGCGACGCCGACGATCAGCTTTACCCCGTCGAAGGTGCCGACCACGATGGCCTCGATGCTGCTTCGGCGCTGATCGAGCCTGACTTCGGTAGTGCCCGACTCGTAGCGACCGGTACCGGGCACGAGGAGCGAGGCGACGGCGATGGCCGCCGGAGCGCTGAGCAGGGACGCGGTCATGAGATTGCCGGCAGCATCCGATATCACGGGGCTCAGAATGGTCGCGTAGAGCACGAACATATTTCCGGATATGGTCGCCATGCCGGCGGTCATCACTATGAAGAGCCCGGAGCGATCCATCTCCCGCAGGTAGGGTCGGATCAACAGGGGTGCCTCGGTCATGCCGATGAATACGTTGGCGGACGTGGCTACCCCCACGGCTCCGCCGATGTCGAGTACCTTGCGCAATATCCAGGTGAAGCCACGCACGATCAGCGGCAGTACCCGCCAATGGAACAGCAAGGCGCTGAGTACGCTGACGAGCAAAATCAAGGGTAGACTCTGAAACGCGAACACGAAGCTATGCTCCGGGTGAGCGGTCACGAACGGCGGATCGCCGCCGCCCAGATAACCGAACACGAACGCCATGCCTTCGCGGATCGCCGCCTGTAACACCAGCATGGCCTTGTTCAACGCCTCGAAGGCATGCTCCAGGGGCTCGAAGCGTAGCAGCGCAGCGGCCAGGACGAGCTGGAGCAGAATGCCGCCGATCACCAGCCGCCAAGCCACGGAGCCGCGGCTCTCGCTACCGGCCCAGGTCAGACCGAGTAGGACTAGAATGCCGCAAGCGGCTTGCCAAGCCATTGTCCGTCATCCTCCCGGATACTTTAACTTTTAGGACAGCTTGAAGAATTCGGTGGTGCACAACCTGGAGATCTTCTTTCGATCCCCTTCTCCCTAATTCTTAGGGCGCGGCTCTTTTGGAACGACGCGGAGAAACCCGGAGACAAAGGCTCAGCCGACCAGAAGGTGGGCTGTGCCTACCCTTGCGCTTACTCGATATCTTCTTTTTTGCCGCAAATGAACGCAAATGAGCTGAAAAATACTTGGCTAAGGTTTGCATTCGGTCAGCCCGACGCACAAAGCCTTCTCGTACACGGACTCCCAAAACCTAGGGGGTGTTCTCAATCAATAACTGGGTTGGGCTTAACCGTATGTTTTTCTAGATATTAAAAATTGCTCACCTCATCCGTCGGATACAACGAGAAATCTTGATTATCATTTAAAATTATAATGTTACATCCAATTGAGAACGCTCCCTAGAACCTAAGAGCTGTCTAGAAACCCTCTTGCAGCAGACGACTTGATAAAAATTAACTCTATTTTTTCAAAGATTTTAGCTAGATAGAGACTGTCCAAAAAGGCAGTCTCTAAGGCTTTGCTGACTTCAAATGTACATCCGATAACATGCCGAGAGGTAGGGTCACCCTCGTCAACTTTTCTTGAATAGATTTGCGTTCATTGGCGGCTGAATTTTCTCCCCGTAGCCTTTACTCGATATTTTCCGGTAGGCCGCAGCCACCCTAGACAATCCCCGCCGGTGCGGCCAACTTGGCCACGGAGCTTTTCGAATCCACGGGGCGGCGTGGATTGCTGGGTCTCAGAGCGAAGCGGCGTGATCGGAACGGTGCGCAAGCTCCACAAGGTGTCCGATAAACCGGCCTCGATGCTCGAATTTTGGACGCAGGGAGTGTGGCTCTTAATGGAATTTATAGGATAAAATTCCATTTATAACTTGATGTTATATATTTTTTCTAATTTTTTTAGAAGATTTTCAGCCCAGTGCCGCATTCGGAAACAGGCGGAAGAAGTTGTCGTGGGTGAGGGCGGCAAGCTCATCAGTGGTCATCCCCCGCAGCTCGGCAAGGCATTGCGCCACGGCCGCGACGAATTTGGGCTCGTTCGGCTTGCCCCGGTGGGGTATGGGGGCCAAGTAAGGGCTGTCGGTCTCGATCAGAAGACGGTCCGGGGGTACCTGCGCCGCCACCGCCCGCAGTTCGTCCGCGGTCTTGAAGGTGAGGATGCCGGAGAAGGAGATATGAAAACCCAGATCCAGCGCCGCCTTGGCCATCTCCCAGGTCTCCGTAAAGCAGTGCAGCACACCGCCGACCTCACGGGCACCCTCTTCCTTCAGGATCCTCAGTGTGTCTTCCCGCGCCTCCCGGGTATGAATGATCAAGGGCTTGCCGCATGACCTAGCGGCCGCGATGTGATTGCGAAACCGCGGGTGCTGCCAGCCGAGGTCATCCCGGCTCCGGTAGTAGTCCAAACCGGTCTCGCCGATGGCTACCGTACGTTCGTCTTGGGCCAACACGACCAATTCGTCGGGCGTCGGCTCTTGCCCACCTCGGGCACCGGGGTGGGCCCCCACCGAAACCGATACCTGGGGATAGGGCGCCACCAGCTCCCGCATCCGCGGATAGCCTTCCAGATCGATGGAGACACAGAGCATCTGGGCGACCCCGGCGGTCCGGGTCTCCTCCATGAGGCGGTCGAAGGCCCCGCCGTAGGGCTTCAAATTGACCCGGTCGAGATGACAATGAGAATCAACCAGCATGTTGAGGCTCATAGGGTATGGGTAGGACGGTCCATTTCGGGCATGTCGGCCAAGTAGCCATCGATCTTGCGGCGTATGGTGCCCTAGTCCTGATCGCCGAATTGGATGCCGACACCGATCACCGGGTTGCCCTCCGCACTCGCGGGGGTCGATCAGACGACTTTCCCGACGATGGGAACCGGTTCGGGCTCGGCCATAAGCCGCAACAGCAGGAAGACCTCGTCGCCGAGGCGATAGCACCTGTCTGTAAGTACGAATACACCGCCGTTCTCGAGAAAAGGCATGAAGGCCGCGTAGAGCGCGGATTGGTCCTCGATCATACAATTGAGGATACGCTGTTGCTCGTCGTGTACTTCAGGGTCCATGGTGGGTGCTCGCCGGGTTTCGGAGGAGTCGGTCGGTAAGGCTGGAACAGCTGTGCCCATTGCATCACCAGAGACTCACACCAGAGCAGTCTATTGACCACGCCCTGCCCTTCCGCGCGGGCCTCGATCAGCTGCATCAGGTAGCGGTGACCGGCCCGCGGCTCGATCCGCGCGACCATTCGGCGCAGCTCCTCCTGTTGGTCCCGGTTGATGAGCGAGGGTGTAGGGTGACCACTGGCCAGCCGCAACAGATCGCTGACCCAGCCGATCAACCAGTCCAAGAGCACCGCCGGCTCCTGCTCGTTCCAGACCGCGGCCTCCGCGATCGGATCCCGGCGGCCTTGGGCCACCTCGATGCAGCCGGTACAGATCCGCATCCGTCGCGGCAATCGATCCTCCTCCAACAACGCGAGTGCCCGCAAGGGGGCGCCATAGGCTAAGCGCAGCAGGGTTTCCGCATCCTCGAAGCCGGTGTGATGGCGCAACCACTCCAACGCCTGCAGCGTGGCGGGGAGTGGGACTCGCAGCTCCTGACAACGGCTGCGGATGGTGGCGGGGAGGCGTCCCGGCTGCTCGCAAATCAGGCACAGGAGGGTACCGGGCGACGGCTCTTCCAGGGTCTTCAGGAGGCTGCTGGCCGCATTGGAATTCATGTTCTGTGCCGGGTTCAGGACGACGACCTTGTATCCTCCCCGGTGTGCGGTCAAGGCGTCGGATGCGCTCAGGCGACGAATGGCGTCTACTCTGATCTCGTCCGACTTGCTCTCCGGGTCCGGGCCGATCTCCAAATAGTCCGGGTGGGTGCCGGCGGCGAACAGCTCGCATTCGCGGCAGTACCCGCAGACCAAGCCGCTAGCGTCGCATCGAGCGCACAGCAGAGAGCCGGCCAGCGACCGGACCAAGCGAAGCTTGCCCACACCCAGGGGACCCATGACCAATAGTGCATGGGGTAGACGCCCTGCCGCACGCGCCTGCCGGAGGATCTGCCAACAGGTCTCGTGCCAAGGCAAAAGAGTTGTGATCTCGGGGGGTAGGCTCATGGGTCCATAGCCTCGACAAAGACCGCGATCTGCCTGTAAACCTGGGCCGATACCTGCGCTACCGGTGCATTGGCGTCGATTCGGCGGATCCGTTGCGGATGGGAGTCGGCGAGTGCCAAGTAGCGGGCACGAACGTCGGCGAAGAAGCCTTCGGTCTCGGATTCGAAGCGATCCGGTGCCGAGCGTCTACCGGCACGGACGCACCCCACTGCCGCCGGCAGGTCGAACAGGAAGGTGAGATCGGGACGCATGGGGCCCTGGACATAATCCTCGAGTAGCGCGATGCGTTGCGGGTCGACTCCACGACCACCGCCCTGATAGGCGTAGGTGGTATCCGTAAAGCGGTCGCACAACACCCAGGTACCCTGCTCCAAGGCCGGCCGGATCCGATGCGCGAGGTGCTCGGCACGGGCGGCGAAGAGGAGCAGCACCTCGGTATCGGCCGCCATGCCCCCCCTGGTAGGGTCGAGCAGCAGGCTGCGGATACGCTCGCCAACGGGCGACCCGCCAGGCTCCCGCGTGGTGAGGACGGTGATACCCTGGTCCTCCAGATAGCTGCGGATAACGGCCAGCTGGGTCGTCTTGCCAGCCCCTTCGATACCCTCCAGAGTGATGAATTTGCCTTTCACGAATCGGTGAAGTACTTAAACGAAAATGTGATTTTCGCTTCTATTCTTCTTGAGTTTTTTAGGGAAAAAACGCTGGAATACCGCTTCTACCGAGCGGACCGGAAGCCGACCGAGCCGACGTCGGATCCATACCGTCGCCCAACTCGATCAGGCACCGTCGATCTCGGGCTTTCGAAGTCGTTCATCGAGCCCCTCGGGCTATATACCCGCCACACATGGATTTTTCGCCGCGATGTGCCCGTCTCTCGCACCCGATAGCGGTGTTGCGACTCGTTGCCATAGGAGGCTGGCTATTCCTCCTCGTCGCACCTAGCTCTCGGACACGATAAAGGCCCCTTGTTTTTCGCAAAAGGGTGCGGTTCTTTTGGAACGACGCGGAGAAACCTGGAAACAAAGGCTCAGCCGACCAGAAGGTGAGCTGTGTCTACCATTGCGCTTACTCGATATTCTCTATTTTTGCCGCAAATGGACGCAAATGAGCCGAAAATACTCGGTTAAGGTCCGCGTTCGGCCAGCTCGACGTACAAAGCCTTCTCGTACACGGATTCCAAAAACCCAGGATCCAAGACTTTGCCGACTTCAAATGTACGCCCGAGAACACGCTGAGAGGTGGGTTCATCCTCGTCGATTTTTCTCGAATAGATTTGCGTTCATTGGCGTTTATTTGCGGCTGAATTTTCTCCCCGCAGCCTTTACTCGGTATTTTCCGATGGGCACAGCCTGCCCCGTAGGCAATCCCCGCCAGGTGTGGTCAACCTAGCCACGGAGCTTTTCGAATCCACAGGGCGGCGTGGACCGCTAGGTTTCAGAGCGAGGCGGCCTGATAGGGACGATGCACAAGCTCCACAAGATGTCCGAAAAACCGGCCTCGATTCTCGGATTTTGGATGCCCGGTATCGTTTTAAAAGCGCCACACCCTTCGCAAAACCCATGTGCGACGGGTATAGGTTCGCAGATGGGAGTGTTTTCGCTTCCTAAACTTTCATGCTTCGATGGGCTTGTCGCGCGATCACCCCGTATCGAGTGTCCACCGATAGATGGGACAATCGCAAGACCACCACGAATCGAGCACCCTCGAATTTTTCAAACTACCCCGTAGAGGACATCGAGAAGGCCCCACGACTCGATTCATCCAAGAGAGATCACATCATGCCGACCCTGATCATTCACACCAACGTCACACCAGCCGCCGCTGACCGCCGGAAAATTCTCGAGGACGCCTCCGCGATGATCGCGGATACCCTCGGTAAGCCGGAGAGCTACGTCATGGTTATCCTAAGGCACAATCAGGATATGCTGTTCGCCGGAGATGCCGCACCCCTGGCCTATCTGGAGCTTAAGAGCCTGGGCTTGCCGGAGGCGCGCACCCCCGAGCTTTCCGAAGCCCTATGCAATTTCCTGGAAACCCGCTTCGGCATCGCCCCGGCACGGGTCTACATCGAGTTCGCGTCCCCGCCGCGGCATCTGTTCGGATATAACGGAGGGACTTTCTAAGAGGCTATCTAATAACTAACCTACTGATTTTAAACCAATCTTTTACGTAGGGTGGGCTATGCTCACCGGTCAGGTATAGTACTTCGTGGGCACAGCCCACCCTACGGGTTAGTTAATTTTTAGACAGATTCTAAGCCCTTTGAAAAATTCCAAGGACGGAATTTTTCAAAGGTCCTCGCAAAGGGTCCGGCTCAACCACCTCATTCCGCCCACTGCTCGGGGGTGAGGGCCTTGATGGATAGGGCATGCAAGGCGCCACTCTCGATCCGGGACCGCACCGTGGCCATGACCAGACGCTGCCGTTGGATAAGGCTCTTGCCCGCAAACAGGTCACTGACGATCACGGCCTCGAAATGTTGGCCATCGCCGGTCACCTCGACCCGTGCACCGGGTATTCCGTCGCGTATCAGATCGGCAACCGCCTGGGTTTCCATCCTCTCTCTCCCCTATGGGATCAGAATTCACAGCTCACGGGTCGCCAAAAACCGAATGTCCGGCCAGCGTTCCTCGGTGAGACTCAGATTGACCCGGGTTGGGGCCAGATAGACGAGCCGCCCATCCCCATCTTCAGCCAAGTTTTCGTAAGCCTTGTCCCGAAATCGGGCGAGCAGGGTACTGTCCGCGCATTCGACCCAGCGGGCGGTATATATGGCCATCGGCTCTACCACCGCCTCCACTCCATACTCGTCCTTGAGCCGATAGGCGGCCACGTCGAATTGGAGCACACCCACGGCCCCCAGGATCATATCCTTGTTCTTGAGCAGCCGAAATACCTGGGTGGCCCCCTCTTCGCTGAGCTGGAGTACCCCCTTGTTCAGGGCCTTCATGCGCAGGGGGGCCTTGAGCACCAAACGGCGGAACAGCTCCGGGGCAAAATAAGGAATACCCTCGTACTTTAGGTCCTCTCCTTCGGTAAAGGTATCCCCGATCCGGATGGTCCCGTGGTTATGCAGACCGATGATGTCCCCCGGCCAAGCCACCTCCACGTGGCGACGCTGGTCTGCTTGAAAGGTGATGGCATTGGCCACCTGAAGCCACTTGCCGGTGCGCTCGTGGTAAATCCTCATCCCTTTCTTATAGCGGCCGGAACAGACCCGCAGGAAGGCGATGCGGTCACGATGGGCCGGGTCCATATTGGCTTGGATCTTGAACACGAAGCCCGTGAACAGCTCCTCGGAAGGCGCGACCTCCCGCTGCTGGGTCGTTCTGGACCTTGGCGGCGGCGCGTACTCGACGAAGGCATCGAGTAGCTCCTCGACCCCGAAATTATTGATGGCCGAGCCGAAAAAGACGGGGGTCTGGCGACCGGTGCGATAGGCCTCCCGATCCAGCAGATGGCTGGCGCCCCGCACCAGCTCCATCTCCTCACGCAGCTCCGTGGCCTGGTCGCCCAACAGCTCATCCATACGCGGATGATGGATCCCCGCGATAACCTCGCCGGTAGCGATCTTACCGCTATGGCGAGCACCAAACAGATGGGTCCGATCCGTGCGTAGGTCATAGACCCCCAGGAACCGCTTGCCGATCCCGATGGGCCAAGTCACGGGCGCGCACCGAATCTCGAGCACCTGCTCGATCTCGTCCAGGATATCGAGGGCGTCCCGTCCCTCCCGATCCAGCTTATTGACAAAAGTGAAGATCGGGGTATCCCGTAGCCGGCACACCTCCATGAGCTTGATGGTTCGCTCCTCCACACCCTTGGCCACATCGATGACCATCAGGGCGGAGTCCACGGCGGTGAGGGTGCGGTAGGTATCTTCGGAGAAATCTTCGTGCCCCGGGGTATCCAGCAGATTGACGATGGCCCCGGCATAGGGGAACTGCATGACCGAGGAGGTCACCGAGATGCCACGCTGCTTCTCCAGCTCCATCCAGTCGGAAGTCGCGTGACGCGCGGCCTTGTGACCCTTGACGGTACCCGCCAATTGGATAGCGCCACCGAACAGCAGCAGCTTCTCCGTCAGGGTCGTCTTACCTGCGTCCGGGTGGGAAATGATGGCGAAGGTGCGGCGTTGGGATAGTTGCTCTTCGAACACACTCATGGAGCAGTGATTACTGACCGGGAAAAGATATAAATTGTACCCCAACTCCCATGCGGGGTCATTCGGCACCGGGGCCGTCCCGGTTTTCAAGCAGCTACACGCTCGTTAAAACCGGCTGAGCGTCTTCACCCTTTGTCCTTCGATAGCGCAATCGCGGCATTACTCTCTATCGAGCACCAACGAATTGGGGTTTGTCTCTCATCAAATATTTCGTAACAAACTGTTTCACAATGGTATTCATTCGTCCACGTCAAGCGGCCTCACTGAGTGTAAGGCCGAGATGCCTAGCCTTCACACCAGTGTCTGAAAAGTCTCGGTTCCCCGCGGCCTCTCTATCTTGCCACTTGCCACTTGCCACTTGTTTGCTGCGTGACAGCGCGCCGCCTACCGGTGGGGTGGGTTCTTTTTTGAAACGACACCAGGCGTTGAAAATTCGAGCGTCAAGGCTGATTTTTCGGATACTTTATGGAGCTAGCGCACCACCCATACCACGCCGTCTCGCTCTGAGATGTAGCGATCCACGCCGCCCCGTGGATTCGAAAAGCTCCGTGGCCAAGTTGACCGCACCGGCGGGGATTGTCTAGGCGGCAGGCTGTGCCTATCGGAAAATATCAAGTAAAGGCCGCGGGGAGAAAATTCAGCCGCAAATGAACGCAAATAGATTCAAGAAAAGTCGATGCGGATGACCCCACCTCTCAGCGTGTTACCGAGTATGCACTTGCAGTTGGCAAAGTCTTGGGTCCTGGGTGTCTGGAGTCCGTGTACAAGAAGATTTTGTGCCTAGAGCTGGCCGAACAACAAATTCCTTGCGAGCGACAAAAGGAGTGGATAGTCCGCAGCCGCATATTTTTCGGCTCATTTGCGTTCATTTGCGGCAAAAGAGAAAATTAAGCGTGTCGCAAACGGATTGACCGATTAGCTGAGAAGAATAGTTCACACAATGTCGCAACGACGCCACGTAAGGGCCGTACCTGATAACTCGTTGCGTCGTAGCACCGTTGCGTGAGATAGGAAAACCTCGGCTAAGCCTTTGTTTCCAGGTCTTTCCGCGTCGTTTCAAAAGAGCCGCACCAACGAATTTTTCAGAGCACCCATAAGCGGCATCGGGTCAGGCCTCATCGAGCCATTTCCGAAGGGCGTCGATCAATGCCTGCGCCTGGGCCTTGCTGGAAATGTTGAATTTGGACTGCTGGCGGAATTCGCCACTGCGCTTTTGATAACGGCGGATACTGTACTTTTCCGGGCCGTAGGTCTCCCGGGTACGATCCCAGTCTTGGTAACGGAAGAGTATCGTGGCCCAAGCACCCCGGGACAAGATCACCTTGTCGAGCTCCCGAACGAACTCGGTGCCATCCTCGCTGTAGCTGATCGTAAGTTCATCTATCCTTTCCGCCATCGGACCGTCCTCCCGCTCATTTTATCGGAGGCCTCGAATCTCTCGAGGGCACCTTGAAAATCGATGGTACTCGATACTTGGTGATCGTGCGCTGACCCCATCGAAAGGCGTCCGTGCGGAGCAAACCGGCTCTCGAGCATGCTAAGTGCTCGAGAGCCGGACGCAAAACGAAAACCGAGCCTTCGTACCGAGGCTGGAAAAATCCCAGGAAAGTGCTTTTTCAAGGATCCCTCAAGGTGCCCTGTTCTCGAATCGGGCCTCATCGCGTGGAATTTGTGGATTCGTCCGGGCACCGAGGCGTTCGAGCAGGTCGATGATAGGTCGATCACCGTTCTCGATCGCTATGTCGAGGGGCGTCCTGCCGGTGGCGTCCGAGACATCCATATCCGCGCCGAGATCGATCAAACGCTTGGTCAACAAGCGCCGCCCATCGCTGACAGCGATATGCAGAGGGGTAGCACCGAACCGATCCTCGGCCGTGACGGAAGCGCCACGTTCGGCCAAGAACGCCAGGGAGTCCCGATCATCCACACCGGCCCGGACCAGAGCGAACAAGAGCACCTGCCGATCATCCGTCGCGCCCGCCACGAGGAGCCTATCGGCCAGCTGGGTCTTGCCCTCAGTCAAGGCGATTCGTAGCGGAGTCTCCCCCGCCCGGTTGGTCGCGTTCGGATCCGCGCCATTCTTCAGCAGCTCGCGGGCGACGATGAGACGCCCCCGCCGAGCCGCCGCATGGAGGGGCCGCTCACCTCGCGAATCGGCCTGATCGATGTCCGTACCCCAGTGGACATGGCGTTTGATCTGGTCCAGATCGCCGTCCCGGACCGCACGGTAGAGGCTAATGGTCGGTGGCGGTGGCTCACCGCAGGCACCGAGCAATAGGACCGAAAGCACGAGAGCAACGAGGACACGGACAAGGGACATCGGGTCTTGGTTTCGAGGTTCGGGTTAGCACAGGATCCCCGCAAGTAAGGGGCACCTTGAATTTTTGTGGCTCTCTGGCGTTTGGTGTGGGTAGCGGGTCATAGCGACCTGACTCAAGTCATGATGGGAAGCCCCGACTGGACGACGAACGGAGAAGTCGGCAGCGGGGTCAACTTACCCACCACAAGGTAGAGGATGGGAATCAGGTGCCTGGTGGTCCCGTAGCCGCGGGCCCTGGCTTTGGCGGCCTGGATGAGCGAATTGACCGCCTCGACACGGCCGTTGGTGAGCCTGGAATCGAACGCATTGAGGAGGCCTGGCCAGTGCTTCTTAAGCGCCTTGGCCACCGCGTTGATCGGCTCCAGGCAGCAACGGTACGCCTAGCTGTACCATCTGTCGAGGAGCGG
>Ga0209457_1000225_pt1 | contig 14154 bp, 13 predicted proteins | sample WorMetHEROISLAND_5_FD_187410 | JGI IMG/M metagenome (GOLD analysis project Ga0209457, IMG submission 187410) | Marine gutless worms symbiont microbial communities from Max Planck institute for Marine Microbiology, Germany - Olavius sp. 5 HERON... ... | reverse complement strand
CGGCGCAAGCCGAGCAGCTCCTCGACAGATGGTACAGCTGGGCGCGCCGTTGCCGCCTGGAGCCGATCAAAGCGGTGGCCAAGACGCTTAAGAAGCACTGGCCAAGACTCCTCAATGCGTTCGATTCCAGGCTCACCAACGGCCGTGTCGAGGCGGTCAATTTGCTCATCCAGGCCCGCCAAAGCCAGGGCCCGCGGCTACGGAACCACCAGGCACCTGATTCCCATCCTCTACCTTGTGGCGGGTAAGTTGACCCCGCTGCCGACTTCTCCGTTCGTCGTCCAGTTGGGGCTTCCCATCACGACTTGAGTCAGGTCGCTATGACCCGCTACCCACACCAAACGCCAGAGAGCCTTTTTTTCAAGTCTTGATGGAAAAACATTTTGTTTCGCTCCCATTCTTCAAGCACCGACCTGCTTGAAGGCCGGTGGGGCATCCTTGCCTGCCCCGTACGGATACCTTGAATCTTTCAAGGTGTCCTTGTCAGGAACCTGCCAACAGTGGACCGGATCCGAACATTTAAGGAGCATAGCCATGTCCGCCTGCCCTTTTTACTATGGTATGATCCACTTACTATGGTATGGTTTTGTCATCGGCTATTCTTACTTCGTCCCATCTCAACTTCGGTCGGCTCATTCCCGAGCTTCCCTCACTCGCCGTGAGCGAGGATGAGACCGCGTTCATCGGCGGTCCGGGCGGCCTGATGCATAACTCCGATGGCCGCTCACCGGACTCGAAGATCCCTGCCGGTTACGCCTGCTTCGCGCAGTTCGTCGACCACGATGCCATCTTGGATGTCACCTTGGGGCTGCGTGATAACGCACGCATCTCCGATACGACACCCACCGCCGATGATATCCGGACTTTCGACGACGCACATACCCCCAAAATCGATAAAGTCGAAGATCTATCCAACCTGCGCTCCGTGAGCTTGGATTTGGACAGTGTCTACGGTTTTTCGGTCGCGAGGCGAGCCCACACATCTACGATGACGATCACCTAGTCGTAGGAGCCGATGGCTTGAATCTGGCACGTCCGGTGGCTAGGCCTTGATCGGCGATCCGCGCAATGACGAGGGAGGAGCACAGGAAAGCAAGGGAGCGTAAGAGACGAGCGGAGTGCGACGACCCCCGCGTAGCCGTAGGGCCGAGTGTTTCGTCGGAGTGCGGCGCGTAAGCGCCGGCGGAGACGAAATGCAAGGCCATGCGACACGGCGTCAAGTCCTTGCGGGAGCCCTGGCGCAGCGAGGAGTGCGCGCCGGGACGGACGCAGGCCGAACGTGGGCCGCCGAAGGCCATAGCCTTCGCCTGATTTTTTGCACCCAAAATCAAACGGACCCCATTTCGGGTTTCGCGAAAAATGGCGACGCTCCGGAACATCTTCCTCTCCCAGATATACCTGCTGTTCCATCGCCTGCACAACAGGCTGCTCGACGAACGCTATCCGGACTTCGAAGAGGCGCAACGGGGAACCCATTTCCATTACCAATGGTTGGTGCTGTTCGACCTTCTGAAGCAGGTGTGCGATCCAGTCGTTTATAAGTTCGCCATCGATAGGTTAATGAATGGGTGTGAACTCTATCCGTTGATTTACAAGCCCGGGACCTGCGATCTGCCCATGCCGGTAGAGTTCTCGGTAGCGGCCTACCGGGTGGGCCACACCATGATGCGCAGCCGGTATGCGGCCAACGCCGCGAATCCGAACGTGGAGCTGTTCGATGAGCGCTTCGGTACCCTCGGCTTCAACAGCTACCCACAAAACCTAGTGGTGGACTGGCGCTACTTGTTACCGATGGAGCGCCGCATACGCCCACGGATGAGTAAAGCGATCGATCCCCTACTGGCCGACGAGCTCCAAGACATGCCGCGCCAAGTGGTCAGCAACAACAATCCCAACGATCGCGCGCTAGCCTTCCAGAACCTACTGTGGGGCAATGCCATGGGCCTGCCCTCGGGTCAGGATATCGCTAAGGCCCTGCAAGCAGCCGGCTATCCGGAAATCACACCGATACCCGCCTCGCAGCTCGGTGCCAAGCTCCCCGACCGGCTCGCAGCCCGCCCCCCTATTCTACTACCTACTATGGGAGAGCAAACTCAAACACCGAGGGAAACACTTAGGGCCGGTGGGATCGGCCATCCTGATGGATGGTCTTCGGCAGTATGCTGACATACGGCAAGACCAGCTTCCTCTAAGGTCCCAAGCTAGCAGCCCGACCCCGGCCTGTGGAACCCGTACCAAAACAAGCAACTGATCAAATAGAAGGACCTGGCCGCTATCGCCCCCAAGACAGGCCAGTCGAACAACTACTTTCCATTCGAGCTGGCGGATGTGGGCCGCTATGTCGAGAATCACCCGGACCCGGCGGAAAAATTCCAGGGATGGAGCCTTTCCAGCTCGATGGGCACAAGGATACCCCACCATTTCTAATCGGGTAATCAACTGAATAGAGAACAAAACGGAAACCGCATTTTTCCTTCGCGGGAAGAAAAGATCCAGGAATGGATTTTTTCCGGGTCCCCCTGAAAGGCCAACACTTGAAGGGCACCTTGAAAAATCCGAGGAGCCCGTATAGGGCAAGATACTCTGCTAGCTTTCGAGCACGTAAGTGCTTGGAAAATTTTAAGTAATCGGATCAGGTCGTATTGGTATTCGTCGACCTGATAATAGAAATCCAGCTCGCGGGAAAACGGTATGATAAGGATTGAATTAATGAAATCATACGCAAACAACCGAACAGAGGCCGTTGAATTGACAAGATGGGAGGAGTTGATCCAGTAACGGAAGAAGACTGGTTTCCACAATTGGATATAACTATCCTAATCTCTACTACGGAACAGACAGGCTTTTGATGCTTATCCCTGGAATCCAGTCCGTTACAGTCCAATATCCATAATTAAATCCAAAATGACTTAGTGCAGGGCTATTTGGAGTATCATCGTCACCCATCCTATGTGGATATAGGAAACTTTTTTTAGCATGATTCAGGACTTTTAGTCCAAGAGCAACCTATGTACTTTCAGTGCACAGTGGTTGAATCGACCGAACAACAATCTCATATCTCAGTTATACCTCAATGCCATTAAATTAAGTACTACTAGCGCCGCTTATAGTTGGGATAGAAAGCTTGGCGGACTTGATTGTTCGCGGGTTAGATCGGTGTAGTCGAAATCGCCTCGACGCACGTGGCCATAGCCAGAACGAGCGATGTAAGCAACTAGCCCGGAGCATCGGAGACAAACAAAGTGACCACTGCCACAGATTTTGAGTATCAGCCCAATGCTGTTGTATACGAAGGGAGTAACTTTGAGGAGCCCGGTGCGGTAGATCCGCACGTCGAGATCTATACGAGGACGGCCGGGTGACTAGCCATCCTACTGTAAGGGGTCTCTTGGCGCACCCCTCGCCAAGATTCCTGATATGGTGAAGGGGGTAGGAGTCGAAACAATGAAATTGTTATCTCTCATTATATTAGGTGGCTTTTTCGCCGCGACAGCACATGCGGATAATCCCTCTTGTGAGCACACCACTGGTTTTTCACGAAGCGATCATGGTTCACAGGAGTATCATCGAGTCGTAGTCAAAGGTAGTCCAAACGATACCTTTGCTTTCCAGGGTTGTTCTGTATCATATGAAGCAGGCAAAAGATGCGTCTCGAAATAGGGTGTTCGAGTAGGAGCGTGATTAATAGTAAACCAAAATGGTGAGGTGGTCGCTGAGGGGAATTGCTGTAACAGCGTGCAAAATAAAATTACCTCAGTGAACACAATCTGCAATGGCAACAATGAGCAGAAACCTAAGGTTACTTGTGAATACACAATCGGTTTCTCCCGTAGCGATCATGGCGATGGTGAACATCACACAGCTGTAGTCCCAGGTAATCCTGGCGATCAATTTTCATTTGAGGGGTGCTCTGCGGACTACTCACATGGTAAAGAATGTCGGCTCTCTTGCGTTTGGTGCGAGTAGCACCGTTTTTCTTGTCGCGTAGGATAGTCCTTTCCAAGCACACTCTATGCCCTCTTTTTCGCCTGCAGGCTCGGACCAGTCGGTGGAACTGGCTAGCCAGTCGCTAGGCCAAGCGTCGGAGGTTTTCATCATGGCCCCATTGTCGTTGTTTACCGTTGCGCTTGGTCTTCCGGCTCCTTGGAAGGTCGTTGACGTGGCCTTCGATCCCGAACCGGGCCGGATCGAGTTTCACCTCGCCTTCGCCTCGGGAACACGATTTGCCTGTCCGCATTGTGGGGCAGAACATCAGCCGGTCCACGACACGCTCGAGCGCGACTGGCGTCACCTGAACTTCTTCCAGTTCCAAGCCTACATCCACGCCAAAGTACCGCGTGTGCGCTGCGGGACCTGCGCCAAGACTACCCAGGTCGTGGTGCCCTGGGCGCGCCCCAACAGCGGCTTTACCCTACGGATAGAAGCCTTGTTGGTCACCCTATGCAAGGCGATGACGGTCTCTCAGGTCGCTCAATTGCTTGGCGTCAGCGACGGACGCGTCTGGCGTACTCTCAATCATTACGTTGATCAGGCACACGCTCAGGAGGACTTCTCGACCGTCCCTCGGTCGGTCTTGACGAGACCGCCTCACGGCACGGACACAACTACATCAGCCTATTTCACGACCTCGACGCCCAGCGTGTGCTCTACGCCTGCGAAAGGCGAAAAGCCCAGGTCGTAGCCCAGTTTGCCGATGCACTCGAGGCTCATGGCGCCTGTGCCGAGAACATCCGTGCGGTCTGTATGGATATGTCGACGAGCTACCAGGCTGGCGTACGTGAGCATCTGCCCTAGGCGGTGATCACCTTCGATGAGTTTCCGTCATTCAGCTCGTCAACAAGGTGGTTGACGAAGTGCGTCGCCAAGAAGACAAAAGGGCCCCGGAGCTGCGGCGTACACACGCCACATCTGGCTCAAGGACAAGCACGCTTGGAGTAACCGGCAAATAGCCTAATTCGCGGATCTCAAGAGCCGAAACCTCAAGACACACCGCGCCTTCCGGATCCAGGAGACGTTACGCGAGATCTCCCACAGCGCTCAGGGCGCGGTGCAGGCCGAGCCGCTCCTCGACAAGTGGTACAGCTGGGCGCAACATTGCCGCCTGGAGCCGATCAAAGCGGTGGCCAAGACACTCTAAGGATCACTGGCCAGATCTCCTCAATACGATCGATTCCAGGCTCACCAACGGCCATGTCGAGGCGGCCAATTCACTCATCCAGGCCGCCAAGATCAGGGCCCGCGGCTACGGGACAACCAAGCACCTGATCACCATCGCTTACCTCGTAGCAGGCAAGCTGCCCCCTCTGCCAACTTCTCCGTTCGTCGTCAAGCCGGGGCTTCCCCTCACGACTTGAGCCAGGTCGCTATGACCCGCTACCCACACCAAACGCAAGAGAGCCAGAATGTTTTGCCCGATATAGCATAAAAGACGGCACACATCTCATAGTAAACCAGAAGGGTGAGATTGTGGCTGAAGGTAACTATTGTAATTCCGTCATAAACGCAATTACATCTGTATCAAGTCAATGTGCAGCAAGAGTTGCACGCCACAACACATATCTTAGAGTACACTAGTGCCCCAACGTTATGATCGGAAATCCAAGATAACCCATTTTTAAAAAAGAAATATTTAGAATTATGCCGGTTACCGACTTGAGCTGCGGTACGCTAAGGTGACAGCCTCCCCCGCGAAATTGCGGGCTGAGAACAACGATGCATGTCTACAGGTCTATTCATCTTCTCAAGCTCGCCATTTCCGTCTATGGGCTCGTGGCCATTATCAAGAAGCGGCTGAAAATCGATGTCAGTTTCCACACAATTCCACAGATTCTGAGCCTCATCATCTTCGAACAAATTTAATGAAACCAATTGATTAACGACGCGGCATACAATCCCAACGAGCGTGACCACGATAACCGATTGAATTTATTAAACTAAACGTTAGGACACTAAGTGTCTAGAGTGCTAATACCTGACGGAAAAAACTGGAGCGTCGCCATTTTTCGCGGAACCCGAAATGGGGTCCATCCGATTTCGGGCACGAAAAATTGGGCGACGACCTTAACCTTCGGCGGCCCGCGTTCGTTCTGCATCTGTCCCGGCGCACATTCCGCTCGTCGCTATCGCCCCTCGCTTCCTGTGCTCCTCCTGTGAGAAGACTTGGCCAGTGATCCTTGAGTATCTTAGCCACCGCCTTGATCGGCTCCAGGCGGCAACGGCGGGCCCAGCTGAGCTGTACCGTCTGTCGAGGAGCGGCTCGGCTTGCGCCGCGCTCTGAGCGCTGTGGAAGATCTCGCGTAACGTCTCCTGGATCCGGAAGGCGCGGTGTGTCTTGAGGTTTCGGGGCTTGAGTTCCGCAAATGGGGCTTTCTGGCGGTGACTCCAAGTGTTCTTATCCTTGAGCTAGGTGTAGCGTGTACGCCGCAGCTCCGGGGCCCTTTCGACTTCTTGGCGACGCACTTCATCAACCGCCTTGTTGACGAGCTGAATGACGTGAAACTCATCGAAGGTGATCGCCGCCCAGGGCCGATGCTCACACACGCCAGCCTGGTAGCTCGTCGACATATCCATACAGACCGCACGGATGTTCTCGGCACAGGCGCCATGAGCCTCGAGCGCATCGGCAAACTGGGCTACGACCTGGGCTTTTCGCCCTTCGCAGGCATAGAGCACATGCGGGGCATCGAGATCGTGAAACAAGCTCATGTGATTGTGTCCACGCCGCGAGGCGGTCTCGTCGAGACCAGCCGAGGTGACGGTCGAGAAGTCCTCTTGGGCGTGCGCCTGATCGACGTAATGATCGAGGGTGCGCCAGACGCGCCCGTCGCTGACGCCAAGCAATTGAGCGACCTGAGAGACCGCCATCGCCTGACAGAGAGTAACCAGTAAGGCCTCCATCCGTAAGCTGAAGTCGTTGTTGGGGCGCGCCCAGGGCGCCACGACCTGGGGGTAGTCTTGACGCAGATCCCGCAGCGCACACGGGGCACCTTGGCGTGGATGTAGGCTTGGAATTGAAAGAAGTTCAGGTGACGCCAGTCGCGCTCAAACGTGTCGTGGACCGGCTGGTGTTCCGCCCCACAATGCGGAGAAGAAACGCGTGTCCCCAGGGCGAAGGCGCGGTGGAAATCGATCCGGCCCGATTTGGGATCGCAGGCCACGTCAACGACTTCCCAAGAAGCCGGAAGGCCGAACGCAAGGGTAAACAACGACAACGGGGCCATGATGAAAACCTCCGACGTTTGGCCTGGCGACGGGTCCGAGCCTACAGGCGAAAAGAAGGGTACAGAGTAGGCTTGGAGCGGGCTACCCTACGCGATGGGAAAAATGGCGCTCCCACACCAAACGCAAGAGAGCCTAACTTATCAACCTGTCCAATTTTGGGGGTCCACTTCAGGGGCACCTTAAAAAATTCCAAGGACGGAGTTCTTCAAGGTTTCCTCGAGGTTTCCGGAAATTTGATTTGTCTCAACACAAGGGGCCAAAGTCCGAAGTAGTCTTTATGCGAGCGGACCATGACTGTTCGGGGTCCGCACTCGACAAGCCGATTCGGAGGAAACAGATGACCCGGAACAAGCATTTGGTGTCGGCCGCTGCCCTTGCCGGCACCCTGGCCCTAACCTCATTTTCGGCCGCGGCCTTCTTCAACCCCTTCAATATGACACGCGGCTGGGGTAGTAACCCCTGGGACTGGGATGGATACGGTTGGAATAATCCCCACTACTATGGAGGTTATCCCTACTACGGAGGCTGGGGTCATCCATACTATGGAGGCTGGGGGGGCTATCCCTATCACGGAGGTTGGGGCTCTCCCTATTGGGGAAGCACCCCCTATCTCGGCTATCCCACCGCCAGCATACCGACACCCCCCGCCGCCAACAACTAACTCCTCCGCATGCCCCTGCGCCCGGTGACGCAGGGGCATCGCTTCGTCTGCGGTAGGCCTCTTTCCGAACCTGTGTTCTTCGGTGGGATCGTTGCACGATCACTCCTTAGCAAGCACTTACCGACAGGGCAAGTACTGAGGTCCCTCTCTCATTCCTCTTCTCCCCAATTTTATCTCTTGGAGGGAACGGGGTCTTTCGGCATCGGAATCCCGACCCGAGCGGTGGGCTTCCTGCCAGACCTTTATCCTTCAAGGGACCTTAAAGGACGTCTAATAACTAACCTGCTGATTATAATAGAATAGATCCCGCAGGGTGGGCTGTACCCACCGATCAGGCGTAGTATATTGGTGGGCACAGATCGCCCTACAGGTTAGTTAATTTTTAGACAGATTCTGAAGTGCACGTTAGGGGTCAGCTATCTCCCGCTTAGCCGATTCACCACAAGTTGATGCCGGCTATGGTTGAGCGCGAGGCCAGCTACAAGCTGTGCGGGACCTGATATTATTCGTAGTGCGTCCACATTCCATATACCTTTATCAAATTTTTAGACTCGTTTAAACTATTTCGAGGTTACTTATTAATACGCCGACTAACCAAGCCCATCACATCACTTTTTAGTAACTCATATTCGAGTGGGTACCAGAATGGATCATTTCTTATAATCCGAGTTATTTTCAATGCCTTTTCTTTCAAACCACTGAAGGATAATTTTTTAGCATCTTTTTGTGCCTGCGTCATAAATAGGATATTGTACATTACCAATCCAATTTTTCGATAGAGATTCTATTATCAAGTGGTTCATTTCCTGTATTCTTATACTTTCCACCATTCCGTTTATAGAGCGAAGATATTCATCATCATTGACATATTCGGATTGTTCAAAAATGTTTACCTCATCTTCCGAGAAGTGTTTCAACAACCAAAAAACTTCTCATCAATGCTATCACCTACTGTCAAGGTTACTGTTCTCATGGTACTTACCCGCTCGATATTTGCCTCGTCCTAATGGTAGGATAGATCGAGGATTAATAGATGCCTGCCCCTATTACTCCCGGTGCGCACCACTGCGGCACAGAAGCTCGATGGCCGCCTCCTCCACCGCCGTCTTGTAGCCGGCGGCCTAGGCATCCAGGCGTTGGCGCAGGGCACCCTCGGAGGGCACCGGATCAAGGCTCAGCACCTCGGCGAAGTAGGCGTCCTCCCGAAACCCGTTGATCACCTCGAAATCGCTCTTGGCTAGACACAGCAGCGCAATATAGCTCGACAGGATGCTCGCGTGGGACATGGCGTTGCTACGCGATGGCGAGACCGCGTTGGCCTCTGCCGCCGGATTCGTGCATTCATTCAGGGCCCGACCAATGAGCTCGAGCCCCGCGTGGGAGGTCGGAGCCACCTCGGATCGAGTGACGATGAACCGTTACATCCTGTCACCTGTCCAGTGGGCCCGAAGATGTTTGCGTCTTAGGAGGAGCACAGGAAAGCGAGGGAGCGTAAGCGACGAGCGGAGTGCGACGACCCCCGCGTAGCCGTAGGGCCGAGCATTTCGTCGGAGTGCGGTGTGTGAGCGCCGGCGGAGACGGAACGCTCGGCCCTACGACACGGCGTCAAGTCATTGCGGGAGTCCTAGCGAAGCGCGGAGTGCGCGCCGGGACGGACGCAGGACGAACGTGGGCCGCCGAAGGCCATGGCCGGCGCCTGATTTTTTGCACCCGAAATCGGACGGACCCCATTTCGGGTGCAAAAAATGGCGACGCTCCGGATTCTACCCCGCTGTTTATACAATAAAATATTTCATCCTAGGATCATTTGGATCACGGACTCAAGGAGTTCTGATTTTTCCGGGACATTACCGATTCGCCGAAGGCCCGGTGCTTGCTATGATCTGGGTTGCGTTCGGAACCCTTTCAGGGGACCGTGGAATACTGCATCCTTAGAATTTTTCAACTCCTGGCACGAAAATACGATTTTCTATTTTATCCTAATTTTTTAGTTGCTTACTTGACTAAACGTCAGCAGGATACCCCTGCCTTTCAGATCGATATTGGAGAATTGGCGGCCTATGTTAGTAGGTGATATCGGCGGTACCAAGACCGTCCTGGCCAACGCCGAAACGGATGCCGACGGTGTCCGTTTGACCTGTGATCGGTACTATGCGAGCCGTGATTTCAGCTCCTTGGAAGAGGTCGTGGCTCGCTTTCGCGCGGAGACAGGCCTGATCAATGAGACCGCGGCCTTCGCTGTGGCTGGACCGGTGCAGGACGACTGTAGCGAGATCACTAACCTGTCCTGGGTCCTGAGTGTCCGCCACCTCGAGCAGACCCTGGACCTGCGCGCGGTACGCCTGCTCAACGACCTTGAGGCCACGGCCTGGGGCATCGCCGCGCTGGGTCCCAACGACTTCGCCGTGCTCCATCCCGGTGCGCCGGACGCGGTGGGCAATGCCTGTGTGATTGCAGCCGGGACCGGCTTAGGGGAGGCTGGCCTGTATTGGGACGGGACCTGCCACCGGCCATTTGCGACCGAAGGCGGCCACACGGATTTTTCCCCCCGCGACGAGCGGGAGCTGAGGCTGCTACACCGGCTCCGGGAACGCTATGGGCATGTAAGCTGGGAGCGCCTAGTCTCCGGGATGGGCATCACGAATATCTATGATGGTCTGCTGGAAGGGCAGGCAACCGCTACCGCAGGCTCTGGGTGGCCAGCACCGGCGGGTACGGACAAGTCGGCAGCCATCGCGGCCGCGGCCGCGGACGGGTCCTGCCCCGTCTGCGCCGAGACCATGCAGCTCTTCATGGAGCTCTATGGTCGCGAGGCGGGTAACCTAGCCCTCAAGCAAATGGCCATCGGGGGCGTCTATCTGGGTGGTGGTATCGCGCCGAAAAATTTCGATCTGCTGCGCCGGGGACCCTTCCTTCGGGCCTTCTTCGACAAGGGCCGCCAGACCGCACTGATGCAGCGCATGCCGGTCAAGGTCATCCTCGAGCAGCAGGCCCCCCTGTTCGGAGCGGCACGCTTCATGGCCACCGGCTGACGCCCCTGTCGAGTACTTCAGGGCACTTTGAAAGCCCCGAGTAACAGCGAAATACTTTGGGTGCGACTCTCATCAAATGTATCGTAACATTCTGTTTTTAGGTTTTATTTATTCATCCACGTCAAGTAGCCTCACGGACTGTAAGACCGAGATACTTGGCCTTACGCGGGATGGAGCGCAGTAGCCGATCCCGGCGGCGAGCCTCGTAAGGAGGAGCACAGGAAAGCGAGGGAGCGTAAGCGACGAGCGGAGTGCGACGACCCCCGCGTAGCCGTAGGACCGAGCGTTTCTTCGGAATGCGGCGCGTGAGCGCCGGCGGAGACGAAATGCAAGGCCATGCGACACGGCGTCAAGTCATTGCGGGAGTCCTAGCGCCGCGCGGAGTGCGCGCCGGGACGGACGCAGGACGAACGTGGGCCGCCGAAAGCCATGGCCGTTGCCTAATTTTTTGCACCCGAAATCGGATGGACCCCATTTCGGGTTTCGCGAAAAATGGGGAAACACGGCGACGAAGGATTCAATCTCTCCTACGAGGTCCTGGCTTACGCCAAGCCGTCAACGACTCCACGCCGATACCGTGCGGGCCACTCTCTTTTTTAGCGGGTGCAAACACACCAGTGCCTGAACGGCCTCGGTTTCCCGTGGCCCCCCTATCTTGCCACGTGTTTGCTGTGCGCGACAGCGTGCCACCTACCGAGGGGGTGGGTTCTCTTTTGAAACGACATCAGGTGTCCAAAATTCGAGAGTCGAGGCCGGTTTTTCGGACACCCTGTAAAGCTTGTGCGCCGTCTCCCTATCACGCCGCCTCGCTCCGAGACATCCACGCCGCCCCGTGAATTCGAAAAGCTCCGTGGCCAAGTTGACCGCACCGGTGGGGATTCACAGGGGGCAGGCTGCGCCCATCGGGGGCTATCGAGTAAGGGCTGCGGGGAGAAAATTCAGCCGCAAATAAACGCCAATGAACGCAAATAGATTCAAGAAAAGTCGACGCGGATGACCCCACCTCCCAGCGTGTTATCGAGTCTGCATTTGATGTTGGAAAAGTCTTAAGAGACCGCCTTTTTAGATAGGCTCTATCTGGATAAACTCTTTAAAAACATAGAATTAATTTTCATCAAGTCATCTGTGCAAGGGAGTTTCCGGACAGCCTCTTAGGTTCTGGATCTTTGGAGTCCGTATATGAGAACGTTTTGTGCGTCGAGTTGGCCAAGCGCGGACCTCAGTTGAGCATTGTTCGGCTCATTCGCGTTCATTGGCGGCAAAAAAGAAAATATCGAGTATGCCCTAATGGTGAGCACAACTCATCCTATGGTCGGCTGAGTCTTTGTTTCCAAGTTTCTCCACATCGTTTCAAAAGAGCCGCACCCAAATACTTTCGCTTTGTGACTTGGAAAACGCCAGAGTAGGAGACTTGGATTTTTCAAGATGCCCTCCACCCGGATACTCACACACCCATGACCCATGGATAAGGGATATCTGCGTCCCATCCTGGGACTTCTGCTCGTGCTCTCGACCTTCTCCCTGGCCCGGGAGGCGCAAGCGATCAATCTCGAGGTACAGGTTCAGGGAGTGAATGGCCGGAACGAGAAGAATGTGCTCGCCCTGCTCGGAATCTATCAGGAGCGGAAAGACAAGGAGCTTTCGGTACCCCGAATCCGGGCCCTGCACCGGCGTGCCCCCGACCAAATCCGCACCGCCTTGGCACCCTTTGGCTACTACCGGGTACAGGTGGAAGATATCCTATCGGATAAGGGTGAGACCTGGAAAGCCACCTACCGAATCACTCCCGGCAATCCGGTCAAGGTGGGCTCCGTCGATTATCGTGTCCGGGGACCGGGGGCCAAGGATCTGGCTTTCCCGCAGGCGTTTCCCATGCAGGTGGGGGACGTACTATTACATTCGGCCTACGAGCGGGCCAAAGCGGAAATCCGCCGGCTCGCCGATCGGCACGGCTATCTGGATTTCGAGATCGTTCGCCGACAGGTACGGATCGACCCGGACGCTTATCAGGCCTACATCGAGCTTCATATCGAGACTGGCCACCGCTACTATCTGGGTGATGTGAGCTTCACCCAGGACCTGCTCCACGACCGTTATCTCGATAAATTCGTCGACTTCGAACCCGGGGAGGAACCCTTCGATCGAGAGCGGCTCTTGACCCTGCAGGGCAAGTTGATCGGGATGGAGTACTACAAGAAGGTAGAGATCGTCCCCCACCGGGAAGCGGCCGGAGAGACCCGCATCGTCCCTATCGATGTCATCGCCACCCCGAACAAGGCCAATAAATACCGCATCGGTCTCGGCTATGCCACCGATGTCGGTCCCCGCACCACCCTGGAGTGGCAACGCCATTATCTCACCCGGCGGGGCCATAGGCTAACGCTGGAAGCCATTGTTTCCCAGCCGTTTCAAGTGTTAGAGGGCGATTATCGGATCCCCATCGGTAATCCTCTGCGCGACTACATCACCATCCGCCCCGACCTACGCTCCTATGATATCGCGAGTCGGAAGGGGAACTCCCAAACCCTGCAATTCGCCCATTCGACCGCTACCGCGAATGGCTGGCGGCGTACCCTGGGCATCGACTACCGCCGGGAGCAATTCGAGATCACCGAGGATGACGCGGAGCTGGTCAACGAGCTGGTACCCAATATCACTTGGTCCAAGACCGTCACCGACGATCCCGTTTACACCACCGACGGCTACAGAATCAAATTCTCCCTCCTCGGCACCACCCGGGCGCTGGTTTCTCCCACCTCTTATCTAAGCGGAAGCCTGCGCTTCAAGTGGATAAAGGGCTTTCTCGAGGATTACCGCTTCATCGTCCGTTCGGACTTGGCGGCGAGCTGGGCGAGCGACGTCTTCGACCTACCGGCCAGTCGCCGCTATTTCGCCGGCGGCGACAGCAGTATCCGCGGTTGGGGCCTGGACGTCCTGGGACCCAATGACCCGGTCACCAACGAGACGATCGGCGGACGCTATCTGGCGGTGGGGAGCCTGGAGCTGGAACGCCGCATCCGGGGCGACTGGAGCGGGGCAGTCTTCACGGACTTCGGCAATGCCTTCGATCCGGATTTCACCCAAGAGGTCGAGGTCGGTGCCGGCCTCGGGATACGCTGGCGCTCGCCCATCGGGCAGATCCGCCTGGATATCGCCTGGGCCTTGACCAAGGACAGGAGCCCGGCCCGCCTCCACGTCATGATCGGCCCGGACCTGTGAGCACGACCGTCCCCACCCCCG
>Ga0209457_1000224_pt1 | contig 14177 bp, 8 predicted proteins | sample WorMetHEROISLAND_5_FD_187410 | JGI IMG/M metagenome (GOLD analysis project Ga0209457, IMG submission 187410) | Marine gutless worms symbiont microbial communities from Max Planck institute for Marine Microbiology, Germany - Olavius sp. 5 HERON... ... | reverse complement strand
CACGGCTAGGGTGCTTCGATTCAACCGTTGAGTACGGGTGGGGATGGTCTTGAAGCTCACAGAGGGCTCTCTCCTGGCTGGTGGGGGAGTTGAGGGGGTCTTGGATTTTTCAGGGTATCCTAAAATACCATTATTCTTGCCATCCTCGAAATTCCGCCGGAACATCCAGGGAATCGGGATACATTTCAATACCCAATTTTTCGCCAACTTGGCGCGCCGGATCGTCGATCGTAGGTGAAGCTACGATCTTTTGGCTTACCTGTTTTCTGTGCTGATTTTCATAAAAACACCCCTTGCGCTCGAAAGTATGCATGTTGGATTTGCTCATCGATGATTTGAGTTCACAGAGAATCAACAGACCATTTTTGATGATCACATCGAGCTCGATCTGATCCGGTCGTCCGAATACCGCTCCTTCATCGTCGAACTCCAGGATACTGGCCAGTACATCGCGGAAGGCTCGCTCCGATTGCATGCCCCAACGTGCTCCCAAGGCACCGATCGAGCGATCGATCCTTTTATTCATTAGCATTGAAGCGCCGATTCGACTCTTCCCATTTCCGGCTTTGCTCCTCCCGATCCCGTGCCAATTCATTAGTATCCGGGTAAACCAGTCCTCCGTGGAGGAGCACAGGAAGCGAGGGAGCGATAGCGACGAGCGGAGTGCGACGACCCCCGCGTAGCCGTAGGGCCGGGCGTTTCGTCGGAGTGCGGCGCGTGAGCGCCGGCGGAGACGAAATGCTAGGCCATGCGATACGGCGTCAAGTCATTGCGGGAATCCTGGCGCAGCGCGTAGTGCGCGCCGGGATGGACGCAGGACGAACGCGGGCCGCCGAAGGCAATGGCCGTCGCCTGATTTTTCGCACCCGAAATCGGACGGACCCCATTTCGGGTTTCGCGAAAAATGGCGACGCTCTGGTTCTGCCTTGGGATAGAAATGTTCGCAAGTAACACTCAGGATATAGTCGCCCAGTGATGGATCGCTGCGCAGTAATTGCGGGAGGTGGTCGCGAATGGAGCGAATCATTTCCGCTTTCGTTATCGATTCGGTCATAGTGGGTCTCCGCCAATCATGTAGTTCGCTACAACCCATGTCATCTGTTTCGAGATCGGGATCCGATAGCGATCAAAGGGCACCCTGAAACATTCAAAGCACCCTTATGGGGACTTGAAAAATCTCGTCCCCGGAGTTTTTCAAGTCTCGATGCGAAAATGCCACTCTCACTCGGCGCCATTTTCAACCGGTAATCCGATTGAAAATGACGGAGTACCCATGCTTCTCATGAACCAATCACGATCCGATATCGACAAGGTTAAGCCTCGGGCGAAGGTGGGGCCAGAACTTCTCGATTGCCGTTGGTCTCGGCGGGACCGACCAGACCGATGCGCTCCATCTCCTCGATCATGCGAGCAGCCCGGTTGTAGCCGATCTTGAGCCGACGCTGCACTCCCGAGATGGAGGCGCGGCGGGTCTCGATGACGATTTGGACCGCCTCGTCGAACAAGAGATCCTGGTCCTCGACATCACCCTTGCCGGGCTCCGGATCGATACCAGGAATGGCCTCCCCTCCATCCAGCAGGATGGTATCGATATAGTCCGGTATCCCTTGTCGCTTGAGGTGCTCCGTAACCCGATGTACTTCCTGATCATCCACGAAGGCACCATGTACTCGTTGCGGGAAGCTGGTACCGGGAGGTAGATAGAGCATATCACCCCAACCGAGTAGGTGCTCGGCACCCATCTGGTCGAGGATGGTCCGTGAATCGATCCGCGAGGACACTTGAAACGCCATTCGGGTCGGAATATTGGCCTTGATCAGGCCCGTGAGCACATCCACCGACGGCCGTTGGGTCGCGAGCAGCAGGTGGATTCCCGAGGCCCGCGCCTTCTGTGCTAGGCGGGCGATGAGCTCCTCCACCTTTTTGCCCACCACCATCATCATATCCGCCAACTCGTCGATGATGACTACGATATAGGGTAGATGGGCGAGGGAAGGCACCGCCTCGGCTTCGTCCAGCTCCGGACCGCCGGGCTTGGTCACAAACAGGGGGTCGGGGATGGGTTGCCTAGCCGCCTCCGCATCCGCGACCTTGCGATTGTGGCCGACGATATTACGCACCCCGAGCTGGGCCATCAGGCGATAACGACGTTCCATCTCCGCGACACACCAGCGTAAGACATTCGCTGCCTCCTTCATATCTGTGACTACCGGTGTGAGCAAGTGGGGAATGCCCTCGTAGACCGACAGCTCCAACATCTTGGGGTCCACCATAATCAAACGCACGTCCCGCGGTGTCGACTTGTACACCAGACTCAGGATCATGACGTTGATGGCCACGGATTTACCGGAACCCGTGGTGCCAGCGATCAGGGCATGGGGCATGCGGGCGAGATCCGCGCATACGGGCTGGCCGGCGATATCGGTCCCCATGGCCAAAGTCAAGGGCGCCTCGGCCTGCCGATAGGGAGCCGACGCCAGGACTTCGCTCAAAAAAACAGTCTCTCGATATTCGTTAGGAACCTCAAGGCCGATGACGGACTTACCCGGTATCACCTCTACTACCCGCACACTGGTAGTGGAAAGTGCCCGTGCGATGTCTTTGGCAAGGCCCGTGATCTTGCTCACCTTGGTGCCGGGTGCAAGCTGTAGCTCCAGCAAAACGACTACCGGCCCCGTATGCACCGCCGTTACTTCCGCGGACACGCCGAAATCCGCGAGCTTGAGCTCCACTTGGCGCGAGAGTTCTTCGAGCATCTGCTCCGTATAGCCCTTACCACTCTTGCGTGGCGGGTCCAGGAGATCAAGGGGCGGTGGTTGCCCGATGCGGTCGGAGAAACAGGAGCCCTCGCCCAGCTCCGACTCCGACGGCAACTCATTCAGGGAGCCCCCAAATTCGGCGACCGACGATCCCGCGTGCGGGAGCTCCAGCAGCACACTTGCGACCTGAGCGGACGACCCCGACGACGGCGGGAGCTCCAGGGACTCCGGAGATTCGGGGGGCTCGAGCAATGCAGGGGATTTCCGCCATTGTGCCGCCTCCATGGGAGATCGGCGGCAAAGCCGCAACAGGAACGAGACACCCGCTGTCGACCATCGCATCAGGGCTAGGACAGCTCCTCCCAAGGCATCCAGCACCGCCAGCCAAGGGGCCCCCGTGAAGAGCCGAAAACCGGCGAGAAATAGCCCGAACAGGAACAGGGTCGTCCCCTTGGCACCGAAGACCAGGACCATATACCCACTGACAAGCAACCCCAACCCGCCCCCGGCTCCGTTCGGCAATTCGATCGCGAGCTGCGGCAAATATATGGTCGCAAAGGCACAACCGGCAGCTAAAGTAAAGAGAAAACCGAACCAACGCAGTGCTAACTTGTGGAGCCGGATCTCGGGTTCCGACTCCGACTTACGGAACACTAGGTAGCCGCTCCAGGCCACCATGCCAGGAATGAGATAGGCCAATAGGCCGAACAGGTAAAATGCGACATCGGAGAACCAAGCACCGGCCCGACCGCCCGCATTGTCCACAATATCGCCGTAACCGACATGGGACCAACCCGGGTCCTGTGGCGAGTAGGTCACTAGGGCTAACAGCAGATATAGCGCCACGCAGATCAGGGCCCACAGGGCCCCTTCACGGATGCCATAGCGTAGATAATCGCTAAAGGTCAGGGTGCCGACCCGGGTTGCTTGAGCCACAGATCAATCCTCCGTATTACTTGGGATATTATAGCCTTACAATAATTTCCTATTGCAATGGAAAGAGATTCTGGTCAGCGACCGTATGGGATTCCTTGAAAAATTCAGGGTCCCCTGAAGAATTCGAGGTGCCCGCGCAAGGTCGGGATACCCTGCCGGTTTTCAAGTACATACGTGATTGAAAAACAAGATCAAAGCGAAAAGCGCGTTTTCGCTTTGCGGCTTGAACAATTGCAGGGATGCCATTCTTCAATGGTCTCCCTAATTCGTAGTGTTTGACTTCCTGCCGAACCTTATGTTCTTCTTCAGATTAGGATAATCCTACGATCCCTGCCTATCGAGCACCGCCAACTTTATCAAAGTACCCTTTGTCGGAACCGCAGCCACAGGGATCACTCCGGCCACTGGAGCACACCGACCATGAGCGAACCCAAACACTGCCGCCTACTCATCCTCGGATCCGGTCCTGCCGGCTATACTGCGGCCGTTTACGGTGCCCGGGCCAATCTGAGCCCGGTGGTCATCACCGGCCTCGAGCAGGGTGGTCAACTGACAACCACCACGGATGTGGACAACTGGCCGGGCGACCCGGACGGAGTGCAGGGCCCGGACCTGATGGAGCGCATGCGCCGTCACGCCGAACGCTTCGAGACCGAGGTCATCTTGGACCGGATTACCTGGGTGGATCTTGCCGAACGGCCCTTCCGCCTGACAGGTGATGCGGGTAGCTATAGCTGCGAGGCCCTGATCACTGCCACCGGTGCCAGCGCGCGCTACCTGGGTCTGCCCTCCGAAGAGGCATTCCGTGGTCGCGGCGTCTCCGCCTGCGCCACCTGCGACGGCTTCTTCTATAAAAACCGGAAAGTGGCGGTCATCGGCGGGGGCAACACCGCCGTCGAAGAGACACTCTATCTCTCCAACATTGCGTCCGAGGTGGTCCTGGTCCATCGTCGAGAGGCCCTGCGGGCCGAAAAGATCCTTCAGAAGCACCTACTGGAGAAGGCCGCACAGGGTCCCATCACGATCGAGTGGAACCATGTGCTCGATGAGGTTCTGGGTGATTCCTCCGGCGTGACGGGCATTCGCATCCGGAACGTACAAGAGGGCACCACCAAAGAAATCGAGCTCATGGGCGTCTTCATCGCCATCGGACACCAACCGAACACCGAGCTTTTCGCCGGACAGCTCGCGATGGCCAACGGCTACATCCGGGTTCGGGGCGGCAGTGACGGTAATGCCACCGCCACCTCAGTACCAGGGGTCTTCGCCGCCGGTGACGTCATGGACCATGTATACCGCCAAGCCATTACCTCCGCGGGTGCGGGCTGCATGGCGGCACTCGATGCCGAAAAGTATCTCGACGCCTTGGAACAGGGCTGACTGGACCGGTACCGCGCTCCGGGTGGCATCGGTCCGCATGGGAACACATCGGTATCAGGCGACTGCTTGCCATGCTCTATCTTCTGGATCCCGAAAACTCCCGAGCCCCCTTTCCCAGCGTAGAAACGGCGGAACAGGAGCCGGACGGGCTCCTCGCGATCGGCGGAGATCTCAGTGTGACCCGTCTGGTCAATGCCTATCGGCGCGGGATCTTCCCCTGGTTCAACGCCGGGGATCCCATCCTCTGGTGGTCTCCCGACCCCAGGACCATCCTCTTTCCGGAGCGGCTGCGCATTTCCAGGACTCTACGCAAGACCCTGCGCAGAGACCGCTTCCGGGTCACCATGGATCGGGATTTCACCGCCGTCATCACCGCCTGTGCCCAATCCCGGGCCCCGGACAAAGGCACTTGGTTGGTGCCCGACATGATCGCTGCCTATCGGCGACTCCATGACCAGGGCCTCGCCCATTCCGTGGAGACTTGGCAAGACGGAGTATTGGTTGGAGGGCTCTACGGTGTGGCCCTCGGCCGGGTCTTCTTCGGCGAGTCCATGTTCACCCACGTCAGCGATGCCTCCAAAATCGCCCTCGTCCACCTATGCGGAAAACTCGCGGAACGGGGCTTTCGACTCATCGACTGCCAAATGGCCACCGCCCACATGATCCGCCTGGGTGCGAAGCAGATACCCCGCACCGACTTCATCCGCGAGCTCGACCGCTGGTGTGCCCATCCCGACTGGCGTGGAAGCTGGGACGATAGGCGGACCGGTATCCCCGAGCCGCCGCTCGGATAGGCACGGGGCTGTCCCATCATTTTTCAAGCACGGCCGTAACCACCTCGAGGGTCAAATTACCGCGGGCCAAACGCGCATCCACCCGATCCCCGAGCATCAGCTGGTCGGCAGCGGTGACGACCTGTCCCGTCGGTATCCGACGCAAGATGGCGAAGCCGCGGGAAAGAGTGGCCAGGGGGCTGCGTGCCTCCAGACCCTGAACGGCGCGGGTGAAGCGTTCGCCGCAGACTTCCAACCTACGCTCCGCCGCTTCGTTCAGGCGGCGTCCGAGGGCCTCGATGATTAGCCGCCGACGCGCCAGCTCGTCCTGTGGCGTAGCCCCCCGCAGCCGCAAGGCAAGTGGGCTGAGCTGTCCCCGCGCAGCGGCTATCCGACTCTCCAACACACCCGTCGATCGGCGTTGTAGATCATCGACTTGCTGCTGCCGATGCTGGAGACGGCCTAGCGGATGCAGCAGACGCAGCTGTCTTTCCGTGGCGGCGAAGCCTTGCCGGCGGGTGGCAAGGTCCCGTGTCACGGTGCTCCGCAAGCGCTGCTCGGTGGCCTGCAAACGTTGCACCAGATGCTGCGCCGAAGGACTGACCAGCTCTGCCGCCGACGATGGCGTCGCCCCACGTTGGTCCGCGACCAGATCGGCGATACACAGATCGACCTCATGGCCGATACCCGTGACCACCGGGATGACCGAGCGATCAATGGCATAGGCTAGGGCCTCGTCGTTGAAGGCCTGCAAGTCCTCTAGCGACCCGCCGCCACGGGCCAGAATCAGGACATCGCACTCCGCCCGCTCATTGGCCAACTCGAGCGCCGCGATCAACTCCGCGGCCGCATCCGACCCCTGGACCCGAACCGGATGAATGAGAACCGGGAGGGCCGGAAAACGCCGTTCCAACACGGTGAGCAGGTCGCGGACGGCGGCACCGGAGGGCGAGGTGATCAGGCCAACTTGGCGTGGCGTGGCCGGCAACGACTGTTTGGTTGAGGCGTCGAACAGCCCGGCAGCGGCGAGCTTTTGCTTCAGGCGTTCGAGCTCGAGACGCAGGGCCCCTTCGCCAGCCGGTTCCATATGCTCCACGACCAGCTGGAATTCACCGCGCCCTTCGTAGAGGCCGACCCGTGCCCGGACCAACACCTGCTGATGATTTGCGGGCTTGAATCCGAGCAACAGCCGCTTGGACCGGAACATGGCGCAACGCACCTGGGCCGTGGGGTCCTTGAGAGAAAAATAGATGTGACCGGAGACCGGCTGCGCTAGGTTGGACAGCTCCCCCGCCACCCACAGCAGAGGGAAGCTACCTTCGAGTATAGCGCGGGCCTCTCGGTTGAGACGCGAGACGCTATAGACGTCACGAGAAAAATCCAATGGGCTATAAAGGGGATCCTGAGACATGGAACGCGGAGGAGCGGTCGGTGGCGACACGGTATCAGGGTACATCAAGGCACCCTTCTACCGATCGATCATTCGGTAACCCTGCCGAGTTTACCCCGCGAGGGGCAAAATCCTATAATTTACCGCATCCTTCCCCCATGCAACCACCTTCAGGTCCGGTACCACCATGCGTCTGATCCAGGAAGCACTCACCTTCGACGACATCCTCCTCGTACCGGCCCACTCGCAAGTCCTGCCCGGCGAAGCGGACCTAGCTACCCGCCTGACGCGCACCATCGACCTCAAGATCCCGCTGATCTCCGCCGCCATGGATACGGTTACCGAGGCCGGGCTGGCCATCGCCCTGGCGCTGGAGGGCGGCATCGGCATCGTCCACAAGAACATGGGCATCGAGCGCCAAGCGCGGGAGGTGCTCTCGGTCAAAAAATACGAGAGTGGCATCATCCGCGACCCCATCACCGTTACCCCCGAGACCAGCATCGGAGAGGTCAGACAGATCACCCGCGCCAACAACATCTCTGGCGTCCCGGTCGTGACTCGGGAGGGACAGCTCGACGGCATCGTCACCGGGCGTGATCTACGCTTCGAAACCCGTTATGATGATCCCGTATCCTTCATCATGACCCCCCGTGACCGGCTGGTGACCGTACTCGAAGGCGCCAGTCGCGAAGAGGTCGTGAGTTTGCTGCACCGGCACCGGATCGAGAAAGTCCTGGTGGTCAACCAGGACTTCGCGCTGCGGGGCCTGGTCACGGTCAAGGATATCCAAAAAGCCAAAGATTTCCCCAAGGCATCCCGGGACAATCACGGACGCTTGCGGGTCGGTGCTGCGGTGGGCGTCGGGGCCGGCACCGGCGAGCGGGTCGCGGCTCTGGTCGCTGCCGGCGCGGACGTTATCGTCGTAGACACCGCCCACGGTCATTCCCAGGCCGTCCTCGATCGTGTGGCTCGGGTCAAGCAGGAATTTCCGGCCGTCCAAGTCATCGGCGGCAATATCGCCACCGCCATCGCCGCCCGCGCCCTCGCGGCCGCGGGGGCCGATGCCGTCAAGGTCGGTATCGGGCCGGGCTCCATCTGTACCACACGCATTGTAGCTGGCGTGGGTGTACCCCAGATTACAGCGGTCGCGGACGTCACCGCGGCCCTCGCCGCCGCCGACATACCCGTGATCGCGGACGGCGGGCTGCGCTACTCGGGAGATATCGCCAAGGTCATCGCGGCTGGTGCCCACAGCGTCATGGTCGGCGGACTCTTTGCCGGGACGGACGAAGCTCCCGGTGCGGTGGAGATCTACCAGGGCCGGTCCTACAAATCCTACCGCGGCATGGGCTCGCTGGGTGCCATGGGGGCCAAGGAGGGCTCCAGCGACCGCTACTTTCAGGACTACGAAGAACCGGGGAAGCTGGTGCCCGAAGGTATCGAGGGCCGCGTGCCCTACAAGGGCAGCGTGCTCAATGTGATCCACCAGCTGATGGGCGGCCTGCGCTCGAGCATGGGTTACACCGGCTGCGCTGACATCAAGGCTATGCGGACCAAGCCGCAATTCGTGCGTGTCAGCGGTGCAGGCATGCGCGAATCCCATGTCCACGATGTGCAGATCACCAAAGAGGCGCCGAACTATCCGATCGTGACCTGATATCGATATACCCGTTACATAATGGATCTTCCGCCGCGATGTGCCCGTCTTTCGTACCCGATAGCGGCGTCCGGAGCATCGCCATTTTTCGCGAAACCCGAAATGAGGTCCATCCGATTCCGGGTACGAAAAATTGGGCAACAGCCCACTAGTGTCCCAACGTTATGACCGACAATTCAGGATAACCCATGCATTAAAAAAGAAATATTTGGAATTATGCCGGTTACCGATTTGAGCTGCGGTACGCTAAGGCGACAGCCTCTCCCGCGAAATTGCGGGCTGAGAACAACGACGCATGTCCACAGGTCCATTCGTCTTCTTAAGCTCGATATTTCCGTCTATGGGCTCGTGGCCATTATGCAAGAAGCGGCTGAAAATCGATGTCAGTTTCTACACAATTCTACAGATTCTGAGCCTCATCATCTTCGAACAAATTCAAAAAAATCAACTGATTAACGAATCAGCATACGCTCCCGACGAGCGATACCATGATAACCAACTGAATTTATTTAACTGAAACGCTAGTGGCAACGGCCTTTACCTCCAGAGGCCCGCTTCCGTCCCGGAGCGCGCTACCGCGTGGCCTCCACTCCGACGAAACGCCCGGCTCTACGGCTACGCGGGGGTCGTCGCACTCCGCTCCTCGCTTACGTTCCCTCGCTTGCTGTGCTCCTTCTACGATTCATTGAGTGCGATGAGAGCTGGAAAACACAACATCTTGTACTTGAATAGTTGCAAAAAGAGCCCGTGGTGTGCTCGGAGAGGACTATTCTACGTGATGGGAAGAATGGCTTTACCCACACCAAACGCAAGAGAGCCAAGGAATATTGAGGCATCCTAATGAAACAATCGACCCACAGGAATTATTCGAGGATGTTGTGATTTTTGAACCATGGAACTACAAGGCATATATAAAGAGTATCCAATAGCCGGTAATCGGCAACCGCTCACTCTGTCGCCAACCCGACCGCCGCATCCACATCCACCGCCACCAGACGCGAGACCCCCGGTTCCTGCATGGTAACGCCCAGGAGGTGGTCCGCGATCTCCATGGTCAGCTTGTTGTGGGTGATGACGATGAACTGCACCCGATCGGAGAGGGACCGCACTAGCTCGCAGAAACGCCCGACATTGGCATCGTCCAGGGGTGCGTCCACCTCGTCGAGCATACAGAATGGGGCCGGGTTGAGCTGGAAGATGGCAAATACCAGGGCTACGGCGGTCAGGGTCTTCTCGCCGCCGGATAGGAGGTGGATGTTGGCATTGCGCTTCCCCGGTGGGCGCGCCATGACGGTGACCCCGGTCTCCAACAGGTCCTCGCCGGTGAGTGCCAGATAGGCCCGACCACCGCCGAACAAGCGCGGAAAGAGCTGCTGGAAGCTCTGATCGACGCGCTCGAAGGTATCCTTGAAACGACCTCGGGTCTCGCGGTCGATGCGCCGGATGGCCTGCTCCAGGGTGTCCAGGGAGCGGGTGATATCGGCATGCTGGGCATCCAGGTAACCTTTGCGTTCGGTCTGCTCCGCCAGCTCGTCGATGGACGCTAGGTTGACGTTGCCCAGACCGGCGATGCGCGCCGTGACCTGCTCCAACCGTTCTTGCCAAGCCTCCACACTGGCCTCCGATGCTAGGTCGGCGAGCAATTCCGATGGCTTCCGGCCCTTTGTGGCCAGCTGCTCTTCCAAGGTCCGCCTGCGTACCAGCTGTTCTCGATGGGCCAAACGCAAGGCATCGAGCTCACGTCGACGTTCGTCGAGCTCTTGCTCGACCCGATGGCGCTCCTGCTCCAAGGCCCGCGCGCGAGTATCCAGCTCTTCCATTTCCTGCCGCGCGACGCCCAGCTGTTGCTCACTATCGAGACGTCGGGCCAGCTGCTCCTCGAGCTGCCGCTCCTGACCGGCCAGGGGCTCCAGGGAGACCTCCAGACTCAGGTGCAGATCGGCGCAACGCTCGGCGAGCTGTCCGCACTGATCCCGTGCCCGCTCCAGGCTGCGCAGCTTGGCCTCCCGCGCGGCGCGGTGGGCTTCAATGCCGATCTGTAGGCGATGGACCCGGTCCCGCGCTGCCCGCTCCTGCTCCCGCGCCTGGGCCACCCGGTCCCGCAGGGTCTCGCGTTGCTCGGTCAGGACCCGGCGCTGGTTGGCCAGCGTCTTGATCTCATCCAAGGCCCCTTGCTGACGCTCCCGCGCCGCGGCTATCTCGATCCCGGTCTGCTCCAGGCGCTCGGCCAGCTCCGCGCGTTCCGCTTCCAAGGCGGTGCGACGCTCGTTTTGGTGCTCCAGTCGGGTGCGATGCCCGGCGAGCTCCGCGCGCACGTCGGCCAGCGATCTCTCGAGTCCGGCGGTCTCGGCATGCACCGCCTCCCGCTTTTCCTCGATCTCGCGCCGGCGCGCCCGCTGCTCCCGTTGCTCCTGCTCCCGGATCCGCACCTGGGCCTCGAGGTGAGCAACCCGGTCCTCCGACTCCTTGAGTGCTTCGGCTCGTGCCAGCACCCCACCCAAGGCACTGTCAGTCTCCGGCAGGCGCAGCCAGTTGGCCCCGACCAGGACCCCGTCCCGGGTGACCAAGCATTCGCCTGACGCGAGCGCCTCACGCCCATGCAGGGCCTCTGGCAGGGTCTCCATCACCCGCACGGACCCGAGTAGCCCGTGCAGGGACCAGGGACAATGCACCCGTGCCAGGAGGGAATCGGGAGACGTAGGCCCGGTGGCCGCTGCGATCTCGAGCAACACCAAGGCGCCGAGGTCCGCTGCCGTAGCGGCCGCGGCCCCGACCCGATCCAAGGAGTCGGTGCAGACGGCCCGCAGCCGGTCCGCGAGCACCGTCTCCACCGCCCGCTCCCAACCAGGCTCGACGGCCAACTCGTCGGCCAACCGCGGGGCGTTCGCCAATCCCTGGTCGCGCAGCCAGTCGGCAATACTTGCATCCGTATCATCCAGAGCCGCCTCCTGCAGTGCGGTCAGTGCGGCTTGGCGACCCCGCACCGACTGGAGCTCGGTCCGTACCTCATCCAGCCGGCCCCCGACTGCACGCAGCGCCCGTTCCTGCTCCTGCCCCGCCGTAGTCAGCTGTCGCAGCCGTCCCTGGCGATCGGCGATCCGCTCCTCGTGTTCCCGCACCTGCTCTTGGCCGGCCCGGATCCGGGCCGCCAGCGTCTCGGTATCCTGATGCCCCAGTTCTTCCTCGACTTGACCTTGGCGGGTGCGGACCTGCTGCAAGCGCTGCTCCAGATGGTCGATATGGGTCCGCTCCACTTGGGCCAGCTCCTCGGGAGCTGTGGCGCGACGGTTGAAATCGTCCCACCGGGCCTCCCACGCCCCGAGCTGTGCCTCGGCGGCCTTTACCTCGGCCAAGGCCTCCGCCAAGGCTGCATCGGCCGTCTCCTGCTCGGGTTTGTCCTTGATCAGGGTGGCCTCGATCTCGGCCATGGCCTGCTCATCGCGGGCGCGCAGGTCCTCCATCTCACCGCGTTCGCGCTCCAGGCGCTCGGCCTCGACCTGCTGACGATGGCGACTCTCCTTGGCGAATCGGATCGCCTGCTCGGTGCGCGCGATCTCGGAGCCAACGGCATAGTAGCGGCCCTGAACCTCGTTGAAGCTGTCCGTCGCCGCGACATAGCTGGCCCGTAGCTCCTCACTACCCGCCTCCAGCCGTCGTTGGCGTGTCACTAGGCCCTCCAGGACCGTTTCTCGTGTCCGCACATCGGTGTCTTGAACACCAATCTCCCGGTCGAGGTCACACCAACGCAGGGTCTCGAGCTCCGCCTCCAGCCGCTGCCGATCCTGCACTAGGCGCCGGTACTGCTCAGCGGTAGCAGCCTGACGCTCCAGGTGCCGAAGCTGCTTGGCAATTTCCGCTCGCAGGTCGTCGAGGCGGCTCAGATTGTCACGGGTATGGCGTATCCGTTGCTCCGTCTCGCGCCGCCGCTCCTTGTACTTGGAGATGCCCGCCGCTTCCTCCAGAAACAGGCGCAGTTCCTCGGGCTTGGCCTCGATGAAGCGCGAGATCAAGCCCTGCTCGATAATGGCATAGCTGCGTGGGCCCAACCCGGTACCCAGAAACAGGTCCTGAATATCGCGGCGGCGGCAGCGGGAGCCGTTGAGAAAATAGGCCGACTGGCCATCCCGAGAGACCTGACGCTTGACCGCAATCTGGCCGAATCCGGCGTATTCCCCGCCGGCCCGGCCGTCGCTGTTGTCGAACAACAGCTCGATACCCGCCAGACCCACGGGCTTACGACTGCCGGAGCCGTTGAAGATGACATCGGACATGGACTCGCCACGCAGCATCTTGGCCGAGCTCTCGCCCATCACCCAGCGTACGGCGTCGATGACATTGGACTTGCCGCAGCCGTTCGGGCCCACGATCCCGGACAGATTGCCCGGAAACCGGACGGTCGTGGGATCGACGAAAGATTTGAAGCCGGCAAGCTTGATCTTTTCCAAGCGCATCGCGGGAAGATGCAGGGCACCTTGAAAAATTCAAAGCGGAGCGAAAACTGCGTTTTCGTTTCGCGTAAGGGGAAAATCCAGGGACGGAATTTTCCCGCTCTATAACAGGGCCACCTTGAGAAATCCTAAGGTGGTCTGCGGTGCAGGGATGTACCGCCATTTTCAATCGGGTCACCGATTGAAAATGGAGCCAAGTCGAAATCGCATTTCGACTTGGGTGCGGTTCTCATCAAACATCCCATAACATACCGTTACAAAATGGAGTTTATTCATCCCCGTCAACGCAGCCTCACTGCGTGTAAGGTCGAGATGCTTGTTTGCTACGCGACAGCGCGCCGTCTACCGGTGGGGTGGGTTCTCTTTTGGAACTACACTGGGCGTCCGAAATCCGAGAGTCGAGACTGGTTTTTCGGGCACCTTGTGGAGCTAGCACTCCGTCTCCCTATCAGGCCAACTCGCTCTGAGACGGATCTGTCGCCCCGTGGATTCGAAGAGCTCCGTGGCTAGGTTTACCACACCGGCGAGGATTCGTCGGGTGGACTGCGCCTACCGGAAAATATCGAGTAAGCGTTGCGGGGAGAAAATTCAGCCGCGAATAAACGCCAATGAATGCAAATCTATTCTGTTGGCAACAAATAGAACTGTCCGCTATTAGATACTGCAGCGGACCTGCGCGACCACCTGTAGCTGTAGCGGAATCGACCGACCTTGGGCATCATATCGAGCCAAGCAACGCGGTCCGTGGAACACGGCGAGGTTGCCATCGGGATAGCAATGCACCCGCACCTTGACCTTCATGTAATGCATCCGGTGGCGGCCCTTGGGGATCTG
>Ga0209457_1000223_pt1 | contig 14257 bp, 12 predicted proteins | sample WorMetHEROISLAND_5_FD_187410 | JGI IMG/M metagenome (GOLD analysis project Ga0209457, IMG submission 187410) | Marine gutless worms symbiont microbial communities from Max Planck institute for Marine Microbiology, Germany - Olavius sp. 5 HERON... ... | reverse complement strand
TACCATGGAGACATCCTCCTTGTTGTGGGTTATCGTTTTCGTGTTTGAAAACATTCTGCCCTCAAGGAGGATTTTTTTCAAGTTCAGGCCTCAGTAGACCTTTTTATGCCGTTTTTGGACAAGAGTGATTTGTTTTATTCTCTACCAACCTTCCAATTATTTTGAATAATCTCTCTCTTTCAATATGTGCATCCTCTTTAGTTTGACCATGATATCTACCCCAGCCTCGCTCCCCTCCCGGATCATTCACCAATTGAGCAAATAGAACAGCCCTTGCAACGGATAATGGACGACGTGCCCACCAATGATGAATTGCTGATGGATGACTTTGTCTTATTGCTTTTTCTTTTGCAGCTGCATTATTTATGTCATCCAACGGTAAAGCAACTTCTATCAGCTTTTTAGGCGCTTTCATCATATCTTCCTCATGAGAAGTTTTCAGCTCGTGCAAGCAGATCGTTCAGGTCATAATTAACACTCGCAACTCCCCATTCCGGCTCTTTAGAGAATGGCTTCCTGATGTAGTGAGGGCCTTCAAAAGAACCATCTTCATTCACCAGAACGATTGCCAACAGGAATTTATCTTGTTGGTTCAGTGCATACATGATTTCATTTCTAGTAACGGTCAGCGTGGTTGCATCTTTTGCCCGTCCTTTGACCTCGATATGCCTATCCGGCTGACCTTCCTTATAAGATGATATGTCCCACCCACATTTATCAGCAGATACATCACGTGTTACATAGCCCTGTTTTTTTTCAGCTTTACAGACCGCATTCATTGCGATCATCTCGATTTCCTTGCGGCGCTGAGGATCTACTGAAAAAGTTGTGGGAACCTGCGCGCCTTTACGTTGAGCAAGCAAACCGGCGGGAACAATCAGGCAGGCACTCACTACCAATGGCGGGCTTGATATCAGGTTCAGACGCGCTTGCATATCTTTCGTTCGAATTTCCAGCCGGGCACGTAAATCCTCAGCACGCCGCCTGGCATTCTCAGGCTGCATCCGAGGCTGTTTTCCAGCATTGAGCGCATCTTTAAGATACAGATAACGGTCCTGCCAATATGCGATTTCTTTGGTCAGGCGGTCGTGAACCGCATTCCGTGTCCTGGTTATTTCTTCCTCACGCCTTGCTTTCACCTCGTTGAAATGATCAGGGACAAGATGTTCAACTGCATAATTCAAGGCAAGGGCTTCGATATTGTCGCCAAGCCAGTCGGCTTCGCATATATCCTTGACCAGTTCAGTTTCCTTTGAGGCAAGCGGGATAAGATCCAGATGAGGTGCCCAACCAGCATTGGTAATCTGGCCATCCGGCGATATCTCCACGAATTGCAAACGCCGGGATGTAACCTTTCTTTCGTCTTGACCATATACGCTCTCTCGAACTGAATGATCCAGCAGGATTAATAACCGTGGCCCAATACCTTCATCCGTTGGATCAAGCAGAATAGTTCCCTGTTTGAGAATATTCCGATGGTGTTCAAGGATCAGGTCTGTAACCGAAGCCATCAAGGGGTGTCCCGGGTGAATTAAACTCGCCATTGGCTTGTTGTAAACTCTTATATATTGGCGTTCAAAACAGATCCGTTCATATCGCTTAAGGACAGGATCACGGGTGCGGCTTATGATTCGGTCTCTCTCACGAATGACGCCAGGAACATGATTGATCTCAAAACGGCCCTCCTCCCGGTTTCGCAAAATACCGTGCAGATTTCCGAAGGCCTCCATAAAGAAAGATCGTATGAAAAAGGGCTGTAGCTTACGCGCTTCTGCCTTTTCCATCTCTTCTTTAACCGCATATAGACGATCCGGCGTCATGACCACTTCGGAAAGTGCGTTCCGGGCCATGATCTCCTTAAGATGATCGGTATCAAGGGCGCCCTCCACTTGTTGTTCGAGGCGTGCACGCACTGTCGGATCATCGCCATACCTAATCGCTTCTAAGAGCATGTCTTTCAGTGATCGATTGTCAAAAGCCTCACCAAGAATGTCGAAAACGCGACCGCCTAATGCCTGGCGTTCCACTTCGAGCTTGTCAAACAGTCTATGAAAAACATCCCCCTCCCGGGTCCCCTTTGCCACGATATTCCACATGTGACAAACTTCGGTTTGACCAATACGATGGATACGTCCAAACCGTTGTTCGATTCGGTTGGGATTCCATGGCAAATCATAATTTACCATCAGATTGACATTCTGAAGGTTAATACCCTCACCTGCAGCATCAGTTGCTACCAGTACCAGAATATCCGGGTCATTCCGGAAAGTTTCCTGGACTTTTCTTCGCTTGTCCCGGTTTACACCGCCATGGATGAATACGACCGACTCCTGCAAACCAAGCAATGAACGTATGCGCTGGCATAGGTAATTCAGGGTGTCTTTATGTTCAGTGAAAATGATGAGCTTGCGGCGAATACCGTTAACGTCTTTCATGTCAGGATTGTCTTGAAGTAAACTGGAAAGCTCTTCCCATTTACGGTCCTGGCCTGACTCTACAAGCTGCAAAGCCTGTTTCTCTAATGATCTTAGACTCTCAATTTCATTCTCTAATTCCTTGACCGTCTGAGCTGCAGTTGCCTGGTCCACCAGTTGGTCCGCCAGGTCCTCATACTCCGAACCCGTCAGTTCATCATCAATATCATCATAGCTTGCAGCAGTGGCGTAAGTGGCCAACGTTTCAGCAACACATGTCCCACGGTTTTGTAATTTTTTCTCCTCTACGCGCTGCTCTAACCTGCGACGTCTTCGTTTTAAAGATTTATATATAGCCTCAGGTGAAGACGCTAAGCGGCGTTGTAGTATGGTGAGTGCAAATCCAACCGTCCCTTTGCGTTTACCATCAAGGCGGTCGGCTTTGTTCATTTCATTTTTGACATATTCAGTTACATTGGCATACAGGGCCGCTTCCAGATCAGAAAGATCATAGTTTACTGAATAAGCGCGCCGTTCTGGAAATAGCGGTGTCCCGTCAAACTTTAGCAGCTCCTCCTTGACCATGCGCCGCATGACATCTGATGTATCAACCGTGTGGACAGCGTCGCGGAATTTCCCATAAAAGCGGTCACCATCCAATAAAGAGAGGAATAGTTGATAATCAGCCTCTTTGCCGTTATGCGGCGTGGCTGTCATCAACAGGAAATGCCGGGTTTTTTCAGATAATAATTGACCAAGAAGGAATCGTTTTGTGCGGGTTACCTTTCTCCCGTAGTAGCTGGCCGACATCTTGTGCGCTTCGTCCACTACCACCAAATCCCAATCAACAGCCTGCAGCTTCTCCTTGATATCATCAGCTCGGCTAAGTTGATCTAAACGAGCAATCAATAGATCTTTGTCAAAAACCGGATTGCCGGAATGCGATGTTTCCATCATTTCGCGTGAAAAAATCTCGAATGTCAGGCCAAATTTTTCAAAAAGTTCATCCTGCCATTGTTCCACCAACCCACCAGGGGCAACGATTAAGATCCGGTTTGCATCGCTGCGCATCATTATCTCGCGGATGTAGAGACCGGCCATGATGGTTTTTCCTGAACCAGGGTCATCCGCCAATAAAAATCGAAGGGGTTGCCTGGGAAGCATAGATTCGTAAACAGCAGTTATCTGGTGGGGGAGCGGCTCGACATTAGAAGTGTGGATCGCCATCATGGGATCAAACAGATGCGCAAGGTGAATGCGGAGAGCCTCAACACCAAGTTTGAAAGCTCCGCCTGGAGCATCGAATCCCCAAGAGAGCCCTTTATCAGCGAATGATAAGCCCGGCTCATCCATCCGGAACAACATCCGCTCACCCAGGCGTCCCTGATTATCTTTATAGGTAACCGTTATGGCGTTAGCGCCTGTCTTATCAGCGGAGATGATGCGAACAGCTCCGTCAGGATCAATCCCCTGCACCTGGCAGTCTTTAGAAATATCTTCAAGCTTTAGCATGTGCCCCCACTGCTTACCTCAACAGCGCTTTTATCAGTAAATTTAACTTCTTGGCCATTTGCTCATCATTATTTCCCCTACATTTTCAGCGAGTTCATTGGCTTGGAAGGATTCTCCAGGCGGGAGATTGAAAAGCGCTGTCGCTTCAATTCCAAGGGCATCTGCAATTTTCGGGATTGTCCTAAGTGCAGGATTTGCGTTTCCATTTTCAATTGCCGGGTGAATACTATCACTGTTCACATGATATCCCGATCTTTGGCCTTTTTGGAATGGAAGCCATTGGTTCCTCCCTTTTTAGAGGCTGCTTAAAATGAGTTCCTTTGATAAATCGGTACTGATTCCCTTTTTGATTTCCAATGCTTCTTTTTCAATATCTCTGTCTAATTTTCGAAAAATGTAACCAAATAACTCCTGGCAATCATCTAATTCTTTATTGTCCTTGTAGAAATTTAGCGCCTTTCGATATATGTCTGTTAGCTCGATTTCGATTTTTAGTTTCTTTAGCTCACGCTCTAATTCCAATATATCTGCGCTATGTGCTTCATAAGACCAAGAAGAATAATCGTCTACGAAAAAGCGCGTGCGTCGCTTTAAGGGGCTAAGTATATTATCTATTAGCTTGAAACCGTTTCTCATTTTAGCTCTCCATTTATTCTCTTCCCGTTCCATATGATCATAAATTTCTCCAAGTTGTTTTTCTAACCACGACCTGTTTTTTGATATTTGATCAATTAAATCGACTACTTTAATCGGATCGTCAGGATTTCTTTCGGGATCGTATTGTTCTTTTCTTTTATCGTGCCACAATGCATAGCGAGCTTCGCCATATTCTTGGTCGCGACTTGGAGAAGTATATCGATACGCTTTTATTTGGTTTGACCCACTTGTCGTTTCAGTAGGGTGCCCGGCAAAAATATTTCTCAAATCTCTTATTTTGTTTATTTCATATGGCCTATCTTTTGCGTTCTCTATACCAACACAGCTCTTAAGATTTGTGACAATATCTTGCTGAATAAGTAGCGCTTGTAAAAGTCCAACAATATAAATCATTGCCTGCCCATGCTGCTGATAATCTTTCTGGCCCTGATACTCCCCGATCATGTATTCTGTTTCTTCAATCCAATCCATACATGAGCAAATTTTCGACCAAATGTATTGTTCATTACGGCTTTCGTACCTCCAGTAATAACCGTCATTAACCAAGTCACGTACGGCATTTCCTATTTCACGTATTTCATTCAAGTTTCAATACTCCCGGGCAACAATTCATATTGATATTTGTTTGGTTTCTAATTGTGGTTATGAGCTCCAACTCTCATAAAGTTACGCAATTTTACCTATTGGAACGCCTCACCGCCCCTTCGCAATCCATCCGGATAATCGACCCGGTGCTGTATCATCTTCCGCCGCTCCGGCAGATGTTGGGCGTGGTTATAGGCCGCCTTGATGCTGTTTCGTTCCGCATGGGCCAGTTGGCGTTCGATCACGTCCGAAGGCCAGCCCTGTTCGTGCAGTATGGTGGACGCCATGGCCCTAAAGCCGTGGCCGGTCATTAATGGCCCTTTTGCTGCGAAGAACACTTGAAAGCATGGCAACACCCTGTTCGGTAAAGGCCATGGGTTTATACCTGGAGCCGCCCCAACTTGAGGTCACAATTTGTGATCTCAACTGCTGAAACTCTTCCCGGGTCAGCTCAAACATAAAATCCGGAGGAAACCGATCAGGGTTCCGCCGAACAACTTGTTTTAATGCCCTGGTTTCAACTTGGTACAGTATTGCGGAAGCTCCTTCCGGGTCAACGCCTTGTGGTGACGCACCTTCCGACTTTTTATAACGCCTCGCATCTCTCTGGCCGGATTATGGGTGGCCCGTCCGGTTTGAATGGCATACTGAAAGGCCGCCGTTGTTCTTTGCAAAACCTTTTTGGCGGTTTCCATGGCGGGGCGTCAATCACATTGGGTAATCATAGTATAATGTTATCAATATGTTAATAAACCCAACAGGTTTCAGATACCGCCAAAAATACCGCCAAATGATTTTAGTTGATCAATTGAAAATCGATAATCCGTGAACATCTTATGTTCCTGATATTCCTGTAAGGGAAAAACCTTATTATGTGATGCACTCGATCTTCTGACATCCTTATTTGTGGCACCGTGTTTTGTAAGTACCTTGTACGTGTCTCGCACATGGCTTGTTCGTGTTTTGCCGGTTCCCCCAAAAACCGGCGAATATGCAATAATGTTGCATTGATCCGGTCTAACCCGCGGTAACTTCTTGAGCGACTTCCTCGCAGGTTTCAGCCCACAAGAGAAGCGCCCGCCTGGTTGTCATGGGTCTACCACCAGGCGTTCGGTTTATCGGTGGGCCTTCCCCGCTCTTTACCCACCGCTGTACAGTTCTTGGGTGCGCCCGCAAGTATGCGGCTATCTGCTTCCAGCCTACCAGAATAGGGCCCGGCTCTTTTACCGAACCTTCGTCATGGGAACCATCAGACAGTTCCGGAAGAGACTTCCAGCCGTCCATATACAACCGCCATTCATAACGGTATCCTTGAGCGTGAAGAGATGGCGGCGCCACCACATAATCGTTTTCCCCACGTATCTTGACGCCTGTTGGCATGGCGCGGGGCCGCATGAAACCGGTTGCCCTGTAATAGAAATGTGTTCTTGCTGGTGACGCCTGTACAGTCACCCCCGTAGCGGGAAGGTTTCCCTTCACCCAGTCATGCGCTTCCTTCCCGTCAGCGCAAACAACAATAAGGCCTGATAAGTCCCCCGTGATAATGGCAACGTTGGCCCGGGGATACTTGCCCCACACCGACCGTAACAGTTCCTTGGATGGGTGCTTTTGCCGGTAAGGTTTCCAGTCTTTAATAAGCGGCTTCCGGTCCACCCTTACCGGAAGAACGGAAAAGCCCTTGTCCAGGTATTCAAGAGCAGCTTCAAGGGTCTTTATCATTGGTTCTTTAGTCTCCATTACGGTCTTTACGGCTGTAAACCTTCACCCGCGGCCGCCACGCCGTGGGACATCACGCCGAATATCAAGGAGGCGTTCGAGTTGGCCGTCAAGGTTTCCGGTTCGGGCAAAAAGTCGGTGGACGCCTACTTTCAGCAGATGGGTCTCTTTGGCGGGGTGAGGTACAGCCCGCGGTCGGTGCGACTGGCAAAAACCCTGTTAGAGAATACCAGCCTGGAAATCAAAAAGCGCCTTGACAGCTTCGCCGCCGGTGCCAATATTGATACAAAGGGTCAGGCCAAGATGTTCGCGCCGCCGTCCGCCGATGATCTCTTTGAGCAGAGCTTCGGGCGGATTGATCCCGATCAGGGTTTTTCGGCGGTTGCAGAACAAAAAGGTTTATTCGGCGCCCCTGCCCAAGGCAAACTATTTGACGAGGTTGAATTCAATGCCATCCCGCGCCAAAAGCAAAAAGCATCCGCAACCTTCGGGCCGGTCCGTAGAGTATCCCACGCGACCGGACGGGGACGTAATAATGCCAAGTCTGTTTTGCCCCCAGGGGGGGATGACGCACTGGGGCTTCATAATCGTAAGCCCCGGTCCACAGTATTCGTATCCACCGGCCGAATCCGGCGGGGACCCACCCACCTTAGAGACGCTGGAGAAGCTGCGGCGCTCGTAAGAGATATCCGCAATACCGCCCAGGAAAAACTCTTTATCATTGCCGTAGATGAAGGCGGCAAAATCCTCAACCTGCACAAGTATTCCAAGGATAGAAAAAACATGGTCTTGCCGCCACGTTTTTTCTTCACCGATGGCGCATTTCATACCCCGGTCTCTTGCTGCTCATACGGTTCGCCGGGTGGGTGCCAGGTTACCCCCTTCCATTCTGTTTCCGAACCATCCGGCACCGGCGGGTGACAGATCCCGCAAACCCACCGGCCATTTTCTGTACGCTTCCACCATGAACCCGAACCACACGAATAGCAGGAAGGTTCTTCTTCAGCCCTTTTGGGCGATAAATCCCCGTTGTTTTCAGGTAGTCCGGCAAAGCGTCCATAACATTGCCGCCAACCCCTCAAGACGGGATTGATAAAGCGATTGTCCGATCAATCGCCTCAAAATCCTTGTCTATCGGCATGGCAAAAAGACAGGCCCCACTGCTTCGCTTGGCCCACAATTCGCCCAGCGCCTTTTTCTCTTTGGAATCCTCATTCCAAAGGTGGCCGTCCTTGTATTCCACCACAAGAATTCGGCCATCTTTCAGTTGGCAGACAAAATCGGGATAAAATTTATCGGTTGACGTTTGCAGCCAAAAAGAATGATCGGGCCGCCGGGCGGGATTGCGCACCCAAAAATCAACCGCATCCAGCCGGTCAATATGCCGGGCGCATTCAAACTCTTCCCCTCTATCGTTCAGATCACCGATTTCCGGGTAATAGTGTTTATTAAAATGATAGTTTCCCCGGTAGGCTTTTGAATAGGCATATCTGCGATGATCCATGTCATAGGAAAAACAGATTTCGGGGGTAACCTTCACTTCATCCGGTTGCTTAAACAGCAAGGCTTGGTACATTTTATTGTGATTACCTTGGCGGCATTGGTCAATTCGGGTTTCCGCCGCCTTTGTTAGCCGGTATTTATCCAAAACCAGTTGTTCCAGGGTAAAACCGCGCCGGTCAATCAGCGCTTGCACCAGACGGGTCAAAAAGACACCACTATCCTCCTGGGAAATATCCGGATGGGGAATTTGATGATCCAGCCAGAAAACCAGGTCTGCAACTGTCCAGTTTACATCAGCGGTAAAAAGCATCATCTGGCTTTGCAGCCTCGAAATAAAACGGGCCGCCAACTTGCCGTTTTCAGTAATATCAATTTGACCCCTTTCGGCATCAGGTCTTTCGGCTGCATACTCTTTTTCGGAAAGCAGGGCGTCACATTGCACCAACTCCCACGGATGGTCCAGAAAATGAGTCTCTTCAAACGGCTCAAAAAGGTTCCCCTGCCTGATCGTTAACAACGGTACTTCAAAAGGAACACGCTTTTCGGATGGTGTGCGCTTCTCTTCATCCGGGTTTTTCCCCGTGGACACAAGAAACATTTTATCAACACCGGCCCGGCCCTCATCCGTATTGCAGACGGCCTTTAGCTCTTCCCGCTCCGCGTCACTCATTTCACCCACAAAATGCAATTTGCTTTCCGCCTCATCAAACACGACTTTTTCGCGGGTCGCTGCTGACAGCTTTTCAATATCCGGCGTTTCCGGAATGGTGATGGCAACCTCACCCAGGAAAGGCTCCTTTCGATCAAAAGGAAGCTCCTCTTGCGCTTTCCGTCCGGGAACAATCAAATCCCTGGCTTCCTGTCTTTCAAAACCGCTTTGCACCAAGGCATCGGTCAAGGTTTTCGCCACTTCGCCAAAGCTGGTGGATGTGGCAAAGGCGTAGGCCATGTTCAATTCATCATGGTTTTTCCAGGCGGCCTTGGGCAGACGCATCACCCGGCCCAATATCTGTTCAATGGCCGTTACCGACCGCGATTCCGCCACGCTGCAAAGCACATAGGCAAAGGGGCAATCCCACCCTTCCCGTAACGCCTGAATGGTAATCACATAGCGGATCGACACTTCCGGGTCTAAAATATCAACCCCTTCTAACTCCTTGACGGCGCCCGTGGCAATGGCAATCTGTTCTTCCGGGATCCTGTGATCATCCAGCAAACATTGCCTCACCACATCCACGGTTAGGGTTTCTTGCCCCTGTCGCTTGGGCTGGGCCTGAAGCAGCATGACCGGGCGGATATATTCACCGGTTTGCTGCTGTTCCAGTTGCGCCTTTCGTTCAAGCCCATTACGACACGCTATGGCGTCGGAAAGCAGTTCTTTCCATTGGGGCCGGGTATCCAGACGAATCGGCATCTTGATCATTTGGGCCGATTTTAAATCAGCCGCCGAAGCGCTGTACAAAACATTGCTGGCGCGTTTTTCCTTGGCGGGGGTGGCGGTAAACTCGATGATGCAAGAGGGGTTGAACCGGGCCAGGGTTTCAAAGGAGAGGTCCGTCCGGGAATTGTGGGCCTCATCCACCATCACCACGGGCCGTCTAAGCCGCAACACATTGGCAAGGGAATGGATGAGATTTTTTTCCAGGGCGTTCAACCCATGGGGCGACAAGCCCGTGAAATGATCCATCAAATCGCCGGAATCCCGGTAAACCCGCCGTCCGATAGTATCTTCCACCCGGAAGGCCTGCATCGTTGTAACAATGATGGTGGCTTCGCCGTCCAACTGCGCCCGTTTCACATAGAGGGCCGCTTCCACATCCAGCACATTTACCGCGCCGATTTGCGCTTCCACGGCTTGGCGGTAGGGGTGGCTGCGGTCCCGCAAGGCCCCAAGGGTCTGCTCCAAAATGGCGTTGGAGGGCACCAGCCACAACACAACGGGGGTTTCGGTATGCACCAGCTCCTTGGCGACAATGCCGATACTATGACAGGCCACAATGGTTTTGCCGCCGCCGGTGGGGATGCGCAAACAGACATAGGGCAGGCCCGGTAGTTCGTCTATCTTGTTGTAGGGTGCATTGAACCCCAAGGTTTTTTCGGTGACTGAATAAAAAGAGACGTTGGCTTCACCGGTGCGGGAACACTCCCGCAAATAGAGCCGCAAGGCGTCCAGGGCCCATTCCTGATAATCTTTGAGAATCAGCATCAATCCACCTTCAACTCGTAGGGAATTTGGCGAAAGCGCACATTCTCCGCTTTCAAACGGGCCGTCCCCACCCGGCAACTGGTCCCGAATACCACCTTGGGGCCATCATGGGACGGCAGCGCCTCCAGCATCGCGCGGGTCAGGGCATTGCCCCCTCTGGGGGTTTTATCTTTTAAAATGCCGTTATAGAGCAGATAAATAGCGGTATGGCTATGGATACCGATCAGCGGGGTTTTGGCGGAAACCGCATCGGGCAAAGGCTGGCCGGTGGCCTTGAAATAGACAAACCGGGCCAGGTCGATAAAGGGAACGGTTTCGGCGATTTGGCCGGAAGCGTCAAAGAGCGCCTGGCCTAAATTGCAGTATTGGAAACCACCGCCAAGGCCATTTATAAATATCTTTTTGTTTTTCGGGCTAATGTAATTATAGCCCAAAATAACCTTTTTCAATCTCTTCGCAGTAACATCACGGCAAATGTCATTTTCTAACTCAACTAAAATAAACTTTCTCATCTTTCCATCTTCTTTATTCAAATCCAAAACCGCGTGAGCTGTTGTTCCTGTACCAGCAAATGAGTCCATAACAAGATCATCTTCTTTTGTAGCGGCACGTATAAGGGAACGAACAAGGCTAACGGGCTTTGGGTAATCAAATACCTTTCCACCAAACATCTGATTTAAAAGCCTTCCGCCCTCTTGGGTCATACCGGAAGTCAAAATACTAACGTCGTATTCTTCTCCCATAGCTATTATTTTTTTATCATTTGTACTATTAGATTCGATCCAGCTAGATATTGGTCTTGGTTTAGAGGTATCTGGATCATAGTAGGTTTTATATCTTGGGCGCTCCATATTTCCATCAGTATCATCTGGCCAAATAACCAGCCCATCCTGAATCACTTCTTCCATTGTGTCAGGAAAAAATCTCCAAACCCTTAAAGGGTTCGCTTGATAAACTTTTCCTGTTCGAGGATTTTTTATTGGATAAAATTGATTAGGTCTAGCGTCCTTACCCATCCCGATTGTTAAATCGGTACTTGCGTAAAACCCTCTCGAGTCTTTGTAGGGATACCCCTCAACACCTTTCTCAAGACCGTAAATAGATGCTTTTTCCTCGTTTACCGCATAAACAAGAACATATTCATGATCGATAGAAAGTGGCTTTCCTCGCATCGCAGAAGAACTTCTTCTCTTCCAAATTAAAGTACCCAATAAATTCTTACGCCCAAAAATTTCATCCATTATATATTTTAGGTTAGTAACCTCGTTTTCATCGATACTGACGAAGATAATACCATCAATTCTTAAAAATCTTTTTAGGAGTCTCAAGCGTGGATACATCATACAAAGCCATTTATCATGGCGAGATAGATCCTCAAACTCTTTACCGACGACTTTGCCAAGCCATTCCTTGATCGCAAGGCTATTTACAGCATCATTATAAACCCAATTCTCATCGCCTGTATTATACGGGGGATCAATGTAGATGCACTTCACCTTGCCGGCGTAGTAGGGCAGCAGGGCCTTTAAAGCCAACAGGTTATCCCCCTGAACCAGCAGGTTGCCGCTTTCCGGGTCGCCCACCGATAAATCGGGGTCGCACTTGAGCAAATGGAAGGGAACCTCCTTATGATGGTTGAGAACGGCTTTTTTGCCGATCCAGTCCAGCGTGGGCATTGTAACTCCAATAATAATCGGAATTTGAAAATCGTTTCATTGTCGGCCAACAGGATAGTATTTACCAACTTTCATCGAAAATATCCATACAACAAAATATTTTCGCCGTTCACCGCAAACGATTCGTCAACTGTATGCCTGCAAAAGACAAATTTGACATGGTTCTTTTTGGGTGCTATTTTTTTCATGTGGAAGATTGCCGCCGAAACGCTTCGGGCGTAGGAGGGAGGATTCGCCATCCGGCGAAGGCATCCGCTCGCGTGTGTGCGTCTTCCACATCTTTTTTCAGGCTATGGTATACTATAGAATAGTAACAGATTTGTTACTCCAAAGCCATGGCGGTTCTAAACTTGGGTTCCTCAATGATTATAGGTAGATAATCAGCTTTCAGCGGCTTTTCGAGTAACAGAATTGATACTCGAAAGAGCGCTCATTTGCCCGGTTGGAGTAACAGATTTGTCACTCCAACCGACCGTTTCAGGTAACAGAATTGTTACCGGTGTTCTGTTTTTTCTTGCTGTGATAGGCAGACCAGCCCCGTCCTTGTCGGTTATCTTTGCTTCTGGGGTTCTTGGGTGGCTGAAATTCAGGCGTTCCATAGTCCTTCCAACGATCACAGAGAAAATACCGGCTCATATCACCTTTTCGGCCGCCTGAACCGAGATGGGAAATGTCCAGCAGCCCTTTTTCCCTCAGTTCGTCAATGGCGTTTCGAAATTCACGGCGACCGATCCCTTTTCGTTCAGCCTCGGAATAGGGATAGACAATATCACCATTGTTTTCGATGACCCATTCATTCGATTTTTTGTGACCGTTCAACCTCCCCATTTTCCGCTTACGGAGAAAGTCAAGGTAAACCAGCATAGACCATTTTTTCAATGATCTGAAAGCCGACGAACGGAGAAGGTCCTTGTCAAGCCATATTGTTTTGCTTCGCGCCAATCGACTACCGTTTTTAGCTGTTATTCCGAACTTCAATACGCTTTGCGCTTTGCGATTGACTCACTTCGGCAGAACTGTTAGGTTGACTTTGCAAATGAGGTTTTGGGCCGTGGGCGGTGGCAACCGCCTGCGGCTTCTCTTTTGTCGATATCATCTTGTCACCTCCTTACGGCTTTCAATCCAGTCTGATACTGCTGATTGTCTCCAGCCGCGGCTCCTTTCTCCCAGCTCTATCGGAGCGGGAAATTTTCCGCCTTTGATAAAGCTGTAAATAGTTGACCGGGAAAGTCCGGTGACATTGACGACCTCCGGCAGTCGAAGGATGGGATCAATGGAAAGTTTCTTGCCAACATTCTTTTGGGTTTGTGCTGTCATTACCGTTCCTTTCCGTTCTGCTAAAGTTGCCTACGTCCGATGGGCTATGGTGGAAGGGTAAAGCAGGAAGTCAGGCCTGGCGAGCTAATTAGAAAAAGTAGATTCTAATTAGAATTTGGAACAAGAGAGAAATTAAGGGGGGTTAGATTACATTTTACTCTCAAAGGCTTGTTCAGCTTCTTTAAATTTTTTTCTAAGATTTGACCCTGAAAGGCCGTCCATTTTGTAATCTTTAAGAAATTTTACCAGTGATTCTCTATCTGGGAAATCATCAGGATGTTTTATTTTTTTGTCAGGGCTGTTGATGACAAGCTCTAACAATGCGCCGATAATGGTCAAGTAGGTATCCTCTGTTCGGGTATGAATTGGCTTTTCGGGCATTTGGGAATCTGTTTTTTTTGCCTTGGCAAATCCTTTTTTTACTGCCCACTTACGCCACGGCACAGTTATTCCTTTGTCATCAGCCCACTTTAGAAAATGCGACGGGGGAAACAAGTCGCGGTATGAACTTTTAGGATAATCCCTTTTCCAAATTCTCTCATTAGAGCCTGTCCGACAACCCCCAAAGAAACCGACACAATGGGTTTTCGATCATGGCTAAAAAGGATGAGAGAACAACGCTGGGTCACCTTAAATGCTTGATATGATTTACCATATGTGGTATACGGTTA